>WNGF01003130.1_pt1 | contig 49636 bp, 31 predicted proteins | sample 5400641 | NCBI WGS metagenome assembly WNGF01 (sample SAMN13153371, study PRJNA577476) | soil metagenome | isolation source: 80 cm soil or saprolite under grassland replicate 2 | place: USA:California | collected 2016-06-15 | reverse complement strand
CGGCGCCGCTGCTGGGCGGCTTGCCGATGCCGATGCGAACCCGCACGAAGTCCGCGGTGCCGAGCGCGCGGACGACCGGCCCGCAGTCGTTCATGCCGGTCTGGGGGATCGCCAGCTCCAGGGGCGGCGGCCCGACGGCCTGACCGACCAGGGCGCCGACCGGATCGGGGAGCAGGTCCGCCCCGTCGCGCTCGGCCAGCAGCCGGACCGTACGGGCACCGAGGTTGTGCCGCGTGGCCTCGAAGGCGGGTCCCGGGTTGCCGAGCCCGACGAGGGACGGCGCGGTCGGTGCCACCAGGAAGGTCAGCAGGTCCCAGGCCACGTGGCTGACCACCAGCGCACCCATGGGCATGCCCGCGGCGGCGAGCGCCGACCAGTAGGCTCCGGCCACGCCGGCGGCGCCGAAGAGCGTGAAGTTGCCGGTGGCCACGTGCGCGCCGGCGTAGGCGAACGAGCCGGCGGCCGCGCCTGGCCAGCGGCCGAGCCGCCGCTGCAGCCGGGCGTTGACGAACCCGCGCCAGAACAGCTCCTCCGCCGGCCCGATCACCAGCGCCAGGCGGGCGGCCAGCTCCGGCACGGGACCCAGCTCCCGGAGCGCGTACACGTCGCCGATGTCCTCGCCGCCGCGTTGGAGCAACCTGCGGACCACACGGTCGCCGACCATGAAGACCCCGTACAGCGCCGCGGCCGAGGCGAGCCCGGCCGCCACCTCCCGGCCGCGGATGCGCGAGCGCCGCAGCTCCGGCTCGGTGGCCAGCGCCAGGCTGCCGAGCGCCAGGCCGGTGGCGGTCATGCGCTGCCAGAACGCCGGCCTCGGACCGCGAAAGGTGAGCGCGAACGCCGCATAGGCCGCCCCCAGCCCGCCGACCAGCAGCGGGTCGCGGCCTTGCCGGCGGCTCCTCATCGCACCACCGCGGCGATCGCCAGGCCCACCACCAGCAGGAACCCGAAGGCGGCGTGGAGCTGCGCCGTCTCCAGGTCGATCATGGCGATGGCCCGCTGCTGGCCGGTCGCGCCAAGCTCGGACGCGCGCACGGCTCGCACCAGCAGCGGCAGCGACAGCATCGCCAGCAGGCTCAGCGGCGGCAGAGCACCCACCGCGACCGCCAGCGCGAGCACCAGGTAGGCGCCGATCACCAGCGCCAGGTACAGCTCGTGGGCGAAGCGGCGGCCGGCGCGGATGGACATGGTCGAGATGCCGGCGCGCGCGTCCTCGCTCACGTCCCGCCATTCGTTGCCGTGGAGGATGGCGGTGACCAGCAGGCCCACCGGCACGCTGGCCACCAGTGCCGCCCAGGTGAACGTGCCGCTCGACACGTAATAGGAGCCGACCACCATCAGCGGCCCCATCAGCAGGAACACCAGCGGCGGCCCCAGCGCGTGGAACTTGTACTCCAGTGGCGGGGCGGTGTAGCCGAGCCCGCCGACCAGCCCGAGCACGCCGAGCACGGCCACCGGCCAGCCGCGCTCCACCACCAGCCAGATCCCGATCGCCATCGAGCCCGCGAACGCGGTCGCGGCCAGCGCGAACGCCTCGTGCTCGCTGAGCCGGCCCTTGAGGAGCGCGTGGCTGGCGCGCGGCGAGGTGATGCTGTCGATGCCCTTGCGGACGTCGTAGATCTCGTTGGTGATGTTGGTGCCGACGTGCAGCAGCACCCCCGCGAGCAGCGCCGCCACGAACAGCGGCCAGTCCAGCCGGCCGTCCAGCGCCGCCAGGGCGCCGCCCGCGGCCACCGGCACGGTCGAGGCCGTGAAGCTGAACGGCCGCGCGATCTCGAACCACGCCGCCAGCCGCCGTGCGGTCCAAGGCCGGCGCAGCTCCGGCCGGGCCGCGCCGCCCAGGTCGCCGGTCGCGGCGGGAGCCGGCATGGCCGCACCGCTCAGCTCGGCAGCCGCGGCGGGAGCCGGCGAGGCGGCGGCCGGGACCGGGGTGGCCGGAGCCGCGGCGCGGGCCGGCGCCGAGCGGCCGTACTCGACCGCGGCCGCCAGCACCTCGCGCACCTGGTCCTCGGTCTGCAGCACCGGCTGGAGCAGCGGCAGATCCATGCCGGCCTGGTGGTAGGCGGCCGCGCCGGCGGCCACCTCCTCCCTGGTGCCGCAGAGCATGAACGCGTCCAGCAGCTCGTCCGGGATCAGGTTGGCCGCCCGGTGGTAGTCCTCGGCCCGCCAGGCGGCCGCGACCCGGTCCTTCAGCTCCGGGTCCAGGCCCGCCCGGCGCATGGCCAGGTCGGACTGCACGCTCATCATGTAGATCACGAAGGGCTCGCGCTTGGCCCGGTTGAGGGCCTCCCGGCGGCTCCGGTCGACCAAGGTGAGCAGGTAGCCGGCGACCTCGACCGCGTCCTCCGGCCGCCCGGCCGCCACCGAGGCCGCCCGCAGCGTCTCCAGCATCCGGCGCAGCGAGGCGATGGACTCGGCCGGCCTGGCCAGGTAGCCGTCGGCCTTGGCACCCGCGAGCCGGAGAAAGGCCGAGCGGTAGGCTGCGATGTAGATCGGCACGCGGTGCACCGGCGGGAACATCGGCTGGACCGGCGGCAGGCCCGGCTGGCCGGGCGGCACCCGCTCGCCGCTCCATAACGCCCGCATGGTGTCGATCGCCTTGCTGACCGCCTCGAGCCCGGCGTCCGGGCTGTACGGGATGCCCATCTGCCCGAGCCGGAGCGGCAGCCCGGTGCCCATGCCGAGGAGCACCCGCCCGGGCGCCATCTCGTCGATCGCGCTCACGGTCATCGCCACCAGCACCGGATGGCGCGTCAGCGGGTTGAGCGCGCCCATCCCCACGCGGATGCCGCCAACCCCGGAGGCGATCGCCGAGGCATACGTCACCGCGTCGCGCTCGAAATAGCTGTCATGGACCCACACGGAGTCGAGTCCCTCCCGCCTGGCCTGCTCCGACCAGGCGACCACCTCAGAGACGCTGCCGCGGGAGGCCAGGCCGAAGCCGACCGGCCTCGAGAGCTCCGCCATCTCGTGCCCTCCTTGGAGACCGGCGCGCCCCGGCCGGCCGATCCCGGCGCCGAGGCTCGCGGCCTTGTGAGGTTCTTCACAAAGCGCCCTTCATCCTAACGCCAACGCGTGGATGGAGTGGCGGCGGCGGGCAGGACATGGTTCGCTCGCGCCGTGACGCGCCAGGACCCTGATGCCCGCTCCCGCCCCGTGCGCCTGTACGGATGGCGCGATCCCGCGATCCTCTCGGCCGCGTGGTTCGCGCTGGCGGCCGGCTTCGCGCAGTTCGGCGCCACCGCCGCCCTCGGCGACGTGGCCAGGGCCTTCGGCGCCGCCCAGACCGGCACCTCGATCGCGGCCAAGGTCGGCCTGTCCGGGACCACCCTGGGGATCGGGCTGGCGATCATCCGGCTGGCGTCGCTCGGCAGCCTGCCGCTGGCGGGCCTTGCCGACCGCTTCGGCCGCAAACTGACCCTGATCGGCTGCGTCGCGCTCGGGCTCGCGCTGACCGCGACGGCCGCGCTCAGCCCCACCTTCTGGTGGTTCGTGGCCATCTTCGCGCTCGGCCGTCCGCTGCTGTCAGCCACCAATACGGTCGCCGGGGTGGTCGCGGCCGAGGAGACCGCAAGCCGCGACCGGGCGAAGGCGATCTCGCTGATCACCGCCGGGTACGCCGTCGGCGCCGGCCTCACCGCCCTGCTCCGCGGGGCGCTCGGCGACCAGCTCGGCTTCCGCGGGCTGTTCGCGCTGGCGGTGGTACCGCTGGCGGTGACGCCGCTGATCGCTCGCGGGCTCAAGGAGCCCGACCGCTACCAGCGCCTTCGCACCGGCGCCGCGCTCGGCGCGTCCGTCGGTGCCGGTCCCGCGGCCTCGTCGCCGATGCCTCCCCCCAGGGTGGGCGGCCTGCGGGGCCTGTGGGTCGCCGGGCGGGTGCGGGTCCAGCAGCGGCCGCGGCTCTGGCTGCTGACCGGGCTGACCTTCTCGTTCTCGTTCGTGATCGGGCCGATGAACACCTTCCTGTTCGTCTACGCGGAGAACGCGCTCGGCATGTCCAGGAGGGCCACCGCGCTCATGGTGCTGGCGGCCGGCCCGCTCGGCCTGGTCGGGCTGCTGGTCGGACGCTGGACCGCCGACAGCGTCGGCAGGCGCCGCACCGCCGCGGTCGGCCAGGCGCTGGTCGCGCTCGCCGGGATGATCACCTACAGCGGCTCGTCCACCGGTGCCGTCAGCGGGTACCTGCTCGCCATCATCGCCGCGGGGACGTACGGGCCGGCGACGGCCGCGCTCGCCGCCGAGCTGTTCCCGACCAGCGTACGGGCCAGCGTGGCCGGGTGGCTGGTCGCCTCCGGCGTCCTCGGCGCCGTGGCGGGGCTGCTCGCCTTCGGGACGATCTCCGACGCGCTGGACAGCTTCGCGCTCGCCGCCGTGGTGATCTGCGCTCCCGTGGTCGTGGCCAGCCTGCTGTTCGCGCCGCTCCCCGAGACAGCCGGCATGGAATTGGAGCAGTCCGCGCCGGAGTAGCGCCGCTCGGCGGCCAAACCACCACGCTCAGCCGCTCAATGCCGTGCGCAGCTCGGCGACCGGATAGGCGATCCGGGCTGTCGACGCGAGGCCCTCGACCCGGCCCACGTAGCGGCCGTCCAGGAACGCCGTCGCCGACCAGGTGGTGACGACCGAGACGACGAACTCGCCGCCCCTGGGGAAGGCCATGGCCGCCTCACCGTCGCGCCCCGAGGAGTCTGCCCTGGCCGGTACCGTCCACGGCCCTGCAACGTCGGGGCCGATGGTCCAGCGGTACCGGACGGGCTGGAACTCGGCGTGAACGGTCGAGCCGGCCAGCAACAGGTTCACCGGCGGCCGCGCGTCGCCCACCAGCCACAGTCGGGACGGGAGGTTGGCGAGTCCGCGGCCGCTCGGTGCGATCCGGATGGCGCCAGTCGGGAGCCTGACCCGCCGGATCGCCGCGAACACGTCCGCGGCCGTCAGGGTCGGGCCGACCCGCGCGCGCTCCAGCGACACGCACGAGTAGCCGGCCGGCTCCGTCCCCCCATCCGCGCGGTGCAGCGTCCGGAAGGCGAAGAAGCGCCCGTTCGGGCAGGGCGTGCGGGAGCAGAGGCCCTCACTGGCGCGGACTCGGTCGGGCGAGCAGGCGATCTCGTAGGTCCAGTAGGTCCGCGGTCCGCCGCCTCCCGCCGGGCGCCATCCCGCCGCCTGGCAGGCCGCCGCCGCATGCCCCGAGACGACCGCGGTGTCGGCCGACCCGGCCAGGTCCACCTCCACGCCGCCCACTGGGCACCCGTCGCGCGCGGCGGCCGCGGCCGGATGCGGCGGCGCGACCGCCGGTCCGAGCGCGAGCAGGACGATGACCAGGCCGCGGGCCAGGGGACGCGAGCGCCGTCTCATGGCGGGAGCTCCTCGACCAGGGAGGCGTGCCCGAGCAACCACGCCCCGGTGCCGGTCCGCACCAGCGCGAAGCGGTATCGCTGGCTCGCGGCGGGCTCGGCGCTGCGCAGCATGCCGTCCTCGCCCTCGATCCGGAAGGCGCTGCGGCGCAGCACCGCGAGCGCGATCCACAGCGAGTCGTCGACCCGCGACAGCCGCTCGACCCGCACCGAGACCGAGCGCCCGCGCCACACCGCATGGTCCGCGAGCAGCCTTGCGATCGCCGCCTGACCGCTGCGCAGGCAGGCGCAGTCGGCTGTGTAGATCGTGTCCAGCACGCTCGCGTCCCGCCGTGCGTACGCCCACTCACGGAGCCGCAGGATCTCGCCGAGGCGCCTGGCCAGCTCGTCCGGCCCGGCGCCCCCCGCGGCCCCAGGAGCGCTCGCCCCCGCCTGGGAGCCCGCCACCGCCGGGGCCCACTGCGCGCCCGGCACGGGCCGGGCCGGCGCGCCGGTCCGGGCATCGGAACCGGCACTGAGGCCGGGAACCACCGCCAGGCCGGCAAGGACCGCGGCGGACGAGACCGCCACCATCGCCAGCAGCCCGGCCACCCACGGGCCGGCGCGGCTGCCAGCGGGTGCGGCCAGAACGGCGCGGGCGCGTGAAAGGTACTTGAACGGCTGCATCGTCCACCTCAGTCCAGACGGGAGGCGCATCCTAATGCCGCCGCATGCCCGATACAACCGCCTCCGCCGAATTGTGGATAACCGCGATCTCAGAGGGCCTGGGAGAAGACGTCGGAGGCGGTGATCGGCAGGACGCCAGCAGGGACGTGGGTGACCCGCTCGCGCGCTGCGATCGCGAAGCGCAGATCGTCGAGCCGGCCAGCACCGACCATCGCGGTGGCGCCGCGGCGGAGGTCCTGCAAGGCAGCCTGGCCATCGACGGCCCTGGCCCACTTCACCTCGCCCACCAGGGTCGGAGCATGCTCACGGCCTTGCAGGACCACACCGGCCCCATGTGGTCGTCGAGGCTCTCCAGCAGCACCGGCAGGATCGTTGCTCCCAGGCCACGCTCGATTTCGGCCCGGTAGCGGTCGACAACCCCCAGCCAGAACGCCAGGAAGTTGTCGGCCACGCGGTACAAGCGGCGCCGCGAACGCTCCGGAGACTCGCCGACCGGCAGGACCCGCTCCACCAGCCGCAGCTCCTGGAGCCGCTCCAGCGTGCGGTGTGGCTCGGCCGGGACGGCGTCCTTGATCTCGTTGTACTGGTGCGGCCGGTCGCAATCGCCCTGAGGACCGTGCCGGGCAGATCGCCCGCCTCCGTTTCGGTCGCCAGGATCAAGAGGCCCTCGCTCAGCAATGGAGCGCCGGGCAGTTCCGGGCTGACCCTGACCAGCTCTGGGAACTCGTCGAGCACGGCCAACAACGGCTCGTCCCGCGCGATCGTCGCCAGGGATTCGAGCACATCGTCCCAGTCCTGGAACGGGCGAGCGTCCCGGTCCCGGAGACCCGCGCCAGCGACCGGCACGGCCGCACGGGAGAGGACCGCCAGCTCATCATGTAACTCACCTCTGATGTAAGTTACGCGCCAGGTCGGTGAGCGGCCGGTCCAGGACGATTTCGCGCTGTCAGGGGCAGCGCGTTAGGATCTCGGGCTGCGCCGCTTCGGATGCCCCTGTTGTGGTGGCGCGAGCTGAGAGGTATGGCAGTGCAACCCGCCTCCACCCCGCTTCCGCCGAACGTGCACGTCGTTTACGAGGTCCTCTGCGACGAGGGCCCACAGACGGGCAGGGCACTGGAGCGTCTGCTCGCCAGGCGCGGCGTGGTCGTCCCGGTGGACCGGCTGCTGGAGCTTCCTCGCCGGTACCCGGGCGCGTTCGCGATCGACGCCGCCGAACGCCTGGCGGTGCCCCCGGACTGCGATCGCTGCGGGGCCCGCGGCTGCGATACCTGCCAGCGGGACGTCGGCGCCGCGGCCTGCCGGGTCTGCGGGAGGACGGTCTGCCGCGACTGCCGGGGCGAGGGCGCCGGGCTCCGAGCCCTGTGCGCCGGCTGCGCCGCGCCGCGGAGGCTACCCGAGGCCGACCTTCGCTACTGCCGGGCCTGGGCGCTGGGAGGCCAGTGCCGGCTGCTGGTCGGCGAGCGCTCGGCGATGCTGCTCGGCGGCCCGGACGGCCCACTGGTGCTGGTCCCCGACGCCGACCTCGACGATCCCGTGCGGCGGCGGCTGCGCGCCCTGGCGGCGGCGCTGCGGGTGCCTCCGGAGATCGGGCTGCGCTGGTCCGGACCGGCGCCGGCGATGCCCGCCGCGGGCCAGTTCACGGCCAGCCTCCAGGTTCGCGAGGTCCCAGCCTGGGACTGGCTCCCGGCCGGCGGAAGCCACGTCGACCCCGGCGCGGCCGCGGCCCTCCCAGAGGCCGAGGGCCCGCCGGTCGACGCCGAGAGCGCCGGCGGGCTGACCGCCCTACTGGCCAGGCTGCGCGCCCAGGCTCCCCCGCCGCCGGTCGGCGCGCTGGCGGTCACACCGCTGCTGGAGGTGACGCGGACCAGCCTCGACGCCGGCGGGCTCGAGCGGCGTGCCGAGCGCCACCACCCCGGCGGCGAGATCGAGACGCTCGCGGTCGAGCGGGCGCCGCTGGAGCCGAGCGAGCACGAGGCGGACGCGGCGGCGCGGCCGGTGGCCATGGCCCAGCTCGGAGAGGTCCTCGCCATGCTCGACGCCGTCCACGCCTCCTTCAGGCTGACGGCGACCACGCTGGAGGGCACCCGCTCCTGGTTCGTGCCGGCCGCACCCGGCCTGACCATGGGCAGCGAGCACACCTGGGGCGCCGTCGTGCTGGCGGCGGGGCTGGCCGACGGCACCCAGGTCCGGCGGCCGAAGGCGATCGAGGACGTCCGCGAGGAGGACTTCGCCCAGCCCACCGCCGCCGCGCTGGTCGAGCGCCAGGTCGAGGGGGCGTGGCGGATGGTCCGCGGCGTCCCGGACGCCGGCGTCGCCGGGCCGGACGAGCTGGCGCTGGTCGGCTACCAGATGGTCGAGGTCGAACAGCCTCCGGACGCGCCGGCGGGCCTGCTTGAGACGGCCAGGCGGCTCGATCCGCTGGCGGACGCGGAAACGGTCACCCTGGGCGTCTGCCTGCTGGTCGAGGAGCACTGGAGGGCCCGCGACAGCGGTCCGCCGGGGCAGGCCGCGGCAACGCCGCACGACGGCGCCCGCCGCTCCTACCTGGTCACGCCGGGCCGCAGGCCCTGGCCGCTGCTGGACGACACCGGCGAGCCGGCTGCCGACTTCGGCGTCGACGACCTCGGGCACCTGCACGAGCCGCGCGCCGGCTGGCGCTGCGCCGCCTGCCTGCGCACCCGCTGCCGCGCCTGCGGGCGCGACGGCGAGCTCGACGCCTGCCCGCGATGCGGGGAGCCCGCCTGCGGGGACTGCCGGCTGGAACCGGCGCAGCAGGTCGCCGACGAGTGGTGCCAGCGCTGCCACGCCCGCTCGTGCGACGGCTGCGGCCGGACGCTGGGAGCGCGGCCCTGCCGGCTGTGCCGGCGCCTGGTCTGCCGCGGCTGCCTGGAGCAGGGCGCGGACGGGCGCTGCCCCGCCTGCGTCGACCTGCGCGAGGCGACCAGGGACGAGGTCGCGGCGCTGGACCGGACCCTGGCGGCGGCCGGCCTGGACGTCCGCCTGGCGGTCGACGGCGAGTGGACCGTAGCTGCCCTGGGAGGCCGTCACCGCAGGGAGCTGGCGGTGCTGCGCTCGGGCGAGCTGGTGCGCTGGGAGACCGCGCACCCTGACGCTCCGGTGCTGCTGCGCGCCCGGATCGGCGCTGCCAGGATCGCCGGCGACGACCTGGACATCCGCCAGGGCCGGGCGGTACCGCCGCCGAGGCCGCCCGGGCAGCACGTGCTGCTGGGCTCGACCAGGCGCGACTCGCTCCGCTGGGCGGTGCTCGACCGCGACGGGCGCGCGCTGGCCGGCAGCGACGAGCCGGCCGTGCCGGACGGCGACGACCAGTCGACCTCGGTGGTCGCCAGGCTGGTCGAGGAGGCTGGCTGGGAGGCCGTGGCGATCCCGGAGCCCGCCGGCGACGAGGTTGCCGACCTGCTCGGCGAGCTGCTCGGGGACGGCCTCGCCGGCGGCCGCGCCGCCAGGGCCACGCTGCTGCTGGATCCCCGCCCGGCCGCGGAGACGACCTGGCTCGACAGCGACGGCCTGCACCACGCCACCTTCGACGGCCGGCAGAGCCGCCAGGTGGACGTGCCCTGGACGCCCGAGGCCGATCCCGCCTGGGTCGCCGACGAGTGGTTCCCCGCACCGGAGGTGGTGCTGGCGTCCAGCCTGGAGGGTGTCGGCGCGGCGCTGGTCCGCGCGGGCTCGCACGTCGCCCTGGGGCTGCGCGACGGCGAGGGCACGCGCTGGGCGACGCTGCGCGACCGGCCGCTGGAGCTGGCCAAGCTGGCGCTGGCCGCCGCGCTGGACGAGGAGGACACGCTCTACGAGGTGGTCGCGCTGAGCGACCCGGACACCATCCGCGGGCCGATCCTGGTCGACGGGTCGATGCGCCAGCGGCTGACCACGCCGGTGGTGGAGGAGCAGCAGGGCGCCCCGAGCGATCGGCTCCTCCAGACGGCCCTGCGCCGCTTCGCGCCCAGCTTCGACCAGTCCCGCCCTCCCGACGACCAGGGCGAGCCGCCCCCTGCCGAGCTGGCGTCGGCGCTGCTCGCCAAGGTCGACGAGCGGCAGGACAGCCGCGACCGCCGCGTGCTGGTCGGCATCGGCCTGCAGGTCGAGGAGCATTGGCTGCTGAGCGGCTCGCTGGTCCGGCTGCGCTACGAGCTGGCGCCCGGCGACCAGGAGGGCCTGGTGCGGTGCGAGGCCACCGGCGCGATGGTCACCGCCGTCTCCCGCGACCGCGAGGGGCACCTGGTCGCGACCACCACCAACTGCCGGTACTGCCGGACCGGCACCTGCGGCCTGTGCGTCGCCCCGACCAGGCCGTGCGCGGTCTGCCAGATCCTCGTCTGCGGCCGCTGCTCGTCCAGCCCCGAGCCGGACTACGTGGCGCGCTGCCCGGCGTGCGTCGGGCTGCGGAGGCTGAGCTGGGTGGAGCGGCGCCGCTTCCACGGCACCCTGGCGCCGGGAGGCCGCGTCCTGGTCGGCCAGGACGCGCTGCACGGCGTGACCCTGGTGGAGTCCGGCGCGGGCTGGCAGCTCCTGCTCGCCGAGCCCGGCCAGGAGCTGCCCTCGGTGCTGGTCGCCGCCGCCACCCCCCGCGCCCGACTGGTCGGCCGCATCGCCGACATGGCCTGACGAGCCGGCCGTGTTTCGCGGCGCGGCCGTCGGGTAGGCGGCCAGAGAGGCGAGCGAGCGGTGGGGGGACGCGATGGCCAAGCCATCGAGGTCGGCGATCGAGCGGGAGCTGGTGGACCGGCACGGCAGGACCTATGCCGAGGAACTGCGGGTCAACCTTGCCAGGGGGACCCCGTCGGCGCTGTTCAAGCTGCTGGTGGCGGCGATCCTGTTCAGCGCGCGGATCGGCGCGAAGCAGGGGGTGCGGGCCGCCGGCGCCCTCTTCGAGCAGGGCTGGACGACCGCGGGCAAGCTGGCGGGCAGCACCTGGGAGGAGCGGGTGCGCGTGCTGGACCGCAGCGGCTATGCGCGCTACGACGAGCGCACCGCCACCATGCTCGGCCAGGCCCTGGTCCGCTCCTCACTGGCCAAGGACCACGACCAGATCCTCCAGACGGCAGTGGCCGGGTAGCCCCGGCCCCCGGACCCGTCAGGCGACCGTGAGGGTCACGTCGATGTTGCCGCTCGGGGTTGCTGCGAGCGCCGGCCGCGCCACCGAGCTCCTTGGGTAGGGCCAGGTCCAGGTCGATCACGCCGTCGGAGGAGCGGACGTGCCCCTGCCTGCCTCCGACCGCCGTCGCCTCCGCGGTGTAGAGCACCTGCATGCGGTTCCTCCTTGCAAGCCAGATGGGTGCTGTCGGACGACGGCGCCCGGTTGCTCGGAGGTGGGCGGGAGATCCCGTTCCCGCTGGACCCGTGAGGTATCGCTGGAGGTGGCGGTGACCAGGCAGTCGACGCGGACCGGCGAGCCGGCGCGGGAGCCGGTGCCGGAGACCCTGTGGAGGCCCTCCGAGGCGCGGATCGCCCGCTCGAACCTGACCGCCTACCGCCGCTGGCTCGCCGAGACCAGAGGGCTCGGCTTCCCGGGCTACCAGGAGCTGTGGGAGTGGTCGGTCACCGACCTGGACGGCTTCTGGAGCTCGGTGTGGGAGTTCTTCGAGGTCGGTGCGGGCGAGGCGCCTTCGCCGGCGCTGGCGGAGCGGCGCATGCCCGGCTCGCGCTGGTTCCCGGGCGCGCGGCTCAACCACGCCGAGCTGGCACTGCGGCGCCGCGACGGCCGCGCCGCGATCGTGGCCGGGTCCGAGGACGGCAGCCTGCGGACGGTCACCCGCGCGGAGCTGGCGGGGATGGTGGCCGCGGCCGCGGAGGGACTGCGGCGGCTGGGCGTCGGCAGTGGCGACCGGGTGGTCGCCTACCTGCCCAACGTCCCCGAGACAGTGGTGGCCTTCCTCGCCACCGCCAGCATCGGCGCCATCTGGTCGAGCTGCGCGCCGGAGTTCGGCGTCTCCAGCGTCGTGGACCGGTTCCAGCAGATCGAGCCCAAGGTGCTGCTGGCCGTCGAGGGGTACCGCTACGGCGGGCGCTGGCACGACCGCCGCGAGGAGGTCGCGGCCATCCGCTCCCAGCTCCCGACCCTCCAGTCGACCGTGCTGGTGCCGGCCCCGGGGCAGGAGACCGCCGCCGGCGGGGAGGCGTCCGCGGGCGGGGAGGCCTCCACGGGGGTGGAGCGGCTGACCTGGGCGGAGCTGCTGAAGGCCGCGGGCGCGGACGGGCCCGCGCGGCCGCGGCTGACCTTCGAGGCGGTGCCGTTCGACCACCCGCTGTGGATCCTCTACTCCTCCGGCACCACCGGGCTGCCCAAGCCGATCGTCCAGGGCCACGGCGGGATCGTCCTGGAGCACCTCAAGTCGCTCGGGCTGCACCTGGACCTGGGTCCCGAGGATCGCTTCTTCTGGTTCACCACCACCGGCTGGATGATGTGGAACTTCCTGGTGGGCGGGCTGCTGGTCGGCTCGACCGTGCTGCTGTACGACGGCAATCCCGCCCAGCCCGACATGGGCGCGCTCTGGCGCTTCGCCGAGGCCGCCGGCACGACCTACTTCGGGACCAGCGCCGCCTACGTGCTGGCCTGCATGAAGGCCGGCGTCGAGCCGGCGAGGCTCGCCCGGCTCGCCGCCCTGCGCAGCATCGGCTCGACCGGCTCGCCGCTGCCGCCGGAGGGCTTCACCTGGCTGTACCAGCACGTCGGCAGGGACATCCTGGTCGGCTCGGTCAGCGGCGGCACCGACGTGTGCACGGCCTTCGTGGGGTCGTGCCCGCTGCTGCCCGTCCACGCCGGCGAGATCCAGTGCCGCACGCTCGGCGCCAAGGTCGAGGCGTTCGACGAGCAGGGGCGGCCCGTGCTCGACCAGGTCGGCGAGCTGGTGATCACCGAGCCGCTGCCGTCGATGCCGCTGCGCTTCTGGAACGACCCCGATGGCAGCCGCTATCACGACAGCTACTTCTCCACCTGGCCGGGCGTGTGGCGCCACGGCGACTGGGTCGAGATCACCAGTCGCGGGAGCGTGGTGATCACCGGCCGCTCGGACTCGACCCTCAACCGCGGCGGCGTCCGCATGGGCACCAGCGAGTTCTACCGGGTGGTCGAGGGCCTCGAGCAGGTCACCGACAGCCTGGTGGTGGACGTCAGCGAGCCCGGCGGCGAGGGCCGCCTGCTGCTGTTCCTGGTGCTGCGTCCCGGGGTCGAGCTGGACGACGACCTGCGCAGGCTCGTCCGCGAGGCGGTCCGCCGCGAGCTGTCGCCGCGGCACGTGCCCGACGAGATCCACGCGATCGCCGAGGTGCCCCGCACGCTGAGTGGCAAGAAGCTGGAGGTCCCGGTGAAGCGGGTGCTGGCCGGCGTGCCGCTGGAGAAGGCCGTGAGCGAGGGCGCGCTGGCCAACCCCGGCGCGATCCGCGCGGTGGTGACCCTGGCGGGCGCCTAGCTGACCTCCAGGACCTCCGCGTCGGGGGTCGGCAGGTCGGCGGCGTCGACGAGCTGGTAGGCATACCCCTGCTCGGCGAGGAAGCGCTGGCGGCGCTGCGCGAACTCGGTGTCGTTGGTGTCGCGGCTGACCACCGTGTAGAAGCGCGCCCGCCCGCCGTCGGCCTTGGGGCGCAGGATGCGACCGAGCCGCTGCGCCTCCTCCTGCCGGCTCCCGAACGTCCCGGAGACCTGGATGGCCACGTTCGCCTCCGGCAGGTCGAGCGAGAAGTTGGCCACCTTGGACACCACCACCAGCTCGAGCTCGCCGTCGCGGAAGGCGGCGAACAGCTCCTCGCGGTCGCGCACCGGGGTCTGCCCGGTGATCACCGGCGCGCCGAGCCACTCGCCCAGCGTCTGGAGCTGGTCCAGGTACTGGCCGATGACCAGCACGCGGTCGTCGCGGTGGCGCTCGGCGAGCCGCTGGACCACGGCCAGCTTGGACGCCGCGGTGGCCGCTCGCCGGTAGCGCTCCTCCGGCTCGGCCATGGCGTAGTCCATGCGCTCGTCCTGGGTGAGGTCGACCCGGACCTCGACGCAGTCGGCGGCGGCGACCCAGCCCTGCGCCTCCAGCTCGCGCCAGGGGACGTCGTAGCGCTTCGGGCCGATGAGGCTGAACACGTCGGCCTCGCGGCCGTCCTCGCGCACCAGCGTCGCGGTCAGGCCGAGCCGCCGGCGCGCCTGGATCTCCGCGGTCATGCGGAAGACCGGCGCCGGCAGCAGGTGCACCTCGTCGTAGACCACCAGCCCCCAGTCGCCGCGGCCGAGCAGGTCGAGGTGCGGGTAGACGCCCTTGCGGCGGGTGGCGAGCACCTGGTAGGTGGCGACCGTGACCGGCGCGATCTCCTTGCGGGTCCCCGAGTACTCCCCCACCTGCCCAGGCTCCAGCGTGGTGCGCGCCAGCAGCTCGTCCCGCCACTGCCGCGCGGCCAGCGTCGAGGTCACCAGGATCAGCGTGCGCGCGCCCACCGCCGCCATGCCGGCCAGCCCGACCAGCGTCTTGCCGGCGCCGCACGGCAGCACGATCACCCCCGAGCCGGCCGGCGCGAACGCGGCCGCGGCCTCGACCTGGTAGCGGCGCAGCGAGAACGGCTCGCCGGTGAGCGCGTGAGCGGAGCGCAGCGTGATCGCCAGTGGAGCGCCCTCGACGTAGCCCGCCCGGTCGTCGGCTGGCCAGCCGAGCGCCAGCAGCGCCTGCTTGAGCCGGCCACGCTCACCGAGCGGCACCAGCGCCCGCCCCGGAGCCGGACGCCCAGCCAGCAACGGCCCGGCCTGCCTGGAGCGGGCGACCTCCTCGAGCACGGCGGGCTCGGCCGATTCCAGGACCAGGTGCTCCGGGTGCGCGGGATCGGCGCGCAGCACCAGGCGTCCGTAGCGGCGCATCGTCTCGACCAGGTCGGCCAGCAGGCCGGGCGGCACCGGGTACCGGGAGTGCGCCACCAGGGCGGCGCTGACCTGCTCCGGCTCGATGCCGGCGGCGCGCGCGTTCCATAGCGCCAGCGGCGTGAGCCGGTAGGTGTGGACGTGCTCCGGGCTCTTCTCCAGCTCGGCGAACGGCGCGATCGCGGCCCGGGCCGCGTCGGCGTCCGGGTGACCCACCTCGAGCAGGATGCTGCGATCGCTCTGCACGATCAGGGCGCCGTCAGCCATGCCGGGCTCCCGACAGCCTGCCCGCCCCGTCGCCGGTCGCGTCCTCGCCGGCGCTGGCCCGCAGGCGGCCCACCAGCTCGGCCGGGCCGATGGCCTGCCGGTCGCCATCGGGCGAGCGGGCCGCCCCCAGGTGGACGGGATAGGCCCGGCCGGGGTGCCGCACCGGCCTGCGCGACTCCGGCCTTGGCGTGCCGTCGGGCTCCTCGGCCAGCGGCGACTCCCCCGACTTGCGCAGCGCGGCCAGCAGGTCGCGCTGGGACTTGCTGGTCACCGCCACGCCCGGGGCCAGCTCGCGCAGCCCGAGCCGGCGGCCGGCGGCCGAGCGCACCGCGGCGGCGACCAGCGCGGAATCGCCGCGCAGGTAGGTGGCCGCGCCGCCGACGCGCAGGCGGCCGTGCCGGCGGGCGGTGTCCTTGACCAGGTACTCGAGCGCCTGGGGCAGGGGCATGGAGGTGTGGCCGCGCAGGAAGTCGAGCACGTCGTCGGCGGTGGCGCCCTCGTCGAAGGCGCGCCGCAGGCTCGGCTCGTGCAGGCGCCAAGCGCCGGCCCGCTCGCGGTCGGCGAGCTGGCCGAGCCGGGCGGCAACGGCCGGAGCCAGCCCGTCGGGCGCCACCACGGTCAGGTCGCCGGCGATCAGCAGGCGGTCCGAACCGTCGGGGAGGGCCGGCCGCATGCGATCCGCCAGCTCGGCCGGGCCCGCGCCGGCGGCCCAGGCGGGGGCCGCCGGGCCGGGAGCGACCCTGCCGCCAGCCTCGACCGCCAGCCCGAGCAGCCTGGCGGCATCGACGACCAGCATGGCGGCACCGCGGTGGCCGTCCTGCTCGCCTGCCGGCCAGGCCAGCGGCTGCCGCCAGGCGAGCAGGTCGGCCAGGCCGGCGCCGGCGACGGCCGAGCCCTCCGGCAGGTCGGCGAGGCCGGCGAGCAGGCCACGCCGGCGGACCAGCGCGGACGAGCGGCGGTTGCCGCCCAGCGCGCGGGCCCGCTCGGCGCCCTCCGCGGCCAGCCCGCGCCTGCCGGCGAGGTGGTCCTCGAAGGCCAGGTCGCTGCCGCGCCAGGCGACGGCGAGATCGGCCCATCTGGCCGCCCGCTCGCCCTCCAGCCAGGCGTCCGCCTCCGGGCGCAGCCCCAGCGTGCGGTGGTCCCAGGAGCCGCCCACCGCCAGCAGCTCCGCCTCGACGAGCAGGTCCACCAGCAGCGCCAGCTCGTCGTCGAGGAGATCCAGCTCGCGGGCCAGGCGCCTGAGGTCGCGCACGGCCACGGTCCCCGCCTGGGTGAGCGGGAGCGGGTCGCGGTCCAGCCGTCCGAGCAGCCCCTCGGCCGCCAGCACCACCCGCATCGCCGCGGCCCCGGAGCGGTCGGCGGCGTCACTGACGGGGTCGAGCAGCTCGAGCCGCGGCGGTGGCGGCCAGTCGGGAAAGACCAGGCCGCCGCGCAGGCCGATGCGCGCCTCCCTCGGCACCACGAACTGGCTGTAGGTGGCCGGCAGCAGCAGGCCGTGGGCGAGCAGCCAGCTCGCCGGCTCCGCGTCAGGATGGCGGGCGAAGCGGCCGTCGCCGACGCCCATGACGGTGATCGGGCCTGGGGCGGCGAGCGCCTGGTCGAGCAGGCGCCTTGCCGGCTCGCTGGCGGAGGCGAGCACGGCGCCGGCGACGGCGGGGTCGGCGAGGCCGCCGCTCACCAGCGTCACCAGCTCGGCCTTGCGGGCGCCGGTGGGCACCTGGAGACCGAGCTGGCGGGCGATGTGGTCGAGCTGCTCCATCGTCACCGCGATCTTGGCCAGCTCGGCGACGGACGGACCCAGCCGGCCGGGGTCCCCGAACGGGGCGCCGAGGCCGCGCGGGCCCGAGACGACCCCGCCGTCGGTGGCCACGGCCAGGCCCAGCTCGGCGAGGCGGTCCAGGCCCTCGTGGAGGCGCGCGCGGTCCAGTCCCGGCCCGGCGGCCGCCGCCAGCTCGTCCACGGTGGTGGGCAGACCGACGACCGCGACCAGCTCGGCGAGCTGGAGCACGCCGCGATCGAGCATGCCGACGGCCGCCGCCAGCGACGCCGGGCTGCCGGCCCGGCTGGCCAGCTCGGCGAACGACGACGGCGCCGACGCGGCGAGCAGGTCGCGCCGGCGCTCGAGCAGCCGGGCGAGCTCGTCGTCGTCCAACGCCGCCAGTGTGGCGGCATAGCCGGGCACGCAGGACACCTCCTCGCGGGTTACGGTCGAGCCGTTCTCGTTGGGGGCGGCTCAACGAACGAGCGTACCGCAGTCCCGTGTCACTCTCTGAACGGGCTTGCGCGCTCGGATCACGTTGTGAGCGGACCGCTCGAAGAGGACGAAACGATCTGGAAGGCGGTGGGCACTACAGAACTATTCTGACGGATCCCCTCGATTTGACGTAGGCGCGCACGGGTCCCACAATTCCGCCCACCGGGCGCCCCCCGGCCCGGACTCCCACGACACACACGACGCCTGCCTTTCGCCAGGTCGATTCCGGCGACCGTTCGCTCGGCGGCGTGACGGACGCACCCAGCGCCCGCCTCGCGGCACCGCGGCGGACCGAGCGGCAAACGGTTCCGGAGCCGGCCTGGCGAGGCGTCGCGCTCGCGGGGCTCGCGGGGCGGGCCGCCTCCGCGCCGCCCGAGGTGGTCAGCCCGCGCGCCAGGCCGGCTCGACGCCGGAGAAGGCGGGGGCGACCTCGCGGGCGACCCGCTCGAGGTTCGCGCAGGCGGCCTCGTGGCTGGTCCCAGCGGGGCGGGTCCACAGCGCGACGTGCGTGAACGGGAGGCGCTCCTGGAGCTCGGTCAGGGCGGCGACGATCCCGTCGGCGGTGTCGCAGAGCACGGCAGAGCGCTTCAGCCGGGCCGCCTCGATCGGCTGCGGCCGCGGCTGGTCGGCGTCGGTCGCCCAGTCGTTGTAGCGATCGAGCTGGTAGGCGACACCGGGCCCCAGCTCGGTGGCCCAGGTCCGCTCGGGGTCGTCGCTGACCCGCAGGTGCACGCCGATCACGATCGGGAAGCTCGCCGCCGGCCGGCGGGCGCGCTCCAGCGCCGACCGGAGCACCTCGTAGCGGTCGGCGGTGCGCTGGTAGCGGAAGTGCGCCAGCGCGAACCACCCGTCGGCCAGGCGTGCCACCCGGTCCAGCGCGCGGTCGGCCATGCCGCCGAGGTAGATCGGCGGGCCGGACGGCTGCGGCGAGCGCGGGCCGACCGGCAGGTCGGTCCCGTCGGGACCGTCCGCCGCAACCCCCTCACGGAAGGCGCGGCGCAGGTAGGCCAGCTTCTCCTCCATGAGCTGGCCGCGGCGGGGCCGCTCGGTGTCGAAGGCGTCGAACTCCTGCTCGACGTAGCCGTTGCCGAGCCCGAGCACCAGCCGGCCGCCGGCGATCAGATCGACCACGCCCGCCTGCTCGGCCACGTCGCGCGGGCGGTACAGCGGCAGCAGCAGCACGCCGGTGCCGAGCTGGATCCGCGAGGTCCTGGCGGCGACCGCCGCCAGGAACGGGAGCTGCTGGCTCAGATGCCCGTCCTCGACGGCGTGGTGCTCGCTCCCCCAGACCGCCGCCAGTCCCAGCTCCTCGACGAGTGCGGCCTCCTCCAGGCACTCGGCGTAGAAGCTCGGGTCCGGCTGCCGGCCCAGACCGGGCCGCAGCTCCATCCAGGCGCCGAAGGTCGTTGGCGTTGGCATGCCGTGACCCTACCGCACCAACGCGAGTCCGGACATGCGGAAGCGAGGCGAGGAAACCGCGCCGGCTTCAGCCGGTGGTGCTCCAGCCGTTCTCGCGCTCGGCGAGCTGGGCGGCGAGCCGGGCCAGGAAGTCGTCGACCTCGTGCATGACGTAGCCGCGCGGCCCGAGCGTGAAGCGCTTCGCCGAGATGTCCCGCGCCGTCAGGCGCGGCGGGGTCGCCGGGTCGCCGCTGACGCGCGCCAGCTCGATGGCGACGAAGCCGAGGAACTGGTCCACCTCCTCGACCCGGTAGCCGTGCGGCTCGCGGGCGAACACCTTGGAGGCGACGTCTCGCGCGCTCAGCGGCCGGCTGATCGGGTCGGGCGTGGGCAGCGAGCGCAAGGCCGAGTGCAACGGCGGTTGCAGCGGAGCGCGCGGGGCCGACCGCCACTGCTCGGCGTCTTCGAGCGCCCGGTGCGTCCGTCGCAGCTCGGCGACCACCTCGTCGAGGAATGCGTCGACCGGTTGCATGGCGTAGCCGCGCCAGGTCCCGTTGAAGGTCTTCGTCTCGACCTGTTCGGGGGTCAGCAGCGGCTCGATTGGGATCGTCCCCCGCCGCACGTGCTCGCGGAGGCGCGCGAGATCCTCGGCGACCTTCGCCCGGAACTGGTCGACCTCGCTCACACGATATCCGTGCCGGACCTTCTTGAAGGTTTTGCCCGTAATGCCCTCGGGTTCCAACCTTCCGTCCGCATTCATGGGCCGGTATTCATGGGTCGGTGTCCCTCGCCGCACCGAATTTCACCGTGACCCTAACATCTGGCGCGGCCTCCGCGCCTCCCCCAATCAGCCTCTGGGGATGCTTGCGGATCGCCGCTATCCAGTGGGGTCCACGTAGGTGACGGTCCCTGCCCGCGGGTCGAAGTAGGCACGTGGCCGGCTATTCGGGTTACGCCCGAAATAGACCAGTTCCCATGCCGCACGACGCACAGGACGCCTACACCGGCATCATCCCTTGGTGAACGCGCTCAGGCCGGTGATTTCCCGGCCAACGATCAGCGACTGGATCGAGTCGGTCCCTTCGTAGGTGAACACGGCCTCCATGTCCGCCTGGTGCCTGGCGACGTGGTTCTCCAGCAGGATGCCGTTGCCGCCGAGGACGTCGCGGGCGTCGGCGACCACCCGGCGTGCGGTGGCGGCGTTGTGCATCTTGGCCAGCGAGGCCATGCCGTCGGTCATCTGCCCCGACTTCGCGAGCTGCGACAGGCGCAGGGTCAGCAACTGCATGGCGGTGACCTCGGCGAGCATCTTGGCCAGCTTGGACTGGACGAGCTGGAAGCCGGCGATCGGCGTGCCGAACTGCTCGCGCTGGCCCGCGTAGGCAAGTGCGGACTCGAACGCCGCCAGCGCGTGGCCGACCGCCTCCCAGGCGACCCCGTAGCGGGTCGCGGCCAGCACCTTGGCGGTCGCGCTGAAGCCGTTGGACCTGGCCAGGCGGTTGGCGACCGGGACGCGGACGCCTTCCAGGGTGATCTCGGCCTGCCAGACCGCGCGCTTGGCGGTCTTGCCGCGCATCACGCTCGCCTGGAACCCCGGAGTGCCCTTGTCGACCACGAAGCCGCCGACCTTGCCGTCGTCGTCGCGCGCCCACACGATCACCAGGTCCGCGAAGGAGGCGTTGCCGATCCAGCGCTTGGCGCCGTCGAGCACGTACTGGTCGCCGTCACGGCGGGCGCGGGTCTCCAGCGCCACCGCGTCAGAGCCGTGCTGGGGCTCGGTGAGCGCGAAGGCCCCGATCTTGTCGAGCCGCGCCATGGCGGGCAGCCAGCGCTGCTTCTGCTCCTCGGAGCCGAGCAGCGCGATCGACTGCATGGCAAGGCCGGAGTGGACCCCGAAGAAGGTGCACACGCTGCCGTCGGCCCTGGCCAGCTCCTGCGCCACCAGGCCGGTCGCCACCTCGCTGAGGCCGGGGCAGCCGTATCCCTCGATGGTCCCGCCGGCCACACCCAGCTCGGCCAGCTTGGGCACCAGCTCGAAGGGGAACTCGGCCCGCTCCCAGTAGTCGTTGATGATCGGCAGGACCTGCTTGTCGCAGAAGCTGCGCACGCGGTCGCGGACCTGGAGCTCCCGCTCGGTGAGCAGATCGTCGATCCGGTAGAAATCAAGTGGCAGGTCAGCGTTTTCAACCATGGGGTCGCCTTCCAGGTCTCAAGCGTTTCCAAACGATTATTCGATTCCCATCCATGATAGCGATGGGATTCTCCGCTCGCATTTCGACGTCGACGTCGGTGTCAGGTGCTATTGATTTCGACCCGACACTGACGTCGACGTCGACTGGCGGGTTATCCACAATCTGGCTCCAAGCGTTCGCATCCAGGCCCGTCTGCGGTACCGTTACTCTCAGTAGACCGTCCATCACCGAACCGGGACCACCCGCGCGAAAGGAACTGGAGCCCAGTGAGCGAGCCCAGCGCGACCCACGGCGGGACGCCCGAGATCCGCCGCGTCGCCGTCCTCGGCGCCGGCACCATGGGCGCGGCCATCGCAGCCCACGCTGCCAATGCCGGCCTGGACGTCGACCTACTGGACATCGCCCCCACCGAGCTGACCGAGCAGGAGCGCGGGCGCGGCCTGGCGCTCGATCATCCCGAGGTTCGCAACCGCGTCGTGCGGGCGGGGTTCGAGCGGATGACCAAGGCGCGCCCCGCCGCGCTGGCGAGCCCCGCGCTGGCCGAGCGGATCCGGCTCGGCAACCTCGAGGACGATTTCGATCGGATAGCCGCCGCTGATTGGGTCGTCGAGGCGATCATCGAGCGCCTCGAGCCAAAGCAGGACGTCATGGCCCGGGTCGAGAAAACCGCTCGACCGGACGCGATCGTCAGCTCCAACACCTCCGGGATCCCGCTGTCCGCAATTGCGGAGGGGCGCTCCGGCGAATTTCGCCGGAGATTTCTCGGCACGCATTTCTTCAACCCTCCCCGCTACCTGAAGCTGGTCGAGCTGATCCCGCTGGCCGACACCGATCCCGCGGTGCTCGAGCGGATGCGCACCTTCCTCGAGGACGTCCTCGGCAAGGGCCCCGTGGTGGCCAAGGACACCCCCAACTTCATCGCCAACCGGCTCGGCAGCTTCGCCGGCATGTACGACCCGCGCTACGCCTTCGACCACGGCTACTCCATCGAAGAGGTGGACGCGCTCACCGGCCCGCTGCTCGGCCGGCCCAAGACCGCCACCTTCCGGCTCATGGACCAGGTCGGCCTGGACGTGGCCGTCGGCGTCGCGCGCAACCTCTACGACCTGGTCCCCGACGACGAGTCGCGCGAGGACCTGCGCGTCCCCTCCCAGCTCGACCGGATGCTCCAGGCGGGCCGGCTCGGCCTCAAGAGCGGCGCCGGCTTCTACCATCGCGACAAGCGAGACGGCGAGACGGTCTTCGACGTGGTCGACGTCGACACCCTCGACTACCGGCCGAGCCAGCGGCCCGACCTGCCGATCGTGCCGGCCGCACGGCAGCACGACGACCTCGGCGAGCGCCTGCGCCTGATCCTGGACCGCGCCGGCGAGGATCGCGGCGCCCGCTACGTGCGCGACACGCTGCTGCCGAGCCTCGGCTACGCGGCGCGCCGCGTGCCAGAGATCGCCGATTCCCTGGTCGAGGTGGACCACGCCATGGAGTGGGGCTTCGGCCACCAGGCCGGCCCCTTCCGCACCTGGGACCTGATCGGTGTCGCCCGCGTCGTCGAAGAGATGGACCGGCTCGACATCGCCGTCGCCGGCTGGGTCCGCGACTTCCTCGCCGCCGGCAACCAGCGCTTCTACCGCGACGGCGCCGTCTACAGCCCGGTCACCGAGAGCTACGAGCCGGTCCCCTCCGATCCGAAGGTCCTGGACCTGGACGCTCGCAAGGCCGAGGTCGGCGAGCTGGCGGCCAACGACTCCGCGAGCCTGGTCGACCTCGGCGACCAGGTGCTCTGCTTCGAGATCCACTCGCAGGCCAGCGCGCTGGACGCCGGTGTCATCCAGCTTGGCCGGCGCGCCCTCGACGAGCTGCGCGGCGGCCGCTGGCGCGGCATGGTGATCGCCAACCAGGCGCGCAACTTCTGCGTCGGCGCCAACCTCGCGGAGGTCGGCATGACCGCGTACCAGGGCGGCTTCGACCAGGTCCGCGAGGCCTCGCTGGCCCTCCAGCGGCTCCTCCAGGGCTTCCGCTACGCGCCGAGGCCGGTGGTCGCCGCGCCGCACGGCCAGACACTCGGCGGCGGGGCCGAGGTCTGCATGCACGCGGACCGGGTGGTGGCCTCGCTGGAGACCTACATCGGGCTGGTCGAGGTCGGCGTCGGCCTGATCCCCGCCGGTGGCGGCTGCAAGGAGCTGCTGCGCCGCATCGTCAGCCCGGCCATGCGGGCGGCTGGCGACGTGCCGGCGCTGCCGTTCGTCCAGCGGGTGCTGGAGACGATCGGCACCGCCAAGGTCGCCACCAGCGCGCTGGAAGCCCGTGAGCTGGGCTTTTTGAGCGAGGACGACCGTGTGGTCCTGCACCCCGACCACCTGCTCCACGCCGCCAAGCGCGAGGTGCTGGCGCTGGCCGGCGGCTACAGCCCGCCCGTGCGCGACCGTTCCATGTACGCGGCGGGGCTGCCGACCCTGGCGGCGCTGGAGCTGGGCGTCCGCACGCTCCAGTGGAGCGGCATGGCCAGCGAGCACGACGTGCTGATCGGCACCAGGCTCGCCCGCGTGCTGTGCGGCGGCGAGCTGTCCGAGCCGCAGTGGGTCGACGAGGAGCGCATCCTCGAGCTCGAGCGCGAGGCGTTCGTCGACCTGCTCCACGAGCAGAAGACCATGGAGCGGATCCAGTACCTGCTCACCACCGGCAAGCCGTTGCGGAATTAGGGAGCTTTGCAATGAAGGATGCAGTCATTGTCGCCGGGGCCCGCACCGCGGTGGGCAGGGCGCCGAAGGGGACGCTGCGGGCCACCAGGCCCGATGACATGGCCGCGGCCGCGATCGCCGAGGCGGTCAAGCGCACCGACGGGCTCGACCCGGCCGAGGTCGAGGACGTCATCCTCGGCTGCGCCGTCCCAGAGGGAGCGCAGGGGCTGAACGTTGCCCGCCTGGCGGCGCTCCGGGCCGGCCTGCCCGAAAGCGTTCCCGGCCAGACCGTGAACCGCTTCTGCTCGTCCGGCCTCCAGGCGATCGCGGCGGCCTCCGAGCGGATCATGGCCGGCTTCGGGACCACCATGGTTGCCGGCGGCACCGAGTCGATGTCGCTCGCTCCGGCCCCGGCGGCCAACTTCTCGCCCAACCCCGACCTGGTCCGCGGCCACCCCGAGTACTACATGGCCATGGGCCTGACCGGCGAGGTGGTGGCCGAGCGCTACGGCATCAGCCGCGAGGAGCAGGACGCCTTCGCGCTGCGCTCGCACCAGCGCGCCGCCGAGGCGGTGGACTCTGGCCGCTTCGACCCGGAGATCGTCCCGCTCCAGGTCCGCTTCGAGTGGGTGGACGACGGTGGCGAGCTGCGCGACCGCGACGTCACCTTCGCCCGCGACGAGGGGCCGCGGCGGGACACGTCGGCGGCGGCGCTCGCCAAGCTCAAGCCGTCGTTCAAGCAGGGCGGCACCATCACCGCCGGGAACTCGTCGCAGCGCAGCGACGGCGCCGCGGCGGTCGTGGTCATGGAGCGCGGGCGCGCCGAAGGGCTCGGCCTGGAGCCGCAGGCCCGCTTCGTCGCCTTCGCCGTGGGCGCGGTCGCGCCCGAGGTGATGGGCGTGGGCCCGACGGTCGCCGTCCCCAAGGCCCTCGCGCTGGCGGGCCTGACACTCGACGACATCGAGTTGATCGAGTTGAACGAGGCGTTCGCGTCGCAGAGCCTGGCGGTGATCCGCGAACTGGGCTTCGACCTGGACAAGGTGAACGTCAACGGCGGTGCGATCGCGCTCGGCCACCCGATGGGCGCCACAGGGACCAAGCTCACCATCCAGCTCCTGGCCGAGATGGCCCGGCGCAAGGCCCGCTACGGCCTGGTCACCATGTGCGTCGGCGGCGGGATGGGCGCGGCCGGCATCTTCGAGAACCTGCGTCGCTGACGAGGTTCAGGCCGCCGGGTTGGTGACCTGGCCGATGAACAGCAGGGCGCCGGTCATGCGGTCGCGCACCGCGAACAGGAACGGCCGGTCGACGCGCAGCTCGATCGGGCGGCTCGGCGTCACCACGCTGACCAGTTGCATGGTCGCTCCGGTGGCGGCCGCGGCCGTGGTGCCGCGCTCGTCGATCTCGACGTGGGCGCGCTGGACGACGCGGTCGACCCGGAGCGCCGCCTCGTCGGTGATCCCGGAGAAGTCCGCGGCGTCGGTGAACGCGATCCGCATGCCGAGCGCCTGGAGCGGCGCGCGCAGGTCGAGATCCGAATCGAAGTCGAACCTCGGCAGGGCCAGCCGCACCTCGCGCGAGTCGAGCGCGCCCAGCAGCTCACGGAGCCGCTCGACCTCCAGACCATCCCGGAAGCGATCGAAGCGGCCCTCGTCGGGGAGGATCACGTCCATCACCAGCCGCCCGCCCCGGTAGGGCAGCTCCACCGCCCGCCAGCCGTCGCCCGCCGCGTAGCCGAGGCTGCCGCGGCGATGGAGCATGACCACCTCGGTGGTGCCGCGGCTGAGCAGGTTGAACGGCTCGGGCCGCGTCTCGTCCGGGTCGAAGGCCTGGAGCCAGCGCGCCTCCAGGTAGATCGCGTTGGTCAGGACCAGCGAGATGTCCGATCGGATCGCCCCGGGGTCGAACAGCTCGGGGATCTTGCCCGCCGTCTGCTGGGAGACGAGCTGATTGATCGCCCGCCTGGTGCCCTCCGGGTCGTGGCGGAAGTCCGCCCGGTGGAGACCGGCCCGGAACGCCTCGACCAGCGCACGCTCGAACTCCAGCCGGAGCGCCAGCCCGTCCTGGGTCCAGACCGCGTTGGAGATCCGCAGGTCCAGCTCGTCGGCGCGGGCCAGCTCCAGCAGGGCGCGGTCCAAGGCTCCGGCGGCCGCGGCCACGCGCTCGGGCTCCAGCCGGGTGTGGAGCGTCGCCGCGATCTCATCGGCGGTCGCCGTCCGCGCGCCGGGCAGGATCATCGCCAGCACGGTCGCGACGCTGGACGGGGAGACGACCAGGTTCGAGTGGTCCAGCCGGCCCCCGGCCGCCACCAGCTGTCCGTAGAGGTCGACAGCGACGCCGGTCCACGCGTCGACCAGGACCTGGAGGTCAGCGCTGAGCGTCCCGGTGCCCGGCTCGGTCATCGCGGGTCAGCCCGATGCCTGACGGCCCTGGTCGGCCTTCTGGGAGTTCCGGTCGGCGGATTGCGGCGGCCGGTCCGGACGGGCGCCGGCGAGCTGGCGGGACTGCGCCACCAGACGTCCGTGCTCGTCCCACACCTCGGCCTCCTCGTCGAACCAGCCTCCCTGAAGGAGCTTCCCCCGCACGATGCACCGCAACCAACCGTCGGCCGGCAGGGTGCGCACGTACACCGACATCTCCACGGTCGGAGCCCAGCGCGTGATCCCCAGCTCGAAACTGGCGGGCGGCAGGGCGTCGACCACCTGGAGCATCGCGAGCGGGTCCGGCGGGCGGTTGTCGCTGAAGCGCACCCAGCCGAGCATCTCCAGCTTCCCGGCGGGGTCGCCCTTCAGCCAGCCGACCGTGGAGGGATCGAGCCGGATGTCGAGATGCTCGAGGATGGCCACCCGGAGGCCGCCCGGAAGCTCGGTCTGGCCGCGCACGCACTCCTCCACGGGTGCCAGCTCGGGAGGCTCGGCGTCGGCCATCCAGTCGGGCCGGTCCTCCCGCTCCAGCCGGCCAGCGCTGACCAGCTCCTCCAGCCGCGGCTGGCCCTCCTGGACCAGGGTGACACGTGCGTTGGCGACCGAACGACCGCTGCGCAGCAGGTGCACCTCCAGGTCGGCCGGGCCAAGCGACGGCGGTGCCACGAAGTGCGCGCTCACCGCCAACGGGTGCGGTTGGCCCGTCACCGCCAGTGCGGCACGGGTGGCCAGCGCCAGCAGGTAGCCGCCGTTCGGCCGGCTGCCGATGGTCCAGCCGGGATCGACGCTGGCGGTGAAGCCGTCGCCGGCGGGGACCACCGCGGTGGCCACATCGAAGTCGAAAATCCGTACCTCCTCGACGACCAGATTCGCCGGGTCCTCGGTGTCGGCCGATTGCTCCTCTGTCATAGGGGAGCCCCCCCTCCATGTGACAACGAGAAAGCCTGACATCTCGGCACTGCGCTCGGCAAGCGGTCAGATTGCCTGATCCTCCCGGAGCGCCATCAGCTCGGCGTCGTCGAGGCCGAGCCCGCGCAGCACGGCGTCGGTGTCCCTGCCCAGCGCGGGCGGTGCGCTGTCGACCGGGACGGGCTGGCCGTCGACCCGCACAGGGGAGCGAACCTGCGGAACCCCATCGACCTCGACCAGCACCCGCCCCCGCACGAGCGGGTCGGCGAACACCTCCGGGATGGAGTTGATCGGCGCGGCCGGCACCCCCGCGGCCGCCAGCCGCTCCAGCCACGTCCGGCGGTCGTGCTCCGCCAACTGGCGTTCCACCAGCCGCTTCAGGTCCGCGCGGTGCGCGACTCGCGAGGCGTTGCCTCGAAAGCGCCGGTCGGATGCAACTTCCGGGATCCCGAGCGCCTCGGCCAGCTTGGCGAACTGGCGCTCCGTGCCGACGCCGATCGCGATCGAGCCGTCGCTGGTCCGGTAGCTCTCGTAGGGCGAGATATTGGGGTGCGCGTTGCCCATGCGTCCTGGTGTCATCCCGCCGACCAGCCAGTTCATCGCCTGGTTCCCGAGCATGCCGACCTGCGCGTCCAGCAGCGACACCTCGACCCGCCGGCCGCGCCCGGTCGCGTCCCGCTCGCGGAGCGCCGCGAGCACGCCGATGGTCGCGAACAGCCCCGCCGCCAGGTCGGCGATCGCCACCCCCACCTTCGTCGGCTGGTCGCCGGCCTGCCCGGTGACCGACATGATCCCGCCCTCGGCCTGGATCAGGAAGTCGAAGCCCGGCCGCTCGGCCGCGGGGCCGTCGCTGCCGTAGCCGCTGATCGTGCAGGTGACGACGCGCGGGTTGATCCCGGTCAAGCTGTCGTGGTCGAGACCGAAGCGCTCCAGCCTGCCCGGCAGGAAATTGTCCACCACCACGTCGGCGGCCAGCGCCAGCCGGCGGGCCAGCGCCGCGGCGGCCGGGTGACCGAGGTCCAGCGTGATCGCGCGCTTGTTGCGGTTGATGGCCAGGAAATAGGCCGCCGTGCCGTCAGCGGCGAACGGCGGACCCCACCGGCGGGTCTCGTCCCCCGTGCCCGGCGCCTCCACCTTGATCACGTCCGCGCCCAGATCCGCCAGCTGCATCGTGGCGAACGGACCCGCCAAGATCCGTGAAAGGTCGAGCACCCGCAACCCCGCCAGCGGCCCCACCCGGGCCGGCCCCGCCGGCCACCCCGGCTCGTCGCCTGGCCGGGTCGGTGGCCGGCCCGGCCCGGGCTCAGCCATCGTGGGCGGCGACCCGCGGGGCCGACGGCAGGCGAGCGCCAGCGGCGAGGTCGACGAGATCGGGCAGCTCGGCGGGGTCCATGCCGGCGTCGCGTCGCGCCGCCACGTGGCCGTCCGGCCGGATCAGCCACATCGACCCCGGGCCGCCGTAGGTCGCCGCCAGCGCGCCCTCGGTGTCGACCAGCGCACGTGCGCCCTCCGGGAGCTCGGGCGGTCGGTCGCCGGGCCCGACGACCACGAACACCTCCACCGGGGCCAGCGGCGCCCGCTCCAGCGCCCGCTCCGCGAAGGCGGCCCCATCCGCCCCCGCGCGATCAACCGGCAGGTACAGTGCCACGAACCCGCCCCCCAGCACCTTCCGCAACCTCCGCACCCCACCGGACGGGGCGAGGCGGCAGGGGGCGTCCGGGGCCACCGCGCCGCTGCCGGGCGCCGTCCCTCCCCCCTTCGCCTTCGCCCCGGGTTCGACGATCGGGGAGGAGGCGTAGACGAACGGGGCGGAGAGCTTCCCGGAGTTGACCCAGCGGCGTAGCGCCGGGATGCGCAGGCTGCCGCGGAGGACAGCGGTGCGGAACAGGCGGTGCACGCTCGTCGGCGGGACCATGAAGCGCATGGTGGCGTCAGTGATGGCGAGGTTCTCGCGCGCCGCGGGGCGCCGCTCGAGGTCGTAGGTCCCCAGCAGCTCCGCCGGCGCCCGACCTTCGAGCACCAGCCACAGCTTCCACGCCAGGTTCTCCGCGTCCGCCACACCGGAATTCAGGCCGCGCGCGCCGAACGGGCTCATCAGATGGGCGGCGTCCCCCGCCAGGAACGCCCGGCCGACCTGGAAGCTGGCGGCGACCCGCTGGTGGAAGCGGTAGGTGGACAGCCACACGAGCTGATAGTCCGTGTCGCCGACGACCGCGCGGATGCGCTGGCCGAGCCGCCCGCTGGAGCGCTCCTCCTCGACGTCGACGTCGGCCGGGATCTGCCAGTCGATCCGCCAGACGCTGTCCGGCTGTGGGTGCACCAGCACCTGGCGCCCCGGATTGAACGAGGGATCAAAGAAGAACCGCCGCTCGTTCGGGAACGGCAGCTTCGCGCGAACGTCCGCGATCAGGAACCGGTCCTCGAACGAGTGCCCGGGAAACTCGACCCCGAGCAGCTTCCGCATCGCCGAACGCGCGCCATCGCAGCCGATCGCGTACTCCGCGCGCACCTCCGCGGCGCCATCGGGCGTCGCGGCCACGAGCCGCACGCCGTCGGCATCCTGCGAGACCGACTCCACCCGATGCTCCCAGCGCAGCTCGATCAGGGGCTCACCGCGGACCAGGTCGAGCAGGTACTCCTCCATCATCGCCTGCGGCAGGTTCACGAACGGTGGGAACGCGTCCCCGCCCACCTCCGGGAAGCGGATCTGGAACAGCTCGACGTCCCGGTAGTACGTGCGGCCCAGCGTCCAGGACACCCCCCGGTCGGCCATGGCCTGGCCGCAGCCCAGCCGTTCGAAGATGTCGAGCACGTCGCGCTGCACGCAGATGGAGCGCGAGCCCTGCCCGAGCAGGTTCTCCTCCGACTCGAGCACGAGGCTGCGCAGCCCGTGCATGGCCAGGAAGAGCGCCGCCGTCATCCCGACAGGCCCAGCCCCGACGATCGCCACCGGCGCGTCCCGGGCAGTCATCGGCACACTCCGACCAGCCCTGGTACCGGCAGGGTGTCGCTCCACATGGCTGCTCCTCCCCGCGACGGTCCGGACCCGCGGGTCAACATTGTGGACCGGTCCGCCGACCGCGTCGCCCGCTGGCGGGTGGCGGGTCTACGACCCGCCAGAGACGACGGCGATGGACCAGCAAGTATAAGCATGACTTTTACATCACTCTATCACGCGACCTGGCGGTAGTTACCCACAGACTCAATAAAAGACTGGCATTCGTGCTGGCGCCCCATCATGATCCTGCCCGACCCTTCGCTGGATGACGGAATTCGAGTGGGGGAAAGGCGCGACAGATGGGTATCTATTGGGAAGTGGAAGTCGGCCAGCTCGCGGGCGTCTCAGGGCAGACAGTCGGCGAGTGGACTCGGCATGGGTATGTCCGCGCTTCGAGGTCGACTGCCATTGACTTCGCCTACAGCTTCGAGTACGTCGCCGAGGCGATCGTGGCCCACGAGTTGATCGACCGCGGGGTGCCGTGCGAGGAGATCCGCCAGACCATCGAGAACACCAGAGAGAAGTACGGCAACTGGCCTCTGACCGCCGCGCCGTTGGTCACGACCCTCAACGCCAAAGGTCACTGCCCGACCAACGTCCTGCTCCACTTGGAGGACGCCGATCTCGACATCGGGCGAAACCACGGCAACCAGACGGTCCTGCGCTACTCGACGCTGGAGGCCGTCAGCGAGTTGCTCCGCCGCGGCGGCTGGGCGATCCGCGAGCACCCCGACATCCGCCACATTGAGGTCGACCCCGATCGCATCAGCGGCGCCCCATCCATCCGCGGTCGCCGAATCTTCGCCACCCAGGTCGCCCACCTCGCCGAGGACGGCTACTCGGGTCTTCGCATCCTTCGTGAGGAATACGAGCTGACGCAAGCCGAGATACGCGACGCAGTCCGTTGGTATCAAGCCGTCCGCCAATACGACCCGGCGGCCTGACATGCCCATCCTCATCACCGACGAATCCTTGACGCCGCGGCTTGCGAGCACCCTTCGACGCCGCGGCCGTGATGCGGTCAGCGTGGCGAGCCTCGGACACAGAGGACATAAGTCGCCACAATCGACCCCGGCAGGCCCGGCCATCTCACCGAGGACGAGTGGCAGTGGGAGACGGTGCACCGCTGGGCGCATCAGATGGCGCGACAGCCCCGAGGAACCTGGCGTCGCTATGGCAAGCACGTTCGACCTTGGGCACCCAGACCGCCTAAGGGCCTCGCCGCGAGATCTCGGCGGCCCATCGCGGCGCGCCGGCACCGGGTCTCGATTCGAGCCCGGAGGGCCAGGCGCTAGACGATCGTTCCTCATTGTAATGCGGATAGGAGGTGGGTTTCAGTGTATTGATTGGCCAAGCCCGAGGAGGTTGCCCTCGCTGTCGTAGAACCAGGCGCCCTTTTCGCCAGTGCCTTTGCTGGGGTAGTTGCCGGCGATCTCGGCGATCCCATTGATGGTCTCGAGGCCCGGGAGGTCGTACTCCTCGAACACGACTCCGCGGCGGCGCAGCTCGGCGACGGTTGCCTCGATGTCGTCGACCTCCCAGGCCATCTGGGTGTGGGCGCCGGAGGCGGCGCCGGCGGACTCGAACAGGGCGAAGTAGCTGTCTCCGCAGCGGTAGCGGGCGCCTCCAGGCCGCTCCTCGATGGGCGTGAGCCCGAGCTTGTCGGCGTAGAACGCCTTGGCCCGTTCCAGGTCCTTGGCGGGGATCCTGGTCGCGACGTTACTGTCCTCGAGCACTGGGGCGTCCCTCCTCCGGCTCGGCCCTCCACCGCCAGCAGTTGGATGCCACCGTAGGCTCCGCAACGCCCCCGCGGCCAGGCTCCAGGGCCGGGCCGCGCCGCGCGGGGGCGGGTCAGGGGACGCGGGCGGGCGGGGCGAGCAGGTCGGGGGTGACGTCGCGGAGGGTTGGGGTGCCGCAGAGGGCGAGGCTCCGCTCCAGCTCCTCGCGGTAGCCGTCCAGGACGGCTTGGACTCCGCCGGCGCCACCGGTGGCGAGGCCCCAGACGATGGGGCGCCCGAGCAGGACGGCTCGGGCGCCCAGCGCCAGGGACTTGACGACGTCGACGCCACGGCGGATGCCGCCGTCGACGTAGACCTCGGCGCGGCCGGCCACGGCCTCGACGACCTCTGGGAGCGCGTCCGCAGTCGCGACGGCGCCGTCGAGCTGGCGGCCTCCGTGGTTGGAGACGACGACCGCGGCGGCGCCGGCGTCCAGGCAGGCGACCGCGTCGTCGCCGCGCAGCACGCCCTTGACGACCACGGGAAGGCGCGACTGCTCGCGCAGCCAGGCGATCGCCTCCGGGGTCACGGTGGGGTCGAAGTGCCTGGCGACGCCGACCACGTCGACCCGCTCCTCGGGCACGGCGAGGTTCGCGAGTCCCATGCCGGGCGGGAGCTGGAACTGGTTGCGCCTGTCGCGCTCGCGATTGCCGGGGACGGGCACGTCGGCGGTCAGCACCACCGCCTGGTAGCCGCTGGCGGCGGCCCGCCGGACCAGATCGGCGGCGATCCGGCGGTCGCGGTAGACGTAGAGCTGGAACCAGCGCGGCGCTCCGGGCGCGACCGCGGCGATCTCCTCGAGCGATGCGGTGGCCTGGGTGGAGACGACCATCAGGGTTCCCGCGGCCGCGGCGCCGGTGGCGGTGGCCAGCTCGCCGTCGGGGTGCGCCAGGCGCTGGTAGGCGACCGGCCCGACCAGGACCGGGAGGGAGGCGGGCGCGCCGAGCACGGTCGTGGAGGTCGAGATCGTGCCGACGTCGCGGAGCACGTGCGGTCGCAGCCGCAGCCGCGCCCACGCGGCCGGATTGGCCGCCAGGGTCAGCTCGTCCTCGGCGCCGCCGGCGAAGTAGTCATAGGCGGCACGGTCCAGCCGCTCGCGCGCCTGGCGCTCGAGCAACGCCAGGTCGAGCACTGCCGCACCTACCGCGGGCGCCGGTGCTAGACCCCGCCCTGGACCCGCGAGAGCAGGATCTGCGCAGTGGAGCGCAGCCGGCCGTCGAGGGCGTCCATCAGGGCGGCCACGGTCTCCGCCGCCCACTCGGCCGCGGAGCACTGCTCGTCGATGTTGGCGAGGTCACGGACCTCGCGGTAGTCGACGATCCTCGACGCCCGCCGCTCGTCGAGCCGCTCCCACGAGAGGATGCGGCCGACACCGGTCTCGATGGCCAGACGCTCCGAGAAGAGGTCGTCGAACAGCCGCTTGGTCGCGGTCCGCTCCTGCATGTCGAGGTAGACGCCGGCGCGGACGGCGCCGTTGGCGGTGAAGGCGACGTCGTAGAAGCCGAACGGCCCGGCGGCGAAGCCGACCCAGTTCTCGTAGCCGAATTTCGGCACCCGGAAGCCGGGCCGGCGCCTCGCCACCGACTCGAACATGGCCTGGAAGAAGCTGTGGCGCACCTCGGCCGGCTGCAACCCGCCGTCCTTTTCGGAGGCCAACGGCGGTGGCACCGCCGGGATGTGGCTGACCGCGGCCGCGGGGGGCGGCGGAGGCGGTGCCGGCTCCGGGGGCGGTGGTGGCGGTGGCGCGGTCGGGACGCTGGCCGGCGACATCGGCACCGGGCCGGGCGAGGTGGACACGCCGCCCAGCGACCCCTGCCGCCTGCTCGCCTTGCGCCAGTTCCGCGGCTGCACCACCACGTCCAGCACCGGCGCCGGCAGCGACCTGCCGATCCGCACCAGGCCGAGCTCCACTCCGAAGAAATCGACCTTGGAATCCGTGCGGTCGTTCAGCCACTCCAGGGTCCGGCGCGACTCCAGGTCGAAGCGCGGCGAGACCCAGACGATGACCGCGGACTCCAGCGTCGAGGCATGCATGATCAATTCGCCGAGCTGGTTGTGATCGGCCTCTTCGAGCCGGTTCTCGATGACGATCGGGCGCCCGAGCGCATCGGTCCCGAGCACGTTGAAGGATCCGTCGACTCAAGTCCGGAAGCTGCTCACCCCAGAACGACCGCAGGTCGAGCCGCTCGAGGCGGCCGAGGCCCAGCCGCTCCATTTCCATTCGGGCCGCCATCCCACTCCTCTCCGTCGCCCCCTCGAGGGCAAGTTGTACCCCGTCCTGCTAGGGCGTCGTCAAACTGCAGATCTATCCATGTGGGGGGAGCTCGCTCCCCCCACGGCCCCCCAAGAGCGCCTGTGCCATGGGAACCGCCTCATACGGGGGCTTGAGGGGAGTCAGGCTGGCGCGAGCCAGACGGTGGCGAGCGGGGGAAGGGTGACTCTTGCCGAGGCCGGCTGACCGTCCCAGGTGATCTCCTCGGCGGCGATCATGCCCAGGTTGCCGACGTTGGAGCCGCCGTACAGCTCCGAGTCCGTGTTGAGGACCTCCGCCCAATGGCCGGCCTGGGGAAAGCCGACACGATAGTCGTAGCGGGGCACCGGCGAGAAGTTGCAGAGGCAGACGATCGGATGGCCATCGGCCGACCAGCGGATGAACGAGAGCGCGTTGTCGTCGACGTCGTTGGCGGCGATCCAGCCGAAGCCGCTGGGCGAGCTGTCGACCTGCCAGAGCGCCGGGCGCTGGCTGGCGACGTCGTTCAGGTCGCGGACCAGGCGCTGGATGCCGGCGTGGCCGGGATCGGCCAGCGCCTCCCAGTCGATCGACCGCTCGTGCGACCACTCGGCCTCCTGGGCCAGCTCGCAGCCCATGAACAGCAGCTGCTTGCCCGGGTGCGCCCACATGAAGCCCAGGTAGGCGCGCAGGTTGGCCAGTCGCCGCCAGGTGTCGCCCGGCATCTTGCCGTACAGCGAGCCCTTGCCGTGGACCACCTCGTCGTGGCTGATGGGCAGGATGAAGTTCTCGCTGAAGGCGTACATCAGCGAGAAGGTGAGCTGATGGTGGTGGAAGCGCCGGTAGACGGGGTCCTTCGAGATGTACTCCAGGGTGTCGTGCATCCACCCCATGTTCCATTTGAAGCCGAAGCCGAGCCCGCCGAGGTGGACCGGCTGCGAGACGCCCGGCCAGGCGGTCGACTCCTCGGCGACGGTGATGGCGGTCGGGTGCCTGCCGTAGACGAGGGTGTTGAGCTGCTTCAAGAACTCGATCGCCTCGAGATCCTCGTTGCCGCCGAAGCGGTTCGGCACCCACTGCCCGGCCTGGCGCGAGTAGTCCAGGTAGAGCATGGAGGCGACGGCGTCGACCCGCAGCCCGTCCAGGTGGAATTCCTCGAGCCAGTACAGCGCGCTCGCGGTCAGGAAGTTGCGCACCTCGTTGCGGCCGTAGTTGAAGATCAGCGAGCCCCAGTCGGGATGCTCGGCCCGCCGCGGATCGGCGTGCTCGTACAGGGCGGTGCCGTCGAAGCGCGCCAGCGCCCAGGCGTCCTTGGGGAAATGGGCGGGGACCCAGTCCATCAGCACGCCGATGCCGCGCTGGTGCAGCCGGTCGATCAGGTAGCGCAGGTCGTCCGGGTTGCCGAAGCGGGCGGTCGGCGCGAAGTAGGAGGTGACCTGGTAGCCCCAGGAGCCCGCGAAGGGATGCTCGGCCAGCGGCATCAGCTCGACGTGGGTGAAGCCGAGGCCGGCGACGTAGTCCGGCAGCTCATCGGCGAGCTGCCGGTAGGACAGGCCCTTGCGCCATGAGCCGAGATGGAGCTCGTAGATCGACATGCGGGCGTCCACTCGCTGGCGCTCGCCGCGGGTGTCCATCCATGCCTCGTCGCCCCAGGCGTAGCTGGAGGTGTGCACCACGCTGGCGTTGGCCGGCGGGCGCTCGGTGGCGAACGCCAGCGGATCGGCCTTGAGCACCAGCCCGCCATCGGCCCCGAGCACCTCGTACTTGTATTTGTCGCCCACGCCGACGCCGGGAACGAACAGCTCCCAGACCCCCGAGGAGCCGAGCACCCGCATCGGGTTCAGGCGCCCGTCCCAGCGGTTGAAGTCGCCGACCACCCGCACCGCGCGGGCGTTGGGCGCCCACACCGCGAAGGCGGTACCGGCCACGCCCTCCAGCACGGTCGGGTGGGCACCGAGCCGCTCCCACAGCCGCTCGTGCCTGCCCTCGCCGATCAGGTGCTGGTCCAGCTCACCGAGCGTCGGCAGGAACCGGTAGGGGTCGTCGACCTCCACGACGTGCTCGCCGTCGGAGACCTCCAGCCGGTAGGCGGGCAGCCGCTCGGCGCCCGCCCGCGCCGCCGCGCCGGTCTCTCCGGGCAGGGTGCCCTCGAACAGGCCGGCCGGGTGGATCCGCTCCAGGACCTCGCGCCCACCGTTGGCCAGGACGCTCACCTGGCGCGCGTCGGGGCGCCAGGCCCGGACGCGCACCTTGCCGGCCTCCGGATGGGCGCCGAGCAGGCGGTGGGGCTCGTGGTGCTCCCCACGCACCAGGCGCTCGATCTCCTCTTGGAACGGCATCGACATCGCTCTTTCGTCGGCGGGAATGGCTGGCGAGGGTGATGGTGGTCAGGGACGCGGGTTGCGGGGGGCCTCCAGGGTAGCTGTCCTGGCGCCCAGCAGGCGCTGGATGCCTCCGATCGGGATGGTGAGCCACGGCGGGCGGTGCCGCGCCTCGTACATCACCTCGTACACGGCCTTGTCCAGCTCGTAGGCACGCAGCAGCAGCTCAGGGTGGTCGGGCAGCCAGCCGCCGCTGGACGCCCTGGACATGTACGCGTCGAGGAACGCGGTCCGGTTGGCCTCGATCCAGCGCTGCGCCGCCTGCCCGAGCCGGTCCAGCTCGGCCCTGCTCGGCCCGGGGGTGTCCGGGTCCTCGCCGAGCACCAGCGGCGAGTGGGCGGCGTAGTCGAAGGAGCGCAGCATGCCGGCCACGTCCTGCAGCGGGCTGGTCATGCGGCGGCGCTCCTCCAGGCTGCGCGCCGGCTCTCCCTCGAAGTCGATCACCAGCCACCGCTGCCCCACGCGCAGCACCTGCCCGAGGTGGTAGTCGCCGTGGATGCGCTGGAGGTGGACGGCGCCGCCGACCCCGCGCACCGCCTCGGCGTAGACCTCCTCGATCGCGCGCCGGTGGGGCGCCAGCTCGGGCACGAGCGCGGCGACCTGGGTGAGCTGACCCATCAGGCGGGCGCTCAGGCGGCCGAGGTCGGGCTGGCCCTCGCTGACCTTGGGAAGGGCGGTCGCCAGGGCGGCGTGCAGCTCGGCCGTGAGCCGCCCCAGCTCCCTGGCCTCTCCGGCGAAGTTGCCAGGGTCCTCGGACTCGTAGTGGTCGGCGACCCGCTCGACGGCGAGCTTCCAGCCCTCCACGCTGCCGGCGTAGTAGCGCTGGAGCACTCCCAGCGTGGAGCCGAGGCCCTCGATCCAGCCGAGCAGCTCGGCGCAGGCGTCGAACCCCTTGGCCGCCAGCGCCCTGGTGACCTCCAGCTCCGGGTTCTCGCCCGGCTGGAGCAGGCGGAACAGCTTGAGGATCAGCCGGTTCGAGAACACCAGCGAGGAGTTGGTCTGCTCGGCGTTCAGCAGCTTGCCGGGCCCGCGCAGGGTCTCGTTCCACTCCGGAGCGCGGTGGAAGCGGAGCTGGTCCAGCGTCGCCCCGCGCGACAGCATCTCCAGGAAGATCGCGCCGAGGCGCTCGTCGGCGACCGCGTCGTAGTAGACGCCCTCGCGTGGCGGCTTGGTCTCCAGGATCAGCGCGCCGGGGCGGCGGCTGAGCAGCGAGCGGGCCTCGAAGCCGAAGTCGTGCCCGATAGGAAGGTGGTAGCGGTCCACGCCGCCGTCGGCGTACGCCACCGCGGCGACCACCAGGTGCAGCGTTGGCCTGGCGGCGCGCAGCGGCACGTTCGCTTCGATTCGGACCTCGCCGATCTGCCGTCCCTTGCCCGAGAACCAGCGCTGGCTGGGAAGGAATGCGGCGAGAGCGGACTCCAGCTCGGTCATGGCGACGCCTCGATGGGCTTATCGAGATCGGACGTGGAGCACGTGGGCCACCTCGGATGCGGGATCGAGACGGACGTAGTTGGACGGTCCCTGCCAGGTCCAGCTCTGGCCGGTCAGCTCGTCATGGACCTCGAACGAGCCGACGTCCCAGTCCAGCCCGAGGGCCGGCAGCCAGAGGTGCACCATGCTGTCGTGGGCCTGGTGCGGGTCGAGGTTGCACACCACCAGGACGGTATCGTCCCGGTACCGCTTGGAGAACGCGATGACGTCGGTCGAGTCGACCAGGTGGAAACGGAGATTGCGGAGCCAGTGGAGGGCGGGATGGGCGCGCCTGAGCTGATTGAGCCGCGCCACGTAGGGTGCCAGCGACGGCTGGGACCAGTCCCTCGGCCGGTACTGGTACTTCTCGGAGTTCAGGTACTCCTCGCTGCCGGGCGAGCGCGGCTCGCGCTCGTAGAGCTCGAAGCCCGAGTACATGCCCCAGGACGGCGACATCGTAGCGGCCAGGGTGGCGCGGACCCTGAACGCCGGCGGGCCCCCCTGCTGCAGGTAGGCGGTGAGGATGTCCTGGGTGTTCACGAAGAAGTTCGGCCGGAAGTAGTCCGCGGACTCCGAGGTGGTCAGCTCGGTCAGGTACTCCTCCAGCTCGGCCTTGGTGTTCCGCCAGGTGTAGTAGGTGTAGGACTGGCTGAAGCCGACCTTGGCGAGCACGTGCATCATCGGCGGGGTGCTGAACGCCTCGGAGAGGAACACCACCTCGGGGTGCTCGGTCTTGACCGCGTCGAGCAGCCACTCCCAGAAGCGCACCGGCTTGGTGTGCGGGTTGTCCACGCGGAACACGCGGACACCGTGGCTGATCCAGCGGTCGAGGATGCCCTTGCAGGCACCGTACAGCGCCGGCGCCTCGGGGCTGTCGAAGTCGAACGGGACGATGTCCTCGTAGACCTTGGGTGGGTTCTCCGCGTGGGCGATGGAGCCGTCGGGACGGATGCGGAACCACTCCGGGTGCTCCTTGATCCACGGGTGGTCGGGCGAGCACTGCAGCGCGTAGTCGAGGGCGACCTCGATGCCGAGCTCGCGCGCCCTGGCCACGAAGGCATCGAAGTCCTCGATGGTGCCGAGGTCGGGGTGGATCGCGTCGTGGCCGCCGGCGTCGCTGCCGATCGCCCAGGGGCTGCCCGGATCGTCCTGGCGCGCGTGCAGGGTGTTGTTGCGTCCCTTGCGGTTGGTGGAGCCGATCGGGTGGATCGGCGGCAGGTAGGCGACGTCGAACCCCATGCCGGCGACCGCGGGCAGGCGCTCGGCCGCCTGCCGTAGCGTGCCGCTGGAGGTCTCGGTGGCGCCCTCCGAGCGCGGGAAGAACTCGTACCAGGCGCCGTAGAGCGCCCGCGGCCGGTCGACCCAGATCCGCAGGCGGCGGGAGCGGGTGCGGGAGCGCGGAGGGTACGCCTCCAGCAGCTCGGCGATGCTGGGATCGGTGGCCGCCGCCAGCCGGGTGGCGGCGTCGCCCTCGCCGCGGAGCCCGGCGATCGCCTCGACCAGCGGGCCCCGGCGGGCGGCCGGCAGCCGGGTCGCCTCGCGCTCCAGCAGCAGGGCGCCCTCCTCCAGCTCCAGGTCGACGTCGCGGCCGGCGTCGAGCTTGGCGGTCGTGCCGCGCAGCCAGGTGGCCAGCTCGTCGGTCCACGCCTCGACCGTGAAGGACCACATGCCCATGCCCGGCAGGGTGACCTCGGCCTCCCACCGGTGCAGGCCGTGGTTGACCTCGGTCATGCGGATGCGCTGATCCTGGCGCTCACCGGGGCCGACGACCCGGACCGCCGCGGCGACCTCCACGGTGTGGCCGTCGCGGAAGATGGTCGCCTGGACGGGCACGCACTCACCGGCGACCGCGCGGGCAGGCCATTGCCCGCAGTCAACCTGCGGTCGGATCCCCTCGATGACGACGCGCCCGATCACACTTGCACGCTACCACCTGGAGTGGGAGCTAACGCCCGATCCGGCGACTTCGCTGCCAACGAGCGCTTGTATAGTCGTCGGATCATGAAACCGCTACAACGCTTCACGGTGCTGCCCACCGTGCCGAAGCCACTGGAGCCCCTGTCCGTCCTGGCTCGCAACCTGCGCTGGACCTGGCACCCTCCGGTGCAGGAGCTGTTCGCCGCGATGGACCCGGCCGGCTGGGAGGCCTCGGGCCACAACCCGCTGCGGATGCTGAACGAGACGGACGCCGCCGTGCTGGAGCGCGCCGCGGCCGACCCGGCCTTCCTGGCGGCCCAGGCGGCCGCCGCCGACGACCTCGCCAGGTACCTGCGCGAGCCTCGCTGGTACCAGACGCTGAGCGGCGCGCCCAGCCGGATCGCCTACTTCTCTCCCGAGTTCGGCGTCAGCGAGGTCCTGCCGCAGTACTCCGGCGGGCTCGGCGTGCTGGCCGGCGACCACCTCAAGGCGGCCAGTGACCTCGGCGTGCCGCTGGTCGGCGTGGGGCTGTTCTACCGGTCGGGGTACTTCCGGCAGTCCCTGACCGCCGACGGCCGGCAGGTCGAGTCGTACCCCGCCTTCAACCCGCAGGAGCTGCCGCTGGAGCTGGTCACCGACGGCGAGGGCCTGCCGCTGCGCATCAACGTGCGGCTGCCCGACGGCGCTCCGTTGTTCGCGCAGCTCTGGCGGGCGGACGTGGGCCGCGTGCCGCTGTTCCTGCTCGACTCGGACGTGGACGGCAACGCCCCGGTGGAGCGCGCGGTCACCGACCGCCTCTACGGCGGCGGCGGCGAGCACCGCCTCCGGCAGGAGATCCTCCTCGGCATCGGCGGGGTGCGGGCGCTGGACGCGCTCGGCCTCCGGGCCGAGGTCTTCCACACCAACGAGGGCCACGCCGGCTACCTCGGGCTCGAGCGGATCCGCCGCCTGATCCAGGACGAGGGCCTGGACGCGGCCAGCGCCATCGAGGCGACCCGCGCCGGCACGATCTTCACCACCCACACCCCGGTCGAGGCGGGCATCGACCGGTTCCCGCGCTCCTTCATCGAGCGCTACTTCGGCGCCGGCGGGGTCGAGACGGGGCTGGACGTCGACCGGATCATGGACCTCGGCGCCGAGCCGGACGGCGACGGCTCGATGTTCAACATGGCCGTGATGGGCCTGCGCCTGGCCCAGCGCGCCAACGGCGTCAGCCGCCTGCACGGGCAGGTCTCGCGCGAGCTGTTCCATGGGCTCTGGGCGGGCTTCAGCTCCACCGAGGCGCCGATCAGCCACGTCACCAACGGCGTGCACGCGGGGACCTGGGTGCAGCGGGACTGGGCCGAGCTGTTCGAGCGCTACCTCGGGGCCGATTTCCAGACCTCCGACCGGCCGTGGACACCGCTCCAGGGCGTGCCCGACGGCGAGATCTGGGAGCTGCGGCGGCGTGCCCGCCGCCGCCTGGTCGAGGACGTCCGCCGCCGCCTGGCGGTCGCCTGGCGCGCCAGAGGCGCCAGCGAGGGCCAGCTCGGCTGGATCACCAGGGCCTTCGACCCCGACGTGCTGACCATCGGCTTCGCCAGGCGGGTGCCCTCGTACAAGCGCCTCACCCTGCTGCTCAAGGATCCCGAGCGCCTGACGCGGCTGCTGCTGGACCCCGAGCGGCCGATCCAGCTCGTGATCGCCGGCAAGGCCCATCCCGCCGACGAGGGCGGCAAGGAGCTGATCGCCGAGTTCGCCCGCTTCGCCTCGGATCCCCGGGTGCGCCACCGCATCGCCTTCCTGCCCGACTACGACATGGCCATGGCCAGGACGCTGGTCGCGGGCGCGGACGTGTGGCTCAACAACCCGCTGCGCCCGTACGAGGCGTGCGGCACCAGCGGCATGAAGGCGGTCCCGCTGTTCTACGACCGGGCGGCGGGGCCGCCGAGCGGCTGGGTCGGGATGGTCAAGCACAACCTGGTCACGCTCGGGCCGGTGGTGCTCGCCTCCCGCATGGTCAGGCAGTACACCGACGACTACTACCTGCCGGTGGCCGACAGCTCCTGGCGGCTCCAGGAGCACGGCTTCGCCGGCGCGCGCGAGCTGGCGGCCTGGAAGGAGCGGGTGACGGCGGCCTGGTCGGGGGTGATGATCCGCAAGGTCACCGGCGGGCAGCAGGAGCCGGCGCTGGGCTCCCGGCTGTCGGTGCGGGCAGTGGTCGAGCTTGGCAATCTCGAACCGGAGGAGGTCGAGGTCCAGATCGCCTGCGGTCGGGTCGACGACGCCGACGAGCTGCGCGAGGTCGACGTCCTGCCGCTCAAACAGGACGGCCACCGCGAGGACGGCGGTTGGGTGTTCGAGGGGGAGGTCCCGCTGCTGACACCGGGCGCCTTCGGCTACACGGTCCGGGTCGTGCCGCGCCACCAGAGCCTGATCAGCCCCGCCGAGCTCGGCCTGGTCGCCTGGGCCTCCGGCTGACGCCGCCTGGCCGCCCGGGTGCGCGGGGACATCCGACTTTTCTTCCTAGTGACGCGAAAGTCTCGAAGTGTTCGTGCCGAACGTATCGTGACACGACAATGACGGGCCGTCTGGCCCCCGTCACAGGAGGATGGTCGCTGCCATGATCTCGAATTTCCTCACCCAGGTCGTCGGAGTCGCGGGAAGCCTGTTGAGCAGCATCTTGTCGCTTCTCTGAGCGGCCGGTCGGCCGCATCGCGGCCGCGTGAGGCGAGGGCGGGCGCCGCTGCTGGGCGCTCGCCTCGCCCCACGTCCGGCGGCTCTTGACCGCCGGTCGGCCGGAGGCGAGCATGGCGCCACCGCTGACCGTCGCACCCCTGGCGAGCCCTGAGGAGACGCCATGGCCGGCACCGCCACCGAGCCGCTCGTCGGCCGCACCGCGATCGAACTGGCCGCCGCCGTCCGCGAGGGCCGCGCGAGCCCACAGGACGTGGTGGAGGCGCACCTGGAGTGGATCGAATCGCTGGACCGCAGCATCCACGCCTTCCAGGTGGTGCGGCCGGACGGGGTCCGCGAGGAGGCGCGCGCGCTGGCCTCCCGGGCCGACCTGCGCGAGCTGCCGCTGGCGGGCGTGCCCGTGGCCATCAAGGACAACCTGGAGATGGCCGGCTACGCCACGCGCAGCGGCACCCTGGCCAGCCCCGACGAGCCGGCCGCCTCCGACGACGAGCTGGTCCGGCGGCTGCGGCGGGCCGGCGCGATACCGCTCGGCAAGACCACCGTGCCGGAGCTGTGCCTGTGGCCGTTCACCGAGACGGCGGCCTTCGGCGCCACCCGCAACCCCTGGAACCTCGACCACACGCCCGGAGGCTCCAGCGGCGGTGGCGGCGCCGCGGTGGCCGCGGCGATGGCGGCGCTGGCGCTCGGCTCCGACGGCGGCGGCTCGATCCGCATCCCCGCGTCCTGCTGCGGGCTGGTCGGCATGAAGCCGGGGTCGGACGTCGTGCCGGCGGCCGCCGGCCACTCCACCTGGGTCGGCATGTCGGAGTACGGCCCGCTCGGCACCACCGTGGCGGACGTGGCGCTGATGCTCGACGTGCTGGCGGGCACGCAGACCTACCGGGCGGTCGCGCCGCCCTCCGGATCGCTGCGGATCGCCGCCTCGTCGGCCTCGCCGGCCATCGGCGTCAAGGTCCACCCCGAGGTGGAGCGCGCCTTCCAGGCCACGGCCGAGGCGCTGCGCTCCAGCGGCCACGCGGTGATCCCCGCCGACCCGCCCTACCGCCCGACCGACTCGCTGCCGTTCCTGCACCGCGCGTTCGTCGGTGGCGCGGAGGAGGCCGAGTCGCTGCGTTTCGAGGCGCTGGAACGCCGTACCCAGAGCTGGGTCCGCACCGGGCGCTGGCTGCGGCGCAACCGGCCGCCGAGACCCAGCACCGCCGAGGCGCTGCGCTCCCGCTTCCAGGGCTGGTTCGACCAGGGCGGCTACGACCTGCTGCTGACCCCGACGCTGGCGACCCCTCCGCTGCGCATCGGCGCCTACCAGGGCAAGGGCCTGTGGCCGACGATCCTCGGCCTCACCAGGTTCATGCCCTACCCGCCACTCCAGAACCTGCTCGGCTTCCCGGCGATCTCGGTGCCAGCCGGGCGCTCCTCCGAGGGCCTGCCGATCGGCGTCCAGCTCGTGGCGCCAAAGGGCACGGAGGCGCTGCTGCTGTCGGTCGCGCTCCAGCTCGAGACCGCCCAGCCGTGGCCGCGCCACGCCTCCCTCGAGGGGGTTCAGCGCTCGTAGGCGGCGGTCGGGACGTACCAGACGTCGTGGCGCTCGGACAGCAGGGTGAGGTCGGAGGCGCGGGGAGCAGCCCGCCACCAGGACGCACGCCAGCACCGCACCGACCCACGGCGCCCGCCGCCAACCCCGCCCCTTCAGTCCGCGATCACCCCCGAGGAGCAGTATCCGTCAGGAGCGCTTGCGGAGGACGGCGTAGGAGCGGGGTGGCAGGAGGAACTGCTCGCCGGCGGGCAGGTGGCGGGCGTCGGTGTCCGGCGGGGCGGGGTCGGTGGCGGTGTCGAGCACCAGCTCGTACTCCTTGGCCCAGGGCGAGCCGGGGAGCGTGAACTGCTCGGCCTCGGCGCCACCATGGATGAGCAGCAGGAACGAGTCGTCGACGATGCGCTCGCCGCGCGGCCCGAGGTCGTGGATCTCCTCGCCGTTGAGGAACACGCCCAGGGTGGCGATGTCCGGGGCGCGCCAGCGGGCCTCGTCCATCTCGGCGCCGTCACTGGTGAACCAGCCGATGTCCTTGACCCCCGAGCCGCGCAACGCCTGCCCCTGGAAGAACCTGCGGCGCCGGAACACCGGGTGCGCGCCGCGCAGCGCGAGCAGCGCCCTGGTGTGCTCCAGCAGCGCCCGCCCGCCCTCGTCCAGGTGCCAGTCCAGCCAGGAGATCTCGTTGTCCTGGCAGTAGGCGTTGTTGTTGCCGCGCTGCGTGCGTCCCATCTCGTCGCCGGCCAGCAGCATCGGCACCCCGGACGACAGCAGCAGGGTCGCCAGCAGGTTGCGCTTCTGGCGCTCGCGCAGGGCGAGGACCTCGGGGTCGTCGGTGGGCCCCTCCACCCCGCAGTTCCAGGACCGGTTGTCGTCGCTCCCGTCGCGGTTGTCCTCGCCGTTGGCCTGGTTGTGCTTGTGGTCGTAGGAGACCAGGTCGTGCAGGGTGAAGCCATCGTGGGCGGTGACGAAGTTGATGCTGGCGTAGGGCCGCCGCCCGTCCGACTGGTACAGGTCCGAGGAGCCCGTGAGCCGGTAGGCGAGGTCGGCGACGCCGGTGCGGGCGCCACGCCAGAAGTCGCGGATGGTGTCGCGGTAGCGGCCGTTCCACTCGGTCCACAGGACCGGGAAGTTGCCGACCTGGTAGCCGCCCTCGCCCACGTCCCACGGCTCGGCGATGAGCTTCACCTGCGAGATCACCGGGTCCTGGTGGATCAGGTCGAAGAACGCCGACAGCCGGTCGACCTCGTGGAAGCCGCGGGCCAGCGCGCTGGCCAGGTCGAAGCGGAACCCGTCCACGTGCATCTCCAGCACCCAGTACCGCAGGCTGTCCATGATCAGCGCGAGCACCTGCGGGTGGCGCACGTTGAGGGTGTTCCCGGTGCCGCTGTAGTCCACATAGGCGCGCGGGTTGGCGTCGTCGAGCCGGTAGTAGGAGCGGTTGTCGATCCCGCGGAACGACAGCGTCGGGCCGAGCGCGCCGCCCTCGGCGGTGTGGTTGTAGACCACGTCGAGGATCACCTCGATCCCGGCGGTGTGCAGGTTGCGGACCATCGCCTTGAACTCCCGCACCTGCTGGCCGCGCCGGCCGGACGAGGAGTAGCGGGCCTCCGGGGCGAAGTAGCCGATCGAGTTGTAGCCCCAGTAGTTCGTCTGCCCCCGCCGCACCACCTGGTGCTCGGAGATGAAGTGGTGCACCGGCTGCAGCTCGACCGTGGTCACCCCCAGCCGGCGCAGGTGCTCGACCACCGGGGGCGAGCCCATGCCGGCGTAGGTGCCGCGCTCGTGCTCGGCGATGCCCGGATGGCGGATGGTGAAGCCGCGGACGTGCGCCTCGTAGATCACCGTGTCGGCCCAGGGCACCACCGGGCGGCGGTCGTCGCCCCAGGGGAAGCCCTCGTGCACGACCACCGACTTCGGCACGTGCGGCGCCGAGTCGCGGTCGTCCGCCACCAGGTCGTCGGCGCCGACCCGGTAGCCGAAGACCGACCCGTCCCAGTCGACCATCCCCTCGATGGCGCGGGCATAGGGGTCCAGGAGCAGCTTGGCAGGGTTGAAGCGCAGACCGCGCCGCGGGTCGAAGGGGCCGTGGACGCGGAACCCGTAGCGCTGGTCCGGCCCGATCCCCGGCACGTAGCCGTGCCAGGTGTGCGCCGTGACCTCGGGCAGCTCGAGCCGGCGCTCGGCCCCGCGCTCGTCGAAGAGGCACAACTCGACCGCCTCCGCCTCCTCGGCGAACACGGCGAAGTTGGTGCCCTCACCGTCCCAGGTGGCACCGAGCGGTCGCGGCCGGCCCGGCCACACCGGCTGGTTCGTGGGAATCACTGTGACTGGTTGCTCCTCATGGTCTGGTGAGTGTGCCGGACGTCCGCAAGGCGGAAGGACCGTATCAGACTGACTCGCACGCTTTATCCCTGATACAGTGGAACGACACCAAAGATCCTGGGGTGACTCCTCAATAGCTGCTCTGACCAGCGTGAACTCATAGCTCATTCTCATGTTTGGGGCTGCCGCCAAGGGCTATGATCCGGCTCGACAAGCTGGTCGGAGCCCGGCTCCTGTCCGCGTGTGCCGGGACTGGGGCTCCGTACCTGGCCGCGGAGGGCGACGTGAGCCAACCAATACTGACCGAGGAGCAGATCGAGCCTCAACCATCGCCGGGCGGTGCGGGTGCGGTCGCGCGTTCCTCGTGGGCGCTGTTCCGGATCCGGTTCATGCGGGACCGGGCCGCCGTTGCCGGAGCGGTCATCATCATCGTGCTGATCGTGCTGGCCCTGGCCGCCCCGCTGTTCAAGCTGATCGTCCACCACGGTCCCAACGACCTGTTCGGGTCCACCATGCTGACCCCCGATCTGGGCCTGCCCAAGGGACCCAACGGCACCTTCTGGTTCGGTGCCGACCAGGTCGGTCGGGACGTCTTCCTCCGCACCATCTACGGCATCCGGACGTCGCTGGTGATCGCCTTCGTCGCCACCGGGCTGGCCAGCCTCATCGGCGTGGTGCTCGGTTTGAGCGCCGGCTTCGTGGGCGGCTTCTACGACACGGCCGTCTCGCGGCTGGTCGACATCGTCCTCTCCATGCCGCTGCTGCTGTTCGCGATCGGCCTCTCCACGGTCTGCTCGATCTCGCCGAACGGCTGCCTGCACGGTCTGCTGCAGCCGGGGCTCAGCCTGGTGATCGGCATCATCGCGCTCTTCACCTGGCCCAACATCGCTCGCATCGTTCGCGGCCAGGTCCTTTCGTTGCGGGAGCGCGAGTTCATCGAGGCGGCGCGATCGCTCGGCGCGCGCAACTACTGGATCATGTTCCGCGAGCTGCTGCCGAACCTGGTCGCGCCGATCGTCGTCTACACCTCGCTGATCATCCCGAGCAACATCCTGTTCGAGGCCGGCCTGTCGTTCCTGGGCGTCGGCGTCCCGCAGTCCACCCCGTCGTGGGGTCGCATGCTCTCGGACGCCACCAATGGTCAGCTGTTCACCTACGCGTGGTGGATGATGGTCTTCCCCGGAGCGTTCCTGGTGCTCACCACGCTCTCGTTCAACCTGGTAGGCGACGGGCTCCGTGACGCCCTCGGACCGAGCGAGCGGAGCTGATGATTTCGCGACCGTGAAGGGAGGTTGCAGAACCCAAGCGCAGCGACACCAACGACGGTGACGACCCCTCTGTTGAAAGGCGAGGAATGATGGGCAAGAGACGACGTTGGATCGGCATGGTGGGACTTGCCCTCGCTATTGCCCTGATCGCCGCGGCCTGCGGCGGTGGGGGCGGCGGCGGCGGTGGTGGTGGGACGACGGGCGGTGTCCAGAAGGGCGGCGTGTTCCGCACCGCACAGGACGACTTCGGGTTCACCAACGCCTTCGACCCGACCGGTGAGTATCTGGCGAGCGCGTTCTCGATGTATGACGCGCTACTGCGTACGCTGGTTGCCACCAACCACACCGCGGGCCCGAAGGGCAACGAGCTGCACCCGGACCTGGCGACGGCGCTGCCGACGATCTCCAGCGACCAGTTGACCTACACGTTCAAGCTCAAGTCTGGCCTGAAGTTCGGGCCGCCGGTGAACCGCGCGATCACCTCCAAGGACATCGAGTACGCCTTCGAGCGGATCAACACCGCGCCGCTGGTGGCCCAGTACGGGCAGTACTACTTCGGCACCATCAAGGGCATGGACGGCAAGGCCAAGAGCCCGGCGCCGATCTCCGGGATCGAGACGCCGGACGACTCCACGATCATCTTCCACCTCACCAAGCCGACCGGTGACTTCCTGTACCGCCTGGCGATGGCGGCGGCCGCGCCGGTTCCCCAAGAGGTCGCCAAGTGCTTCACCAAGGCCGGCGACTACGGCCGCTACCTGATCTCCTCGGGCCCGTACATGCTGAAGGGCTCCGAAGCGCTCAAGACCACCTCGTGCGCGGCGATGAAGCCGATCGCCGGCTTCGACCCGAGCAAGCAGATCACCATGGTCCGCAACCCCAACTACGACCAGGCCACCGATGACCTGCGGACCAACAACGTCGACGGCATCCAGGTCACCATCGACACCAACATCAACGACATCTTCAACAAGGTGCAGTCCGGCAGCCTGGACGCCTCGTTCACCAACCAGCCGCCCAAGCCGATCCTGCAGCAGTACCTGACGCAGCCCGCCAAGAAGAACCTGATCCACTTCGACTCGGGCGACCGCACCTGGTACATCACCATGAACTGGACCACGCCGCCGTTTGACGACGTCCACGTGCGCAAGGCGGCCAACCTGATCATGGACAAGGCGGCCATGCTGCAGGCGTGGGGCGGCGCGTCCTTCGGGCAGATCGCGACCCACATCATGCCGCCCTCCCTGCTCAACAACCAGCTGACCCAGTCCTACGACCCCTACGCCACCTCCGGGTTCCACGGTGACCTGGCCAAGGCGCAGGCGGAGATGAAGCAGTCCAAGTACGACACCAACAAGGACGGGCTCTGCGACGCCGCGGCGTGCAAGAACCTGGTGATGATCAACCGCAACGTCACGCCGTGGACCGACCTGGAGCCGGTGGTGGTGTCGAGCCTGAACAAGATCGGCATCGCGGTGAAGCCGCGTGAGCTGGCGACCAGCGCCGCCTACACCACGATCCAGACCGTCAAGAACAACATCCCGATCGCGCTAAACGCCGGCTGGGGCAAGGACTACGCCGACGCCTACACCTTCGCCGCGCCGCTGTTCGCCGGCACCAGCATCATCGAGACCGGCAACACCAACTACGCGATGGTCGGGCTGACGCCCAGCGAGGCCAGTTCGCTCGGGACCAAGATCCCCGCCGGGGTGACCATCCCCAACGTCGACTCCAACATCGCCGACTGCGAGAAGATCCAGGCCACCGACCCGGCACGGACGACCTGCTGGGCGAACTTCGACAAGACCGTCATGGAGCAGGCGGTTCCGTGGGTGCCGTACCTGTGGGCCAACAACCCGACGATCAACAACGCGAGCCTGACCCACTACGAGTTCGACCAGTTCGCGGGCTACATCTCGCTGACCGAGGTCGCGGTCAACAACAAGATCAACGCATCGACCCTGTAGTGAGCTGAACCGCGGGAGGCGCGGACCGCACCACGGTCCGCGCCTCCCAACGACCGAGGGCGCGTGACCTATGTGGCGCTACATCGTCCGCCGGCTGCTGTGGGTGGCG
>WNGF01001349.1_pt1 | contig 49641 bp, 38 predicted proteins | sample 5400641 | NCBI WGS metagenome assembly WNGF01 (sample SAMN13153371, study PRJNA577476) | soil metagenome | isolation source: 80 cm soil or saprolite under grassland replicate 2 | place: USA:California | collected 2016-06-15 | reverse complement strand
ACCGCGAACCCGCGGGCCCCGTTCACCCCGGTGGCGTCCAATGCGGCGCGCAGATCGTTCACCGCGGCGTCGGTCCGGCCCAGAGCATGCTCGGCGTGCGCGAGCAGGAGCACGACCGGACCGCCATAGATGGGGCCGCGGCCCCTGCGCCGATGTGGTGCTCTCGCAGCCCGGCCAGCCGGTCGACCAGCGCGACCAGGTCCTGGTGGTGTCCGATGGCCACCGCATCGTAGAGTCGCAGGCTCGTCACTTGGTCGAAGAGGTAGCGCGGTGGGTGCCAGGTCGCCATCGGGGCGTCGATGCGCCACAGATGCCCCCACATCGTCACGTCGGGACGGCGGCGGCGGCGGCCCAGCCCGGTCATCTGGTCGGCCAGCGCCAACCGGTCGGCGACGCCGTCGGGACCTGAGCGGGCGAGCTGGCGGGTGCGCAGGGCGGCAACGATGACGTCGGGATCCTGGGATGCCTCCGCCGCCGCCAGCGCCGCCGCGCTGGCCTCGTCGAGACGGTCCGGATCCAGGTAGAAGCACGCAAGGGCGACCTGCGCCAGGAGCCGCGCCTCAGCTCGGGCGCCAGGTCCGGCACGGCCAGCGACTCCTCGCACAGGTCGCGCACCGGCGCCAGCAGCCGAGGGTCGCCGACCGCCTGCAGCACCAGGGCGGCCTCGGCGACCAGGTCACCTCGGCCAGCCGACCGGGCCAGCCGCGCCGCCTCCAGACTGTCCTGCAACGAGTCGGCCAGCTCGGCCGACCGGAACCGGGCACGAGCCCTCCCCAGCAGCAGACGGCAGCGATCGTCCCACCCAAGCTGGCCGCCCACGTCCAGGGCCGCGCCGTACAGGCGGGTCGCCTCCTCCCACGCCAACCGCACCAGCGCGTCATCGGCGGCTCGCTCGCACCAGCGCACAGCCTGGTCGACGCCTTCAGGCGCCGATGGCGCGGCGGCCACCCAGTGCCGGGCCAGATCGGACAGGTGGGAGGTGACGTCGGAGGCGTAGTAGCGCGATGGTCTCGGCCACCACACGGTGCCAGCGGGCCCGTGCGACGGTGCTCATGCCCTCCTCGACCGCGTCGCGCACCAGCGCATGGACGAACCGGTGCACACCGGCCGGCCCAGCCGGTGCCACCAGGCCGCCCGCGACCGCCTCATCCAGCGCCGGAACGCAGACCAGCGCCGAACGACCGACCGCGCTGGCGACCAGGCCGTCCGAGAACCGCTCACCGATGACCGCGGCGACCTGGAGTACCTCCCGCGCCATCGGGCGCAACCGGTTGAGGCGAGCCCAGACGGCCTCCCGTACCGTCGCCGGGACTGGCCCGTCGCCCGCTCGGCCGGCCGCCGCCCACTCGCGCCCGAGCTCGGCGAACGCCCGCTCGCGGGCCTCAGCGCCGGGCAGCCCGACGGTCGGCGGCCCGACTCGGCCAGCCGGCGCGGTGAGCAGTGCCTCGAGCCCCGAGGGTGGACGGGACTGGCGGGCGGCGAGCGGCCGCAGGACGTCCAGCCACGGCCGGAAGGGAACCGAAGATGACCTACGCCATCTTCAACCAGTCCGTCGGGGGCACCATCGACATCTTCCACCAGGTCGTGGACCTGCTGCCCGACCAAGCGCCGGAAGGGCTGCTCCTGCAGGTCGCCGGCCAGAGCGAGCGCGGCGTGGCGGTGCTCAGCGCGTGGCGCTCCAAAGAAGACGCCGACCGCTTCTTCGCCGACTACCACGCACCGGCGCTGACCAAGGTGCTCGGCGGCCCGCCCCCGCCACCCGACACCATGATCGAGTTCGAGGCGACCGACCTGCTGGTCATCAGAGACTGACTCCCCTGCCGCGCGGGATGGCAGCGCATCCCGCGCGGCACGCTGGCTGGCTCCCGATCACTCAGCCTGTCGTCCCGCACGACGGCGGCTGGCGCGGGGTCCAGGCCGCTCGCCAGCCGACGGCAGTGGTGCAAACGCCCTCGGCAGGCTCCATCCTGGAACCGGACGCGTGGGCGCACGGCAACCGCCGTCGAGCAGAGAGGACACCAGGGTGTACCTGATCCGCGAGCGCTTCTTCCGGCTGGGCGAGGACTCCGACATCACCGACGAGCAGGGCCGGCCCGTCCTGCACGTGGACGGCAAGGTCTTCAGCCTGCGCAGCCGGCTGGTCGTGCGCGACCCGGAAGGGCGCGAAGTCGCGCAGGTCCAGCGCAAGCTGGTCGCGCTGCGGCCGACCTACCTGGTCTCGGTGGCCGGCCAGCAGGCCGCCGAGGTCCGCAAGCACCTGTTCACGCCCTTCCGGGAGCGGTTCACCATCGATGTCCCCGGACCCGACGACCTGGAGATGCAGGGCGACCTGTTCGACCACGAGTTCACCATCCGGCGGGGCGGCCAGACGGTGGCGACGGTCTCCAAACGTTGGTTCAGTGTGCGCGACACCTACGCGGTGGATGTCGCCCCTGGCCAGGACGACCTCCTGATCCTGGCCAGCGTGCTGGCGCTGGACCTGGCGCAGGACCAGGAACGCCAGCAACACTGAACCCCGAGCCCGCGGCCGACCACCGGGGCGGTCGGCTGGGCGGAAGGAGCGGTGATGTCCCAGCGACGGCCACCGGAGCGGCAACCAACCGGCAGGGTCGGCGGTGCGGGCATGGCCGCCGTGCCCGATGTCACCGCGGCGTGGCTGCTCAGCGCCGACGAGCGCGGCAACCCCGCGACCCGCATCGACGCGGCGCGCCAGGACCGGCGCGCCTGGACCGACGGCAACCTGGTCGCTGCCCATGTCGATGGGGCCGCCTATTTCGCGCGGCTGCACCAGCTGCTGGGGGGCCTTGGCCCCGGCGACTGGGTGTACCTGACCGACTGGCGCATCGACGCCACCCGCAAGCTGGCCGGGCCCGGCAGCGAGCTGGGCCCGTTGCTGGCCCGGCTGGCCCGCTGCGGGGTGGCGATCCGTGGGCTGCTGTGGCGCTCCCACCCGGCGCTTATCCGGTTCAACCAGGACGCCAACCGGGCCATGAGCACGCTGGTCAACCGCGCCGGCGGGCAGCTGGTCGCCGACCAGCGGGTGCGCTGGTTCGGCAGCCACCACCAAAAGCTCCTGGTCGTCCACGTCCCAGACGACCCCATGCGCTGCATCGCGTTCCTGGGCGGGATCGACCTGTCCCGCGGCCGCCGCGACAGCCCCGACCACCACGGCGATGCCGACCCGGTCCGGATCGACCCGCGCTACGGCCGGCGGCCGCCCTGGCACGACCTGCAGCTGGAGGTGCGGGGACCCGCCGTCCTGGACGTCGACCTGACGTTCCAGGAACGCTGGGAGGACCGCACCCCACGCGACCACCGCAACCCGCTGCGGGCCACGTGGCGGCGGCTCAGCCACGAGCCCACAGGCCTTGGGCTGCTGCAGCGCCGGCTGCCGCCGCCGCCGGTCGGGACCCACAGCGTGCAGGTGCTGCGCACCTACCCGGCCCGCCACCGGGTGATCCCGTTCGCGCCCCAAGGCGAGCGCAGCATCGCCCGCGCCTACATCAAGGCGCTGCGGCGGGCGCGGGCGCTGGTCTACATCGAGGACCAGTACCTGTGGGGCACGCTGGTGGCCGAGGCGCTCGCCGCCGCGCTGCGCCAGGCACCCCAGCTCCGCATGATCGTCGTGGTGCCGCGCTATCCCGATCAGGACGGACCGATCTCGGGCCGGGCCGCGCGGGCGGCGCAGTGGCGGGCCATCAGCCGGCTGCAGTGCGCGGGGGGTCCGCGGGTGGCCGTGTATGACCTGGAGAACGAGCAGGGCACGCCGATCTACGTCCACGCCAAGGCGGTGATGATCGACGACGTCTGGGCGATGGTGGGCTCGGCCAACCTCAACCGCCGCTCCTGGACCCACGACTCCGAGGTCGCCTGCGCCGTGCTCGACCAGCGCCGCGACCCTCGCCCCCCCGCCGACCCGGCCGGCCTGGGCGACGGCGCGCGGGGGTTCGCGCGGGAGCTTCGCCTGCGGCTGTGGCGCGAGCACCTGGGCCTGGCCGGCGACCCGGACGGCGACGAGCGGCTGTTGGACCCGGCCGCGGGCTTCCAGCTGTGGCGGGCGACCGCCGCCCGGCTGGAGGCCTGGCACGACGGCGGCCGCCAGGGTCCACGGCCGCCAGGCCGGATCCGCCCGCACCGGGTGGCGGTGGCACCGGCCCTGAAGGCCCGCTGGGTCGCGGCGCTGGACCGGCTGGCGATCGACCCCGACGGCCGGCCCCTGCCACTACGGCGCGACAACACCCTGTAGGTGGGTGGCGACGCGTTGCCAGCCGCAGCTTCGGCATCGATGCGCTCCATCGCCGCGTCGCCGCCGCGCGCCCGGTGGGTCATCGTGTCGGCCGCTGCGAGTCGACCGTCGGCGCCCTGTCGTGGGCTGGCGCCGTCAACGACCGGCGGCGCCACCACAGGTAGGTGGCGACGCCGACCAGGATCGGCAGTCCCCAGGTGAGCGCGCGGTAGACCAGCACCGCGGCGGCTACCTGAGCGCGATCGCCCCCAGCGGCCGAAAGCGTCGCGATCAGCGTCACCTCGACCGCCCCGAGCCCGCCGGGGGTGTACGGGATGGCGGTGATCAGGCGGCCGAACGCGAACGCGACCAGCACCTGCGCCCAGGAGACCTCGGCGTCGCTCACCCCGACGTCACGCAGGGCCACCAGCAGCACCAGATACAGCGACAGGTGGCTGACCAGCGAGGTCACCGTGATCGCGATCCAGCGGTGCTCGACCAGGGCGATGGTGCGGGAGCGGAACTTCACCGTGGCCAGCTCCCAGCCAGCCACCGGCGGGCGTCGCACCAGCCGCAGCACCCGCGAGGCGGCCTGGCCCGCCAGCTCCCCGACCCGGTGGGCGACCTGCTCGCTGCGCAGCATCAGCGCGAACACCACCACCGCGGCGACCAGCCCACCGATGCCGAGCAGGGCGGCGATGACCCGCCCTCCGGTGGCGTTGCCCTGCAGGGCGACCAGGGCCAGGGCCAGCACCGGCATGCCGAGCTTGACGAAGGCGTTCCACACCCCGGAGACCAGCACCGCCGTGGTGGTCCTGGACCGCGAGTAGCCCCACCCCCCCAGCATGTTGTAGGTCATGCCGACGCCGATCCCCGGCCCCGCCCAGGGCACGGTGTTGGTCACCGCGGTGGCCGACTGGGTCATCACCATCGCATGCCAGAACGACAGCCCGGGCGTCACCGACATCCACACGAACGCATAGGTGCACAGGTTCCAGACGGCCAGCAGGCCCAGGGTGGTGAGCTCCAGCCAGGTCATGTCGGTGATCGCGGTCCACGCCTGGCCCAGGTCGACCTTCTTGAGCAGGAAGTAGAAGATGACCACGACCAGCAGCAGCGACACCACGACCTGGATGGCCAGGCGTGCCGGTGAGCGGCGGCTGGCCGCGGGTGGCGCCTGCTCGACCATCGCGTTCATCTCCCCCTGCGACCAGGCCGGCGCACGGCCTCCAGCGCGGCTGCACGGCTGAGTGTCCCGCCGGATCGCTGGGAGGTCAACGGTGATCACATCCCGGGGCGGATGGTGGCGCAGGGCGGGCCCGCAGGCTGACGGGCGTGCACGAGCATGCGCAACTTGACGGGTAGGGACAGCGACAGGGGTGAGTCGACCGAGCGGCGGCCCACCGGCGGGATCTGCGGGGCTGCGCAGCAGGTCCCGTCGCCAGGCCGTCAGCGAGCAGGCTAAGTCAACCCAGACCGGCTGCCGATAAACCAGGTATCGCGCTCATTGGGCAAAGACGGGCTAAGACCAATGCCATTCGGTTAAGGGCCCTTCTGGCCTGATTTCCCCATGCTGACCAGGGAGTTTGTGCTCGCAGATCCGGCTAACCGAATGGCATTGGGGCTAAGACAGGACCGGCGCATGCGTCGCTTCCCCTTCTCCACGTTGCTGGTCGCCATCTGCCTGCTCCCGGTGGGTATCGGGAGTGGGACGTCGACCCACGGCCATGCCATCGCCGCCCTGGAGGGCGCGCTCGCCAACAAAGCGAGCGAAGAGGCGCAGGTCCTCGCCGACTACTTCTCGCGGGGCCAATCGATCGACCTGCTGACCGCCAACAACCCAGCCTTCCAGCAGTTCTACGGGCTTCCAGGCGACCGCGGAGCCAAGCTCCGCTCGGGCCGGCCGGTGGTCGACGAGATCAACCAGTCGCTCGCCTACCTCGAGCGACTGTTCCCCGACAGCATCGGGGAGGCGTGCTTCATCGACCACGGCGGGCCCGAGAACGCCCGCGTGGTCCGGGGGGTGCGGGCACGCCCCGCGGACCTGTCCCCCGACGAGTCAGGCAACCCGTTCTTCCGGCCCACCTTCGCCCTCCCCCAAGGACAGGTCTACCAGGCACGACCGTACGTGTCGCCTGACACCGGCGAGTGGGTCATCTCCAACTCGACCCTCATGCCGACCCCGGACGGGTCCAGGCAGGCCATCGTGCACTTCGAGATCACCATCGAGAGCTTCCGCAAGGTGGCCGCCGCGCTGAGCAGCCAGTTCGACATCGCGGTGATCGACGCGGGCACCGGCGCGGTGGTGCTGAGCAGCCGACACCCACAGCGGCTCGGAGCGCCGCTGGGCGTCCCGGACGACCATCGCTTCCGCCCGGTCGTCCAGACCGGGACGCCCAGCGGCCGGCGCACCCTCAGCCGCCGACCAGTCGCCTACCAGCGACTGGAGCCCATCCGTGGGAACGCCAACCACTGGTACGTCGTCGCTGTCACCCGCGAGCCGGTCGGTCCGCTGTACGGCGTGGGGCTGTGGTCGATGCTCGTCGTGGTTGCGGCGCTGGCGCTGCTGGCCTTCGCGGCCGTCTCGTTCCTGACCCACCACCGCGTCCTGGTCGCTGCCTCGCTGACCGACGCCCTCACCGGCCTCGGCAACCGGCGCAAGCTCAAGCTCGACCTGGACCGCAGGCTGAAGGAAGCCAGCCAGGCCAAGCCGTTCCTGCTGCTGTTGTTCGACCTCAACGGGTTCAAGGCCTACAACGACAACTTCGGCCATCCCGCCGGCGACGCCCTGCTGATCCGGCTCGCAGGCGCCCTCGACGCCGCCATGGCCGACCGCGGAGCTACGGCCTACCGCCTCGGCGGGGACGAGTTCTGCGTCCTGGCCCCCGTCCGCCCCGACGCCACCACCTCCATCGCCGCCGCGGCAGCCGGGGCGCTCACCGAGCACGGCGCCGGCTTTGCCATCAACGCCTCGTACGGGGAGATCCTGCTGCCCCAGGAGAGCCAGGACGTCACCGAGGCCATGCGACTCGTCGACCAGCGCATGTATACCCACAAGACGAGTGGCCGGCGCTCGCCCGAGCGCCAGAGCCGCGACGTGCTGCTCCGCGCCCTGCAGGAACGCACCCCCGAGCTGGTCGAGCGCCACGCGGCCGTCGCCCGGCTGGCCGACGCCGTCGCGGAGCGGGCTGGCCTGCCACGTGAGGAGCGCGACCAGCTCCGGCAAGCCGCTGAGCTGCATGACGTCGGCAAGATGGCGATCCCTGAGGAGATCCTGCACAAGCCGGGCCCCCTGGATGCTGACGAGTGGGCGTTCATGCGACAGCACAGCCTGCTTGGCGAGCGCATCATCGCCGCCGCGCCGGCACTGGCCGCGGCGGCCAAACTGGTGCGCTCCACCCACGAGCACTTCGACGGCACCGGCTACCCAGACGGACTGGCCGGTGAGCGGATCCCCCTTGGTGCCCGCGTCATTGCCGTCTGCGACGCCTTCACCGCCATGACCTCGCCCCGCCCCTACGCGGCCAGGCTCACCATCCCCGAAGCCGTGGCCGAGCTGCAGCGGTGCGCCGGCACCCAGTTCGACCCGGCGATGATCGACGCGGTCTGCGAATTGGTCGCTGAGCTGGCATGGCCGCACGACCCAGCCAGTGCCCTGGCAGGCGACATCGCCCGATCCCACAGCGGCTGAGAAGCACGGGGGCAGGTCGTGGCATCGACAAGGCGACAGCCATTGCGCCAGACCGCGCCGCTCGCTTGGATCAGTTGGGTTGCTGGACCGCCTGCCCGAGGGCGAACGCGGCCGCGAAGTGCTCGCGTGCCGCGGCGGTTGCGGCCAGGTGGAAGTCGGGGTGGGTGAGGCGGCGTTGACCCGGGGGTGCTGTGAGCAGGGCGTGCCAAGCCTCGGCGGTGGTGTCGATGAGGACGTCGGCCGGTTCGGCGCGCTCGCGGGACAGCTGCCATGCCGTTCCGGTGTAGCGCAGGGTATAGGTGCCGTCGGCGCGGAACCGCCACACCCAGGCCACCGGCTGGGCGACTGTCACGTTCCACCCGACGAGCAGGGCTCTGGTGCCGTGCATGAGGGGTTCCGGGGGCACCGGTTCTCCTGGCCGACGTGCCAGCGGCCGGTGCTTGATCCCCCAGACCGTGAGCGCCTCGACGACCGGCCCGAGATCGCGCCCAGACTCGGTGAGCCGGTACCACACCTGCCGGCCCTCACCAGGTTCCCGCTGCACCAGGCCGACGGCTTCCAGGCGACGCAGCCGGTCGGTGAGCCGTTGAGGCGTGATCCCCGCGAGGGTCCGCGCGAGATCGGTGAACCGTCGCGGCCCGAGCAACAGGTCACGCACGACGAGGAGAGTCCATCGCTCGCCGACGGCCTCCAAGGCGCGGGCCGCCGCGCAGAAATGGCCGTAGCTACGACCGGCCCCCACATCTCACCATTCGCGTCGCCAGGATACTATTGTCAATATAGTATCCTTTTGAGAGTGTCAGACGCCGATGTGAAGCTCACTTCTGGAGGTGGTCATGCCGGGTACGGCCTCGCGGACCGCGCTGGTGACCGGCTGTTCCTCCGGCATCGGGCGGGCGACCGCGCTGCACCTGCACCGTGCCGGCCTGGTCGTGTACGCCACCGCGCGACAGCCGGACACGCTCGCCGACCTGACCGACGCCGGGATCCACACGCTGGCGCTGGACGTCACCGACGACGCGTCGATGGTCGCAGCGGTCGAGCGGATCGCGACCCGGGACGGTCAGGTCGACGTGCTGGTCAACAACGCTGGCTTCGAACTGGTGGGCACGGTCGAGGAGATCCCGGTGAGCGAGGTACGCCGCGAGTTCGACACCAACGTGTTCGGGCTGGCCCGGCTGACCCAGCTTGTCCTGCCCGGGATGCGCGCCCAACGGTACGGCCGGATCGTCAACGTCTCGTCGATCTTCGGCCGGTTCGCCGTACCCGGCTGGGCGTACTACGCCGCGACCAAACACGCCCTGGAGGCCTTCAGCGAAGCCCTGCGGCTGGAATTGGCCGGCTTCGGTATCCGGGTAGTACAGGTCGAGCCGTTCGCGGCCCGCACCCAGCTGGCCACCAACGCGGTGTGGGCGGGCGCCCGCGCCGACGGCCCATACGCCGAGTTCCACCAGGAGATGGCCCGCTACCGCGCCAAGACCTGGGCGGGACCGCCCTACAACCTGGCCGGGCGGCTCGCGGTTTCCACCGACGACGTGGCCAGGGCGATCACCCGGGCCGCCACCAGCCGCCGACCCCACGCCCGCTACCCCGTCGGTGTCATGGCCCACGGGCTGTTCCTGCTGCGGCGCTGGCTGCCCGCAAGGGGATTCGACGCGTTCGTGCGCCGCCAGTTCCCGGTGCCCTGACCCCGACCCGCCCCCCTGGCGGCGCTCCCGATCGGCAAGCTTGGCCGCGGCACGGTGAGCAGCGGGATCCCGAGCGCGTCGCCGAGATCCGTGCGACGATCGAGCAGGCGGAGCTCACCGCGCCGCAAGAGAGGGACAAGCCATGACCTACCGTCGCAGTGGCTCCTTGTGGAGCCTCCTCCGCGCCCTGTTCACCGCCCGCGCTGCGAGCCGCGGCCGCCGCCCCGACGGCCGTCCCGGGGCGCGGCGGACGGCACGCCGGGCGCTGCGCCGCTGGCTCCGCTAGAGAGCCGGACGGGTATCCGTATCGGGTAGGTTCGCCGCTTGCAGCGGACACCGTTCGGCGAATTCCGAGGCCTTGCCGCGCGGGATATGCCGCTTTGCCGCGGCGGTGGTCGTGCTTTGCCGCGCCCGTGCAGCTCTGCCGCGCAGATCGCTCCACAGATCGCCCAAATCGGGCGCTGCAGCGACAACGGCCGCGGCAAGGCTGCACCGCCGCGGCAAAGCAGCACTCTCCAGGAGACCGCGCTCCAGCTCCCCGCCGAGGCCCGCACGGCAGGCGCCGATGAGTTTCGCGCCACCGGGCGGTCTGACATCAAGGGCCCACCCAGAACAATCGAGGGGAGATCGACAAGGACTACGTCTTCGAGGGTGCGGATGGCGAGGCGAGCCTGCTGGACCTGTTCGAGGGCCGCCGGCAGCTGATCGAAGCTCGAGCGGTTCCAGGCGCGCATGGGCTGGGCCGTCCCCTTCTACTCCTCGTTCGGCAGCGACTTCAACTACGATTTCCACGTCACGCTGGACGAAGCCGTCGCCCCCGTGGAGTACAACTACCGGAGCAAGGCGGAGCACGAGCAGGCGGGCGAGCCCTGGTTCACGGAGGGCGAGCAGCCTGGCACGAGTGTCTTCCTCCGCGACGGCGACGGCATCTTTCACACCTACTCGTCGTACGCGCGTGGCGGCGATCTGCTTCTCGGCACATACAACTACCTCGACCTGACCCCGCTCGGCCGGCAGTTCCACGTCGGGGAGGCCCTCCATCACGACAAATACGATACTTAGTACGAATACGCCACGGCTGAGCGCCTATCGCGACCGGGTCAGCGGCAGGCGCTCGCGCGAGTCGTCGTCCACGGGCGTGTACACCACGATGCGCGTCTCAGGCATGTCCGAGATGTCGAGGCTCGTGGACCGCAGCCGCAGCAGGCCTGCCTTGGAGTGCAGGAAATGCTTGATGCGCGATCCTGCGCTGGCCACCTCGTGGCGGGCCCACAGCTCCGCGAACTCCGCACTCGCCTCGCTGAGCTTTCGGATGAACCCGGTCCACGCCGGCTCGTGCAGGTGCTGCGCGAACGACGCCCGCAGGGTCGCGACCATGCGCGGCGCCTCCTCGTCGAAGTTCAGCATGTGCCGGCGGGCCTCCGGGTGCACGAAGCAGCACCACAGGACATTGCGGCCCTCACAGGACAGCCCCGTGTGCCACTCACGCCAGAACAGGTCCTGGTGTGCCCGGTTGGCCGCGAGGATGTCGTAGCGGCTGTTGAGCACCATCGCGGGCAGCGGCTCGATCGAGTCGAGGATCTCCCGCACCACGTGCGGACAGGGCGACGGCGCCGCGTCGACCGGCGCGACCGGAACATCCGCCAGCCGGTACAGGTGCTCAACCTCGGCCGGGTCGAGTCGGAGCGTGCGGGCGACCGCGTCCAGCACCTGCACGCTGGCGCGGATCGGGCGGCCCTGCTCCAGCCAGGTGTACCAGGTCACCCCGACCCCGGCGAGCTGCGCCACCTCCTCGCGCCGCAACCCCGGCGTGCGGCGCCGCAACCCTGGCGGCAGGCCGACGTCGGCCGGCCTGATCCGCGCCCGCCTGGCGCGCAGGAACTCGGCCAGCTCCATGCGCCGTTCGACACGCTCGGCGCTGTTGCGGTTACCGTTACCGTTGGGGCTGATGGGCGCCTGCAGCGCCCGCGGCGTCTCGCCGGTCGTGGTCATGCCGCCAGTGTGCACCGCCGCGGTCCCTGGTGCCAGGTAGTGGCAGTACCAGGATAACAAGGCTCCTGGTACCACGGTTGGGACCGCCGCAGACTGGCACCATGACTACCACGACAGCCACCCCAGGTCCCGGCCCGGCCGCACCGGGCCCTCCCGTCCCGGCCTCCGCTCAGGCGAGGGACGCTGCCGCCCGGCGCCGCTGGCTCATGCTCGCGGTCCTCATCACCGGCCAGTTCATGGCCCTGCTCGACGTCACCATCGTCAACGTCGCCATCCCCACCATCCAGGAGAAGCTGCACGCGTCCGGTGCGGCGCTGCAGCTGGTCGTCGCCGGCTACACCGTCACCTACGCGATGCTGCTGATCACCAGCGCGCGCCTCGGCGACCTCCGAGGACCCCGCAACCTCTTCCTCACCGGGCTCGGTACGTTCACGATCGCCTCGCTCGTCTGCGGGCTCGCGCCCAACACCGCCACGCTCGTCGTGGCGCGCTTCGTGCAGGGTGCGGGGGCCGCAATGATGATCCCCCAGATCCTCAGCGTCATCCAGCGACAGTTCACAGGCGCCGACCGCACGCGCGCGCTCGGCGTGTACGCGGCCACGCTTGCCAGCGGCGCCGTGGTCGGCCAGGTGGTCGGCGGGGTGCTGGTGAGCGCCAACCTGCTCGGCACCACCTGGCGCCCGGTGTTCCTCGTCAACGTGCCCGTGGGCGCGGTCGCGGCCGTGCTGGTGCCACGGCTCGTCCCCGCCGACCGCACCCCCGCCCGGCGCCGGCTGGACCTGACCGGCCTGCTGACGGCGACCTTGGCCGTGCTGCTGGTCGTGCTGCCACTGGTCCTCGGCCACGAGCAGGGGTGGCCGGCATGGACCTGGGCCAGCCTCGCCCTCGGGCTGGGGCTGGCGGGCGCGTTCGTGCTGCTCGAGCGGTCGCTGGCCGCGCGTGGCGGCGACCCCCTGCTCAACCTGCGGGTGTTCGGCGCCCCCGGCCTGGCCGCCGGGTTGGCGGCGCTCGCCGCCGCGATGATCGCCTTCGGCGGGTTCCTCTTCAGCCTGTCGCTGCACCTGCAGGTCGGACTGGCTGACAGCCCACTGCGCGCCGGCCTGACGTTCGCGCCGGGCGCGGCTGCGTTCGGTGCGCTGGGCTACTGGTGGCGGCGCCTGCCGAGCCGGGTCCATCACGCCCTCGCCCCTGCCGGCTTCCTGGTCGGGGCGCTGTCCTACGTCGGGCTGGCAGCCGACCTCCACGAGGGCACCCGTGGTGGCCCGCTGCTGTTCGTGCTGTTCGTGATCTTCGGGATGGGATTTGGTGCGGCCTACAGCTCGCTGGTGGCCCATGCGCTGGTGCGCGTGCCGCCCGCCGAGGCCGCCGACGCAAGCGGCCTGCTCACCACCACGATCCAGCTCTCCCAGGTGATCGGGGTGGCGGTGTTCGGCAGCCTGTTCCTCAGCCTCGCCGCGCATCCACGCCCGCACGCCTCGGCGGTCGCGTTCTCAACGGTCGACCTGTGGCTCGCGGCCCTCACCCTGCTGGCAATCGCGGGCGCCCTGCCGCTCGCCCGCACCGTCCGCAGAGCCATGCGCCCGGCGGCGACCAACTGAGCACCGAACGTCGTGCCCCGACGCCGACACGTGGCATGGTGGCGGGCGGCTGTCCGCCGGGTCACAGCGGCAGGCCGGCCTCCAGGTGCGCCATGGCGCCATCCAGCAGCGCGAACAGGTCCGCGGTCGGATCCTCGGCCGCGGCGAGCATCGCGGCCAGGCCCACCCCGATCACCGCGCCGGCGAGGGCGCGCACGGCCAGCTCGTCCGGGCGTCGCCCGACCCGCTCGGCCACCGCCTCGGCGAGCAACTGGACCGTCGTGGCGAGCCCGTCCAGCGCGCCAGCGCGCAGCTCGGGCACTGACAGGATCAACGCCTGGCGTTCCCGCTCCTGTGCCATCCGCTCGGCAGTGAACTCGGCGAAGACCGACCGCATCGCGCCGCGCAGGGCGGCGACCGGATGCAGCTCGGCCGGCTGGGACTTGAACGCCGCGACGATCAGCGGGTCGTAGTCATCGGTGATGATCACGTCTTCTTTGGTCGGGAAGTAGCGGAAGAACGTACTTGGCGAGACCTCGGCCGCCTCAGCGATCTGCTCCACGGTGGTGGCCTGATAGCCCTGCTTCTGGAACAGCCGCATGGCGTGCCGGCGGATCGCGGAGCGGGTCCTGGCCTTCTTGCGCTCGCGCAGCCCGACCGCGGGTCCAGCATCCTGCTCAGGCGACAACTTCCGCCTCCGATCCGTCCGCTGCGGCGCCCGGCGCCGCGATCGTGGCGGCCCTGCGGGGCAGGAACACCAGCGCCAGCACCGCACCAGCCACCGCCAGGCCGCCGCAGGTCCACAGCAGCAGGTCCATCCCGTGCACGAACGCGGCGCGGACCGAGTCCAGCAGCGGGGCCGCGCCGAGCTGGTGGGCGACCGCGACCCCGGCGGCGGCGCTGTCGCGCACCGCGCCGGCGACCTGCGGGGGCAGGCCGCCGAGGTCCAGCCGGGCGTGGTAGCCGGCGTTGAGGACCGAGCCGAGCACCGCCACGCCGATCGTGGCGCCGACCTGGCGCACCGCCATGATCAGTGCCGAGCCCGCGCCGCTGCGCTCCCTGGACAGCGCGCCCAGGGCGGCGTCCATCGCGGTGGGCATCGCGAACCCCAGCCCGCCCCCAAGCACCGCGACCCAGGTGAGCGTGAAGGTGTTGCTGGTGTGCAGGCTGGTGGTCGCCCCGGCGCCAAGCCCAGCGGCCATCAGCGCGAACCCCAGCGCGACGGTTGCCTTGGCGCCGGCCCGGCGGGCGAGCCGGTCGGCCATTGCCGCGCCCACCATCAGCCCGCCGATCAGCGGCAGCAACCGCAGGCCGGCACCCATGGCGTCGGTGCCGCGGACTGCCTGGAAGTACTGCGGCACGGCAAACAGCAACCCGAACATGGCGAACGAGACCACGGTGGCCAGCAGCGTGCCCCAGGTGAAGCTGGCCGAGGCGAACAGCGACAGGTTGACCAGCGGCTGGCCGCCGCGGCCGGCGATTCGGCGCTCCCAGCCCACGAACGCCGCCAGCACCAGCGCCCCGGCGAGCATCGCCGCCAGCGCGCCGGTGTCACCCCAGCCCTGCTGCCCGGCCTGGATGGCGCCGTAGGTCAGCGCGGCGAGGCCCGCGCTGGAGACGACGATGCCGACCAGGTCCAGCCGGGGACGCTGCTGGCTGCGGGATTCGGGCATCAGCGCGGTCACCGCGAGCAGCGCCAGCACGATCACCGGCACGTTGATCAAAAACACCGAGCCCCACCAGTAGTGGGTCAGCAGCCAGCCGCCCAGGATCGGGCCGATCGGAAACGCCACGAAGGTGGCGCCCACTGTGATCGTGACCGCCCTGGGCCGTTCCTGCTCGGAGAACAGCACCGGCAGCACCGACAGCGACAGCGGGATGATGAAGGCCGCGCCGAGCCCGAGCACGGCGCGGGCGCCGATCAGCGCGCCCGCCGAGGACGCGTACGCACACGCCAGTGAGGCGCCCCCGAACACCGCGAGCGCGCCCAGCAGGAGCCGCTTGCGGCCGTAGCGGTCGCCGAGCAGGCCAGCCGGCAGCAGCAGCGCCGCCAGGACCAGGCTGTAGGCGTCGACGATCCACTGCAGCTGGGCGGTGTGGGCGTGCAGGGCGGTCGCCAGGGTGGGCAGGGCCAGGTTGAGCACGGTCAGGTCCAGGCCGACCACCAGCACACTCAAGGCAAGCGCACCCAGCGCCCACCACCTGCGGCTTTCAGAAGTCTTCATGGTAGTTACCAGCTTTCGGAAGTGGCTTCCAAGACAGAGAATCTCGGAAGAGCTAGTAACTGTCAATAGGTGATTCCTCCCACACCATGCCCCGCGGCAGGCGTCGCAGGCCGCATGTCAGCGCCGTGTCAGCGGTGTCAGCGTGCCGGCAGGGCCGTGGCAGCCTCCCGGCGCATCCTCCTACCCGAAACAGCATCGCTGTCGAAGGGCTCGCCAAGCATGGGAAGGATGAAGCTCGATGGTGTTGAAGCGAAGACGTGCCCACGGGCCGGAGGCCGCCGCGGCGGCCGGTGCGGACGGGGACGGCCGTCCCGCGCTGCTCGTGGCGGAGCGCGTCCGCAAGGTCTACCGCACCGGGGAGATCCAGGTGGAGGCGCTGGCTGACCTCGACCTCACCGTGCACCAGGGTGAGATGGTCGCCGTGATGGGGCCGTCCGGGTCCGGGAAGACGACCCTGCTCAACTGCCTGTCCGGCCTCGACGACATCGACGGCGGCCGCGTGCTGGTGGCCGGGCGGGACCTGTTCGCGATGTCCGACGCCGCCCGCACGACCCACCGGGCGACCTCGATGGGGTTCATCTTCCAGGCGTTCAACCTCATCCCGGTGTTCACCGCGGCCGAGAACGTCGAGCTGCCCCTGCTCCTGGCCGGAGTCGGAGCCAGGGACGCGCGCCGGCGCGCGGTCGAGATGCTGGAGCGGGTCGGGCTCGGCCACCGCACCGGGCACCGGCCGAACGAGCTGTCGGGCGGGGAGCAGCAGCGGGTCACGGTCGCCAGGGCGCTGGCGTCGCGGCCGGCGATCGTGTGGGCCGACGAGCCGACCGGCAACCTCGACACGCAGATGGCCACCCAGGTGGTCGACCTGCTCCACGAGCTGAACCGGGTTGACGGGCAGACGATCGTGCTCGTCACCCACGACGCCGCGATCGGCGAGCAGGCCGGCCGGCTGATCCGCATGCGCGACGGCCGGCTCGTCGAGGACGAGCGGCTCCACCCGGCCGGCGACCCGCGGACGGACGCGCACCGGCGCGGCGCCGTGCGGATGGAGGGCTGAAGCGTGTACCCGAACCTCACCCCCACCCTCGTCGTCCTGCTCGGGGCAGCGCTGGCCGTTGCCGCGTTCATCGCGGTGCGCCGGCCGTTCCTCCGCAAGCTCGCCCTGCGGCAGATCGCCCGCCGCCGGGGCGAGGCGATGCTCGTGACCATCGGGTCGGTGCTCGGCACCGCGATCATCATCGGGAGCCTCGTCGTCGGCGACACCATCAACTTCTCGGTCAAGCAGGTCGCCTACACCAACCTCGGGCCAATCGACGAGATCGTCGGCTCGCCCACGATCGCCCAGGGCGACACGGCGGCAGGCCGGGTCGGCACGCTGCGGAGCGACCCCGACATCGACGGGATCCTCACCCTGCGCGGCGACCAGGCCGCGGTCACCCGCGGCGGCGGCGGCGGCCGCACGGCAGAGCCCAAGGCAAGCGTCTGGGAGGTCGACTTCGCCCAGGCAGCCGCCTTCGGCGGCCGCGCCGACGGCGGCTCCGGGCTGTCCGGCCCGGCCCCGGGGGCCGGCGAGGCGGTCATCAACAACGACCTGGCCGACTCGCTCGGGGCGCGCGCCGGGGACGTGCTCACGTTCTACCTCTACGGCCGTCCCACCGCCGTCCGGGTGACCCGGCTCGTGGCGACCAAGGGGCTGGCCGGGGCGGGCACCGGGTCGGTCTCCCGCAACGCCTTCTTCGCGCCCGGGACGCTCGTGAAGGCGGCCGAGGCCGCCCGGCCCGCCGAGGCCGGTGCGGCGCCAGCCCTGGCCGCGCAGCCGCGCACGTTCACCTTCGTCTCCAACACCGGCGGGGTCGAGGCCGGCAACCGGCACAGCGACGCGGTCGCGGCCAGGCTGAAGACCGCCCTCGGTCCGCTGACCGGCCATGGCACCTCGGTCGAGAAGCCGAAGCAGGAGGTGCTCAAGGCCGCTGAGCAGGCCGGCAACGGCCTCGGCTCGCTGTTCCTGTTCATCGGCAGCTTCTCGATCATCGCCGGGGTGCTGCTGCTGGTGAACATCTTCGTGATGCTCGCCGAGGAGCGGAAGTCCGAGCTGGGCATGCTCCGCGCGGTCGGCATGAAGCGCGGCCGGCTGGTCCGCAGCTTCCTGATCGAGGGCACCGTCTACGCGCTGGTGGCCTCCCTCGCTGGCATCCTCATCGGCCTCGGCGTCGGGCGGGCGGTCGTGGTCGTCGCCGCGCGGATCTTCAGCAGCTTCGGGGACGACGGCGGGCTCACCCTGGCGTTCAAGTTCACCCCGATCAGCATCGTCAACGGCTTCGCGATGGGCTTCCTCATCGCCTTCCTGACCGTGGCCCTGACCAGCATCCGCATCAGCCGGGTCAACATCATCGCGGCCATCCGCGACCTGCCAGGCGAGGGCGGCCGGCGGCTCAAGCGGCGCTGGGTGGTCCTCTCCACCGTCGCCGCGGCACTGTTCGGCGCGCTGTCGGTGGGCGCGGTCTCCAAGAGCCAGGGGGTCGGCGTCTACCTGTACCCGGCCCTCACCGCGCTCGCGCTCTGCCCGCTGCTGGTCCGCCTGGCGCCCAAGCGCTGGGCCTACACCGGCGTGTCGCTGGCCGTGCTCGCCTGGGGGCTGTCAGCCAACACGCTGCGGCCCAGGGTGTTCGACGACGGCTCGACCGCCACCTTCGTCGTGCTCGGCAGCCTGCTGACCTTCTCGGCGGTGTTCCTGATCAGCCAGAACCAGGAGCTGCTGACCCGGCCGCTGCGACCGCTGATCGCCCGCCCGTCGCTGGCCGGGCTGGCGACCCGGCTGGCGGTCGCCTACCCGATCGCGCGCCGGTTCCGCACCGGGGCCATCCTCATCATGTACGGCCTGGTCGTGTTCACCCTCGTGCTCATCACCGTGCTCGGCAACCTCATCAACGCCACCACCGACAGCGAGGTGGCCAACGCCTCGGGCGGCTACGCGGTCCGGACCGACTTCAACCCGGCGGCACCCGTCGCCGACCCGGCCCGGACGTTCACCACCGGCCGGTTCGCCGGCCGGGTCGGCGCGGTCTCGCCCCTCACGACGGCCAAGGGCAAGGTGACCGACCTCAACCCGAAGTTCACCGACCCGCTCGACGTCGTCGTGGTCGGCACCGACCGCAGCATCTCCAGGGAGGGCCTGTTCCCGCTGAGCAAGCGGCTCGAACGGCTCGCCGACGACCGCGCGGTCTGGCAGGCGGTCCAGTCCAATCCCGGCTACGTGATCGTGGACCCGTTCCTCGGCCAGAACGGCGGCGGCCCGGGCGCGGTCGCCTTCAAGCCGGGCGACACCCTCACCCTGACCAACCCCGCCACCGGCAAGGCCGAGCGCAAGACCATCGCCGGCATCCTCAAGTCACCACAGGGCTTCTACGGCGTCGGCGGCGCGGCGGCGTTCGTGAGCCCGGTGGTCACCAGCCAGGCCGCGGCCCGCGCCCAGTTCGGGACCGACGCCAAGCTGTCCAGCGCCTTCGTCAAGCCGGCCTCAGGCGTCTCCGAAGCGTCGCTCGCCGCCGACCTGCAGGGTCAGTTCCTGCCCCAGAGCCTGGTCGCCACCCGCATCCGCCACCAGGTCGAGCGGGACTCCGCCGCCAACCGCAGCTTCTTCCAGCTCATGCAGGGGTTCCTGGCGCTCGGCCTGCTCGTCGGGATCGCCGGCCTGGGCGTGGTGATGGTCCGCGCGGTCCGGGAGCGCCGCCGCGACATCGGGGTGCTCCGCGCCCTCGGCTTCCAGTCGGGCACGGTCCAGCGGGCGTTCCTCACCGAGAGCTCGTTCGTCGCCCTGGAGGGGATCCTGCTCGGCACCGTCCTGTCCCTTGTCACCAGCTACCTGCTGTTCAGCAACGACAAGGACCTGAAGGGCGCCGGCATCGGCTTCCCGGTCCCGTGGCTGAACATCGCGGTGCTCGTGCTCGCCGCCGCGGTCGCCTCGGTCCTGGCCACCGCCTGGCCGGCCCGCCAGGCGTCCAGGATCCGGCCGGCGGTCACCCTGCGCATCGCGGACTGACCCTTGAAACGGAACCCGCAATCGACTGGCAGGAGGCGTTCGCATCATGACCCTTGCGATCGAGGCCGAAGGGCTGGCCAAGCGCTTCGGCGCCACCCGGGCGCTGCGCGGCATCGACCTGGAGGCACCCACAGGGAGCGTGCTCGGGCTGCTCGGCCCCAACGGCTCCGGCAAGACCACCACCGTGCGGATCCTCGCGACGCTGCTGCGGCCGGACGCCGGGAGGGCGACCGTCGGCGGCTACGACGTGACCCGCCGGCCCATGGCGGTGCGCGCGCTGGTCGGGGTGACCGGCCAGTCCGCGACCGTGGACGAGCAGCTCACCGGCCGGGAGAACCTGGACCTGTTCGGCAACCTGCTGGGGCTGGCGCGGGCGGAGCGGCGCCGCCGCGCCGTGGGGCTGCTGGAGCGGGTGGACCTCACCGAGGCCGCGGACCGGCGCGTGAAGACCTACTCGGGTGGCATGCGCCGCCGCCTGGATCTCGCCGCGTGCCTCATCGGGCACCCGCGGGTCCTGTTCCTCGACGAGCCCACCACCGGGCTTGACCCCCGCAGCCGCATGGGCATCTGGGCGGTCATCCGCGAGCTGGTCGCCGAGGGCACGACCGTGCTGCTCACCACCCAGTACCTGGAGGAAGCCGATCACCTCGCCGATACCATCGTGGTGCTCGACCACGGGCGGGTGATCGCGCGCGGCACTGCGGACGAGCTGAAGACCCACGCCGGCGGGCAGGTGCTCGAGGTGCGCCCGGCCGGCCCGGACGGCCTGGAGACCACCGCGCGGGTGCTGGCGGAGCTCGCCGGCGGGACCTCGGAGGTGGATCCGGACACCCGCTTTGCGAGCGTGCACATGGACGACCCCGGGCTGCTCGCCGAGGTGGTACGCCGCCTCGACCGCGCCGGCGTCCGCATCGCCGACCTTGCCCTGCGCCGCCCCAGCCTCGACGACGTGTTCCTGCGCCTGACCGGCCACAGGACCCTGACCGAAGAGACCGGCACCGGGACCACTACCGCGATGGAGAAGGAGCCGGCGGCATGACCACGATCACCTTCGACATGGAGCGCAGGCATCCCGCGCCCGCCGTGCCCGAGCGGTTCGGCGCCGGGCTGGCACTGCGCCACGCGGTCGCGATCGCCGGCCGCAACCTCAAGCACCTGGTCCGCAACCCGATGGCGCTGGTGTTCATCGCCATCCAGCCGATCATGCTGGTGCTGCTGTTCAACTACGTGTTCGGCGGCGCGATCAGGGCGATCAGCGTGCGCTACATCGAGTACCTGATCCCCGGCGTCATGGTGCAGACCCTCACCTTCTCGTCGTCGTTCTCGGGGATGGGCATCACCCAGGACCTCGCCAGCGGCGCACTCGACCGGTTCAAGTCGCTGCCGATCGCCCGGTCGGCCATGGTGGTGGGGCGGATCATGACCGACGCCATCCGCATGGCCTTCACCGCGCTGGTCGTGGTGACGGTGGGTGCGGCGATCGGCTTCCGCTTCCAGGCGGGGCTTGTCCCGGCGCTCGCGGCGGTGCTCCTGGCGGTCGCCTTCGGCTGGGCGATGTCGTGGATCGGGATGAGCGTCGGGCTCGCGCTGCGCGACCCAGAGGCGGTGCAGGCGTCATCGTTCGTGTGGATGTTCCCGCTGGTCTTCGCCAGCTCCGCGTACGCCTCGCCCAGCACCATGCCCGGCTGGGTCCAGGCGTTCGTGAAGGTCAACCCGGTCACGATCGTCGCCGACGCGATCCGCGCGCTGGTCCTGGGCGGCCCCACCACCAGCCACGTCCTCCAGGCGCTCGGCTGGATCGCCGGGATCGCCGTGGTGTTCTCCATCCTGACCGTGCGTCGCTACCGCAAGCTGAGCTGACGAACCCGCCCCTGGGCGCCCGGCCCGTGCCTGGGGCCGGGCGCTCAGTGGTCCTCGGCGAGTGACTGCTCGGCGAGCGCGACCGCCTCCCGGAGGGGCAGCGCCTCCCCGCGGGCCAGCGCCCGGGCGAAGCCCCTCTCCCCCAGCGCCTCACGTGCCGAGGCGACGGTACGGTCGACGTCCACGCGCTCGCCAGGCGACAGCGGCACCCCCGCCGACCGGCGCGCCGCCGCGGCCGCACCCAGCATCAGCGCGGCCCGCTCCGGGTCACCCTTGGCACCCGCCAGACCGGCGAGCCCCTCCAGGACCCCAGCGGCGGCCGACGGGCTGTCGGTGTGACGGATCCACTCCAGCATCTCGTCGTAGCTGGCGGCGGCGTGCACCAGGTCGCCCTGCCGGGTGGCCACGGTCCCGAGCCAACCCAGCAGGAGCGGCCCGACCGGGCTGCGTGTGCCATGGCGTTGCCGCAACGCCATGGCCTGCCGGTGTTCCCGCCTGGCGCGCTCGGCGTCGCCGCGGCGCTGCGCCAGCAGGGCGAGGCCGGCATGCACGAAGGCGGTCGCGTTCCAGAACCCGACCTCCTGGGCGGCGGCGAGCGCCTGCTCGAGCCACGCCTCGGCGCGGTCCAGGTCGTCCCGCGCCACCGCCAGGTACGCCAGCCGGCACAGCTGCACCACCATCTCCACGGGCACGCGCAGCTCCCAGGCGCAGCGCAGCGCCTCCCTGAGCCTCGCCTCGGCCTGCTCGTAGCGGCCATACACGAGGTCAACCGTGCCGAGCAGCTCCAGCGCCTGCACCATGCCCCAGCGGTCGCCCAGCTCGCGGAAGCGCGCCAGGCACACCTCGCCGTCCTCGGCGGCACCCATCAGGTCCCCGAGCATGGCCCTGGCGAACCCTCGCAGCTGGCGGATGATCGCGGCGGGCCAGCCCCCGGCCTGTTCCACCTCGGCAAGCGCCCCGCCGAGGGTCCGCTCGGCCTCGACGGCACCGCCGACGAAGAAGAAGCCGATGGTCGCTGCCGTCGTCCGCGCGAACGCGGCCTCGGTAGGGGTTCGCGCGCCGCGCTCCATGGCGGCCTGCGCCTCCTTGGCCATGCCCAGCAGGGCGTCGCGGTCGGTGACCCTGTCCGCGTCCGCGAGGCAGAGGACGTAGAGCGCCAGGCCGCGTGCCCGGTCCGGTGCCGGTCCCGGCAGGGCGAGCGCGCGCTTGAGCGCGCCGACGACCTCCTCACGGTCGCCGGTCATGAGCAGCCAGAAGCCCAGCGACCCCAGGAGCCGCAGGGCGAGCGCGGCCTCGCCGCGGTCGAGCAGCCAGTGCCACGCGGCCCGCAGGTTGTCCAGCTCCGCGCTGAGGCGGGCGAACCAGGCGAGCTGCTCGCTCCCGTTGAGCAGCGCCTCGGCCGTCTCCGCCAGCCGCACGCACCACTCCGCGTGGGCGCGCGCCACCCGGTCCGCCTCGCCCGCCCCGGCGAGCCGCTCCACGGCGTAGGCGCGCACCGTGTCCAGCAGGCTGTAGCGGACCATGCCGCCGGCGGGCTCAGGCGCCGGCGGCGGTGGCAGCCCGAGCGTCTCGATCCCCGGCCACCACGGCGGCGGCGGCGCCGGGGTGGGCCCCACGATGACCAGGGACTTGTCGACCAGCCTGGCGATCGCCTCCGCGACCGCCGCGGCGGGCAGGTCAGGCCCGGCGCAGACCGTCTCGGCGGCGTCGAGGGTGCCGCCGCCCACCAGCACCGAGAGGCGCCGCAGCGCGGCCCGCTCGGACGCATCCAGCAGCTCCCAGCTCCAGTCCACCACCGCCCGCAGGGTCTGCTGGCGCGGCAGCGCGGTGCGCGCGCCCGCGGTGAGCAGCCGGAAGCGGTCGTCCAGCCGCGCGGCCAGCTCGCGCGGCGGCAGCGCACCGACCCGCGCGGCGGCCAGCTCGATCGCCAGCGGCAGCCCGTCGAGCCGGCGGCAGACCTCCGCCACCGCGGTGGCGTCGGCCCCGTCACCGACCGCGAACCCGGGGGCAGCCGCGGCGGCCCGCTCCATGAACAGCCTGGCGGCGGCGAAGCTGGCGAGCTCCTCGGGGCGCACCAGGCCGGATGGCGGGACCGGCAGCGCGGGCACGGGCCAGCGCACCTCCCCGGGCACCCGCAGGGGCTCGCGGCTGGTCGCCAGCACGCGCACCCCGGGGCATGCCGCCAGCAGCCGCTCGGCGAGCGCCGCGACCGGCCCCGCGAGATGCTCGCAGTTGTCGAGGACGAGCAGCGTCCTGTGCCGCTCCAGCGCCGCGACCAGGCGGCCGGCGGCGCCGGCGGCGCCGGGCGCCAGGTGCGGTCCGTCACTGTCCAGCCGGGGCCGCTCGTCGCCCAGGCCGAGGGTGCCGAGCACCGAGAGCGCGACCAGGCGTCCGTCCACCAGCCCGGCCAGCTCGACCAGCCAGACCGTGTCGGGCGCGTCGCCATCGGCCTGGCGGCCGCCGTCGAGGCCGTGGCCGAGGCGGCGGGCGGCCTCGACGGCGAGCCGGGTCTTGCCCACCCCGCCGGGCCCGGTGAGGGTGAGCAGCCGGTGCCGGCCGAGCAGCTCCAGGATCCGCGCGAGCTCCTCCTCCCGCCCGACGAAGCTGGTGAGCGGCCCACGCAGGTTGCTGCGGCCACGCCGGGCCGGGGACGCGGGCTCGGGCGCCACCGGCGCCGCGCTGAGGGTGAGGGAGGGGTCCTGGGCGAGGATGGCCTCCTCGACCCGCCGCAGCTCCAGGCCGGGGTCCAGGCCGGCCCGCTCGGCGAGCGCGCGGCGGACCCGCTGGTAGGCGGCGAGCGCGTCGGCCTGCCGGCCGGCCGCGTAGAGCGCCCGCATGAGCTGGGCGTGCAGCCGCTCCCGCAGGGGCTGCTCCGCCGCGAGCGCCTCCAGCTCCCCGACCAGCCGGGCGTGCTCGCCAAGCCCCAGCTCCGCTTCGATGCGGTCTTCCAGCGCGGCCAGGCGCAGCTCCTCCAGGCGGGTGGCGTTGGCGGCGGCGAACAACTCGGCGGCGAAGTCCGCCAGCGGCGGGCCGCGCCACAGGTCGAGCGCCTCACGCAGGGTCGCGGCGGCCTGGAGATGGCGGCCGGCGGCGAGCGCCCCGTGACCATCACGGCAGAGGCGCTCGAAGCGGAGCGCGTCCACCTGGTCGGGCTCGACCGCCAGGAGATAGCCGGATGGCCTGGAAACGAGCCATTCGCCGCTCCCGGCGGCCTCCAGCGCCCGCCGCAGCCGCGACACCAGCGCCTGCAGGGCGTTGGCCGGGTCGGCCGGCGGGCTGGCCCCCTCCCACAGCAGGTCGATGAGCCGCTCGGCCGGCACGACCTGCCCCGGCTGCAGAGCGAGCACGGCGAGCAGCAGCCGCAGCCGCCGCCCGGCCACGTCGACAGCGCGGCCCCGCGTCCGGACCTCGAGTGGCCCAAGCAAGCGAATCTCCATCAACGATCACCCTACCGCCTGCGCGCTGCCCGCACGGCGGGTCCTCGCATGATCATCGGTCCTCGGTCGTGGCGGGCGGCGCCGCCTTGTCCCGACCGGTGGACGGCATGGCCCTGTTGTCGCGGAGCGCCCGCATCAAGACGGCTGCCAGCCCGTCGATGCTGGAGCCACCGCCGGTCACCAGGACGTCAGGGACCACGCTGATGTTGCCCTCGGCGACCGCGTTGGCCATGGCGACCAGCGCGGTCGGCAGCTCGCCGATCGCCTCCCGCTGCGCACCGAAGCCCACCGCCTTGGCAAGGCCGAGCGCCTCGGACGCCTTGGCCTCGGCCAGACCGATCGCCTGGACCTTGTCGGCCTCGGCCTTGCCGGTCAGCCGCACGTACGCCGCCTCGCCGCCAGCCTTGGCCTCCAGCGCCCTGGCCTGGTTGCCGTTGATGTCCACCGACACCTGCGCGGCCGCCAGCTCGGCCTGCATGTCGGCAGTGCCACGGGCCTTTTCCGTCTCGATGCGTGCCGTCTCCGCCCGCTGCTGCTCCTCGTAGGTCGCGCGCTGCTGCTTTGCGACCTCACGCCGGGTGAGGACCTCGACCACGTCGGGCGGGAAGACCACGTCCTGGATGTAGACGCCTCTGGTCTCGACCTGGTACGCGCCCAGATAGTGGGTGATGGCCTCCAGCGCGCTCTGCTGGACCTGCTGGCGGGTCTCGATGAACTGCACGGCCTCCAAGTTCTGCAGGGTGTTGCGGAAGTGGTTGCCGACCGCGGACTGCAGCACCTCGTTGACCAGATTGTGCATGGTGCCGACCATGGAGATGACCTTTGGGGCGCGCGTGTCCGAGACGTGGATCTGCACCTGCAGGTCGATGGTGAACACGAAGCCCTCGCGGCTCTTGCCCACGATCGCCTCGAGCCGGGCGTCCAGGCTGTGCGCCTGTGATGAGGCGGTTGCCCAGTTGAGGGTGAGGATCGACGTCGGCACGATCTCGACCGCGTAGACACGCGGGTTGATGGCGTACTTCCCGGTGCGCAGCGGCTCCTGCCAGATGCCTCGGTGGCCAGGCCGCACGATGCTGCCGAACTTGAACTCAACCCCCGAGGTATCCAGCGTCGGCAGACCGACGAAGCTCTTGACGACCGCGACCTCGCCCTGGTTCACCACCAGCATCGGGACCAGGTCCACACGTACGAGGAACGGGTTGAGCAGATAGGCGCCGTACAGGAGCGGGTCGTGCTGCAGGCCGATGCGGCCGCCGGCATCCAGGAACGCCTGGAAGTCCTGATAGTTGTTGTGCAATCCGTTCTTGGAGCCGAGCAGCACGTCGATGAGCTCGGCATCGGTCCTTGCGGGGTCGGCCTCCATGTCGGCGACATCAGCGAAGGCGCCGAGCCGGCTGGCGATATCGCGGGCCGGCAGGGGCTCGCCCTCGAGCGCGGTGACGACGCCCACGACGTCACGGTCGCCGCGCGGGGCGATCACCATGACTCGCAGCTGCTCGGCCGTGAGCCCGAACGACTCGGGGGTCAGCTTCCCGTTCGTGGTCTTCGGCGCGATTGCCGGCGTCACGGGCAGCCCGAAGACCTCGCGGGCGGTGATGACGAGGAACGCCACCGGGTGGACCGGCACGAGCGTGCCCGGTGGCAGCACGGGACGCTGCACCCCCTTCTCGCCGCCATTGACGAGGAACGCGCGCAGGTCCGAGAGGTTGGCCAGCTCAGGCCGGTAGCGGGCGCTCTTGGCACCGATCGGCAGCGGCTGGCCGACCTGGGAGATGACCACTCCGATCTCACCGGCGGGCACCTGGACCCAGGGAAACTTCTTCACGCCGAAGCGCAGCCACGGCTTGAACCGCAATCCCGGCATGAGCAGGTCGGCCTGATACCCGGCCTCGCCGCGGAACGCGATGGGGTTGTCGCCGGTGAGCTTGCGCGATCCGAAGCGCTTGGTGACCAGCCCGACCTCGTTGGGGCCGATCCGGTGGATCGAGCGCACAACGACCAGCACCGCCGCCGCCAGCACCACCACAACGATGACGGGAATGACAAGGACTCCGAGCACCTCTACCTCCAACGCCCATCAGAACCTCTGTAGTCGAGATGAGCGTATCTGGACGTCTACGTCCGTGTCGCCCGGGACAGACCGGCATCGAGGCGTGGCGGCGATCAGGAAGCGGTGCCGAGCGGGTCGGTGCCGAGCGGGTCGGCCAGCTGGTCGCGCTCGAGAAGCGTGCTGACCTCGTCGGCGTCCAGCGGCTTGGCGAAGTAGAAGCCCTGGCCGAGCTTACAGCCCAGCCGGCGCAGCTCGTCCCACTGGCCGCGCTGCTCGATGCCCTCGGCGACCACGTAGAGCTGGAGCGTGGTGGACAGCTCGATGATCGCCCGCGCCAGGGCGGAGTCCCGCGGGCCCTCGAGGAGCCCGTCGATGAACGGCTTGGGGATCTTCAGCGAGTCGATGGGAAAGCCGCGCAGCCGGCTCAGCGACGAGTAGCCGGTGCCGAAGTCGTCCACGGCCAGGCGCGCCCCAAGCCGCTTGAGCGCCCACAGCCGCTCGGCGGCGACCTCCTGGTCCTCGGCCAGGACCGACTCGGTGATCTCCAGGATCAGCGCCGAGGGCGGCAGCCCGGTGGCGGCCAGGATCTCGGCGACCTCGGCGACGATGCCAGGGGCTTGCACCTGGCGGACCGACAGGTTGACGTTGATGGTGAGCGGTATGGCCGGGAAGCGGTGGCGCCAGCGGGCCGCCTGGGTGCAGGCCTGCTCCAGCACCAGATGGCCGATGGGCAGGATCAGGCCGGTCTCCTCCGCCAGCGGGATGAACTCCGCCGGGCTGATCGGACCGCGCTGCGGATGCTGCCAGCGCGCCAGCGCCTCCACCCCGACGATGTGGCCGTCCGCCAGCTCGATGATCGGCTGGTAGTGGACGGCGAGCTCGCCGCGCTCCAGCGCGCCGCGCAGGTCGGCGGTGAGCTCCAGCTTGCGGATCAGGCTGGCGTGCATGCTCGGGGCGAAGCACTCGGCGTGGCCCTTGCCCTGGCGTTTGGCGGTGTACATGGCCATGTCGGCGTTGCGGAGCAGCTCCTCGGCGCTCTCGGCGCGGTCGGGGTCGACCAGGGCGATGCCAATGCTGGCACCCGCGAGGACCTCCCGGGCTTGCAGCCTGATCGGGGTCTGCAGCGCGGTGAGGACCCGCTCGGCCACGGCGGTCGCCTCGGCCGCATCGCTGAGGTCCTCCACCAGCACAGCGAACTCGTCGCCGCCGAGCCGCGCGGCGGTGTCGGCCCCGCGCAGGCAGCCGCGCAGCCGCGCGGCCACGCCACGCAGCAGCTCATCGCCGGCACCGTGGCCGAGGGAATCGTTGACGTCCTTGAAGTCGTCCAGGTCGAGCATGAGCACCGCCATGGGGTGGTCGAGCTGCCCACGGCGCTGGAGCGCATGCTGCGCCCGGTCGATGAACAGGGCACGATTGGCCAGCCCGGTGAGGTCGTCGTGGAAGGCCTGGTGGGTGAGCTGGTCCTCGAGCGCCCTGCGGTCGCTCACGTCGCGGGTGGTGAGCACCAGCCCGGGCACGCCGTCGTCATCGACCGGGGCGGCGATCGTCTCGGCGATCACCCAGCTGCCATCCTTGCGGCGCACACGGCACTCGACCGGGCCGCCTGGCCGCTGGCCCACGGTGCCGGCGACCAACGCCGCGAGCTGGCCGGCATCGTCGGGGTGGGCCAGCTCGACCAGGCGGGTGCCGACCAGCTCGCCGCGCCGCCAGCCGAGCATGCGCTCCACCGACGGGGTCTGGTAGCGGATGGTCGAGTCAGGGTCGCAGACGGTGATCACGTCGGAGGCGTTCTGCACCAGCCGCTGCACCCGGCCCTCGCTCTGCTGACGGTGCAGCACCTCGAGGGCGCCCACCAGCCCGCCCATGCGGAAGATCGCCAGCAGGAACAGGGCCACCGAGCCGCCCACCACCGCCGGCACGTCGACCTCCACGCCGGTGTTGGCCTGGACCACGAACATGGTCGGGGCCAGCAGCGACGCGAACGCGAGCAGCACGCCAAAGCGGGCCCGGGTGACCTTGCCGGTCCCTGCCGGGGCGGGCGCGGCCAGCTCGCGCATGGACGGGTGCAGCGCGGCCGCGCCAAGGCAGGTGTAGAACGCCAGCCAACCCGCGTCGACCGGGCTGGACAGCCGCCAGACGCCGCCCAGTTGGAGCAGCCCGTACAACGTGTCGGCCACCAGCAACGGCACCAGGCTGAAGCCGAGCAGGGAGAAGGCGCCGTTCCGGCGGCCCCCGTCGGTCCACAGCCGCGCGACCATCCCCAGCAGCAGCACGTCGGCGAGCGGGTAGGCCATCGAGGTGAGCCGCTCGGAAATGGGGATCCCGCGCACGTCCGTGTAGGGGTCGATCAGGAACACCCACGCCAGCACGCCCATCGCGACGGTGAACATCAGCGCGTCCACCAGGCCCGCCCGGTCCCGCCGCACGGTGCGCGCCCGGGCCAGCAGCAGCAGCCCGCCCACCAGGAACGGGTAGGAGGCCAGGTAGAAGCCGTCGGCGGCCGAGGGCAGCGGCAGCTCGTGGTGCAGCAGGTAGTCGTTGACGTAGAAGATCATGTCCCCGACGGTGAACGCAGCCTGCCCGGCGGCAAACAGCAGCCACGCACCCGCGCGTGCGGGCCGGTGCCATCGCACCCCGACCAGGATCGCGACCACCGGGGCCAGCCCGGCGACACCCCAGGTCATCACCTTGGAGACCGGGCTCGGCACGGCGAAGTACACCACGCCGAGCGCAACGCCCAGCCCAAGGAACCGCCGCCACCACGGCAACCACGGGCGCATCCAGGCACCTCCAGACCACGGCCAGCAGGCCGGGACCAGCCCACTGCGGGCTCTACTACTCCATCGGGTCTACCGGCGAGCTGATTGACCAACGACGGCGCCGGGCCGTCCAGGTGCTCGACCGGGAGCCTTTCGGCTCGTGAGCCGACCGGGTCAGCAGGCGGCGAGCGACGGTCGCGCCGGCGCCGAGGGGGTCACCGTCCCCTGGGGGGTGACCGCTCCGAGGTACATCGTCCGCTTGTCGGCACCCCAGGTGTAGGCGGCGCGGTCCAGCACTGCGTTCCAGTGCGCCACGCGGACGCAGCTGATCGCCTGCCACTGGGCGCCGGCCTGGATCACGTCCGCGGGCAGCGCCTGCGGCGACGTGACGAGCAGGTAGAGGCGCCGGCCGTGCGCCTGCGCCGCCGCCTGGATCTGGCCGAGCGCGGCGGCGGTGGGCTGCCGCGCGAACCCGGCGACGGGCACGTCGTCGCAGTAGGAGCGGGGGGTCTGCTGGTAGGTCTTGGCGAGCGAGCCGGTCAGCACGAGGGCGCCGTCGGCCGGCAGGTTGTCGCAGAGGTTGTGGACCTCCACGAGCTGCGGGACGCCGTCGCGCACGGGGACCAGGCGCGCGCTGACGTACATCGGGACCAGCACCATGGCGCCGGCGAGCAGCGCGGCGACCACGCCGGCGCCACGGGACCGGCGCGCCAGCAGCCCGAGCGCCACAGCGGCCGCGAGCAGCAGCCCGGGGATGACCACCGGCAGGTAGCGCCGCATCGCCCAGATCTGGTCGGGGACGATGCTCGGCTTCAGGATGTAGAGCCCGGCGAGCATGAGCATGCTGATCGGCGCGACCAACCGCAGGTCGCGTCGCTTCAGGAGCTGGTGGACGCCGAACGCCATGCCGAGCACCGCCAGCGCCAGGGTGATCGGTCCCCAGTACCAGGAGAACCACTCCAGCGACTGCTCGGCATAGGTGCGGGTGCCGTCGATCGGCAGCCGGTCCGCCTTCTGCAGGAAGGTGATGTAGTCGGAGGTGCTCACGAGGGCGCGGTTGTCGCGCGCGACGTACCAGAGCGGCCGGCTGGCCGCGGCGGCGGCCAGAACGACCACGAATGCGGCGCCGGCGACCGGCAGCCAGCGTGCGGTGGCGGCCGCGATCCGGTGGAGCAGCCTGGTGGACCACGCCAGGATGACGACGGCAACGCCGGCCACCGCGATGGCCGCCGCCGCCTTCGCGGTCGTGTCGAGCTCCCCGCCCCGGTCGCGGTAGTAGGACGGGCTCAGGTTGGCGAGGTTCGCCATGGCGACCGCGGCGGGCACGGCCGCGCCCAGCAGGAGCGCGCCAACCTGACCGGCGGCCTCACGCCGGCGGCCGGCGGGCGCCGCGGCCAGGACGGCGGCGGCGAGCATCGGGAGGGCGAGCAGGAAGAGGAAGCCGTCGACGCGGGCGAGCACCGCCGCAGCGAGCACCAGGCCGGCCAGGCCGTAGCCCCAGACCTTGCGGCGTTGCTGTGCCTCGCGCAGCAGCGCGAGCCCGCCGACCAGGAACAGCATGGTGACCGGCTCGCTGTAGGTGTTGCGGCTGAAGCTGAGCTGCGGCAGGGACACGCCCAGCGCCAGCACGGCGACGAGCGCCCACGCGCGCCCGGTGTACTGCCGGACCAGGCCGTAGAAGGCGAGCAGGGCGGCGGCGCCGATCAGCGGGTTGACCTTCAGCAGCAGGTGATCGCCCCCGAGCCAGCCGCCGACCGCGAGCAGCCCGGGAAGCAGGTTGCCGAACTGCGGGTGGACGAACCCCGCAATCGTGCCTGCGTCGAAGCCCGCGGAGTAGAACGACAGGCCCGTGACCGAGCCGAACACCTCAGGGTGCACCGGGATGGGCAACGACGCATGGTGCGCGAGCCACTGCCCGGTGAGCGCGTAGACGGCGGGGTCGCGGAAGACGTCGATGTTCTGCGCCGAGTAGCGGGCATTGAGCACGGCGAAGCCGAGCACCGCGAGCAGGGCGGCGCCGTCGAGCCAGGGCGGTCCGGTCACGGGCTCCGGGCGGGCCAGCGCGACACCGCGCACCGCGACCGCCGCGCCGAGCAGGCCGAGCGGCAGCACGATCAGCGGCCGGTAGAGCCCGAGCTGGAGCAGGGCCATCGCAACCAGCGAGAAGCCGGCCAGCAGCGCCGGCACCAGCAGGGGCAGCGCCTCCAGCAGGGCGGCCCCCGGCAGGCTCCCGGGCCAGCGCGGGCGAGGCCGCGACGACGCGGGCTCCGGCGCTGCCGGCGCTGCCGGCGGCGACGGAGCGGGCTGAGACAGTGGAGGGCGGGACATGGCCGGGATGCTACCGTGCCCGGGACGGCCATGACGAACCCGCCGTCCCCAAGCGGCCGCCGTCACACGGTTCGACGAAGCTCACGGCTGGCCCGAGCCGCCCCCATCGGAGACGCGGGACCCGTTGCCGCGGCGGAGCACGACGAGTTGGTTGGCTCCAAACAGGAAGCGCTTGTACACCTCGACAACCAGCCCGGCGCCGGCGGCCAGCTCCTGCAGGCGCTTGCGGTCGAGCAGCTCCTCGTGCTCCTCGTGGGCGTCGCTGCTGAAGAGGTTGAGCCTGGCGCCCAGGGTGTGCGCCCACTCCAGGGACGGGTGCGGGGTGGTCAGCACGATCCGCCCATCGGGCTCCAGGAGACTCGCGAACCGGGCCAGCCAGGTCGCCGGGTCGTGAACGTGCTCGATGAACGCAAACGCGGCCACCGTATCGAAGCGCTCCCGGTCGGAGACTGCTGTGGCGAAGCGGAACCCGGGGTGCGCCTCGCGCGCCAAGTCCAGGGAGCGCGCGTTGATATCGACCCCGATGTACGCCTCAGGCTGGCACATCTCGGTGAGCGGGCCGTCGTTGCACCCGTAGTCGAGGACGCGCCCCTGAAGGTGGGGACGCCCCATCTCGAGACGCTTGCGGCTCAGCCAGAGCGAGAGCACACCCCCGTGGACCCTGCCCAATGAACACTCCTTTCTCGTCTCGCCCCCTTGTGGCCGGGCGCGGGAGTCTATCATGTCGTCACGAACCGCCCAAGCCGACCATCAGCGCCCCGGAGGCATCTGGGCTGGCGGTGTCTGGGCCGCTGTTCCACGGGCGGTACGAATACTACCGGCGGGCCGAGCGGGATCTCTCCATTCTTGGCAAGGACCCGGCGTCGCCGTCACGTCCAGCTCAGTAGCGGTCGCCCTGGGTCCCGAGCGCCTGGGCGATGGCCACCCAGACCTGGGCCTGGGTGGCCTTCACCTCGGCTCTGCGAAGGTGCTTGTCGACGTCGCCGCTCGGGCGACCTTCCAAGGCGTCGATGTGTTCGTAGATCTGCTCGGAGACGGTGACGGCCTGATACGCGCGCCGCATCGCCTCATCCCAGGTGAGCTCGTTCGAGAGCGTCATCGCTTGGCTCCTCATCCTCTGGCCCAATCCAGCCGTTCAACTTGACTCGCCGACGCGCATGGCTGCCCTCCAGGCATGGTGCCGCCGCCGTACCGCCCGATTGTGAACGTACGGCGGTCACGACCGCCGGTCGTCGCGCGGCCTTCGCCCGGCGCACGCCGGACATGCCAGGACCGCTCACGGGGCGTAGACTCACCAGGCTGGTGGGTCGATTCAGGAGCTGGGCCACCGATCCGGTGCGGCCGAGAGCGCGCCGTCGCGCTGTGCCGGACCGACACTCTCCAGGTCGCTCCCTCACCTGCCACACGGGTTCAGTCCGTGGCATCTTGCCGAGTGCACGGGAGCGGCGCACCGGGGCGGGCAGGCGTCGCCCTTTCATCTGGGGATCCAGGCAGGGTGTCGATGGAGCCGGCGCATCCGCCCAGCACAGGAAGGTGTAGGCCAGTGGAATGGGTCCGCGAGGGAACGGCCTTGGCGCCGGGGCGCCCCGGCGAACTGGACGGCGCGCGGGTGTCGCGGCCCTGGCTGCTCGAGGAGGACGGCGCGTGGCGCATGTGGTACTCGGGGCACGACGGCACCACCGGGCGCATCCTGGAGGCGGTCCAGCGACCCGGCACGGGGTGGAAGCGGCTCGGGGTCGCGATCGATGCCGGGTTCGCCGGTGACAGCGACCTGTACGGTGTCGAATCCCCCAGCGTCGTGCACACCCCGGGTGGCTACCTGATGGCCTACGGGGGATTCGACGGCGAGACGACCCAGCTGCACATGGCCACCTCGGCGGACGGACAGGCCTGGACTCCACAGGGAACCATCATGCAGCGAGGTCCGCAGGACGCCCTCGGAGCCAGCCATCCATGCCTGGTCAGCACCGAGGCGGGCTGGTGGCTGTTCTTCTCCGGCTATGACGGCTCGAAGGACAGCCGGCGGGCGGTGATCCTTGCGGCTGTCTCCCCGTCCGGCGCCTCCTGGGATCGCGTCGGGACGGTCCTGGAGCCGGTGGATGGCGAGCTGGCGACCTCGCATCCCTGCGTGATCGTGATCGCGAGGACGTTCTACATGTTCTACGTCAGCGATGACGGCCACCGCAGCAGCATCGCGATGGCGACCTCCACCGACGGCCTCTCCTGGAACCGCCATGGGACCACGCTCGAGGCCGCCGGAGAAGGACCCGAGGCGCGCGGGGTGCACACGCCGTGCGCGGTCCGATGCAACGACGGATCGCTGCGCATGTGGTACGCGGGCCTCGCGGCCGGTGACACCAGCCTGGGCTACCAGATCTGCTCGGCCCGCTTCCCGGGCCCCTGGTCGACCGGAGCCTGAGTCGAGTTGCCGCGCCGGCCCATTTCGGCCCGCCGGCGGGCCCGGCCCTGACCTTCCCCGTCACCATACAATCCATCAGTGACCTACGTAAGGACGGCAAATCCGGGTCAACTGGAGCCGGGCAAGGCAGCCACCCTCTGCATGTGGTCCGGCGACCCGCTGGACGTGCGCTCCCGGGTCGAGGCGGCCTGGATCGACGGCCGGCCCGTGATCCCGTGATCCCGTCTGACGGCGCGCTACTCGCAGGCCGGGTCCTCGCTGGCCAGCCGCTCCACCAGCTCGAGCAGCCAGTCGAGGTCCTGCGGAGCGTGCGCGATCAGGTTGGCGTCGGCAAGGTCCTGCCGGGTCGGCTCGGCAAGCTCGGTCGTGGTCGGCGTCTGCGCCACTGGAATCCCCTCGGGATCGGAGACCCGGCCGCTGGGCATCGCTCGCCACGGACCCGGGGTTGCCCGGGTCAGGCGCCGGCGAATGGCGTCCAGGCGCTCCTGTACCTCGGGGTTCATCGTCGGCTCGCGCTCCCGTCGACCCTCACGGCCCGCCGACTGCCCCACCGCCCCGCGGAAGCAGATCGGCCCACAACAGATCATCGGCCAGTCGATCGTGCGGCATGACGTGGTGCGGCCACGCCGCGTCCCTTTTGGGGTGCGGCGTGGCTGCTGGCTGCTGGTGGGGGGTTAGTGGCTGTTGTTGGTGGCGATGGTGGTGAGCTGGCGGTTGTAGCTGGTGAGGGAGGCGGGGGTGGCGGTGGTGCGGTAGCTGGAGGGCAGCTCCACCGAGGCGGCGCCCTGGCTGATGGCCCACTTGAGGGTGGCGGCCAGGTCGCCGATGCGCTCTGGCGCGGCGGTCTGGAAGCTGATCGGGCCGGCGAGGGTGTGGATGGCCTGGTAGAGCCGGTCGTAGGAGGGGCCCTGGTCGAAGGTCGAGCGGATGGAGTGGTTTTCGAGCACGCAGCGGCGGCCGAGCTGCTGGCGGCAGTAGGTCATCATCTGTTCGCTGAAGGCGCCGTCGTTGGTGACGGTGGCGTCGGGGTTGAGGTGCTGGTAGGGGTTGAATGACAGGCCTGAGCGGGTGTGGGTCCACAGCTTGTGGGTGTCGATCTGCTGGTGCTGGCAGGCTTGGTCGAGGGTGGTGGTGTAGCCGGCGGCGAGGAGGTTGTGGACGCTTTGGGGGGTGCGGCCTTGGCGTAGGAACGGTTCGGCGTACATGGTGGTGCAGCGGGTGATCTGGGTCATGGCGAGCTGGGGGGTGGTGTCGTAGCGGGCGGCGAGTTTGGTTTGGAGCTGGGTGTAGGCGTGGGCGAAGCGGGGGGTCCAGAAGCGGCCGATGGTGCCGGTGTTGTGGTATTCGTCGATCACGTTGATGGGGGGGCCGTCGAGGTGTTTGGCCCAGTCGGGGGCGCTGGTGCCGGCGAGGACGCGGAGTTTGAGGGTGAGGTGGTTGGTTTTGGCGTAGGCGATGTCGTGGTCGATGGGGTTGTTGGTGGCGAGGGGGGTGTTTGGGGTGGGTTGGAGGTCGGCCCAGGCGATTTCGGCGACGTAGCCGTCGACGGCGCCGTGCCAGCTGGGGTTGGGGGCGTGTTGGCGGTCGAGGAGGCCGCCCAGGACGGGCTTGAGCCAGGGGCTGGTGGTGGCGTGGGCGGGGGTGGGGTGCAGGGTGGTGAGGGTGGTGGTGATGGTGATCGCGGTGGCCAGGCCGAGCAGGACCTGGCGGTGGGGCTGGTGGTGGTGGGGCGCATCTGGCTGCCTCTCGGGCTGAGGGGCGGCTGGTGGGTGCCCCGGTGTAGTTCCCAGCCTGGTGGGCGCGCCTCAAGCCCTCCTCAACCCCACCACAAGATCAGCTCAGCCCCAGCGGGAGTGCCCGCGAGGCCAGATAGGCGTCCTCTCCTGACCACCTCTGCCCATGGACGGGCCACCTCCGCATCACTCGCAGGCGGGACGGCGAGCGGCGGGACGGCGAGCGGCGGGACGAGGCGTGGGGAGACGAGGCGCCGGCTCTGAGCCCGGCGTGAACGCGGCCGCCCGCAGCCGGCGGCTCAGCCCGCCGGCGGGCGGCGGTCGCGCGGTCCGGCCGGCGGTGGGTCCTGCCGCTCGCGGTGGCGGGCGGCTTCGAGCTGGTCCTCCAGGTCGTCGATGCGGTCCTGGAGCTTGAGGACCCGGCCGATGGCCGCGGTCGCGAGCCCCTCCCCGGCCAGCTGCGCGACCCGTTGGAGCTGTGCGATCTCCCTGCGGGAGTAGCGTCGCTGCCCGCCTTCGGTGCGGTGGGGATGGATCAGGCCCTCGTGTTCCCAGCGGCGCAGGACCGCTGGAGTGACCCCGAGCATGTCCGCGACCTGTGTCACCGAGTACAGCGGGTAGCTCGGGTCATCGACAGGCAGCTTTCCCTTCTCCATGGCTACATTCTATCTCTCTGCCAGGAATAGAAAAGTTGCAACTCCAGGAATAGGGATGTTGCGACGCTCCGTTGAAGAGGGTGGATCCGGCAGGGTCACCGGACCAAACCGCAAGGACACCCGCATGGAGGTGATTGCCGATGCTGCTGCGCTTCGATCCGTTCCGCACGTTCGACCAGCTCAGTCACGAGGTGCTCGCCAGCACCCTGGGGGTCGCCTCGGGCTGGATGCCGGTCGACGCGGTGCGCACCGGCGACCGCGTCGAGGTCGCCTTCGACCTGCCCGGCATCGACCCGGCCTCGTTGGAGCTGACCGTCGAGCGCAACGTCCTCGCGGTCAAGGCCGAACGGCGCCTGGAGCCGGTTGAGGGGGCCGATGTGATCATCCGGGAGCGTCCGCAGGGCACGCTCACCCGCTCGCTGTACCTGTCGGACGACGTCGACCTCGACAAGGCGACCGCGCGGTACGACAACGGGGTGCTGACGGTGACCGCGCCGGTCACCGAGTCGGCCAAGCCCCGCCGCATCCCGATCGAGGCCCGCGAGCGCAGGGCCGTCGCCGCTGGCGACCCGGCCAGGGAGCACGTCGCGGCCTGATCATCGCTGTCGTGGAGCCGCTGGTCGAGTGGCGCCGCATGGCCGGAGCCACTCGACCGGCGGGCGGCGCAGATGGGTGTAAGTGGGATGCCATGGCTTCCAAGTTGTGGCAGCATGCCGAGCATGGCTGAATCTGCGACCAACCCTGACATCGCCATCGTCGTCGAGGATCTCGCCAAGCGGTTCGGATCGGTAGTGGCCCTCGATGGCATCGACTTCGAGGTGCCGGCGGGCACCGTGTTCGGGCTCCTCGGTCCCAACGGCGCCGGCAAGACCACGGCGATCCGAATCCTGGCGACGATCCTCCGCCCCGATCGTGGTCGTGCGGCAGTGCTCGGCCATGACGTGGTCAAGGAGGCCGATGCCGTCCGCTACCGGATCGGGCTCGCCGGCCAGTACGCGGCGGTCGATCCAAATCTGACCGGCCGCGAGAACCTGCGACTGACCGGGCGGCTGGCGCAGCTCTCGAAGGTCGAAGCGGGCGCGCAGGCTGACCTGTTGCTCAAGCGGTTCGACCTCGCCGACGCGGCCGACCGGCCGGTGCGGACCTACTCCGGCGGCATGCGCCGCCGCCTCGACGTGGCCGCGGCGCTCGTGCAGCGCCCACCGGTGGTCTTCCTCGACGAGCCGACCACCGGGCTCGACATCTTCAGCCGGGAGGGGCTGTGGGAGATGATCCGCGAGCTCGTGGCCGAGGGCACCACCGTGCTGCTCACCACCCAGTACCTGGAGGAGGCTGACCGGCTGGCCGACCGCATCGCGGTCGTCGACGGGGGACGCGTGATCGCCAACGACACCCCGTTCGCGTTGAAGAGCCAGCTCGGCAACACCGTGATCGAGATGGGGATGGCCGATGGCGCTCGGGCCGCCCAAGCCGAGGAGCTGCTGTCCGGGATGCTCGCCGCCCCGCCCGAGCGAGACGGGGCGACCGTTCGCCTGACGTCCAACAGCGGGTCGCGCGTGCTGATCGAGGTGCTGCGGTCGCTGGATGACCATGACCTTGCGCCGGTGACGCTCGCCGTGCGCGAGCCGAGCCTCGACGACGTCTTCCTCGCCCTCACCGGCCATCGCGCGGAGGACGGCACCGCCGCTCCCGCCGTTCCCGCCGCCGCTCAACCCGCTCCAGGTGGAGGTGCCCAATGACGACAGCAGCCACCACCGCCGCCCCGGCGGGGGTCCGTCGCCGCCGCAACACGGCGCTTCGCCCCCTCAACGATGCGCTCGCCATCACCGGACGGAACCTGATCGCCTACCGCCGCGTGCCGCAGCTGCTGGTGTTCTCCACGATCCAGCCGGTGATCTTCGTGCTGCTGTTCCGCTACGTGTTCGGTGGCGCGGTCCAGTCGATCCCGGGTGTTCCATATGTGGACTTCCTGATTCCAGGCATTTTCGTCCAGACCACGGTCTTCGGCGCCATCGCCACCGCCATCGGCCTGGCAACGGACCTCAAGAGCGGGCTGCTGGAGCGGTTCCGCTCCCTTCCCATGGCCCGCTCGGCCGTCCTGGTCGGCCGCACCCTCGCGGACCTCTCCCGCAATGTCTTCGTCGTGGCTCTCATGGCGCTGGTCGGCTTTGGGGTCGGGTTCCGCGTGCACACCAATACAGTGGCGTTCATCTTCGGCCTGCTGCTGGTGCTCGCATTCGGCTACGCGATGTCGTGGATCTTCGCCACCGTCGGGCTGGCGGTCGGCGATCCCGAGACGGCCCAGGCCGCGGCCTTTCCCGTGATGGCCCCGTTGGTGTTTGCATCGTCAGCGTTCGTCCCGGTGTCCACCATGCCCAACTGGCTGCAGCCGTTCGCTAACCACCAGCCGGTGTCGGTCACCGCCTCGGCGATCCGGGCGCTGGTGATCGGTGGGCCCACCACCTCCTTCGTGCTGCAGTCGCTGGCGTGGGACGTGGGCATCCTGGTCGTGTTCGCGCCGATCGCGGTCTGGCGCTACCGCCGGGCCGTATAGCTGCCGAAGGTCCGCTGCTGGAGCTGGCTCCCAGGCCCTTGCCGGTCGAATGTGTGTTCGACTATACTCCAGCGACAAGGGAACCCTCGCAGGGTGCCATTGCAGAGAGCGCAAGAGCAGCGGGTACAATGCCCGTTCGTTTGGGAGAGCGCGTCGGGGGCCGCCAGAAGGCGCGATGCGAACCCAGCAGTTGAACGTCCCTACCTGGGCCCCCATCCCAAGGGTCCAAAGGTGAAGGAGGCCCCCGTGCATCGCGCACTCCTTGCCCTCACGACCGCGTTCCTCCTCGCCGCCACGGCGGCATGCAGCGGCGGAGGAGGATCGAAGGCGACCGACGATCCGGTGACCACCAACACGACGCCGAGAGCCGCGCAGCCGTCCAAGCCTGCCGCCCCCGGCGGGCAGGCGTCCAAGCTCCCCGTCGGCAGCCAGCCGGTGCACCTCGATCCAGCCCGGTTCACCAGCCGGATCTCCAATCCCTACTGGCCGATGACGCCAGGCAACCACTGGGTCTACCGCGAGACCGACGGGCAGGGCGAGTCGCAGAGCATCGAGGTCACCGTCACCAAGCAGACCAAGATGATCATGGGTATCGAGGCCAGCGTCGTGCACGACGTCGCTTCCAAGGGCGGGCAGCTGGTCGAGGACACCTTCGACTGGTACGCCCAGGATGCCCAGGGGAACATCTGGTACATGGGCGAGGACACCAAGGAGTATGAGAACGGGAAGGTGGCGTCGACACAAGGATCCTGGCAGGCAGGGGTCGACGGCGCTCAGCCCGGGATCCTGCTGCCCGCCCACCCAGCGCCAGGGATGGCCTACCGGCAGGAGTACTACAAGGGCCAGGCCGAGGACGCCGCCGCGGTGCTGAGCCTCAACATGAGGGCCAGGGTTCCCTTCGGAGTCTACGACCACCTGCTCACGACCAAGGAGCACACGCCGCTCGAGCCGAACGTGCTCGAGCAGAAGTTCTACGCGAAGGGCGTTGGGCAGGTGCTCGCCCTCACCGTCTCCGGTGGCGGTGGCCGCGAGGAGCTGCTCCGCTTCGACCACGTGGGCTGAACCTGGCGACGGGGGGAGGCATGGCGGCGAGCTCGCAGTGGCCGCGGCAGCGCTGCGGGAGCTCGGGCCAGGCGGAGCAGCACGTCCCAGGCCCGGAGCTCTGTCTCGCTGAGGTCGCCGCCGCCCACACGGCCTGCTCGCACTTGACAGAGCATGTGTATGACAGTTGACAGTCCGAGTCGGGCGTAACTGTGACGATCACACCGTCTCCGCAGATACTGACGATCGAGAAGGAGTGGTCATGCTTACGCTGACAAGGCGCCCCAAGCCCGCCCCCGAGCGTCACCGGTTCCACCCGATGGCCGAGGCCCCCGTCGTAACCGACGGTGTCCGCACCGAGCTGGTGGACACGGGCATGTGGCTGGAGGTCTACTACCCGGACGGCAGCTGCAACACCGCCTTCGTCCCGGCCCACTGGCTCCGCTGGCTCGCCGCCGCCACAGTCTCCGCGCAGGCCGAGGGCTTCGAGCTGATGAAGGTCAGCACCGCCGCCAGCCGCCCAGTCGCCATGTAGCACTCCCTGACCGCGTACACCCGTCCACCCTACCGTCCCGCACAGCGGTTGCTCGGCCGGCTCAGCGGGCGATGTCCAGCACCACGCGCATGACGTGGTCACGGGCGTTCAGCAGCGTGAAGACCCGGAACGGCACCCGGGCACGCACGCCCACCGCGACGGTGGTCTGGCCCTCGAACGAGTTGGCGTAGCGGACTTCCCTGAGGCTCCGCCACCCGGCGAGCTGCGCGGGGCTGTAGAAGACCTGGCCGGGCGTGGCCAGGAACCTGCCCGGCTGGTGCCCCTGGCTGTCGAAGCCCTGCGCGGGGGCGCGGATGACGACCTCGAGCGCGGCTCCCCCGGCCACCGGGCGGGGCGTGCCCGAGCCGTCGTCACGGACCACGTCAACGTACTGGACGTGGTAGCCGACAGCGTCCGGGGCGTTGACGTCGAAGACCACCCGGTCGTAGCAGCCGTGCTGGCCGACCCGGATCAGGTAGAGCGGCGCGGTGCTGGATACCGCGCTCTGCTTCACGCCGGTTCCCCATGCCCGCGTCTCGGTGCAGGCCGGAGGCTTGAGGGCGGTGGAGGTCGTGGCCGGGCCGCCGGTCGTCGTCGGGGTCGAGGCCGTCGTGGCGACGGGGCTCGGGGTCGGCGCCGCCGGCGCCGCGGAGGTGGTGGGTGCGGCGCGCGAGGTGCAGCCGGCGATCGCGAGGCTCGCGAGCAGGATGGCTATGGTGAGCGGGCGGCCATGTCGCATGATGATCCCCCCAGGATGGCGCTCCGCGAGTGGAGCTCATATGCCAGAGTCTCGGCTGACCTGGTCACGAATGCCGACCGGGGTCGTCTCGGCACAGCGCCTGATCGATCTCGCTCGGGTTGCTGATCGGTGCCCGTCCGGTCTCGGCCGGCGGATACCTGACCTTCGCGCCCTTGCGCGTGCTTATCCACTATGCGACGATGGCGTGCGTCGCGACCAGATCGGCTTTGGGGCTGGGGGGTTGGCCGTGTCAACGGGGATCGGCACCGACGGGGTGGACCTGCGTGAGGCAGAAGCATTTCTTGACCTTTACCACGCCGAGCATCCGCAGGCTGGGCCGCTGGAGCCGCGACTCCAGCAGGTCCGAGCCGATATCGAGTGGTTCGGCACCTACCGGCACACCGCTGAAGAGCTCGCCTATGGCGCCCGGGTGGCCTGGCGCAACAGCAGCCGCTGCATCGGCCGGCTGTACTGGCGCAACCTGCGGGTGCGCGACCGCCGGACCGTCGCCACCGCCGACGCGATCGCCGCGGAGTGCGTGACGCACCTGCGTGAGGCCACCAACGGGGGGCGGATCCGCCCGACGATCACGGTGTTCCCGCCCAGCGTGCCCTCGCGGCCCGGGCCGCGGATCTGGAACGAGCAGCTGGTCCGCTACGCCGGCCACCGGAGCGGGGACACGGTGGTGGGTGACCCGCGCAATGCCGGCTTCACGGACGTGGTGCGCGAGCTGGGCTGGAGCGGCGGCACCGGCGGCGCCTTCGACCTGCTGCCGCTCGTGGTGCAGGCTTCCGGCGAGCCGCCCCGGCTCTACGACGTGCCTCCCGACGCGGTGCTCGAGGTGCCGCTCAGCCACCCCCGCCACCGCTGGTTCGCCGAGCTGGGGCTGCGCTGGTGCGCGCTGCCGGTGATCTCGAGCATGTGCCTGGAGATCGGCGGGATCTGCTACCCGGCCGCACCGTTCAACGGCTGGTACATGGGCACCGAGATCGGCGCCCGCAATCTCGCCGACGCCGACCGTTACAACCAGCTTCCGGTGGTCGCCGAGCACCTCGGTCTGGACACCAGCAACGAGCGGACGCTGTGGCGGGACATGGCCATGGTCGAGCTCAACGTCGCCGTGCTGCACTCCTTCGAGGCGGCCGGCGTGACCATCACCGACCATCACACCGAATCGCAGCGCTTTCTCACCCATCTGGCCCGCGAGGAGAGAAACGGACGCCTGTGCCCGGCGGACTGGAGCTGGATCGTGCCGCCGATGAGCGCCTCGGCCACCCCGGTGTTCCATCGCTATTACGACGAGGCCGACCTGCGGCCCAACTACGTCCGCCACGCCGACGCCGACGCGCCTGGATCCATGGGGTAAGGGGTGAGCACCGTCAATGGCGGCCAGTCGGCGGTCCGGGATGGTGGTCGTCAGTACGGCCAGGTCCAGTCGCTGATATCGGCGGGGTCCTCGCCCTCGCGGCGCGTGTAGGCGCGGCAGGCCAGGCGCCGGTCGCTCATGAGCTGGCGCACGTGCCCCGCCCGTGAGGCCAGCCCGGGAACCCGGTCGATCACGTCCATGACCAGGTGGAAGCGGTCCAGGTCGTTCAGCATGACCATGTCGAACGGCGTGGTCGTCGTCCCTTCCTCCTTGTAGCCGCGCACGTGCAGGTTGGCGTGGTTGGTCCGGCGGTAGGCGAGCCGGTGGATCAGCCACGGGTAGCCGTGGTACGCGAACACCACCGGTCGGTTGGTGGTGAACAGCGAGTCGAACTCCGCGTCGGAGGTCCCGTGGGGGTGCTCGGTCGCGGGCTGCAGGCGCATCAGGTCGACCACGTTGATCACCCGGACCTTGAGGTCGGGCAGGTGCTCGCGGATCAGGTCGACCGCGGCCAGCGTCTCGAGCGTTGGGACGTCCCCGCAGCAGGCCATCACCACGTCGGGCTCGCCGTCGCGGTCGTTGCTGGCCCACTCCCAGATGCCGATCCCGCGCGTGCAGTGCAGGATGGCGTCGTCCATGGAGAGCCAGTTCAGCGTCGGCTGCTTGCCGGCCACGACGACGTTCACGTAGTGGCGGCTGCGCAGGCAGTGGTCGGCCACCGACAGCAGGGTGTTGGCGTCCGGCGGGAGGTACACCCGAACGATCTCGGCCTTCTTGTTCACCACGTGATCGATGAACCCGGGGTCCTGGTGCGAGAAGCCGTTGTGGTCCTGGCGCCACACGTGCGAGGAGAGCAGGTAGTTGAGCGAGGCGAGGGGCCGACGCCAGGGGATCCCCCTGGTCACCTTCAGCCACTTCGCGTGCTGGTTGAACATCGAGTCCACGATGTGGATGAACGCCTCATAGCAGTTGAACAGACCGTGACGGCCGGTCAGCAGGTAGCCCTCCAGCCACCCCTGGCACAGGTGCTCCGACAGCACCTCCATCACCCGCCCGTCGGGGGCCAGATGGTCGTCGCCGGCGAGGATCTCCGCGTCGAAGGTGCGGTCGGTTGCCTCGAACACCGGGGTCAGGCGGTTCGAGGCGGTCTCGTCCGGCCCGAACAGGCGGAAGGTGTCCGGGTTGCGCCGGACGATGTCGCGAAGGAAGGTCCCGAGCACGCGGGTGGCCTCGCTGGACGTCGCTCCGGGCTTGGTCACCTCGACGGCGTAGTCGCGGAAGTCGGGCAGTATCAGATTGCGGAGCAGCCTCCCGCCGTTGGTGTGCGGGTTGGCGCTCATGCGTCGCTCATGCCGGGGTGGCAGCTCGGCCAGCTCGGCGACGAGCCTGCCGTCCTGGTCGAACAGCTCGTCCGGCCGGTAGCCGCGCATCCACGACTCCAGCAGCGCCAGGTGCTGCGGGTTCGTCCGGACCTCGCTGACCGGGACCTGATGGGACCGCCAGGTTCCCTCCACGGGCTGGCCGTCGACCTCCTTGGGGCCGGTCCATCCCTTCGGGGTCCGCAGCACGATCATCGGCCACCGTGGCCGCCCCGAGTCCCCGCGCTCCCGGGCGGCATGCTGGATCGCCTTGATCTCGCCGACCACGTCGTCGAGCACCGCGGCCATGCGCTGATGCATCGTCTCCGGGTCGTCGCCCTCGACGAAGTACGGGTTGTGACCGTAGCCCTCCAGCAGCGCGCGCAGCTCGGGGGCCGGGATCCGCGCCAGCACGGTGGGATTGGCGATCTTGTAGCCGTTGAGGTGAAGGATCGGCAGCACCGCGCCGTCGCGGGCCGGGTCCAGGAACTTGTTGGAGTGCCAGCTCGCCGCCAGCGGACCCGTCTCGGCCTCGCCGTCGCCCACCACGCAGCAGACCAGCAGGTCGGGGCTGTCGAAGGCGGCACCGTAGGCGTGGGCCAGCGCGTAGCCCAGCTCACCGCCCTCGTGGATCGAGCCGGGGGTCTCGGGCGCCACGTGGCTGGGGATGCCGCCCGGGAACGAGAACTGCCGGAACAGCTTGCGCAGCCCTTCGGCATCCGGCGTGATGTCCGGATAGACCTCGGAGTAGGTGCCTTCCAGGTAGGCATTGGCCACCAGCCCGGGCCCGCCGTGCCCGGGACCGGTCAGGTACATGGCGTCCAGGTCCCGGTTCCGGATGACCCGGTTCATGTGCACGTAGATGAAGTTGAGGCCGGGGGTGGTGCCCCAGTGCCCCAGCAGCCTGGGCTTGACGTGCTCGGGCTTGAGCGGTTCGCGAAGCAGCGGGTTGTCGAGCAGGTAGATCTGCCCGACCGACAGGTAGTTCGCCGCCCGCCAGTAGGCGTTGATGGTGCGGAGCTGATCCTCCGACAGCGGGGCGGGGCCCAGGCCATCGGGACGAGCTGCCGTGTGCTGTTCGGTCATAGCTGAAGCCTACGGCAGGCGGGCGGAGGGGGCACGTCACATGTGGTGGAAGCCCGCAGTGGCGCCCGTCCCCCCCCGACACCCGGTCCCCCCCAGCGACCGAACGCCTGCCTGCGCCGCTGATCCCTCCGCCCGCCGGCCCTTGTGAGTCCCAGCCGGATCAGCTTCTACCAGCAGGTCCTCGATCCTGGATCATCGTGAAGCCGTCAGCGACCATCTGTCCGCGAGCTTTCGTCTTGTAGACTGATCCGTCCAATGCCTTTTCCGGGCGGCGTGATAAAGGCTCGTTATCAGTGCAGGTAGAGCTACGGCAGTTGCGGTACTTCGTGGCCGTTGCCGAGGAGCTTCATTTCCGGCGGGCGGCTGAGCGCCTGCTGCTCACCCAGCCCGCCCTGAGCCACCAGATCGCCCGCCTCGAGCACCAGCTCGGGGTGCGGCTGCTCGAGCGGGACCGGCGCAGCGTGGCGCTCACTCCGGCGGGCGCGACCCTGCTGGAGGGCGCGCGGCGCATCCTCCACCAGGTCGAGCAGGCCATCGCGGCCGCCCGGTGGGCGTCAGGCATCACCTCCCACGCGCTGCGGCTGGGGTACCCCTCCTACGCCACCCGCGCGGTGCACTGGGTTCTGAGCGCGTTCCGCGAGCGTCATCCCGAGCTGTGGCTCGACGAGCACCAGCTCCAGAGCCAGAGGATCCGCGCGGCGCTGCTGGACCGCACGCTCGACGTCGGCTTCGTCAACCTCCCGGTCGGCGACGGCGTCGCCACCACCGCGCTGGTCCCGGAGCGGCTGAGCGTCCTGATGCCGTCCAGCCATCCGCTGGCCACCCGCGACCGGATCCCGCTCGCGCGCCTCGCCGACCAGCCGTTCCTCATGGCGCCGGCCAGCTCGGTCCCCAGCTACCACGCCGCCATCACGGCCTGCTGCCAGCAGGCCAGCTTCGTTCCCAACATCGTCAGCGCCGACACGAACGGGCCGGTCACCCTGGAGACCCTGGCTCGTGAGGTCGCGAACGGCCGGGGCCTGCTGCTGCTCCTCGGCGAGGTCGAGGAGCCGATCCTTCCCGAGGTCGTCTGCCGCCGCGCCGATCTCCCGCCGTCCGCCCTCAAGCTCACCTTCGCGTGGCGCGACGACGACCAGTCACCGTCCGTGCAGGCGTTCACGGCGCTCATCAAGGCCAACTCGCCCGCGAGCGCCTGAAGCCTCCGCACGCACTGCCGGTGCTCACGGTAGCCTTGGCGGACCATGCGGGTGCTCGTCGTGAACGCGGGGTCCAGCAGCCTCAAGCTGGCCCTGCTCGACGCTGCCGACCGCGTGCTGGCACAGGCGGACCTACCCCTTCCGAGCCTTACGGACATTCCCGGGCGGCTCGGCGAGTTCCTGGCCGGCGCGCCGGGGATCGACGCCGCCGGTCACCGGGTGGTGCACGGCGGCACCCGCTTCCGCTCCAGCCTGGTGATCAGCGACGAGGTCGTCGATCAGCTCCGCGACCTCGGGGACCTCGCGCCGCTGCACAACCCGCCGGCGCTGGCGGCGGTTGAGGCGCTGCGGCGGCTGCGTCCCGAGCTGCCCGCGGTGGCCTGCTTCGACACCGCCTTCCACGCCTCGCTGCCGCGGGCGGCGGCTACCTACGCGGTGCCCTGGAGCTGGACCGAGCAGCACGGCATCCGCCGCTTCGGCTTCCACGGGCTCAGCCACGCCTACGCGGCCAGGCGCGCGGCCGAGCTGCTGGATCGCCCGGTCGGCGAGCTGCGCGCGGTCACCTGTCACCTTGGCGCCGGGGCCTCGCTGGCCGCCGTGGCCGGTGGCGTCTCGGTGGACACCACCATGGGGCTCACGCCGCTGGAGGGGCTGGTCATGGCCACCCGCTCTGGCTCGCTGGACCCGGGTGCGCTGTTGCTGGCCCAGCGCCTGCTGAGGCTGACGCCCGAGCAGGCCGAGCGGGCGCTGGACCGTGACAGCGGCCTGCTCGGCCTTTCGGGGGTCTCCAGCGACATGCGCGCGGTGCTGGAGGCGGCCGACGGCGGCCACTCGCGCGCGCGGCTGGCGGTCGAGGTGTACCAGCACCGGCTGCGGGCGGGCATCGCCGCCATGGCCGCGGCAATGGGCGGCCTGGACGTGCTGGTGTTCACCGCGGGTGTCGGCGAGCATCAGCCCCGCATCCGCCGAGCCGCCTGCGACGGGCTGGCCTTCCTCGGGGTGGCGCTGGACCCCGCGGCCAACCTGGCGGCCGACGCGGACGCGGACCTGAGCCCGCCCGGCGCCCGCGTGCGCGTGCTGCTGGTGCACGCCCGCGAGGACCTGGAGATCGCCGGGGAGACCCGCCGCCTGCTCGCCAGGGGCTGAGCGGCCGCGTCCGGGCCGGGAGCTCCGGTTCCGCGCCGGCTCGACCGCCGGGTGGTCGTCGGCGCCACCTTCACCGGCCCCGGTATGCAGGAGCTGCTGCACTCGGCCACGGTCGCGATCGTGACGAAGGCGAGCGTCGCGCAGCTCTGGCACGCCGTGCCCGCCTTCCCCACCGTCAGCGAGGTCTGGCTGCACCTGCTCGAAGCCTACGGTCTGTGAGCGCAGAGGAACCCCGACGGGGTTGCCGGCGGATCGTCCTTTGGTGTCGCCTGCGCGTCGAATGGCATTCACCCAGGTTCGGTAGAGTTGAGCGGTGCTCTTGCCGCATGGGAGGTGGAGATGCGCTCCAGAAAGCTTGCGTTGGCAGGCGGGCTCGCGCTCTTGCTCGCCCTGGTCGCGAACGGGGCGGCCGCGGAACCATCCAGCAGTCCCTCCGGCGGTCAGGCGCTGCAGTGCGCCGGCGGCGGGCCCGTCAAGCACGTGATCTACATCCAGTTCGACAACACCCACCTGCTGCGGGACCGGCGCGACGTGCCGTCGGACCTCGAGCAGATGCCGCACCTGCTGAATTTCATGCGGCGCAACGGGACGCTCCTGTCGAACAATCACACGGTGCTCATCTCGCACACCGCGAACGGGATCCTGTCCTCCCTGACCGGCGTCTACCCCGACCGCCAGGGCCAGGCGGTGTCCAACAGCTTCCGCTACTACAAGCCCGACGGCTCCACCGGGACGGGAGTCTCCTTCGCCTACTGGACCGACGGGATCTTCGATCCCGCCACGCCCACGCCCGCAGACACCTCCTTCAACATGCTGACGGCGGACGGGCGCAACGCCCCCGCTCCATGGGTGCCGTTCACCAGGGCCGGCTGCGATTTCGGCGCGGTCGGCATGGCCAACACCGTCCTCGAGAACATCGGACCCGACGTGCCGAAGGTGTTCGGCCCCGGCTCGCCCGAGGCCCAGGAGGTCCAGAGCAGCCCGACCAAGGCCTTCGCCGACTTCGTCGGCGTGGCGGTGCACTGCGCCGGGCGTGGCTCGAGCGCCACCGCCTGCGACCGCTCGAGCCATGCCCGGCCCGACCTGCTGCCCGACGAGCCTGGCGGCTACCAGGGCTTCGAGGGCCTGTTCGGCGCCAAGTACGTCAACCCGGCGATCAGCCCGGACGGGCCGTTCACCGACCTCGACGGCAGGGTGGTCGCCGACCCGGCCGGCAACGCCGGCTTCCCCGGCTTCGACGGCATGTCGGCGTCGGTATCGCTGAGCTGGGTGGCGGCGATGCAGGAGCACGGCATCCCGGCGACGTACGCCTACATCTCCGACGCCCACGACCTGCACCCGCCGGACCCGGCCACCGGCACCATCGGGCACCTCGCGCAGGGCCCCGGCGAGCAGGGCTACGTCCAGCAGCTGCGCGACTACGACCAGGCCTTCGCCAAGTTCCTGCAGCGCCTGCAGCGCGACGGCATCACGCCGCGGAACACCCTGTTCGCGGTCACGGTGGACGAGGGCGACCACTTCGTCGGCGGTGAGCCCTCGAATCCGGGGTGCGATGGGGTCACCACGCCCTGCGACTGGCAGCACGTGGCGTGCGCCGCCAACTGCCCGGCGAACGACGTCGGCGAGATCAACGTGAACCTCCGCGGCCTGCTCGCCACCGAGCGGGGCAACACCACCCCGTTCGACCTGCACTCGGACATGGCGCCCGCCTTCTACCTGCGGGGGGACCCTGCCCGCGACGCGGCGGTGACCAGAGCCTTCGGGCGCGACCTGGGAGCGCTCAGCGCCACCGACCCGTTCAGCGGCCGCACCGAGCCCCTCACCGACAAGCTCATCGACCGGGTCGGCATGAGCACGCTGCACATGGTCACCGGCGACCCGCTGCGGACCCCGACGCTGGTGGACTTCCTCGATCCCGACTACTTCGGGTTCGCCGGGGCCGCG
>WNGF01002492.1_pt1 | contig 49704 bp, 33 predicted proteins | sample 5400641 | NCBI WGS metagenome assembly WNGF01 (sample SAMN13153371, study PRJNA577476) | soil metagenome | isolation source: 80 cm soil or saprolite under grassland replicate 2 | place: USA:California | collected 2016-06-15 | reverse complement strand
CCGCCTTCCTGGACCGGATGAAGTTCTGTTTTGAATGGCTGACGGACAATCGGAGCCGGGCATTCCGGGGATTCTGCTGGGGCAATCATTTCGATTATCAATCGCGCGGCGGCAACATCCCAAAGGGCGCCCCGACGATCGTCTGGACGGGCTTGATTTCGCACGCCTTTCTCGACGCCTACGAAGCTTTCGGTGACGAGCGGTATCTGGCCATCGCCAAAAGTGCGTGCGATCTTATTTTGGACGAGTTGGGTTGGATGGAACTGGACGAAGGCGTCTGTCTGCGCTACTACCCGGACGCCGACATTCTGATTCACAATTCGAGCATGATTGGAGCGAGTCTTCTCGCGCGGGTGAATTCACTCTCCCCCGTCGCGCGATATCGGGAGATGGCCGACCGGGCCGTTCAGTTTACCGTGCACCATCAGACGGAAAAGGGCGGCTGGTACTATGGAGTGGGAGAGAAGTGGGCCTGGATTGACTCCTTTCATTCGGCCTATGTATTGGAGGCATTGCACACGTTCTGCCGTTGCACCGGATCGACCCGATTTCAGGAGTCTCTCCGGAGAGGCTATACGTTCTTTATCGAAACCTTTTTCAAACCCGACGGTACTCCCAGGTACTACGACCGGAAGACCTTGCCGATTGACATCCAGTGTGCCTCGCAAGCAATCCAGACCCTGATCAACTTGCGCGATCTCCATCCCGACAGCGTGCCGACTGCGCTCCGAGTGGCGAAGTGGACCATCGCCAACATGCAGGATAAGACCGGCTATTTCTATTACCGAAAATATCCGTTGATCACCAACAAGACCCCCACGCTGCACTGGGGGCAGGCCACCATGTTCGCCGCGCTGGCTCTGCTCGACCAGTTTCTCAGTCGGAAAGATAACGGCGTCAACAGTCTGACGGCTCCGGTGCAATCGCCTGCGGCACTCCGCTAAGCGAGGTCTCCGTTGGGGTCCATCGAACCCGTATGAATGTCCCCCTGCCAACCTGCGTGCTCATTACTCCGGCGCGGAACGAGGAGGCCTACATCGAGTTGACGCTCAAGTCGATGGTGGCGCAGACCGTGCGGCCGCTGAAATGGGTGATTGTCAGCGATGGTTCCACGGACCGCACTGATGAGATCGTCAGGAAATACACCGCCGAGCACGACTGGATTGACTTGGTGCGCATGCCGGAGCGGAAGGAGCGAAACTTCGGCGGCAAGGTTTTCAGTTTCAACGCGGGTCGCGAACGGGTCAAAGACCTCAAGTATGACATCATCGGGAATCTCGATGCCGACATGTCCTTCGAGCGGGACTTGTTCGAGATGCTGATGCGCCACTTCGCTGAGAATCCGAAGCTCGGCGTGGGCGGCGCGCCGTTCACCGAGGGCAAAGGCACCTATGATTTCCGATACAGCAGCATCGAGCACGTGTCGGGCGCGTGTCAGTTGTTCCGGCGCGAGTGTTTCGAGGATATTGGCGGCTACAAACCAATGAAGGGCGGCGGCATCGACGTGCTCGCCGTGCTCACCGCGCGCATGAAGGGCTGGCAGACGCGAACGTTCCCCGAGCGGGTTTGCTTCCATCATCGCTCGATGGGCTCGGCCAAGGACAATCCGCTCGCCATCAGCTTCCGGTTGGGCCAGAAAGATTACCTGTTGGGGCGGCATCCTCTGTGGCAATTGTTTCGTTCGATTTATCAAGTGACCCGCCCGCCCCTGATCCTGGGCGGCTTCACGTTGTTTGCCGGGTATTTCTGGCTGGCGCTGAAACGGGTCGAGCGGCTGGTTCCGGAGGACGTCGTTCGATTCCAGCGGCGCGAGCAGATGGCGCGGTTGAAGAATTACTTCCTGAGGCAACCGTCCGCAAAAAACAGCGCGGCAGTTCGCAACTATGCTTGAACGCCACCGCCACGAAGCGAGTGCGCGTTGTGCGCCGGGAGCGATCGCCGAAACCAGCGAGCGATCGTCGCAGGGGAGGTTGGTTTCCGGGGGCATGCTCATCATCAATGCGGATGATTGGGGCGGATGGAAGAGCGCAACGGACGCGGCATTGGCTTGCTATGAGAAGAACAGAATCACTTCGGTCAGCGCAATGGTCTTCATGGACGACTCCGAACGTGCAGCGGCGTTGGCGAGGGATTTGGGCATGGACGTGGGTTTGCACGTAAATCTCAATCAAGATTTTTCCGCCAGCCACTGCCCCACGCATCTGAAACAAAATCATTCTCGCATCAAACGCTTTTTGAAGCGCAACAGGTATGCGCAGGTTCTTTACAATCCGTTTTTGCGGAAGGAATTTCGAGATGTTTACGAAGCGCAAGCGGAGGAGTTCGTCCGGCTTTATGGCAAACAGCCCTCGCACATAGACGGTCATCGGCACATGCACCTTTGCACAAACATGCTGCTGGACGGGGTTATTCCGCCTGGCCAGAAGGTTCGCCGGAGCTTTTCGTTCTGGCCCGGCGAGAAGAGTTCCTTGAACCGTGCGTACCGCGGCTTTGTGGACAAACGGCTGGTGCGGCGCCACCGCACGACGGATTACTTTTTCGCTCTCTCGCAGTGCCTTCAGGGCAAGCGACTGGCACGGGTGACGGAGTTGGCCAAGGAAGCCAAGGTGGAACTCATGGCCCATCCCGAAAAGGTCGAAGAATACGCCTGGTTGATGAGTGATGATTACCTGCGCGTGGTGCGGGATCTCCAGACCGCCACCTATCAGCTCGTGTGAGAACGTTACCGGGAACGTCTCCGGCACCGGTCGCAACTGATCGTATGTATTGTATTCTCATTGCATTCGCACTGCCGGCCCTGTGGCCGTCGCCCGAATGCAGTCATAATATATTGATTTCCAATGATTACTTCCGTCGCGCGCATTTGGTGCAGGACTAGCTATCCCACGTGACTGAGTTAGCTAGAAGACTGTCGGGGATTCCTTTTGCCAAGTTGTGCGGACGTGTTGTCCGCGACGCGTTTGGGTCTCGGTAACGATCCGATGCTGCCTGTTGGAGGGAGTCCAAGAGAATGAATTGAACTTTTACAACAGCAGATCGTCTGTGCCAGTCCCCAAATGAGCATCGCTATAATACCCCCCCATCCCCGCTTCGACAATGACCAACACTTCCTGGCGGCGGCGGCCGAGAATTCAACGACAAAATCCCGGTCCGGCTGTGTCCCCCTGAAACATTTTCTCGCCCTGCTCCTGCTTGGCGGTGCCCTGCTGTGGCCGAACCTGGTGCGGGCCGCAACCCTTCCGGCCGGCTTTGTCGAAACAGACGTCGGCGGTTATTGGGACGGGGCTGCAGGCATTACTTTCGACGCGGTCGGCACTATGTATCAGTGGGACCGGGATGGCCACGTATGGGTCTTTCAGAACGGTGCCCGACTGAACCCGCCCCTCGTTGATATCAGCGAGGAAGTGGGTAACTGGGGCGATTACGGTTTGCTCGGGTTCGCGCTCGACCCCGATTTTCTTCAGAATGGTTACCTCTATCTGTTGTACGTGGTGGACCATTATTATCTGACCCGATTCGGCACGCCGAGCTACAACTCTTCGGGGAACGAATACTTCCAGGCCACTATCGGTCGCATCACGCGATACACCGCCCGGGCTTCAGACAATTTTCACAGCGTGGACCCCGCAAGCCGAACCATTCTCGTCGGCGAAAGCGCCAGCACGGGGTTCCCGATCATCGGTTATACGCACGGAGTCGGGACATTGTTGTTTGGAACCGACGGCACGCTGCTGGCATCCTGCGGTGATGGCGCCGAGTTGAGCGACAGCGGAAGCAACCCGTCTTCTTATTATGCACAGGCTCTGAGCGAAGGCATTCTTAAGCCGAAGGAAAATATCGGCGCCTTCCGTTCGCAACTGGTCGATTCGTTCTCCGGCAAAATCATTCGGATTGACAAGATGACCGGCAACGGCATTCCCAGCAATCCGTTTTACGATCCGGCCAACCCCCGCGCCCCGCGTTCCCGGGTGTGGGCTCTGGGTCTGCGCAACCCCTTCCGGATAACCCTGAAACCGGGCACAGGTGAACACATTCCCTCCGAGGGCAATCCCGGTGTGCTTTACATTGGAGATGTGGGTTATTACACGTGGGAAAAAATGGCCATTGACAAGGGCCCGGGGATGAATTTCGGCTGGCCTGTTTATGAGGGATTCGACGAAACGACAAGTTACGATGGCCTTGATCCCTCAAACCTTGACGCGCCAAACCCGCTGTATGGCACGGGCGGCTGTGCGCAGCAGTATTTTACCTTTCGCGACCTGCTCAAGGAAGCGACGCTGGGCACTCCCTCCTGGCCCAATCCTTGCAACACCGCCCTGCAGGTTCCCAACTCGATCCCGCATTTCGTACACACCCGGCCGATCATCGACTGGTACCACGGAAGCAGCGGCGGTCCCTCGCGCACCGGAATTTTCATCGGCACCAACGCGGCGGTGATCAACATCGGCGCCTCGGGATCACCGGTTTCAGGTCCTCAGTTTGATGGCAACTGCTCCATTGGTGGCACCTGGTATCAAGGAATTAATTTCCCGGCCCAATACCAGAACACCTACTTTTTCGCCGATTTTGATCACGGATGGATCCGCAATTTCGTATTTGATTCGAACGATCAACCGGTCAGCGTGAGCAATTTCGCCACGGACGTGGGCGGGTTGGTCCAAATCGTCCAGGGCCCCGACGACGCCCTTTACTACATCAATGTTTATTATGGAGTGTTCAAAATCACCTACGGCGGCAACCACCCCCCCAAGGCCGTCGCATCGGCGGATGTCATCTATGGCACCAGTCCCCTGACGGTCCATTTTACCGGCAGCGGTTCCTCGGACGCGGATGGAAATCCGCTCACTTATCGTTGGGATTTCGGCGATGGCTCCGCGATCAGCACCGCGGCGAACCCCACCCATGCCTTCAGCGCGCCCGCGGGGGTTCCCACCGGCTACACCGTGACACTTACAGTCACCGACAGCGCCTCCGCCACCGACGTCGCGAAGCTCCTTGTCGCCGTCAATGACACGCCGCCCGCGGTCGCCATCACCAGTCCCATTAATGGATCCAAGTATCCGATCACCGGCGACACCGCTTACAATCTGACCGCCAACGTTACCGATGCGCAGTCCAGCGACAGTCAATTGCTTTATCAATGGCAGACCATCCTGCATCACAACAACCATGAACACGTGGGAGTCATCGACACCAACCATGTGACCACGACGGTCACCGCGCCGGTAGGTTGCGATGCCGATACCTACTTCTATCGGATCGTGCTGATCGTGACCGACCCGTCCGGATTGTCCGCCACCAATGAGGTCGATCTCTATCCCGACTGCACCGGCGGCAATACCCCGCCGACCATCTCCGACATCGGCAATCAGACCATCAACCAGAATACATCGACCGGCCCGATCGGCTTTACTGTTGGGGACGCGGAAACCGCCGCCGGCAGCCTGAGCGTCAGCGGTTCTTCGTCCAATCCGACGCTGGTGCCGAGCGGCAACATCGCTTTTGGCGGCAGCGGGGCCAGCCGGACATTGACGGTGACTCCGGCCGCCAACCAATCCGGCACCGCAACGATCACGGTGACTGTGAGTGATGGTTCTCTGACGGCCGGCGACACCTTCGTGCTGACGGTCGTCTCACCCAACAACACGCCTCCGACGATTTCGAGCATTGCCAACCAGACGATCAACGAGGACACGGCAACCGGAGCGATCAGTTTCACGGTGGGGGATGCAGAGACGGCCGCGGGGAGTTTGACGGTGAGCGGCAGTTCGTCCAACCCCGCGCTGGCGCCCAACGGCAACATTGTGTTTGGGGGCAGCGGCGCCAGTCGGACGGTGACAGTGACTCCGGCGAACAACCAGAACGGGACGGCGACGATCACGGTCTCGGTGAGCGACGGACAGGCGAGCACGAGCACGAACTTTGTGCTGACGGTCAACGCGGTGAACGACGCGCCCACGATCTCGAGCATCGCCGACCAGACGATCAACCAGGACACATCCGCCGGACCAATCAGTTTCACGGTGGGTGATGTGGAGACGGCGGCGGGGAGCCTGACGGTGAGCGGGAGTTCGTCCAATCCGACGCTGGTGCCGAACAGCAACATTGTGTTTGGGGGCAGCGGCGCGAGCCGGACGGTGACGGTCACGCCCGCGGCGGGGCTGACAGGTACGGCGACGATCACGGTGACGGTGAACGACGGGTCGCTGACGGCCACCGCCACCTTCACGCTGACAGTCAACTCCTCAACGGCGCCGACGTATCTGTTGAGCGAAGGCTTTGAAGGCGCCGGCTTCGAAAACAGCGGTTGGACCACGATCGGCACGCCGAACGCGGACTACACCACGACCGTGCTGGACGGCCTGCAATCGCTCAACTGCGGCGGCGGTCAAGCCATCCAGCGCACCTTCGCGTATTCGAACGCGTTCTACATGTATTTTCAAGTGCGCTGGGTTACTTACTCCCCGTATCAGACCTTCATTTCGTGGAGAAGTACGGACTTGAACCAGGTGGCCGAGTTCTATTGCAATGGCTCGGGGGCGCCGGTCGATGTTTGCCACGGCGGCGTGTGCGCTGCGGGAACCACGCCGTTGACGGCAGGCACCACTTACCATGTATGGGTGGAATGGACCAAGGGCAGCGGGGCCAATGGTACGATGAAGCTGTTTGTCTCCACCACCGCCACCAAGCCGGCGAGTCCGGAAGTCAATATCACCAGCGGCAATGGAGCGGCCGTCAATCAAATCACCCTCGGGCCGGAGAGCTCCGGAAATGTCATTCTCGACCGCATCCTTGTCGATGATGTGCCGATTGGCAGCAATCCAGGCGCAACCCAAAATCAGCCTCCGACGATTTCAAACATCGCAAACCAGACCATCAACGAGGACGCGCCGACCGGAGCGATCAGTTTTACGGTGGGCGATGCAGAGACGGCAGCGGGGAGTTTGACGGTGAGCGGCAGTTCGTCCAATCCGACGCTGGCGCCCAACGGCAACATTGTCTTTGGGGGCAGCGGCGCCAGCCGGACGGTGACGGTGACACCGGCGACCAACCAGAATGGTTCAGCGACGATCACACTGACGGTGAGCGACGGGCAGTCGAGCACGAGCACGAGCTTTGGGCTGACGGTCAACGCGGTGAACGATGCGCCGACGATCTCGAACCTAGCCAACCAAACGATCAACGAAGACACCCAGACCGGAGCGATCAGTTTCACGGTGGGCGATGTGGAGACGGCAGCGGGGAGTTTGACGGTGAGCGGGAGTTCGTCCAACCCGACGCTGGTGCACAACGGCAACATTGTCTTTGGGGGCAGCGGCGCCAGCCGGACCGTGACGGTGACACCGGCGGCCAATCAGAACGGAACGGCAACGATCACGGTGACGGTCAGCGACGGGCAGGCGAGCACAAGCACGAGCTTTGGGTTGACGGTCAACGCGGTGAACGATGCGCCGACGATCTCGAACATCCTGGACCAGACGATCAACCAGGACAGCTCGACCAGTGCGATCAGCTTCACCGTCGGGGACGTGGAGACGGCGGCGGGCAGCCTGACGGTGAGCGGGAGTTCGTCCAATCCGACGTTGGTGCCCAACGGCAACATTGTCTTTGGGGGCAGCGGAGCCAGTCGGACGGTCACGGTGACCCCGGCGGCGGGGCAGACCGGAACAGCGACGATCACGGTGACCGTAAGTGACGGTGCGCTGACGGCCAGCGACACCTTTGTACTGATGGTCAACCCTTCGGGCAACACGCCGCCGACGATTTCCGGCATCAGCAATGTCACCATCAACGAAGATAGTTCCACGGGGGCGATCGCCTTCACGGTGGGAGATGCGGAGACCGCTGCAGGGAGTCTGACCGTGAGCGGGAGTTCGTCCAATCCAACACTGGTGCCCAACGGCAACATTATCTTTGGCGGCAGTGGCGCCAGCCGGACGGTGACGGTGACTCCGGCGACCAATCAGAACGGGACGGCGACGATCACCGTGTCGGTCAGCGACGGGCAGGCAAGCGCAGGCACCAGTTTTGTGCTGACGGTCAACGCGGTGAACGACGCGCCAACGATTTCGAGCGTCGCGAACCAGACGATCAACGAAGACGCTGCGACTGGCGCGATTGCGTTCACGGTGGGCGACCTGGAGACGGCGGCGGGGAGTTTGACCGTGAGCGGGAGTTCGTCCAATCCAACACTGGTGCCCAACGGCAACATTGTCTTTGGCGGAAGTGGCACCAGTCGCACGGTGACGGTAACACCGGCGACCAACCAGAACGGAACGGCGACCATCACGGTGACGGTCAGCGACGGGCAGGCGAGCGCGGGCACCAGTTTTGTGCTGACGGTCAACGCGGTCAACGACACCCCGACAATTTCGAGCATCGCGAACCAGACGATCAACGAGGACGCTGCGACTGCCGCGATTGCGTTCACGGTGGGCGACCTGGAGACGGCGGCGGGGAGTTTGACGGTGAGCGGGAGTTCATCCAACCCGACGCTGGTGCCCAACGGCAACATTGTCTTTGGCGGCAGCGGCGCGAATCGGACGGTTACATTGAGTCCGGCGACCAACCAGAACGGAACGGCGACCATCACGGTGACGGTGAGCGACGGGCAGGCGACCGCGGGCACCAGTTTTGTGCTGACGGTCAACGCGGTCAACGACGCCCCGACAATTTCCAGCATCGCGAACCAGACGATCAATGAGGACGCTGCGACCGCCGCGATTGCGTTCACGGTGGGCGACGTGGAGACGGCGGCGGGGAGTTTGACCGTGAGCGGGAGTTCATCCAATCCGACGCTGGTGCCGACCAGCAACATTGTGTTTGGGGGCAGCGGCGCGAGCCGGACGATGACGGTGACACCGGCGACCAACCAGAACGGGACGGCGACCATCACGGTGACGGTGAGCGACGGACAGGCGAGCGCGGGCACCAGTTTTGTGCTGACGGTCAATGCGGTCAATGACGCCCCGACGATTTCGAGCATCGCGAACCAGACGATCAACCAGGACACATCCACCGGACCGATCAGTTTCACGGTGGGAGATGTGGAAACGGCGGCAGGGAGCCTGACGGTGAGCGGGAGTTCATCCAATCCGACGCTGGTGCCGAACAGCAACATTGTGTTTGGGGGCAGCGGCTCCAGCCGGACGGTGACGGTGACGCCGGCGGCGGGGCAGACAGGTACGGCAACGATCACGGTGACGGTGAGCGACGGATCGCTGACGGCCGCCGCCACCTTCACGCTGACAGTCAACTCCTCGACGGCGCCGACGTACCTGTTGAGCGAAGGCTTTGAAGGCACCGGCTTCGAAAACACGGGCTGGACCAAGATCGGCACGCCAAATGCGGACTACACCAACACGGTGCTGTTTGGTTCCCAATCTCTGAATTGCACAGGCGGCCAACGCATCTACAGGACGTTTTCCTTTTCGAATTCGTTTTATCTCTATTTGAAAGTCCGGTTCATCACCCTGCCCACGTACCAGGTGCTTATGGACTGGCGGGATGCGAATCTGAACACGGTCGCCGAATTTTATATGAACGGCGGCACTTGTAACCTGTCTCATGGGTCCGTTGACGCCAACAGCAGCACGACCTTTGCGACGGGAACAACCTACGACCTTTGGATCGAGTGGACGAAAGGCACGGGTTCCAATGGAACGCTGAAACTGTTTGTCGCCACCAACGGAACGAAACCGGCCAGTCCACAAGTCAATATCACGACCGGAAACGGCGGGGCCACCTCGTTGTTCACCCTGGGTCCGGAAAGCTCCGGCAGCGCGATCTTCGACCGCATCCTGGTGGACGACGTAGCCATTGGCAGCAACCCCTGACGATAAAATCAGTCTCCGGTCAATCGCCGAAATCAGCAGACCAAATCGAGGCAACTCCAAGCGCCTGGTTTGACCTGCCGTCATGTCCGCCGCCGGAAAGAACCTGCCAACGCCTCATTTGACGGCCGCTCAAACTCCCCCGCGACGGGAACTCGCTTATCGGCGATACCCCGGCCCGAGCCGGGTCGTTCAGGAAAGTTCAAGATGTTTTTATGGTAACCGAGTTTGTTGACAATCGAGCGATCGTCATTAGCGGCGCGTTTTTCCGTATCGCGAAAGTCCGGGACGAGCCCTACGACTGTATTGATGACGGGAATCGCTTCATTGACCAGGTGAAGCAGGCGGGCGTTCGCGCGGACCTCTTCAGCTTTTCACAGGAGATCGGAGACCAGAAGCCGAAGTATCCTTATCACCAGGAATGGGATCGCTTCGCCGTCCTGCCTCTAAGCACGTATGAGAAATGGTTCAGCGAACAGATAAACTTCAAAACCAGGAATAAAGTCCGTAAAGCGCAGAAGGCGGGAGTCCAATTGCGGGTCATGGAATTCGATGACGACATGGTCAGACACGTGATGGGCATTTACAACGAGTCCCCGGTCATCCAGGGCAGAGCGAACTGGCATTACGGAAAAGACTCCAAGACCATGAAGGGGATGCTCGGAACGTTTCCTGAACGAAGCCAGTTCGTGGGGGCGTGGCTCAAGGACGAGCTGATCGGATTCATCAAACTGGTTTACGGCAGGAACGTCGCGAGCCTGATGCATATCATATCCAAAGCCGCCCATCGGGACAAGGCTCCGACCAATGCTTTGCTTGCCAAAGCCATTGAGCTTTCCGCGGGGAAAAAATTGTCCTATCTTCATTTCGGGATTTGGAGCAGGCGGGGGCTGGGAGTATTCAAGATGAATCATGCGTTTGTTCCGCATGAGCTGCCACGTTATTACGTGCCGTTAAACCTCAAAGGAGAAGCGATGCTGAGGTTAAAACTGCATCATAAACTTAAGGAACGCCTTCCGGAAAGCTGGATTGATGGCCTGGCCACGTTGCGAAACCGCTGGTATTCGATCAGATACAGGCAGCAAGGTGATGGATGACCAGATGACTTCGCTGTCGCGGTGACTCCCTTGCGCATCAAAAGGGAAACCAAGGCGGTCTGCCGTGAGCGAGGTGTTGCCCGATTTCGCTTGGCCCGGATTTCTGAAACGCAGCGACGGTTGTGAATGGATCGGATTGATTGACTGGATGGGCAGGCAACCGATAGATGAACTGTTTACGGAGAGGTGGCTGAGTGGCTTAAGGCAGCGGTCTGCAAAGATCGCTATACGGTCAAAAGCCGTATCGGAGGTTCGAATCCTTCCCCTCTCCGCCATACCCAATTCGGTCGGCACGCGCGCCTCAAGCGAAGACAACCGGGCGAGAATACTCCCAAATTTGTGCGCGTTGCGTACCCCTGAGTCTGCGAACGGCCCTCTCGCCCCCTCCGAGGGAAGAGGGTGCCCGAACAGCGGGCGAGGCGGGAATCCGGACAAATTTTGAGGTGGTTGAAAATCGCAGGCGGCGACCCGCGGGGAAAAAATCGAGACGGAGAGATGAAAATTGCCTACCTCATATTTGCCTACAAGAATCCAAAGCTTATCCGGAAAACCATCGAGCGCCTGACGTGCGAGGATTCGGCATTTTTTATTCACATAGACCGCAAGATTGATCTCGATCAGTTTGCCTCCATTCGAGGCAAAAACGTTTTTTTTTCCGAGCAACGCATCACGGTTTACTGGGCTGAATTTTCCGGAGTGGAGGCCATACTGCTGTTGATCCGCCAGGCGCTCGCCGCGCCTCAGCGCTATGATTATTTTGTCCTGTTAAGCGGGAGCGAATACCCGCTCCGGAGCCGGAAGTACATCCAGCACTTCTTCGAGGAAAATCGCGGGCACGAATTCATAACCATGGCGAAGATGCCGGCCCCGGGAAAGCCGCTTTCCCGGATAAACACCTTGAGAGTTCCGTCCACGCGCCCGGTTTATCGGTTCGCCTGCCGGGTATTGGCCAGGCTGGGTCTGGCGCAGCGTGACTACAAAAGGTATTTGGGGAAGTTGGAGCCGTATTCCGGACTGACCTGGTGGGCCCTGTCGAGGGAGGCGTGTCAATATCTCCTCGAGTTCAAGGAACGCGATCAGAATCTCACGAAGTTTTTTGAAAATGTCTTTGCGCCCGAGGAGACGTTTATCCACACGATTTTGGGCAATTCGCCGTTCAAATCGCGCATGCGAAGAAACCTATTGTATGAAGATTGGTCGGCCGAAGGGGCCCGTCCCGAGACGATCACTGAGCGACATCTCGCCCTCTTTGAGTCTCAGGACAAAGTCAGCAGCCAGGATATGCACGGGCCGGGCGAGCTGCTGTTCGCACGCAAGTTCTCTGACGACAATCTTCAACTGGTCGAGAGAATCGACGAGATGATAAGGCGGAAGGAAAAAGAGTGACGGCGCGCGTTTTTCGAAGTGGGAACCGTCGGTCGCCGGTGTTGTCGGGGAGAAGCGCAGGAATGAACGGATGGCCGGTTTAGACGGGAAAACATCCCATGCCAGGTATTGCCGGTATCATCAGCAAAGAGGGCCATGCCGACGCTGCATCGTCAGTGGACCGGATGGTCCAGTGCATGATGCACGAGCCGTTCTACACGTCGGGTACCTACGTCAACGGTCGGCTTGGAATTGGGGTCGGCTGGACGTGTCACCCGGGCTCCTTTTCAGACTGCCTGCCGGTGTGGAACGAAAGGCGCGACATCGCCTTGATATTTTCCGGGGAAGATTTTGCCGATGGGAAGGAGATCAAACGCCTTCGGGAAAAGGGCCATGAATTCAACCCGGATAACGCGAGTTACCTGGTCCATCGCTACGAAGAAATGGGGCTGAAGTTCCTTGAGGGAATCAATGGCTGGTTCAGCGGCGTGCTGGTGGACCTGCGTGAACCGAAGGTCCTCCTGTTTAACGATCGGTTCGGGGTGGACCGAATCTATTACCATGAGAACGCCGGCGGGCTTTATTTTGCCTCTGAAGCCAAGTCGCTTCTGAAGCTTCTGCCGGAGCTCCGAAAACTGGACCTCCGGAGCCTGGGGGAGTTTATTTCCTGCAGCGCGATATTGCAGGATCGCACCCTCTTCTCGGGTGTTTCCGTGGCGCCGCCGGGCTCGGTGTGGACCTGGTCCCCCGGGCAGCCGGTGCGGAAAGGAGTACACTTCAACAAGGAATTCTGGGAAACACAGCCGCAATTGAGCAGCCTGGATTACTACGAGAAACTGAAAGAAACCTGGGCGCGCGTTCTTCCCCGGTACTTTCGCGGAAAGGATCGCCTGGGCCTGTCTTTAACCGGCGGGGTGGACAGTCGCATGATGCTGGCGTGCGCCCATTGTCCCCCGGGGACGCTTCCCTGCTATACCTGGGGTGGCACTTACCGCGACTGCGCGGATGTCAAAATCTCGCGGCAAATCGCCAGGATTTGCCGGCAACCGCACGAGACAATCCCGGTTGGGCAGGAGTTCTTTTCCGGGTTTCCTTCCCTGGTTGAAAAGGCCGTTTATATTTCTGACGGCGCCATGGACGCCACGGGTTCGATCGACCTCTACGTTCAAAGGAAAGCGCGGCAGATCGCGCCGGTTCGTCTGAGCGGCGTCTATGGCGGGGAAATCCTGAGGCGACTCGTCATGTTCAAGCCGACTTCCCCCGGCCACGGTTTTCTCGACCCGGAACTGGCGCGTTACGTCAAGGAGGCGGCCATGACCTACGCCCATGAGTTGCAAGGTCACCGTCTTTCCTTTACCGCCTTCAAGCAGGCCGCCTGGTATATGACCGCGAAGTTCGCAGTGGAACGGTCACAAGTCACGTTGCGCACGCCTTACTTCGACAACGATCTGGCGGCGCTTTCGTACCAGGCGCCGCCGGAACAGATCGCGAGCAATGACTCCTCACTGCGTCTCATCGCCGAGGGCAATCCCGCCTTGAAGAAGATCGGCACGGACCGCGGCCTTGCCTTCCGCTCGATTCCCGGTGTCACCCGTGCGCTGCACCTGTATCACGAGTTCACCTTCAAGGCGGAGTACGCGTATGACTATGGCATGCCCCAATGGCTGGCGGGATTCGACCACATTTTTGCCCCGCTCCATCTCGAAAGGCTGTTTCTTGGCCGGCACAAATTCCACCACTTTCGCGTCTGGTACCGCGATGAGCTTGCGCCGTATTTGAAGGACATCCTTCTGGATTCGCGCACGCGTGCCAGACCTTATCTGCACGGGGCTTCTTTGGAAGAGATGGTCCGAAGTCACATTGAGGGCCGGCGAAATTACACCGTGGAGATACACAAAGCCCTGGCCATTGAACTCACGCAGAGACAACTCGTGGAACAGCAGTAGTCCGGCAACGCCGGCGGGCAACGGGGGGCGCCCCGATTCAATTCCCGACTGCCCGCGATTTCGACAGGTTGCATCCGCAGTGCCACGCAACAGCGGGACGCATCGAAGCAGGCCGGGCGAGAGGCTGACATGGATTTACAAGAGCTGATTATCGGGCCGGACGACCCAATTCTGGTAACGGGCGCGACAGGCTTTATTGGAACCAGGGTCGTGGAAAGCCTGCTCGATCACGGATTCCGCAACTTGCGTTGCTTTACCAGGCCTTCGAGCAGTTCCGAAAAATTGGACCTCGTTGTTCAACGCCGTCGGAACGCTGCGCGGATTGAAATCATCAAGGGGAACCTCCTGTCCCGCGAAGACTGCGCGACGGCCACCAAGGATGTTGCCGTGATCTACCACCTTGCGGCCGGAAGAGGTGAAAAGCTGTTTGCCGACGCATTCATGAACTCGGTCGTGACGACGAGAAACCTCCTTGAGGCAAGCCTCCGCCATCATTGTTTGAAGCGATTCGTGAGCATCAGTTCTTTCTCGGTCTATTCCAACAGGCAGAAGCCGCGCGGGCGGCTGTTGGATGAATCGTGTCCGGTCGAAAAGCACCCGGAACGCCGCGGCGACGCGTATTCGTTTGCGAAGGTAAAACAGGACGAACTGGTCACCGAGTATGGGGAGAAGTTCGGCATTCCCTACGTCATCGTGAGGCCGGGTTTCGTGTATGGTCCCGGCAATGAGGGGATCACGGGCCGGGTCGGGCTCGGCACCTTCGGAATTTTCCTGCACCTGGGCGGCTCCAATGCCATCCCCTTCAGTTACGTGGATAACTGTGCTGAAGCGATTGTCCTGGCCGGCGTGAAACGGGGAGTGGAGGGAGAAGTCTTCAATGTCGTGGATGACGACCTTCCTTCCAGCAGACGGTTTTTGCGCTCGTACAAGAGGAACGTAAAGCGCTTTGGATCCCTCTACGTTCCGCACGGGGTCAGTTATTTGTTGTGCTACCTGTGGGAGAAATACTCCGCCTGGTCGCAAGGGCAGTTGCCGCCCGTCTATAACCGGAGAACCTGGCACGCCTACTGGAAAAAAACCCGCTACACCAACGAGAAACTAAAGAACCGATTGGGGTGGGCGCAGAAGGTGTCGTCAACGGAAGCGTTCCGGCGCTATTTCGAGAGCTGCAAACGAAAGGCGGGGCATGCTTAAGGTGGCCATCGTTGGGTGCGGCAGGATCGCGGACTCCCACGCCTCGCAGATCCAACGGATCAAGGGATGCGAAATCGTCGGGGTTTGCGACCGGGAAGAACTGATGGCGAAACAGTTGTATGAGAGGTTCCGCGTCAAGCGATATTTCAGCGACCTGGCCCAACTGTTCGACGAGGCCCGTCCGGATGTGGTTCATATCACGACGCCGCCCCAGAGTCATTTTGAGCTGGGCAAACAATGCCTGCAACACGGAGCGCATGTTTACCTGGAAAAACCGTTCACGCTGGATGCGAAGGAAGCGGAGGAATTGATCGGATTGGCGGAGCAACGAGGACTCAAGATCACGGCGGGGCATGACGATCAATTCCGTCATGCGGCCAGGCGCATGCGGCGGTTGGTGGCGAGCGGCTATCTGGGCGGGCCCCCCGTGCACATGGAGAGTTATTATTGCTATGAGCTGGGGGAAGCCGGATACGGAAACGCTCTCCTGTCAGACAAACAACACTGGGTTCGCAAACTGCCGGGCCAACTGTTGCATAACATCATCAGCCACGGCATCGCGCGCATCGCCGAGTTTTTTACCACCGCCGAGCCGCAGGTCATCGCGCATGGCTTCGTCAGCCCGCTCCTCGCCCGGATGGGGGAAGAGGAGATCGTGGATGAGTTGAGAGTCATCCTCTGTGAAGAACAGCGTCTGACCGCCTATTTCACGTTCTCGTCACAGATGCGTCCTTCGCTCCACCAGTTCCGCATCTATGGGCCAAGGAATGGTCTGCTGCTGGACCAGGACAATGAAACGCTCATCCGGTTGAGGGGGACCAGGTATAAGACTTCCACATGAAGTCCGGCATGAAGTATCTGATCGAGTCTTTCTACCAATCGATCCGGGAAAACGGTGCGACACCGATCCCCTATGGCGAGATACTTCGAACCGCGAAAATCATGGACGCCATTTTCGAGCAGACCCGAATAAAACCGTTGCCGCTGGATGGCGGATCGCGGGCATTAAATCCGCGGGCGGCACAGGTGGCGTAGTTTTCTCAGGCCCGAATTTTCACGTGACTCCAACCCTGGCATTGATCGGTTGTATTTCCTACATGGCGTGGCTTTTCGTCACCGACCGAAAGCGGCACGGCAACGTTTCCGGCGCCTTGTGGATACCACTGATGTGGGCAATCATTCTTGGATCGAGGCCCGTTTCGCTTTGGTTCGGCATGAAGTCTTTTTTGTTTTTCTCGGAATCAGCGCGGCGTGGTCGGATTATCCTTTCGTTTCGTTCAAGCGGTGGGTCAAGGAAGTGGGGAGCGTCGTCATGATCCTGATTGTTCTCACCGAGGACAAGCCCATCGAAGCCTTCAGGGCGTTGCTCGCCAGGTGCACCTACGTGCTGGTCCCGCTAAATGTCCTTCTTGTCAAATATTATCCCGATATCGGCAGGTACTACAATCGATGGACTTATCAACCTTACTTCGGCGGCGTCACCATGGACAAAAATCTCCTCGGGATGACACTCTGTGTCTGGGGAGTTTCCTTGTGCTGGATATTCCTTGAGTTGCGTGATGAGAAGGCCATGACCCGGGGCAAAACAGAGATGCTTGGTTTCTTTCCTTTGATGCCGGCGAGCTTCTGGCTCCTGTTCAAGTCCCAGAGTTCAACCGCGCTCGCTTGCACGATTCTGGGTTGCGGCATCCTTCTCGCAGTCCGGCTGCCGGTCGTCCGGACCAGACTCCACCGGATTGGAGTCTATAGTTTCGCCACGGTGCTATTGATGGTCTTGCTGCAAATGATTTTCAACCTGGGCGAGCTGTTCACGGGGATTTTGGGACGCGACCTGACCTTGACGGGTAGAACTGACATCTGGCAGGCGGTGTTGAATGAGCCAATCAACCCGCTTTTGGGGACAGGTTACTACAGCTTCTGGCTGGGAGACCGGGTGGAGAGGGTTTCGGCGAATTTCTACTATCAATTGAACGAGGCGCACAATGGTTACCTGGAAACTTATTTGAACAACGGGTTGATCGGGCTGTTCCTCCTCGTCATTCTGCTTGTCTCCGCTGCCAGGCAAACCTGGAAACAATTGACGCTCGGTTCCAATTATGGAGCACTGCGGCTCGCTTTTTTGGTCACCTCGGTAATCTACGGCATGACCGAAGCCGTCTTCCGATTCGGTCTGATCTGGTTTGTGTTGCTGTTTGTGATCCTGGATTATCCCTTCGTAAAAATGGCGGCGGTGGCCAACCGGCGTCAACCTTTGCGCAAAAGCTCCCGTGAGCCTCAACCCGGGCGACCCTGGATTCAAGGCCACGCTGAAGGCAGGGGCCTCAGCAGGGTGCCTGCATGGAGCGCCGGTGGTTAGCTCGGTACCATTCAAGCGTTTCACAAGGTTGACCGAGGAACATGGCGAAATAATAGCCCGCTGCCAGCGGATTTGGCACAGAAGGTGCCCAATCCTTCCTGAATGAATATAAAAACGTTTATCCGCTCTGTGTCGTGTCGCAAACTCGGACGCCTGGTCATGCTGTCGGGAATAAAAGTTGGACAGACCGCATTTGCGTCGGACGTTGGACCCCTCGAATTGGCATGTCGTCCGGCCGTGAGGTCGCCTCTCCTGGCATGGTCCATGAAGCTCGCTTGTTTGGTCTTCTTAGGGCTTGCCTTGAGCTTCGTGGCGCGCGCCAGCGATCCCCTTCCGGCCGCGCGAAAATCGGGTGGTGTGGGATGGGCAGGTCGTGTGGGAGTGCCGGGCGGTATTCCGAATCGCACGACCATCTACGCCAATTTACCTGCCGGGGCCACTGCCAGTTCGATCCAGTCCGCGCTGGATAGTTGTCCCTCCAATCAAGTCGTCCAACTGGCGGCCGGCACTTATACGCTGAGCTCCAAACTCCGTATTAACCGCAGCGGAGTGACGCTGCGAGGGGCGGGCATGAAAAAAACGATCCTGGATATCTCGAACGCTTCCGGCAGCGGGGGCGGTGTCCAGATCGGAACCGACGATTGGTACAACGAGTGGACCAGCCCAAATTCCAGCCTGCATCGAAACTGGACCGGTGGTTACGCGCAAGGGTCCACTGTCATTACCGTCTCGGATGTTTCCGGATTGTCCGTTGGCAAAATCATTCTGATGGATCAAAACAACGATCAGGATACGAGTGTCGTGAGCGACACCAATCCCGATGGACCTTATGTGAATCTTGAGTACACCAGCGTGGCTCATCCAAATTTCGGTTATGACCGGGCGCAAACGCAGGTCAACATGGTGACGGCGATCAATGGGAACAACGTGACCTTGAGCGAGCCGGTCTATATGCCGAACTGGAATGCAGCCAACAACCCGCAAATCTGGTGGTTCAGCGCCTACAGCAATCCGCCGTGGAAGTTTTCCGGAGTGGAGGATTTGAAGATCGTCACGTCGCACAACGATCAGGAAGGTGTCACTTTCAGGTACACCTACGCCTGTTGGGCGAAGAACGTCTGGGTGAGCGGCGGCGGCGCACATGACGCTTATTTTTTTCCGCTTCTCAGTCTGAGGACTGAGATCAGGCATTGCCTGCTGGACCCGGAAGGACACCAGAGCATCGACGACTACGGCATACGAACCATCGCAGCCTCGGGGATCCTGGTCGAAGACAACATCGGCAACGGGTGCGGCACGATGATTATGGACAACGGCGTGTCCGGCTCGGTCTATGCCTACAACTACATGACGAACCTCCAGACTCAGTCCGGCCAGATGACTGCGGGCATCTACTCCCACGGCGGTTTCCCGAACATGAATCTCTATGAGGGCAACTACGCCCCGAAGTGGGACCGGAACAGCCAATGGAACGGTTCAGCCTACGAGACCTGTTTTCGAAACAGACTTGTCGGAGACGACGAGACTCCGATTTCCACGGTCCAGAACGAGCCGGTTGAGATCAATGCCACGAACCGGCATCACAGCGTCATCGGCAACGTCTTGGGGATCACCGGCACGCACACGGTCTATGAAGTGACCAACTGCCCGCAAAATGAAACGACCCGCATTTACTACCTGGGCCTGCGGTCGCAGGGCGATTGCGGCTCGCCGTTCGATCCCGCGACTTACACCACATTGATTCGGGCGGGAAACTGGGACGCGGCAACGCGGGGAATTGTGTCCAACGGGTACACACCCAGCGATCTGCCGAACTCGTATTATCTGACCAGCAAACCTGCATACTTTGGGAACCTGAATTGGCCTCCGGTTGATCCGTCAAACCCGACCTATTCGTCGAGCCGAACGAACATTCCGGCAGCGTATCGTTTTATATTCGGCGTTGACCCGCCCGGCGCGTCGAACCTGCCTGCGCCTCCAAGCAACCTCCGAGTCGTGTCACCCTAGGGAAGAGACCAGGATTCGTCAGTCCAGGAGCAGACGGCAAACGGTGAATCTCCCGAAAAACGGTCAGCCGGTACCGCCGCGCTGACCCGCTTCCCGACTCCGATACGGAGGATACTTCAAATGTCATGGCCTGACCGATGGAAGGGCAACAGGTGGGCGCGGTTTTCTGCATCGGATGCCGCGCCGAGAAACAGGCAGAGCAAACGCATCCGGGTTTAATGAGAATATTGATTGCAAAACTGGGTGCCACAGGCGATGTGGTGCGGACGACGCCGTTACTCAGGCGCCTCGAGGGTCATATCACGTGGCTGACCGCCGAGAAGAACGCGATCCTGCTGCGAAATCTCAAGGAGAATCTTCGCTGCTGTTCCTGGGAAGAGCGCGATCGGGTTCGGGACACGGAGTACGACCTCGTCATCAATCTCGAAGACACTCTCGAAATCGGACTTTTTCTGAAGACACTTCGATCCAAACAGTTGTTCGGGGCGTACGTTGATTCCGAAAACGGTTTGCGTTACACGGACGATTCGCGGCGGTGGTTTGATTTGAGCCTCATCAGCGTCCACGGCAGGCAACAAGCGGATCGGCTCAAGTTGCTCAACCGGCACACCTACCAGGAGTTGATCTTTGACGGCCTGGGTTTCCGTTTTGCCGGCGAGAACTATGTGCTGCCGGAACCGGTGGAAACCGGATTGTCGGGCGATGTCGCCATTGCGGCCGAGGCCGGCCCGGTGTGGCCGATGAAGAACTGGGTGCACTACACCGCACTGAAGCAGAAGTTGGAAAACAGGGGCCTGGCGGTCAATGTGCTGCCCACAAGATCGTCGCTGCTGCAACACTTGTGCGACGTGCGAAATCATCGGTGCCTGGTGGGCGGCGACAGCCTGCCCATGCACCTGGCACTCGGGAGCGGGACACGGTGCGTCACCATTTTCAACTGCACCAGTCCCTGGGAAATCCATGACTACGGCATTCAACAGAAAATTGTCTCGCCCCTTCTTGAAGAGTTTTTCTACCAGCGGGGATACGATGAGCGCGCAACCGCCGCCATCAGTGCGGATGAAGTGTTGAGCGCAGTGTTGGGCCAATTGCAGGCCGCTGCGAAGCCTTTTCCCGGCGGCGCCGGCAAATGACTATCAACAAAGACCAGCGTGTTGCGCGGGTCGGCTGCTCCGGGGACGAGGAAGGCCGGAGGCCGCCGAGCGGGGAGACGCGAGAAGGTCGCCCGCGCACCGAGTGCTCCCGGCCGGGTGCCGACGTGGGGCTGCTCACCGGCGGCGGGGACAAGCCCTACGCCCTCGGCCTCGCGTCGGCGCTCATCGCACAAGGCATCTCTCTGGACTTCATCGGCAGCGATGAGGTGGACGGCCCGGAGTTGCATGATACTTTTCAGGTGAATTTTCTGAATCTGCGAGGCGATCAACGGCCGGACGCGAATCGCTTGAGAAAGGCGCTGAGGGTATTGGCCTACTATTGGCGGATTATGCGCTATGCTGCGACCGCCCGGCCCAAAGTGTTCCATCTCTTATGGAACAACAAGTTCGAATTTTTCGATCGAACGGTGCTGATGTTATATTACCGGTTGCTGGGCAGGAAAATCGCGTTTACCGCGCACAATGTCAACGCCGGCAAAAGAGACGGGAACGACAGTTTTTTCAATCGGCTTTCGCTGAAAATCCAGTATCGCCTCAGCGATCATATTTTTGTTCACACGGAAAAAATGAAGCGCGAACTCGTTGCAGAGTTCGCGGTTCCGGAGTCAAGGGTCAGTGTCATTCCGTTCGGGATTAACAACACGGTGCCAGACAGCGCGCTCACCACTGAGGAGGCAAAACGGACCCTGGGCGTAACCCATCAGAATAAGACACTGCTGTTTTTTGGCAACATCGCCCCTTACAAAGGACTGGAATATTTGATCGCCTCCTTCGCGGCGCTCGCCCGCGAGTGTGACGATTACCGACTGATTATCGCCGGCCGACCGAAAAACTGCGAACAATACTGGGATGAGGTCCAGCAGACCATGACCCGGAGCGGCGTGCGCAATCGAATCATCGAGAGGATCGAATACATACCGGACGCAAAAGTGGAGGTGTACTTTAAAGCGGCGGACGTTTTGATACTGCCGTATTCCCACATTTTCCAGAGCGGCGTTTTGTTCCTGGGATACAGTTTTGGCCTGCCCATCATTGCGGCGGACGTCGGGTCTTTGAGGGAGGACATCATCGAGGGCAAGACCGGCTTCCTGTTTGGACCCGGAGATTCCGCTGACCTGGCGAAGGCGATCAAGACATATTTCTCAAGCAACCTGTTTCAAGATCTCGAGAACAAACGACAGGAAATTCGGGATTACGCCAACGACCGGCATTCCTGGGCCAAGGTCAGCGAGATCACGAAAAAAGTTTATCAACCGTTGCTGGGAGAGAACTCCCCGAATTTTGCGCGCGCCGCGCGCCCCTGAACGGGCGGGCGCCCCTGACCCCATTCCTCTCCCCTCGGAGGGCAGAGGGTGGCCGAAGGGCAAAAGCGGAGGTTCACGGGCACTCTTACAACTCCGGACTTCATGAAAGGAATTATTTTGGCGGGCGGTGCGGGCACGCGGTTGTTTCCGCTGACCCTGGTGGCCAGCAAACAACTCCAACCGGTGTACGACAAGCCGATGGTGTACTACCCGCTGACCACGTTGATCGAGGGCGGCGTGCGCGAGCTTTGTTTGATATCGACGCCGCAGGATTTGCCCCGGTTTGAGACGTTGCTGGGCGATGGCCGAAAATGGGGTCTGACGATCGAGTATCGCCCGCAGGCGAAGCCGCGGGGTATTGCGGAGGCGTTTTTGATTGCTGAAAGTTTCATCGGCGCCGATTCGGTTGCGCTGGTCCTCGGTGACAACCTGTTTTACGGCGGAGACGTTTTTCAAAGGGCGTTCGCCGAGTTCCAGGATGGCGCCATCATCTTTGCCTACCACGTGAACGATCCGGAACGCTACGGCGTGGTGGAATTCGACGCACACGGCCGCGCGATCTCGATGGAGGAGAAACCGAAGAAACCCAAGAGCAACTACGCCGTGCCGGGGTTGTATCTCTACGACAACGACGTGGTTTCAATCACGAAGACCCTCAGGCCCTCGGGCCGCGGCGAACTGGAGATCACCGACGTGAACGCGGAGTACCTCCGCCGGCAACGGGTGCGTGTTTTCAGGCTGAATCGGGGTTTCGCCTGGCTGGACGCCGGAACCAGCAGCAGTTTGCACGATGCCTCCGCCTTCGTGCAGACGATCGAAAAACGGGCCGGCGTGAAGGTCGGATGTCCGGAGGAAGCGGCGTATCGGCGCGGTTTCATTTCGCGATCTGAATTTGAAACCCTGGTGGGCTTGATGCCCAACTGCGAGTACCGAGCCTACCTGCAGGGTGTATTGGCGGAATCAGCGGCGGTTTAACGTTCGAAGGGGAATCATGATTGCACTTCTGGGAGCCAGCGGATACATCGGCCAGGCATTCGCGGCGGAACTGACGCGGAGCAGGATGGCGTTCCTGCCCGTATCGCGGGCCGAGATCGACTATGCGAAATTCGGCGTGTTGCTGCAATTCCTGCGTTCGCGCAAGCCCGCGCTCGTCATCAACGCCGCGGGTCACACGGGACGTCCCAACGTGGATGCGTGTGAAGAGCAGAAAGCGGAGACGCTCCAGGGCAACACGTTGCTCCCGGCGATCGTCGCGCAAGCCTGCCTGGCGGCCGGCATTCCCTGGGCGCACATCTCCTCGGGCTGCATCTATTCCGGCGGCAAGGTCCTGGTGGACGGCAGGTGGGTCGTGGAGCGCAATCTCAATGTGCCGCATCTTCGCGAGCTGTTCCGGACATCACCGGATCGATTCCGCGGATTTACCGAGACCGATCCACCCAATTTCACATTCCGCAGTCCGCCCTGCAGCTTTTACAGCGGGACCAAGGCGCTGGCCGAAGAGGCGCTCGCCTCCCTGGACGGCGGTTATATCTGGCGATTGCGAATCCCTTTCGACGAATTTGACAATTCGCGGAATTACATCTCCAAGCTGTTGCGCTATCCTCGAATCTACGACAACATCAATTCGCTGTCGCATCGGGGAGATTTCGCCAGGGCGTGCCTGGATCTCTGGCGGCGGCAGGCGCCCACGGGCATTTACAACGTCACCAACCCGGGGGCGGTCTCCGCGGAGGACGTGGTCGGACGGACTCATCGTCGAGGTGCTGCGCCCACAGCGAAAATTCCAATTCTGGGCGGACGATAAGGAATTCTACCGGCTGGGCGCAATAACGCCGCGTTCCAACTGCATTATGGATGTCGGCAAATTACTGGCGGCCGGCGTCCGGGTGCGCCCGGTGCACGAAGCGCTAAGAGAAGCGCTTGAGGCGTGGCAGCCCGAGACGGCAAATAAAAGCAAAGGAATCGAAAGCATATGAATCTGTTAGTGACAGGCGGTGCGGGTTTCATCGGTTCGAATCTGATCCGGCACATCATCGACCAGCCCGAGGTCGGCAAGCTGGTGAACCTGGATTGTCTGACCTACGCCGGCCATCTGGAAAATCTGCAGGATCTCCAGCAACACCCCAGGTACCTGTTCGAACAGGTCGATCTGCGCGACAAAGCCGCTCTCGGCAACGTCGTCCGCCAGCACGCGATCACGCACGTGATGCATCTGGCGGCGGAATCTCACGTTGACCGTTCCATTGTCGGGCCGGATGACTTCATTGAAACCAATGTGGTGGGCACCTTCAACCTGCTGGAAGCCTGTCGTGTTTTCTGGGCCGGTGAATACCAGGGCCGGCGCTTCCTTCACGTCTCGACCGACGAGGTGTACGGAAGTCTCGGTCCGACCGGCAAGTTCACCGAAGAGAGTCCCTACGCTCCGAATTCCCCGTACTCCGCGAGCAAGGCGGGCGCGGACATGCTGGTCCGGGCGTACCATCACACTTACGGTCTGCCGGCCGTCATCACCAATTGCTCCAACAATTACGGTCCCTTCCAGTACCCCGAGAAGCTCATCCCGGTGGTGATTCAAAGCGCGCTTCACCGGAGACCGATCCCGGTTTACGGCGATGGTATGAACGTTCGCGACTGGTTGTTTGTTCTGGACCACGCGGAAGCGCTCTGGTGTGTTTTGCGGCAGGGCGGCTCCGGCCAGACTTACAACATCGGAGGCGACAACGAATGGCCGAACCTGCGGATTGTCGAGCAGATTTGCGATCTGGTTGACGAGCTGCGGCCTGATCTGGGGGGCAATTCCAGAAAACTCATCACGTTTGTGAAGGACCGCCTCGGCCACGATCGCCGTTATGCCATCGACGCGAGCAAGGTCAGCCGCGAACTTGGCTGGAAACCGCGCCATGACTTTGCAAAAGGGCTTCGCTTGACGGTTTCGTGGTATGTGGAGCATCGCGATTGGGTTGACTGCGTCACCGGCAAACTTCGGGCCGCGCAGTCGGGGAAATTGCGCGCGGCAGTGCCGGCGACGGTCGAACGCCGTTGAATCCGGACTGGAGAGAGATTTTCCCTCGCTTTGTCATTTGCGGGCGATGCCTTGAACGCTTACTTCGACGACCACAAACGGGAGGAAGGCCACGGGCGCAGATCCCTGCGTGGCGGCGCGATTTCCATTGTCGCGCGCGCGATCAACGCCGTCGTCCAGGTCGGCTCGGTCCTGTTCCTGGCGCGCCTGCTTTCGCCGGAGGATTACGGCCTGGTGAGCATGGTTACCGCCCTCACCGGGTTTGCGCCGGTGTTCGTCGATCTGGGGACTCGCGACGCGGTGATTCAGCGGGTTCGCATCTCACAAGGGGAGGTCAGCGCGCTGTTTTGGATCACCCTGGCGGTGGGCGGCGGATTCGCGCTGCTCATCGCGGCAAGCGGCCCGCTCATCGCCGGGTTCTATGGCGAGCCGAGATTGACCATGATCGCCCTGGTCTCGTCGTTGACGTTCGTTGCCTCGGCGCTGACCAGCCAGCATTCCGCCCTCCTGCGGCGGGCAATGATGTTCCGGGAACTGGCCAAGATCGACATCGCGGCAAATGTGCTCAGCGCCGGCGGTGCGATCCTGATGGCAAGTTATGGCCTTGGCTACTGGGCCCTGGTGCTGAGGCCGGTTGCAACGTTTTCTCTGACGGCGGCGGGAGTGTGGTTCTACTGCCGGTGGTTGCCGGTCAGACCAACCCTGACTTCGGGCGTCAAACAGATGCTCAAGTTCGGGCTCCATCTCACCGGCTTTTCCATGACTGACTTTGTCGGGAGAAACAGTGATCGGGTGGCCATCGGCCACGGCCTCGGCGCGAAAATGCTCGGCTACTACCAGAATGCGCTGTTTGTTTATGATAATCTGCTGGACGTGCTCGTGTTCCCGCTTCATGGGGTCGCGGTGGCGAGCCTCAGCAAGCTGCAGGATAATCCGGCCGAACTCAGGAGATCGTGGGCCAAAGCTCTCTCAAGCGTTGCGTTCTATGCGATGCCGCTGTTCGGGATCCTCGCCGTGACCAGCCAGGACGTGATCGTCCTGCTGCTGGGCGCGAAATGGTCGAACGCCGGACTCCTTTTGAGCGTTCTCGCTTTGCGCGGCATCCCGCATTCGGTCGAACGCACCCTGGGCTGGCTTCACGTGTCGGCCGGCCGAACCGACCGATGGATGCGCTGGGGTGTTTTTGCCACCTGCGTCCAGTTGGGGGCTTTGTTTTCCGGTTTGCCCTTCGGTCCGATGGGAGTTGCCTGGGCTTATGTGATCTCGATGTTCGTTCTTTTCGTGCCGGCGATTACCTACGCCGGACAGCCGTTTGGCATCGGGGCCGCCGACGTGATCAAGGTGGTCGGACGGCAACTGGCGGGGGCCCTCAGTTCGGCCGGCATTGGATTTCTGTTGCGTTATACGTTGCTTGCCGATACTCCCCGAATTGCCAGAATGGCTTCGCTGACTCTGGCCTGTTTGGTTTTGTACTTCGTGGTGGTCGTCGGTCTGTTCAAGGTAAGAACGCCGATCAATCTGGCTCTGTCTCTGCTCCGGGACGCGCTCCCGGCCCGCTTCGCCCGCTTTGGCAACCTGGGTTTCCTGCGCGGGCCCGGCGGTGGCTAAACCACTCTCCGGCGAGACGATGCTTTCATGGAGAATCCCCAACTGGCAAAGGAATAGGCGCTTCGCACGCGCCGGCAGGAAATTCTAAGGCTTCAGTCCGGCCGGAGTGAAGCGGAGGCGCCAATTATTTCTCGAGGCGCCTTTAAGGGAGTTGTCGCGTGAAGACCACCGCATCAGGACAGATCCACCCCATGGAACGGTTTCTCCTGCTCGCCGAACAGCCACCTTGGCAGGCCGTCTATCGGGCAGTGATCGGTTTCTTGTCGCTCTCCCTGTACTTCCGCTGGCGCGGCGAGGATGGCCCGGTTTGGGCCCTGGTTCTGTTCATCGTGGGCGTCCTGTTCCTGCTGCGATTGGTGCCCGCGATCCTGCGTCAGGTGCTTCCCTTTTCCAAAGAAGTTCAAATCCTGTGGGCGCGGCAACGACAACTGGCCAAACAGTACGACTCGTACCAGTGGCGAAAGCTCTTTTGGATCGGCCTGGGCTTTGCGGGTTATCTGGCGTTCTCGCGCAGACTTCGCGGCGATCCGTTGGTTTTGGTCTCAATCTGCCTGCTGGCGGGCGGATTGGGCCTCGTTGTCTGGCGAAAGGTTGCTATGACGGACCAATCCCCGGATGCGCCGTCGTCGAAATGAGTTTATGGTTTGCCGGGATTTAAATCGCACGTTGCGACTTCGAATGAAGCCGAACAATGCCGGCCGCGTGCCCGGGAACGGCTAGCTTGCCATCATGCCGCCCAAAGCTCGAATCTGTATGCCGACCTGGAGAAATTTCACCAGGATGGCGTTCCAGTGCGGCCGTTACGAGGCTCAGGATGTTCTTGTGGATTCGGACGATGTCGATCTGATTCATTTGGAGCCCACCAAAGGTTTTCGCACCCGGGAGAAATGGCAGAGAAGGCTCTTGTGGAAGGACGTGACCCGGAAACTGGCCTATGTGAATCCAGGACTGAAGCCGGTCCGGCTGACGAAGGACTACGATCTCTTTGTCATTGTCTGTCAGACGTACTGGGATCTGCTCTATGTCAACGCCATCAAGGGCTGGAAAGATCATTGCAAAACCAGCATCTGTTGGATCGACGAATTGTGGGCTTCTCTGGTTCCGCGATATAAATATTGGTTGCCCTCGTTGAACAGGTTCGATCACGTGGTCCTGGGAATGAACGGGACTGTTGCCGCGGTCAGTGACGCGATTGGCCGCCCTTGTCATTATATTCCCGGCGCGGTGGACGCGATTCGCTTCAGCCCCTATCCCGCCGCCCCGGCGCGTGTCATTGATGTTTACAGCATGGGCCGGCGTTGGGAAGGCATTCATCAGGCGTTGCTGAAGCTCGCGGCCGAAAAGGAGATTTTTTATGTTTATGATACCCTTCAAAGCGGCGAAAGCCACGCGCCCGACTACGTGCAGCACCGCGATCTTTTCGCCAACCTCGCAAAGCGGAGCCGTTATTTTGTGGTCGCACCCGGCAAAGTGAACGTTCCCAAGGAAACACACGGCCAGATCGAGATCGGGTGGCGCTATTTTGAAGGGGCGGCGGCCGGCGCCGTGATGATCGGACAAGCCCCCGATTGCAAGCCGTTTCGCAGGATGTTCGATTGGCCCGATGCGGTCATTGAGGTCAAAATCGACGGTTCCGATGTCACGGAGGTTCTTTTGGATCTCGCCGCCCGGCCGGAGCGGTTTCTTGAAATCAGTCGCCGGAATGCCGTCGAGGCGCTTTTGCGCCATGACTGGGTGTATCGTTGGAAGCAAATTCTTGATATCGCCGGGCTGACGCCGTTGCCGGCCATGGAGGCCCGCCAGAAGCGGCTCCGGGCGCTGGCGGAAACGGCGAAAAACAGTTCCTGAACGCGGGCGGCCGTGATTCCTTCCAGAGCAGCAAGACAGAATTCTTCGCCGATCAAACCGCAAAGAACACAGCGAATCCTGTGGACGTTCCGAATCCTGTGGGAAGATCCCGGCGCCCGGGATACACGGCGGGGTTTCCCACCGGATTCAAAGCGACATGCACCACAGCAGGGCGGGACCGCGACCGGGTGAATTCTCCGGGTGGCCCGCAGTTTCTCGTTCGCTTTTCGCGATGCCGCAAACATACTGGCCGTCTGATGATCGTGACGCAACCGCCTGAACGAGCGCAGCAAACTATGAATCGTGACTCAAAACTTCGCGCCGGAGAGTGGGTTGAAGTCCGGAGCAAGGAAGAGATCCTGAAAACCTTGGACAAAAGGGGACAACTGGAATCCCTGCCCTTCATGCCGGAGATGTTTCAGTACTGCGGACAACGATTCAAAGTTTTCAAGCGTGCGCACAAGACTTGCGACCCGCCCAACGGTATGCAGGGGCGCCGGATGCTGGACGCCGTCCACCTGGAGGGCCTTCGTTGCGACGGTCAGGCGCATGGCGGCTGCGAGGCGGGGTGTTTGATCTTCTGGAAAGAGGCGTGGCTGAGGCGGGTGAGTGCAGACGCTCAATCCGGAGCCGGCTCCGGCACCGGTCATTCTCCGGCCGCGCTCGGACCTGTTGATTCCCAGGGTTGCACGATGGAGGAGGTGCTGGCGGGGACGCGGGCGCCCGGCGAACCGATGAATTCCGCGAACCCGACCTTTGTGTGCCAATCGACCCACCTGGCTTACGCGACGCAGCCGTTGCGCTGGTGGGACCCTCGCCAGTACGCGGAAGACCTCGTTTCCGGCAACGTGCGGCTCTCCCAGATGACCGCGGCGTTCCTGTTTTTCATTTATCACAATCTCGCCACCGCAGGGCTGGGTTTCGGTTCCGCAATGCGGTGGGCGTACGACCGTTTTCAAAAACTTCGAGGCGGCACACCCTATCCCTGGCGGTGGGGCAAAGTGCGCCCGGGAATGCGAACGCCCTCGGCGAAACTGGATCTGCGACCAGGTGAAACGGTTCGTGTGAAGGACTACCAGGACATACTCGAGACCCTGGACGAGGAATCGAAAAACCGGGGCATGTACTTCGACGGGGAAGCGGTGCCATTCTGCAACGGCACATTTCGTGTCCTCAAAAGGGTGGAAAAAATCATCGACGAAAAGACCGGCAGAATGATCAAGCTGAAAAACGACGCAATCATTCTGGACGGCGTGGCTTGTCAGGCCCGGTATGCCAAGTGTCGCCGCTTTTGTCCGCGCAGCATCTATCCGTATTGGCGGGAAATCTGGCTTGAGAGAGCTTCTGAGAGTGCTCATAGCTCTGCGACACAAGGCAGTGATCCGCCTTCGAGCTGAAAGAAACCGCGGTACCCTTGGGCTGCCTTCGAACCGCACGCTTCCGATGTTAATTGGATTTCGTGAAGGACCGCCGGATTTACGTTCCTGAACACTGGAAGCCATCTCATAAATAGATGAGTGCTAACCTCGCCGGTTGAGACCACTGTCTCGCCAGATTCGGATGATCATCGACAATTCCAAAGCGAGTGGAAGTCAGATCGTGGGCACCGACTCGGCACGGGCGTCTTTGCCCGGGAGGGCGGAAGTGCCGGACGGTGATTCCCGGGAAAGCGACCGCAAGGAACAGCATTTTGCCACCGACCATCTGCTGACGAACCTGAAGGGCCGCGTGATCTCGAGCGGATTTGTCACGATGGCGGCCCAAGGCGCCAAGTTTGCGCTTAATCTGGCCTATACCATGGTCCTGGCACGGCTGCTCATGCCGGACGATTTCGGCCTTATTGCCATGGTAATGACCGTGACCAGCTTCTTGCGGGTTTTCAAGGATGCCGGACTTTCCACCGCCACGGTGCAGCGGGAAGGAATTACGCACGCTCAGGTATCCAATCTTTTCTGGATAAACCTCGCGGTAAGCGCGTTGGCCAGTTTGATTATGGTGAGTACGGCGCCGCTCATCGCCTGGTTTTACCGGGAGCCGAGGCTGGTAACCGTCACGATGGCGTTATCCATTACGTTTTTGTTGAGCGGTTCGGCAGTCCAACATCAGGCACTCCTGAACCGGCAGATGCGGTTCAAGGTGATTGCGCTGATCGAAGTCGCTTCGATGGTGGCCGGCTGTCTGGCCGGCGTGTTTATGGCTTTCTGGGGTTTCGGTTACTGGTCTTTGGTGGGGGCGAGCCTGGCAACCGAATTCGCCGGCCTGCTGCTGACCTGGACTGCCTCTCGCTGGCGTCCGCAATTTCCTTCTCGGCGCAGCGACACGCGGCGCCTGCTGCGGTTCGGGGCCAACCTGACAGTTGGCAGTTTCATCTACTCACTCGCCCGAGGAGCTGACGGCCTTTTGCTCGGCCGATATTACGGAGCCAATTCAGTAGGTATCTATTCGAGAGCTTCGGTCTTGCTCATGCGCCCCTTGGAGCAGCTCCTCGGCCCCATTAACGCGGTATTCGTGCCCACGTTATCCCGGCTCCAGGCTCAACCGGAACGCTACCGGCGCGCATTTCTTCAAGTTTTTGAGGCCATCGCATTGATAAGCTTTCCGCTTACCGGCTTGTTCCTCCCCTTGGCCCATCCGTTGATCCTCGTCGTGCTGGGGCCCGGGTGGGAAAAGGCGGCGGTCATCTTTGGTGGCTTCACGATGGTGGCCCTTTACTTTCCGCTCGCCAACGTCTCCACCTGGTTGTTCGCAAGTCAGGGCCGCGGCAAGCACTGGGTGATTGCACTTTCAATGGTCTCCTGTGTTACGGTTGCGTCCTTCCTGGCCGGTTTGCCATTTGGCCCTCCCGGAGTCGCCATTATCTATTCCGCTTCCTGTCTGCTGATTCAGCTACCCCTTCTTTATTATATGGCAGGACGGCGTGGTCCCGTGAGCACCTCCGACCTGTGGATGGGGTTTTTACGGCATCTGCCCGCTTGGGGCGTTGTCTGCGGTGCGACCTGGCTGATGCGCACCCTGCTCGCGGCTTATGCCCCGTTGACCCAACTGCTAATCTGCGCTCCTGTTGGACTGCTGGCTGGAGTTGCCTTTGTGTCCATTTTTGCGCCTGCGCGCCAGGCAGCCATGAGTCTGATTTCTATCCTGCAAGAGTTGAAGCGAGATCGCCAACCGACCGTGGTGTGCACGTGATGCCGGAACGGAACGGGTGTGCCGAGAACACGTCGCGTGCCTCAAAGAGCGGCCTGGACTGGACCGCTCGTCGTCGCTGCGACAACGTGAACCTGATTGTCAGCGCGTTTGTAAGAGATGCGACGCGCGCCCCAATTCTTTTACGAATTCTTTTAGAGCTTAATCCTCCCTTAATCCACTCGCGGGTAAGATGCGGACCGTGAAACATGAAAACCGAACTATTCGTGCCAAACGTGTCCGTCAGGCATTCAATGAATGATGGATGGCCCCGCGATCCCGTTGTTTGTTTTGCGCCGGGAGCAGTTCTGCATTCGTCGTGAAAGCTGGCGAATAGGCAAAAGAGAAACAGTTGCACGCGGTGGCGCTGATCTGATACACACTCCTTTCTGATACACACTCCTTTCATGGAATACCCCAACTCGAAGAGCAATAAATTGCATGCCTGCCCGCCGGAAGCAGTGTCCACGATGAAGCCCTTGATATCCATTCTCATGCCAGCGTACAATGTGGAGCCTTGGATCGCCGACTCGATCAAATCAGCGCTGGGTCAAACGTGGGAAAGGAAAGAGATCATAGTCGTTGACGACGGTTCCACGGATCGAACCCTGTCGATTGCGCGCCAGTTTGCCTCGAAAGAGGTGTCTGTGGTCACCCAGTCAAATCAGGGCGCTGCCGCCGCCCGAAACAAGGCCTTTGCCCTGTGCCAGGGAGACTATATCCAGTGGTTGGATGCCGACGACCTGCTGGCCCGCGACAAAATTACCAGACAGGTCCAGGCCCTGGACTGTTGTCAAAGTAAACGGACGCTCCTCTCGGGACCCTTCGGGACATTCTACCACCGATACTACAGAGCCATATTTTCTCCGTCGTCGCTCTGGTGTGATTTGTCCCCGCTGGAATGGTTGCTTCGAAAGATGGGGCAAAACTGCTTTACGCAGACCGCGACATGGCTTGTCAGTCGCGAACTGGCCGAAACCGCCGGACCTTGGGATACCCGGCTGTTGGGAGACGATGATGGGGAGTATTTCTGCCGCGTCAAGTTGGCCAGCGATGGCATCAAGTTCGTACCTGAAGCCAAAGTATATTATCGCGAGACAGATACCAAGAGGTTGAGCCACATCGGGCGGTCAAACAGGAAAATGGAAGCACATTTTCTCTCTATGCAGTTGCACATCAGTTATCTGCGGTCGTTGGAGGAGAGCGAGAGAGTTCGAGCGGCGTGCGTGAAGTACTTGCAAAACTGGCTCGTCGCCTTCTATCCGGAACGACTTGATATTGTCCAGCAGGCGGAACAACTCGCCGTATCTCTCGGAGGTCACCTGGAGATTCCTCGATTATCCTGGAAATACGCCTGGATCCAGAAAACCTTGGGCTGGGGCGTCGCGAAGCGGGCCCAATACTTCCTTCATAACTCCAAGGAGTCCCTGGTTAGTTCCTGGGATAAGGTTCTGTTCCGCCTGGAAAATCGAAACCCGGCGGACGAGTGAGGAGGTTAAGGGGTTTGACGTAGCTACGAATTGTTCGTGTAGAATCCCCGCGCGACGGGGACAACGCGAACCATGATAAATCTTCTCAAGACTGTCGTTCGAACTTGCACACGAAAGCTCGGATATGCTGTTTTAGACCTTCGCAAAGATCAGTCGCCGGGTATGTTTCTTCCCGGTCACCTTAAGACCACCTTTGACGCGCTCGGGGTCAATTGCATCATTGATGTCGGAGCCAATATTGGCCAGTACGCGTCGATGATTCGCAATGCAGGATACACCGGACGAATTATCTCGATTGAGCCTGTGGCGGGAACCTATGCCGCGCTCAGCAAAAGAGCCGAGGGGGATTCTTCATGGCAGACACTAAACATTGCTCTGGGTGAAAAGGACGAAGACAAAGTCCTCAACGTCTTCGCAGCCAGCGACCTGAGTTCTTTCCTTGGACCATCCGCCAAAATGTCGCAAAACATCGTCAACTCCTGCATCACTAAAACTCAACCTGCCACAGTAAGACGGCTCGACTCAATTTTTGAGCAGATAGTTGCCGGGCTGGCGCAGCCGCGCGTTTTTCTCAAACTGGACACCCAGGGCTACGACCTGCAGGTGGTTAGAGGCGCGAACGAATCACTGCGCCATGTCCTCGGTCTTCAATCCGAGCTGTCTGTCATTCCATTGTATGAAGGTATGGCCGACTACATCGAAGCTTTAGCTTTCTACCGAAGTCTCGATTTCGAACCCACTGGCATTTTTCCGGTCGCCCACGATCGGAAGACTCGCCACGTGCTCGAGTTTGATGCCGTGCTCACACGCCACTCAACGCCGGAGGCCTAAATGGCGCAATGCAAGACTTCCATAAATCTGGATTCGGCACGCATTCGTAACGATGCGTCATCGGTGGTCGTGCGGACGGCGGACCGGAGGGACGTTGAATCAGCGAGGCGGCGCCTCAGACTGTTAAACGTGTCTGATGGAATGGGGCGGTGTCCGGCTGCGGAGCGCCTGGAAGAAAATTCGCCCCGCTCCAGCAACGCTTCGCGTTTCGAAGGAAGAAACTTGATTCAATTGCAAATGTTTTGGGTTTAAAGGAATCTACCGGAGGTTGAATGGTTATGAATCAAGCGAATCAAAAGATTGCAATCGTAGGTTTGGGATATGTGGGACTGCCCTTGTCACTTCAATTCGCCCGGTCGGGTGGGAAAGTGTTGGGACTGGACATCGATCAGGCCAAGGTGGAGTCCCTGAACCGGGGAGAGAGTTACATCAAACATATCTCTTCGAAGGCCATTGCCGAAGCGGGAGGAACGGGGCGTTTTTCCGCTTCGTCCGATTTCAGCCGGGTCAAAGAAGCCGAGGCCGTGATCATTTGCGTGCCAACCCCGCTCAACAAGAACCGCGAGCCGGACATCTCCTTTATCATTGCCACCGGTCGGACGATTGCGCCGCACCTGCAGAAAGGCACGTTGGTCGTGCTGGAGTCCACCACCTATCCGGGAACGACGGATGAAGATTTGCGCGAGGTGCTCGAGGCCGGCTCGGGCCTGAAGGCAGGCGTGGATTTTCATCTGGCGTTCTCGCCCGAGCGGGAAGATCCGGGCAATCCGGACAGCCAGGTTGCCTCCATTCCCAAGGTGGTGGGAGGCTACACGCCTGAATGCCTGGAACGCGCCAAGGCGCTTTACGCCCTGGCGGTTAAAACAGTGGTTCCCGTCTCTTCGTGCCGTGTCGCGGAGGCGACGAAGCTGCTCGAAAACACCTTTCGCAGCATTAACATCGCCCTGGTGAACGAACTCAAAGTCGTTTATACAGCCATGGGGATCGATGTCTGGGAGGTCATTAACGCCGCCAAAACGAAGCCCTTTGGATTCATGCCGTTCTATCCCGGGCCCGGCCTGGGAGGACATTGCATCCCGATCGACCCGTTCTACCTCACCTGGAAGGCGCGGGAATACGGACAACACACCCGATTCATCGAACTGGCGGGCGAGGTCAACACCGCGATGCCCGAGTACGTGGTTCATCGCGTCGCGGAAGCGTTGAATGCGGGGCGCAGAGCGGTCAACGGGAGCCGTATCCTGCTGATCGGGCTGGCGTACAAGGCGAACGTTGATGACGACCGGGAATCGCCAAGCTACGTCCTCATGGACATGCTGAAGCGCCGTGGCGCTGACGTCGCCTACTACGACCCGTACGTGCCGGTTATCAAGCCGACCCGCGAGCACCCTCACTGGGCGGGAACCCGATCGGCGACCTGGAGCCAGGCTACCCTCGAGAGTTTCGACCTCGTGCTGGTCGCCACCAACCACGCCAACATCAACTACCAGGAACTCGCTGACTGGTCGCGCTGCGTGGTGGACACCCGGAATGCCCTGGCGCGCGTCAATGCGGCTCCGGGCAAAGTGTGGAAAGCTTAGGTTCTCGCCGGCGCCCCGGGGGGCTGACCTTCATCGCGGCCACCGTGCTCCTCAGACAAACATTTAAACAATTGAAATTGTCTTTCACGACGAAAAACTTTAAACGAAGGAAGTGACTATGCGTATTTGTGTGACCGGGAGTGATGGTTATCTTGGATCCTTGTTGGCGCCGGAATTATTGAAGCGCGGCCATGACGTGATCGGCCTGGACACCGGCTTTTACAAGGAGAGGATGCTCTATCGCAGCGGTTCGACCGTCCCGCTGACGGTCGTCAAAGATCTGCGCCAGGTGGAGGCGGCGGACCTGAAAGGCGTTGATGGGGTCGTGCACATGGCCGAACTTTCCAACGATCCGACCGGCCAACTCGCCCCCAACATCACTTACGAGATCAACCACCAGGGCTCGGTGCGACTGGCACAGCAGGCCCGCAAGGCCGGGGTCAAGCGCTTCGTTTACATGTCCTCCTGCAGCGTTTATGGCGTCGCGGACAAGGACTTCGTGGACGAGGAATCGCCGGTGAATCCGCAAACGGCCTATGCCGAGTGCAAGAGCCTCGTCGAGCGCGACGTGAAACCCCTGGCGACGGATAGTTTCTCGCCCACATTCTTGCGAAATGCCACCGCTTACGGCGCCTCGCCCAGGATGCGTTTCGATATTGTGCTGAACAACCTGGCCGGATTGGCGTGGACGACCAAACAGATTCAAATGACCAGCGACGGCACTCCCTGGCGGCCTCTGGTGCACGGCCTGGACATCTGCCGCGCCATCGTTGCCACGCTGGAGGCGCCCCCCGAGACCGTGCACAACCAGATCTTCAACGTCGGTGACACGGCACACAACTATCGGGTGCGGGAGGTCGCCGAGATTGTCGGAGAGACTTTTCCGGGCTGCCGTGTCACCTTCGGAACCGCAGGCAGCGACAATCGCAGTTACCGGGTCTCTTTTGAGAAAATCCGCAAGCACCTGCCGGATTTCAAGTGTGCGTGGGACGCGCGGCGCGGGGCCCAGCAACTCCACGAGCTGTTCAAGAAAATCGACATGACGGCGGAGGTCTTTCAATACCGCACCTTCACCCGCCTGAAACAACTTGAGTATCTGATCCGCACGCAGCAGATCGACGAGAAATTCTTCTGGAAAGAGTAAAGCGGCGAATCGGGCTCGGCTGCCGCCGGCAACCCGTCTCCGGCGCCTTCAACTTGTTCTTGCCGGGGAACTCCCGGCAGGACTACTGTTCTGTCAAGATAGAACAGTGACTGCCAACCGCGGAAACACGATTTACATGCGATGATTTTCACCGAAACGAAACTCAATGGCGCTTGCCTGATCGATCTCGAGCGGAGGGAGGATTCCCGCGGCTTCTTCGCCCGCGCGTTCTGCCAGAAGGAATTCGAAGCGCACGGTCTGAAACCGGTCATCGCCCAGGCCAATATCGCCTTTAACTTCAGGAAAGGCACGTTGCGCGGCATGCACTTCCAATATCCGCCCGCGGCCGAGACAAAACTGGTGCGCTGCACCCGGGGCGCGATTCTCGACATCATTGTGGACCTTCGTCCCGAAAGCGCGACCTATCTTCAACATGTCTCGGTCGAGTTGAACGAGGACAATCACCGCGCCCTCTACGTGCCGGAACGTTTCGCGCACGGTTATCAGGCGCTTCGGGACAACACGGAAACCAGCTACCAGGTGGGCGAGTTCTACACGCCCGGTGCCGAAGGGGGCCTCCTGCACAACGACCCCCGCTTGGGTCTCCGCTGGCCGCTTCCGGTCGCCGTGATCTCGGAGAAGGATCAAAAGTTTGGTCTCCTTGAGGAAATTGAGACTGAACTGAAGCGACGCATGAATGTTTGACTCTATCCAGGACGGAGTCGCCAACAGGCGGCCCCGGCCCCTCAGTTTTCATCACAGAAATTCACCAACCACTACTTTACGGAGGTCACCTATGATTATCGTTGACAACGCCCTCAAAGCCCGGGCGGAACAGGGCAAACCCATACGCGTCGGCCTGCTGGGCGCCGGCTTCATGGCGCAAGGGCTCACGAATATGATCGTGAACAGTGTTCCCGGTATGCGCATGGTCGCCGTATTCAACCGGCACATCAAAAAGGCGTTGCACATTTACGATTATTCGGGTCTCACGGACATCGTCGCGGCGACCACGCAGGGTCAGGTGGAAGACGCCATCCGCGCCGGGAAACCGGTCGTTACCGAGGATGCGTTCCTGCTGGCGCGATCCGAGCAGATAGACGTCCTGGTGGATACCACCGGTTCAGTGGAGTTTGGCGCGCGAGTTGTCCTCGAAGCGTTCAAACACCGCAAAGATGTGATTTTGATGAACGCCGAGATTGACGCCACCATCGGTCCAATCCTCCAGACCTATGCCGCCAAATACGGCGCAATCCTGTCCGCCTGCGAGGGAGATGAGCCGGGCGTTCAGATGAACCTTTATCGCTGGGTCAAGGGTCTCGGACTCACCCCGCGAGTCATGGGCAACATCAAGGGGCTGCAGGATCCCTATCGCAACCCGACCACCCAGAAGGGTTTCGCCGACAAATGGGGGCAGAACCCGGCCATGGTGACCAGCTTTGCGGACGGCTCGAAGATCAGCTTCGAGCAGGCCATTGTGGCCAATGCAACCGGTTTCGTGGTGAAATCACGCGGGATGTCCCGGGGCATGGAATACAAAGAGGACGTGATGAAGATCGGAAAGCTTTACGACATCGACGAACTTCGCCGACTCGGTGGCATTGTGGATTATGTGGTCGGGACGCCGCTGACGAAGGTCTATTGCCTGGCCGAACATCCTGATCCCAAGCAACAACACTACCTGAATCTGTACAAGATGGGCGAGGGCCCGCTCTATTCATTTTTCATTCCTTACCATCTCGTTCATTTTGAGGTGCCCAACGCCATCGCGCGCGTCGCGCTGTTTCGCGATTCGATCGCCAAGCCCCTCGGAGGTCCGCTGGTCGAAGTCTGCGCGGTCGCCAAACGCGATCTCAACGCGGGCGAAATGCTCGACGATTACGGCATGTACATGACCTACGGCGAAGCGGTAAACACCGACGAAATGAGCGAGAAGCGCTACTTGCCCGAGGGTCTGGTGGAGGGCTGCAAACTCAAACACGATGTCAAGAAGGATGCCGTCATAACCTACGCCGATGTGGACCTTCCCCCCGATCGTGTGGCCGACCGGCTGCGAGCCGAACAGTACCGTCGTTTCCGCGGGGAAACCTGGCTCGAGGAACGAATGGGGCTGCCGGCCTGACAAACTCTGGACAGCCGGAATGCCGCGCAGTCCGGGCATCGCGGGCATCGCGACGGGCTGTCTTGCGACTTGCCTCGAAGGAATGGTTCTGGATAAATGAAACAACGATCGGTGCCGGAGAATTCATAACATGAAGGTAGTTCTGTTTTGCGGGGGATTGGGGATGCGGATGCGGGAGCATTCCGAGGCGATACCGAAGCCGATGGTGCAGATCGGCTACCGCCCCATCCTGTGGCACGTGATGAAGTATTACGCGCACTACGGGCACAAGGATTTCATCCTCTGTCTGGGGTACAAGTCGAACGTCATTAAAAACTATTTTCTGAACTATGACGAATGTGTTTCGAACGATTTCATTTATTCACAGGGCGGCAAGAAACTGGAACTGCTGGCTCATGACATCCAGGACTGGAACATTACCTTTGCGGATACCGGCTTGCACTCGAATATCGGACAGCGACTGAGAGCGGTGAAGAAATACCTGGGTGACGACGAAATGTTCCTCGCAAACTACACGGATGGTCTTTCCGATCTGTGCCTGCCGGAAATGATCGAACACTTTAAGAAGCAAAACAAAATTGCCGCCTTCCTGGCGGTGAAACCGAACGCGACTTTTCATCTGGTCGAGTTTGACGGCAGTGGGCTGGTCAACGATATCCGTCACGTTACCGAAGGTAATCACCGCATCAACGGGGGTTTCTTTGTGCTGAGACGGGAGATTTTCGATTACGTGAAGGAAGGAGAGGAGTTGGTTCAGCAGCCTTTCAAAAGGCTGATCGCCGCGCACGGGCTTCTCGCCTGCTCGCACAGCGGTTTTTGGGCCTGCATGGATACGGTCAAGGAGATGCAGCAGTTGGAAGAAATGTATTCCCAAGGCAAGGCCCCCTGGGAAGTCTGGAAGGCGCGGTAATGGGCCGCCGCGCGCGGAGCGGATTGACTTTGCGCGGCTGACGCCTCGTGGATTTGGCGCTGTGATGGCGGGCCGGACCGCGCGATCAACCGGGTCCCTTCTATGCAAGGACTAAGTTTGCCAAAATTAAGCACGGTCCTCTGCCTCGGGGCGCATTCCGACGATATTGAAATTGGCTGCGGCGGAACGATCCTCAAGCTGGCTCAAGAATGCGGCGGACTGAACGTTTTCTGGGTGGTGTTCAGCGCGGAAGGCGGCCGTTCCCGTGAGGCGCGCTCGAGTGCCCAGGCCTTCCTGCGCGGGATCGACCGCAAGAAGATCGTCATCAAGCAATTTCGCAATAGTTTTTTCCCCTTCGACGGCGCGCGCATCAAGGAGTACTTCGAGCAACTCAAACGCGTATGCCAGCCGGACCTCGTGTTCACTCATTATCGGGACGACCGGCACCAGGATCATCGGGTCCTCTCCGACCTGGCCTGGAATACGTTTCGGAATCACCTGATTTTGGAGTATGAAATTCCGAAATATGACGGTGATCTTGGCATCCCCAACCTGTTCGTCCCCCTGGAGGACAAACTTTGCCGCGCCAAGGTCGAGTACCTGTGTCGATTCTTCCAGACCCAAAGTAACAAGCACTGGTTTTCCGCTGATCTGTTTTTTTCCTTGATGCGTTTGCGGGGGATCGAGTGCGCCTCGACCACAAAGTACGCCGAAGCGTTCTACTGCAGAAAAATGGTGTTCCACTGACGGGTTGCCTCCACTGACTGATTTTGAACCGGTGCGCCAAGGTCAATAGTCCCACCGCCGGATTTTCAGGGAAGCCGGCCGCTGTCAGATCAGGCAGGGGCCCGTTCCACCGGGGAATGTTTCCGCAGCGGGTGATGGTTTCAATGCTGATCAACAGAATGCCTGAAGGGCCCGGTCGAGCAGGGGCTCAAACCCGGCTGGCAAAGGCCGACGGGCGGCGCCTGATGGGCATGGCCGTGTTCAGTTGCGCTCTGTTGGCGGTCTTCCTGAAACCGTTGTTCGACTTGTTCCGCTATTCGCTCGGTTCCGATTTGTATTCCTACATTCTGCTCGTGCCCTTGATCAGCCTCTACCTGATCTGGCAGAAACGCGAGGACCTCAGGTTTCCGCTCTCGATGGCCTGGAAGCCGGCCCTGCCCTTCCTGGTGCTCGGCCTTTCGCTGCTCTGGGCGAATGGGTCGTTGAATGGGAGTGGCGCGCGCTCGAACACCAGCGACCAACACACTTTTGCGGCCGCCGGTTTTGTTTCTCTCCTGATTGGTGGTTGCTTTTTTTTCTGTGGTGTCAGGCTGGTGAAAACGATCTGGTTCGCCGTCGCATTTCTCTATTTCATGGCGCCGCTGCCGATGGTCCTCACCGACGGGATCATCCATGCGTTACAACACCTGTCCGCCGACGTCAGTTACCTGTTGCTCAAGTTATCGGGGACGCCGGTCTTGCGGGATGGCCTGTTGTTTCATCTGCCCGGAATCAACCTCGAAGTCGCCGAAGAATGCAGCGGCATTCATTCAACCCTGGTCCTTTTTATCTCCAGCTTTCTTGCGGGCCATCTTTTTCTGCGCAGCCCGTTGAAGAAGGCGATTCTGGTGTTTCTTGTGTTCCCTCTGGGAGTGCTGCGAAATGGGTTCCGGATCTGGACGATTTCAATGCTGTGCGTGCACGTGAACCCGGGGATGATTGACTCGCCCATACACCGGCACGGCGGACCGTTGTTTTTTGTTGCGTCGCTCGTTCCGTTTACTGCGATACTGTTGTTGATGCGCAGGGCGGAACTCCGTAAGCCGGCCCCTGAGGTGACCTCGCCGTCCGGGGCGCCACGCTGACATTCATGCGATACGTCCCCATTCTTGCGGTCGCGGTTTGCCTCTTGTTCGCGGGCGGCGCCGGCTGTTCCTCCAAGGCAAGGAGAGATCGCTACCTGGGACGAGCGAACCGCTATTTCGCCGCCGAGCAGTATGACAAGGCGGAGATTGAATATCTGAACGCCCTCCGGTTGGATGCAACCAACGGGATGGCCATCCGTCGTCTGGGAGAGATCTATTTTGCGCAGGGAAAAGTCCCTTCCGCGTTTCCTTTTCTTTATAAAGCGGTCGAGCTTGAGCCCGACAATTCGGAGTTGCGCCGCAAGCTTTGCGTCACCTTTTTGTCGGGCGGCAGGCTGAAGGAGGCGCGGGAGGAGGCATTGCGCATCCTCGAACGAGAGCCGGGAAACGACGAGGCTTTTTTTCTGCTCGCCGACGCCTCCGTGTCTGCCAAAGACATCTACGACACGCTTCGGCGCATCGAGGAGGTCAGATCGCGGTCGGGAGAGACCGCGGGTTTCCACCTGGCTTTGGGCGCACTTCACGTCCGCCAAAAGGATTTCGACAAGGCCGAGGCGGCCTTCAAGCGGGCGGCCGGCATCAACCCGAAGTCCGCAACGGTCCAATTGGCGCTGGGAAGGTTTTATTGGGCTCGCAACGACCTGAAACAGGCCGAGGCCGCTTTCACGGCGGCGGCAGAACTGTCCCCGCCAAGGTCCCCGGCTGCCACCAGCCTGGCCGAGCTCAAAGCCGGCACGGGAGATCTGGAGACCGCCAAACGCCTGCTGACGCGCGTCACCGAGCGAGCGCCGGATTACATCCCGGCGCTGTATCGGCTCGCCGAGATTTCGTTTGCCGAGAAGAAGTATGACGAGTGCGGTGCTCTCATTCAAAAAGTCCTCACCCGGCACGCAGCCAATTACGAAGCGCTGATGTTGGGCGCCCGTCTTTATCTCGCCAAGGGCGAGGCCGCCAAGGCAGTGGCCGAATTCGAAAAGATCAAAAGGATCTATTCCAAGGTTCCGCAGGTGCATTATCAACTTGGACTCGCGCAGCTCGTGAACCACGACACAGCGAAAGCGATCGTCAGCCTGAACGAGGCGGTGACGCTGGACCCGGACTTTGCCGACGCCGTGCTGGCGTTGGCCCAACTCAATATCAACAAGGGCGATTATTCGCCGGTGGTCTCCTCATTGACCCGATTGATCAAACAGAAACCGCAGATTGCGCAAGCGCACCTGCTTCTTGCGAACGCTCAGGCGGGACAGGGCCATCTCGATGACGCTGTGCGAACTTATCAACGCTTGATGGAGCTGTTCCCGACGGATCCTCAAACGCCGCTGCTCATGGGTTTGGCCTTCCTCCAGCAGGACAAGAAAGCGGAGGCTCGCAAAGCCTTTGAAAAATCTCTGGAGCTGGCGCCGGAATACCTGCCCGCCGTGGAACAGTTGGTCAATCTGGACATCGATCTGAAACAGTATTCCGCGGCCTTGCAACGGGTCGAGGCGCGCGTGGAACAAAAACCCGATACGCCCGTGCTCCAGTTTTTGATGGCGAAAATCTTCATCGCCCAAAAAACCCTGGACAAAGCGGAGGCCGCGCTGTTAAAGGCGATTCAATTGGCGCCGGACTATCGTCCGCCTTATCTGCTCCTGGCCCGGATTTACGTTGAAGGAGGCAAACATAATCAAGCAGTGGACCAACTCAAGGCGGTTCTGGAGAAGAACCCCAAAGATGTCGCGGCCCTCACGCAACTCGCGATGATCTACAGCGAGATAAAGAATTTGAACGCGGCGCGTGAGACCTACGAAAGAATCCTCGAAATCAATCCGAAGTCCGGTCTGGCCATGAACAATCTGGCGTATTTGTATTCGGAGCATTTTGGGCAGCTCGACAAGGCTTACGACCTGGCAAAAAGGACCAGGGATTTGTTTCCGAACGACCCATTTTCCGCCGACACGCTGGGTTGGGTTTTGTACAAGCGTTCCGACTACCAACATTCACTCACTCTGCTTCAAGAAAGCTCCCAAAAACTGCCAAATGAACCCGAAATCCTGTTGCACCTGGGAATGGCTTATTACATGACCGGAGAGGAGACATTGGCGAGGAATTCCCTGGAGAAAGCCCTCAAGAGCACCCGGGATTTGGCCGGGCGTCGGGAAGCGGCGGAACGGCTGGAGTTGCTGAATCGCGACACGACATCCTCCGATCCAAAGGCCGTGGCAGACCTGGAGACTTGGCTGAGCGATCATCCCGATGACCCCATAGCATTGGCGCGAGCGGCTTCACTTTACCAGCGTAATGGTGCTCCGGAAAAGGCGGTCAAAACTTACGAGAGAGTGGTGAAGCAAAACCCGAAAAACTCGTCTGCCCTGTTAAATCTGGCCCGACTTTACTCCGAGCAACTCCACGATCCTTCAAAAGCGCTGGAGTTCGCGAAAAAAGCGCGCGACCTGGCCCCCGACGACCCCAACGTTGCGCACATCCTGGGTCAACTAACCTACCAGAACGGAGATCACCAACGGGCAGCCGGTTTGCTGGCGGAGAGCGCGCGAAAACTGCCCAATGATCCTCAGGTGCTCTACGACCTGGCCTGGGCCTGTTTGAGCGTCGGCAGGATCGCCGAAGCGCAGACGGCCATGCAGGGAGTTGTGCGGACCAGCCGCGATGCGGCCCAGACGACCGAGGCGAAGCGCTTTCTCGCCATGATTTCCTTGCACGATAATCCCCAAAGCGCCGGCCAGGCAGCGTCTCAGGTCCAAGACATCCTCAAGAAGGAACCCGACTACCTCCCGGCCCTGGACGTCGGTGCCTTCATTGACGAGTTGCGCGGGGATAACGCCGAGGCGATCAAGGCTTATGAGGTCATTCTGGCGCGTTACCCTGCCTTTACCCCTTCGCACAAACATCTGGCAAAGCTTTATCTGGAAGTTCCAGGGAGTGGTGAAAAGGCATTTGCCCAGGCCACCAAGGCGCGTGAGGCATTCCCGAACGATCCCGATGTGGCTAAAACTCTCGGAATTGCCGTCTATCGAAGGGGTGATTACCGGCGCGCAGCGGAATTGCTCAAAGAGTCCGCCCAAAGTTTGAAGTCCGATGCCGAGGTATTCTTCTATCTCGGAATGTCACACTTTCAGCTCAAAGACAATCAGGCAAGCAAACAGGCGCTCCAAAAAGCGCTGGCCTCGAATGCCCCGCCGGAACTACAGCAGCAGGCGAAGAAAGCTCTCGCCGATATCGAATCGGCCACTTCCGGCAATAACAAAGCCTTGAAATAGTTTTATCGCTCAAAGCCGGACCATCGTTGTTGGCTTGCAGTTCGTCCTCGAGCGGATCCCCTCAAACGGTCTTCATTTTCAAACTCGCTTCCTTCTCTCCTCTTCTTCGTTTGCCTTCTCGCTGTCCCATCGCAGAATCCCTTGACTACTATTACGTTCAAATCCGAAACCTCCCAGGCTACAGGCCGTAGCCACATCCATTTCAAGCAGCCCGATCTCGTCGGTTTTTCTAACACTTCAGATCCGGTTCCGTCTTGATTGTATCGCGCTGGTTATTAGCTTGTTACATCGTCAGCGATGCTTTTGATGCCGGGTTTTCTGGATCCCTTTACACTTTTCAACAGGTTGCCATCGAGCATGGTGGCCCCTTCACAAAAAATCGTCTGTGTTTAATATATTTGTCATGAATGCGTTACGCCAGTAGCTGTTTTGAAATGACGGGTAATAATCGTCATCGGCATACGTCTTGCGAACAGATAGACAACCAAGTGAATGCGGCTCGAAGCCGTGGAACAAGTTCTGTGGCCTAAAATGAATAAACTAACCAAAAGGGCGTTAGGAGCAGCAACGGGAACAATGTTGCTGTGCGGGATCTGCACTTCTGTCAATGCCGTATCCGTTACGGTGGACACGATCCTGGCGGATGAACCGACGGGGCTGTCGGCTACGGTCGATATGACATTGAGCGGATCCCAATTGGTGATCACTGTGGTAAATACATCCACGACGCCTCCGGTTGGCGCGAATGGTTTGTTGACCGGACTGGCGTTCGCGCTTCCCAACGGATGCGACATTGTGAGCGGGACGGTGCTGGTCGCCGGTGGTTCAACCGTTATCGGGAATATCAACTCCATCCCCGGAGGCAATAACGTCTCGGGCGAGTGGGGCTACAACAATGCGCTCTCCGGGCATTTCAACGACGCCAATTTGGCGGTGAATACGCAGGTGTCCACAATGTCCGCAGACGCAGGTACCCTGTTTTCCAATACTCCCATTGATGGTCCCGCCGGTCTTACGGGGCCCGACTATGGAGTACTCGCGACGGGTGGTGATCCAGGCGGATTGGCCGCCATTCGGAATTCAATTGTCATCACTCTAAACCTTAACAAGGCTCCGGGGGGAACTCTGGTGTCTCTCATCGACCAGGGGACCGTGGCCGTGACATTCGGTTCACCTTCGGGTGTCCCCGATGCTCCTACCACCTCCATGCTGCTTGGAATGGCTTTCCTCAGCTTCGGGGCTCTGCAACGAAAACTCCGCAAGTAATTAAAGATTCTCTCAAAGGCGGCAGGCCCTGGCTTGCCGCTTTTTTGTTTTTGGACTGCGCCAGTCCTCCGGCGCTTTTGCTCGCTTGCTCGGCAGAGGGACTCTCACCCCGGAGGCATGCCGCAGCCTGCAAACGAAAAGCGGCAGAGGACTGCCGCACTCCAGGACGATTCGCGTTCATCAAGGTCAGAGGGAACCCCACCGGGTTTTAGACACCGCGCAAGAAAGCCGAATCAATTACCGGGGAAACGCTGTTTTCTCCTGCCATGAAACATCGATTCGCTTCAACTCTGCAGTTCGCCTTTGTCCACGCCCGCCTTCTCCATCCCAAGCTTATCGAGGAGTTCGTAAAGTGTCGGACGGCTGATTCCCAGTTCATCGGCCGCACGACTGATCTTGCCGCCGTGGCGTTTCAACGCCTGTTCGATGACCTCGCGTTCAGCCGCTTCGCGCGCTTCTTTGAGTGTGTGGAACGCGCCGGCTTCCCCTTCATCGGCCAGCTCGAGGTCAGCCGGCGTCACCCGCCGCCCTTCCGTCATGATCACAGCCCGTTTCACACGGTTCTCCAATTCCCGCACGTTGCCCGGCCAGGCGTGCCGTTGAATGGCCCGTAATGCTTTCGCGCTGAATTCCAGAGAAGCTTTGTTGTTTTGTGCGCCAAACCGTTGCAGGAATGTCTTGGCCAGCAATGGGAGGTCTGTCGGCCGGTCACGAAGCGGGGGCAGTGTCACCACCACGACCGCCAGGCGATAATACAGGTCTTCTCTGAATCGTCCCTCCGCCATGGCCTGTTTCAGGTCGGCATTTGTCGCGGCGATCACCCGCGTGTTCACCTGGATAGTGACGCGTCCCCCGACTCGTTCGATGCACTGCTCCTGAAGAAACCTGAGCAGCTTGACCTGCAAGGTCAAGGGCAACTCTCCCACTTCGTCGAGGAACAACGTGCCGCCGTTCGACAGTTCGATGCGTCCCTGGCGCTGCGCGTGGGCGCCGGTGAAAGAGCCCTTTTCATGTCCGAACAGTTCGCTCTCGAGCAGGTTTTCAGGAATGGCGCCGCAATTGATCGCGATGAAAGGGCCCACCTTTCGCGCGCTCCGCCGGTGGACGGCTTGCGCGACCATTTCTTTTCCGGTGCCGCTTTCTCCCAGAATCAACACGGGGACGTCCGCCGTGGCGACTTTGCGCACGAAGGCAAACACTTCCTGCATTGGCGGGCTGTCGCCCAGAATCCCTTCGAACGTGTCGCCGCCGAGCCGTTGTTGCAGTTGACGATATTCGCGTTCCAGTTGGGCCACGTGATAAGCCCGCTTGAGAATCAGCTTCAGTTCCTCAATGTCCACCGGCTTGGAAAGAAAATCGTATGCGCCCTGGCCGACAGCCTGGAGGGCGTTGGCCCGCTCGGATTGGCCGGAAATCACGATCACCTTGGCGAGCGCGTCCAACGAAAGAAGCTCCGCCAGAGTGGCGAACCCTTCTTCCGGACTTCTGGGATGAGGCGGAAGCCCCAGATCGAGCAACAGGACCGGCGGCCTGACCTGTTGGAAGATCTCCAACGCGCCCGCCCGGTTCTCCGCCGTCAATACCTCATAGTCCTGCTTGAGGCCCCATTTCATCTGGGACCGGATGTCATCGTCGTCGTCAACTATCAGCAATGGAGGTTTCACGTCGCTGCTCCTGTGGCCGGCAAGAAAACACGGAAGGTTGTACCCTTTCCCAGGCTGGTTTCAACTCCAATCCGGCCTTTATGAGCTTCGACAATGCGCTTGGTATGAAAGACGCCGATTCCTATGCCCTTCTTTTTTGTGGTTTGAAACGGCCGGAAGAGTGAATTGTGCACATACTCCGGGCTCATTCCGCAACCGTTGTCGGTGACCGAAAGGACGATCCAGCCGTTTCGTTCCCGGGTGTGGACCTCGATTTGTCCGCCCTTTCCCAAGGCGTCCCGGGCGTTCAAAACGAGGTTTGTAATCAGCTTTTGCATCAACTCCGGGTCCAACCTTGCCCGGGGCAGAGGGTTGAGTTTCCTGACCACGGGCAACGGTTCAACCGATTCAAGACTTTCGAGCGTCCGGGCCACCACCTGGTTCAGGTCGGTCTCCTGGAGATCGGCCTTCAACTCCTGTCGGATCACGCTCAAGCTGTCAATGAGATCATTGATGCGCCCCACGCTGCGCGAGACGGCCTGCAGCGCGTCCTGCCGAAACAATGGATCGTCAAAATGTTTCGGGAGATTTTGCAGCGTCAAAGAGAGGCTCGACGCGGTATTCTTCAAGTCGTGCACAAAAAATGCCGACATCGTCTGAAAGGCCTCGAGTTCTTTCGCCTGAAGCAACCGCCGGGAGAGCTTAACGCTGCGCAAACCGGCGGCGACTTGACCGCCGATACAATTCAGCAGGTCCATTTCCTCGTAGAAAAACGGAGCGCCGGCCACGCGATCTCCCAGCGTCATCACGCCGGTTAACTGCCCTCCGGCAATCAGCGGGACACAGATCCGATGACCGCCTTTGGGAAAGCAATCCGGACTCAACCGCTTCAGCGACGCGAAATCGCCCTCGGATGAGCTGTCGATGTCGAACGGCCGCCCATGCCTGCGCAAGACCGCGACGATTTCTTCGAACACATCAGGCTGCTGCTCCAGGCTCCCGGCGCCGGTCTGGGAGAGGATCGTCGAAGCCGCGAACCGCACTTCCCTGTTTTCTTCGTCCATCAACCAGATCGTCACCGACAGGGCCTCAAAGGTCTCGGCCACCAGTTTGGCCGTCTCCCGGCATAATTCCGTGTCGTTCATCTGCGAAACCGCCCGCTCATTGAACGCCGCCCAGACTTTTCGATAGTCATAAAGGGGCCGCCGAAAATGGGTGCTGACCGTCCGCTTCAGCCGCTGCCGGAGCCGATCCGAAAGAAGGAGTACGCTCAGTCCAACCAGTCCCACCAGCACGACCAGCGCGACAAGGTCGAAGGCCCGCTCGCCTCCCGCCATCTTCACCACCTTCGCCAACAGTCCCACGACAAACAGGTAGCAACCGACGAGCAGAACCGTCAGTGAACCGCGCAACACCGCCTGAGAAGGGTAAACGTCCACGCTCGAAAGTCGCGATCGCGCCAGGGAGAAAGTGATCAAAGAACACGCGACAAACTGGCAAATCGCCTCCACCCGCGCCGATATCGGGCTGACGCCGGAAAAAAGAAAAATGTCCGTGTCCGCATAGATCCGTGCTCCGAACAACACCGCCATTCCGATCACCAGGTATTTGATCCTCCAACGCATCGTCCCGACCGAGGCGTGAAAGGTCCGCTCCAGATTCGTGAGGACAAGAACGGAAGCAAAAAGGTTGAG
>WNGF01002054.1_pt1 | contig 49704 bp, 48 predicted proteins | sample 5400641 | NCBI WGS metagenome assembly WNGF01 (sample SAMN13153371, study PRJNA577476) | soil metagenome | isolation source: 80 cm soil or saprolite under grassland replicate 2 | place: USA:California | collected 2016-06-15 | reverse complement strand
GCTCGGCGAGGCGCTCGCGCTCTGCCGCCCGCTCGGACTCGACCCGGCGCGGATCATGGATCTGCTCGCGGACACCTCGGGCGGCCCGAACGTGCTCAAGGTGCGCGGGCCGGCCGTCGCGCAGATGCTCAAGGGTGGGGACGGTGGGCCGGTGACGTTCGACGTCGACAGCGCGGTCAAGGATTTGCGCACCATGTTGGCGGAGGGAAAGTCGCGCGGTGTGGAGTTGCCGCTCACCGAGAACACGCTCGCCTGCTACGAGGAAACCAAGCGAAACGTCTCGGGCGCGGCGGAAGTGTCCGCGGTGTCGGCCTACTGGGCGAACCGCGCGATGCAGCGATCCGAGACCGTCTGAACCGACAAGCGCTTTGTCTCTCGATGACACGTGGAGCCGATATGTCTGTAGTTACGCTTGCTCAAGCCTCGACCATCGTCGACGCCGCGCTCAAGAAGGGCCGCGACACCAACTGCGCGCCGCTCACCGTTGCCGTTCTCGACGCGGGCGGTCACCTCGTGGCGTTCAAGCGCGAGGATAAGTCCGGCCTGTTGCGTTTCGATATCGCGTTCGGCAAGGCCTGGGGCGCGCTGGGCATGGGCTTCGGCTCGCGCACGCTCGCTGTGCGCGCGGCCAAGACGCCGCAGTTCTTCACCATGCTGGCGGCGGCGAGCGGCGGACGCATGGTGACCAATCCCGGCGGCGTGCTGATCAGAAACGGAGCCGGCGACATCATCGGCGCGGTTGGCATTTCCGGCGACACGTCGGACCGCGACGAGGCCTGCGCGATCGCCGGCATCGAGGCTGCGGGGCTTAAGGCCGATCCCGGGCAGGACGCGAGCTGAGGATATGTCCAGACCGCTCAAGCTCGCGCTGCATCGCATTCGGGACACGGGACGCCGTCGCGTCAGCGCGGTCAGCGTTGATCCCGCGCCCCAGAATTTCGTCGCCTGCGGCCATTTGCCGCGACAGGCGAGGCCAATGCGCGCTCCCACACCGCGTGGATATTGTCCACTTGCGCTTCGAAACAGTCGAGGAAGCGCCGGGCCGGCAGACTTAAGGTGCGCCGCGCCGGCTGGATGACGATGAACTCGGCGCGCAGCGGCGGCTTGACGATCGGATTGACCACCAGATCATCCTTGCCGATGTCATTGACGCAAATGAGGCTCGGCAACACGGTCACCCAGTCCGAGCGCGCAACGAATTCGAGCGTGCCGATCATGGCGTCCATTTCCAGCATGGCGGCGACCTCGACACCATGAGTATGGAAATAGGTCTCGAGGTTGCGACGGCGAACATTTTGCGGTCCGGGCACGACGATTTTCAGCGGCGCGCAATCAGCGAGCTGCATCGGCGCGAGCGGCGTAAGCCCGCGCTGTCGGCCTGACAGCAGCATCTCGCGGTCGCGCACCAGCAGGCGCGATTTCAAGCCCGTGCGCCCCTCAAATGCCGGCACGACGGCGAAATCGAGTTCGTCGGCCAGCACCATGTCGGTCAGCAGGCCGCTGTACCCCTCCAAAACGTGTAGCCTCACATCGGGGTGGCGCGGAACGAAATCCTCCAACGTCGGCGCCAGCACCGCGCGGGTGAAGGTGGGCATCAGCCCGAGGCGCAAATCACCGCTGACCAGTCCTGCGAGGCTGCGGGCCTCCTCGTTGGCATGTTCCAGACGGCCGACGGCTTCGATGCAGTTCTTGTAGTAACGCAGCCCCGCGGGCGTCGGCACGATGCCGCGCGCGGAGCGCTCGAACAGCTTGACGCCGAGTGTGCGCTCGACTGCGGCGACGTGCTGGGAAATGCCGGACTGAGTCGCATTCTCGCGCTCGGCGGCGCGCGTGAACGAACCCTCCTCGCAGGCGGCGATGACGGCGCGAACTTGCCGGAGCGCAATGTCGACCATGCGGCAGGAAACCTATCATAAAAACTGATGTGCAAATGCAGAATATATTATTTTGGCAAGAGAGGACGCAAGGCTACGCTTTGATTCTCGGACAAGAAGAACACCGCCTGCTCCGGGAGGGTCGATGGGAACGGCAAATTTCGGCATCGCCGGATTGGATTGGCAGCAGCGCGTCAACTGGGACCGGTTGAAGAAATACCGGACCGAGCGGGCGCGCGAGCACATGAAGAAGCACGGCCTCGGCGCCATGCTGTGCATGTACGACGAGAACGTGCGCTACCTCACCGGTACCCTCACGCCGGGCTGGAATCGACTCAAGCCGGGGTTGCGCTATGCGCTCCTCTGCGGCGACGGCGCGCCGGTGCTGTTCGAGCAGGGCGATCTCGGCTTCCAGATCGAGCGGCACTCGCCGTGGATCCCGAAAGAGAACGTCCGCTACTCCTATGCGTGGATCAAGGGGGCGGCCGGGCCGGCGTCGCAGCAGCAGGTCAAGAAATTCACTGAGGCCATCCTGTACGAGATGAAGCGGCACGGCGTTGCCGGGCAAAAGCTCGGCGTCGACTTCATCGACATCAACATGATCAGCATCTTCAAGGACAAGAAGATCAACTGGGTCGATGGCATGACGCCGATGATGGAGGCGCGCGCCGTCAAGAACGTCGACGAGCAGGAGTGCATGCGTATCGTCGGCGCGATCGGCGACGCCACCCACTGGGAATGCATGAAGTTCCTGCGGCCCGGCATCACCGAGAACCAGGTGACCGCCCACCTGATGAAATATCTCTACAGCATTCCCGGCATGGAGGATGTCGAGGACGTGATCGTGTCGTCGGGCCCGAATACCTGGCCGAACTGGCGGAATTTCTCGGACCGCATCATTCAGCCCGGGGACATCGTATTCATGGATTTGGCCGCGCTTACCTGGAACGGCTACAAATCCTGCTATTACCGCACCTACTGCGTCGGCAAGGAACCGACCAAAGAGCAGAAGGACACGTATGCGACCGCGCTCGAATGGCTCTACGATTCGATTCACGCGGTCAAAGCCGGCACCACCACGCGCGAGATCGCGAGGAAGTGGCCGTCCGCGAAGCAGGCCTGGGGCTACAAGGAAGAGGATCAGGCGGCAGCGAATCTATGGGGCCATGGCCTCGGGCTCGCGCAATACGACCCGCCGGTGATCTCGCGCATCTGGTCGCTCGACCATCCCGTCGAGATCAAGGCCGGAATGACCTTCGCGCTCGAGACACAGCACGGCAAGCGTTTCCGTTACGGTGTGCGCATCGAGGAGATGCTGATCGTGCACAAGAAGGACATCGAGATCATCTCCAACTTCCCGGTCAAGCAGATCACCGTGGTCGATCCGATTCCTGGCTATGCCGATCACGTGAAATGACGCAACCCCACGCTGTCACCGGCCCGCACCACGGAGGCCGGTGATCCCCGATTAGCGAGATCGAACCACAGGCGCGCATGCGCGCACACCGGACTTGTGCTGACTCGAAAGGAGCGAGGCACCCGCTCATGACGGAGTTCATCGTCCCGCTCGCCGCCGCCACTGCTGGCGACGCCGAGCGCATCGGCCCGAAGGGGGCAAACCTCGCCGCGCTGGGGCGTGCAGGTTTGCCGACGCCGGGCGGCTTCTGCCTGAGCGCGGATGCCTATCGCGCGCAAATCGCCGCGCTCGGACTGGAGCCGATCATCCGCCGATTTGCCGCAGCGGATGCCGCCGAGCAGCGGCGCCTATCGATCGACATTCGCCTCCGCCTTTACGAGCAGCCGATCGCCCCCGCAATCCTCGCACCGCTGCTCGCCGCATGGCGCGCGCAGCGGGAGGCGAGCGCGGGGCCAAGTGCAGTGCGCTCCTCATCCTTGATCGAGGATCGCAAAGGCAGCAATTTCGCCGGCCAGTTCGAGAGCTTTCTCGGCATCGACGACGAGGCCGCACTGCTCACCGCCGTGCGCGCCTGCTGGGCCGCGCTGTGGACCACGAATGCGCGCCGCGGCATGGAAAGCCACGGATGCTCGCCGGCCGAGACGGCCATGGCCGTGCTCATTCAGCCGCTCGTCGACGCGCGCGTCTCTGGCGGCGGGCTGAGCGAGACCGCCGCGGGGGGAATGCTCATCAGTGCGACGTGGGGACTGGGCTCCACCATTGCGCAAGGCGAGGTGGTCCCGGACCGCATCGTGCTCTCGCGCCAGGGTTTTCTGCGCAAGATCGAGGCCGGCCGCAAGCACCACCGCGAGAGCTGCGGCCACGGCGCCACGCCGCAGGCGGTGCCCACAGAGCTGATCAGTGCGCCGTGTCTTGACGCCGCGCAGGCGGTGACGCTCGGCCGCATGATGCTTAAGGCGCAATCGGTGATCGGGGGGCCGGTCGAGATTGAATGGGCGCTCGACGATGCGGGTTTCAAACTCCTGCAGGCACGCCCGCTCGCGGTCGAGCCGATCACCATACCCGACGAGATCTGGCGCAAGCATCCGGGGCTTAGCGGGCATCCCGCCGGCGTCGGCTGGGGTGCCGGCCGCGCGGTGGTGGTCAACTGCGAGTGCGAGCTGGGGCGGGTTGCGCCCGGCGACGTGCTCGTCACGCGCATTGCCAGCCCCGCGCTGAGCCACGTCTTGCCGCGCGTCGCAGGCGTGGTCGCGGAGCTCGGCGGCTCCACGTCGCATCTTGCCTCGCTCGCGCGCGAGCGCGGCATCCCGATGGTGCTGGGCGTGCTCGAGGCCACCGGCCGCATCCCGGACGGCGCACAGGTCGCGGTCGACGGCGTTGCCGGCACCGTGCGGTGGATGGCCTGATGCGCCCGCGCATCTTCATCACCCAGCCGGTCGCCGACAGCGCCATCGAGCGCTTGCGCCGGGTCGCGAGTGTGAAAGTCAATCCTGATTCCAGCCGCGTCATCGCAAAGCAGGCCCTGATCGCTGCTGTACGCCGATGCGACATCCTATTTTCGCTGCTACACGACGCGATCGATCGTCAGGTGATCGCGGCGAATCCGAAATTGCGGATGATCGCCTCGCAAACGATCACGCCCGACCATATCGACGTCGCCGACGCGACGAAACGGAAGATCCCGGTAACCGGCGTGCCGCCCATAGTGGCGGAGGCGGCCGCCGATCTCACGTTCGGGCTAATGCTGATGGTAGCCCGGCGCATGGTCGAAGCCGACCGACTCGTCCACAAGGGACGCTTTCCCGGCTCGCAATCAAGCTACCTCCTGGGGACTGCCGTCTACGGCAAGACCCTCGGATTGATCGGGGGCGGCGGCCGTATCGGTACGCGCGTTGCACGCCGGGCCAAGGGTTTCGACATCCGCACGCTGTACTGGGCGCCCCGGCGCAAGCCCGAGAGTCTCGAGCGGGACTTTGAGATGACCTATGTGCCGCTCGATCAGCTGCTGAAGGAATCGGATTTCGTCTCGGTGCATTCGCCGCTTACGCCGGAAACGATCCATCAGATCGGAAGCCGCGAATTGGCCCTGATGAAGCCGAACGCGTACCTGATCAATACGGCGCGTGGGGCAATCGTGGATGCGGCGGCGCTTACGCGCGCTCTCAAGAAGCGGCAGATCGCCGGCGCCGGTCTTGACGTGTTCGAGCACGAGCCCAAGGTGACGCCGTCGCTGCTGAAACTACCGAACGTGGTTACCACCCCGCATCTGGGCAGCGCAGTCGGGGAGGTGCGCGAGCAGATGGCGAATATCGTCGTCGACAATATCCTCGCGTTCCTACAGGGGAAGATACCGCCCAATTGCTTCAATCCTGAAGTCTTGCGAGGCTGACGACGCACTATCCAGGGAGTGGCCCATGCCCCGTCCCCTGATCGCGGTCACTGACAGTCCATTTCCCTCGCTCGATCCCGCCAAGGCGGCGCTTGCGCGTATCGATCCCGAGCTGCGGATCGCGAAGAGCCCGTCCGCCGACGATGTCTTGGCGGCGGCGCGCGATGCCGACGCCATCCTCGTCACCTATGCCAAGCTGCCGGGCGAGCTGTTGCGGCAGCTGAGGCGCTGCAAGGCGATCGGCCGATTCGGCCTTGGCGTCGACAACATCGACATTCCGGCCGCGCTTGAGCTCGGCATCACCGTGACCTACGTGCCGGACTATTGCATGCAGGAAGTTTCCGATCACGCGATGGCGCTGCTGCTCGCGCTGGCGCGGAAAATCCCGCAGTCGAACGCGCTGGTGCAGGCGGGGCGCTGGGAAATATCGCCGATGGTCCCGATTCACCGGCTCTCCGGTCGGGTGCTCGGTCTCGTCGGTTTCGGCAACATTCCGCGGACGCTGGCGCCCAAGGCGAAGGCATTCGGGCTGCGCGTCGTCGCCCACGATCCGTACGTGGCACAGCACGTGCTTGCCGCCGCCGGCGTCGAGGGCGTGAGTTTCGATCGGTTGCTCGAAATTTCCGACTTCGTCTCGATTCACGCCCCATTGGTGCCGGCGACGCGCGACCTGTTCAGTGCCGAGGCCTTCCGCAAGATGAAGCAGGGCGCCTGCCTCATCAACTCGGCGCGCGGCCCATTGGTGAACGAAGAGGCGCTTGTCTCCGCGCTCGAGTCCGGCCAGCTCGCCGGCGCCGCCCTCGACGTGGTCGCGGTCGAGCCTCTGCCGAAGGATTCCAGGCTGATCGGGCGCGATAACGTCATCCTGACGCCGCACACGGCCTTCTATTCGGTCGAGGCGCTCAATGAGCTGCAGACCAAATGTGCGGCCGATGTCGCGCGTGTGCTAAGCGGCGAGCCGCCGGTGTATCCGGTCAGGACGGATTGAGCGAAGCCGCCTATTCCGCCGTCCAGCCGCCGTCGAGGACGAGGGCTGCCCCGGTCATCAAGGAGGAGGCGTCGGAGGCGAGGAAGACGATCGCCCCCGTCAACTCGTCGAGCTGGCCCAGCCGGCCGAGCTTGATCTTAGAAAGGACTTCTTCGCGGAAGGCCTTGTCTTCGAAAAACGGTCGCGTCATCGGCGTCTCCAGGAACGTTGGGCCCAGGCTGTTGACGCGGATGTTGTGGGGCGCAAGCTCGATCGCCATCGCCTTGGTAAAACCTTCCATCGCGTGCTTGCTCGCGCAGTAAACGGTGCGGCGAGCTGCCCCGACATGCCCCATCTGCGAAGAGATGTTGATGATCGAGCCGGGACGCTTGGCCTCGATCAGGCGGCGTGCGACCGCTTGCGCCATGAAGAAGGCGGCGCGCACGTTGAGCGCAAAGATGGCGTCGAAATCCTCAACCTTCACATCAACCAAACGGGCCGGGCGATTGGTGCCGGCATTGTTCACGAGCACGTCGAACGGTTCCGCGGTCGCGATCGCGCGGCGCACGGCGTCGAGATCGGTGACGTCGAGCGCAAGCGCGGCGGCCTTGTCTCCGCGCGCGCGAATGGCTTGCGTCGCAGCATCGATTTGCGTTTGCGTACGCGCAACGAGTGTCACGTGCGCCCCGGCCTGCGCCAAGGCGGACGCCGCCGCCAGCCCAATGCCGCGCCCGCCGCCGGTGACGAGCGCGCGCTTGCCGTCGAGACGGAACGAGGGGGTCTTAGCGAGCTCGACGGGGGGCATCGCGCTCACCGCGCAAGCTGCTCACTCCGCCGCCTGCGCAAACGCCACGTTGCGTCCGCCGTAGCGACGCACGCGCACATTGGCCTGCTCGGCATGGGCGTAGAAGCCCTCGAGGATGCACAGTCGCGAGCAATACTCGCCGACCAGCGCGGACGCTTCGTCGGTGAGCACCTTTTGATAGGTGCAGGTCTTGAGAAATTTTCCCACCCACAAGCCGCCGGTGTAGCGCGCCGCCTTCTTGGTCGGCAGCGTGTGGTTGGTTCCGATCACCTTGTCGCCATAGGCGACGTTGGTGCGGGGGCCGAGGAACAGCGAGCCGTAGTTCTTCATGTTGTCGAGGAAGTAGTCCGGATTTCGCGTCATCACCTGCACGTGCTCGGAGGCGATACGGTCGGCCTCGCGCACCATCTCCTCCTCGCCGTCGCACACGATGACCTCGCCGAAATCGGCCCACGCTTTGCCGGCGGTGTCCGCGGTTGGGAGAATTGCGAGCAGCCGGTCCACCTCGCGCATGGTCTCGCGCGCAAGCTTCTCCGAGTTGGTGATGAGGATAGCGGGCGAGGTCGGGCCGTGCTCGGCCTGGCCGAGCAGATCGGTCGCGCAGATCTCGCCGTCCACGCTGTCATCGGCGATGATCAACGTTTCGGTCGGACCGGCGAGCAGATCGATGCCGACGCGGCCGAAGAGCTGGCGCTTGGCTTCGGCCACGTAGGCGTTGCCAGGACCCACGATCATGTCCACGGCGCCGATGGTCTCCGTGCCCAGCGCCATGGCGGCAACCGCCTGCACGCCGCCCAGCACGTAAATCTCGTCGGCGCCGCCGAAATGCATGGCGGCGACGATCGCCGGATGCGGCCCGCCTTTGAACGGCGGCGCACAGGCGATGATGCGGTTCACGCCTGCAACGCGCGCGGTCACGATCGACATGTGCGCCGAGGCGACCATGGGGTAGCGTCCGCCGGGCACGTAGCAGCCGATCGAATTCACGGGGATGTGCCGGTGCCCGAGCACCACGCCGGGCAGCGTTTCGACCTCCAGATCGCGTAGCGTCTCCTTCTGCTTCTGCGCGAAATTGCGCACCTGGGCCTGTGCGAATTTGATGTCATCGAGGTCGCGCTTGGCCACGCGGGAGATCGCGCGCTCGATCTCATTCGCGGTCAGCTTGAACGAAGGCGGCGACCAGTTGTCGAACCTTTGCGACAGCTCGCGCACCGCCGCATCGCGCCGTGCCTCCACTTCGGCGAGGATGCGTTCCACGGTCTCTCGTACTTTCGCATCGGCGGCTTTGATCGCGCCCGCATCCATTCCGCGCTTGAGATAGCGGGCCATGGGAGCCTCCATTCAACTTTTGTAGGGTCCGGCCTCTCACGGCCAGGTCTCAACTTCCATCTTAGCCAAAGACGCGCGCCGTCCGAACTCGTTCATGGATTTAGGTGTTATCGTCTGCAGCCTCATTTAATCGCCTGGGGATTGATCGGCGAGCCGCTGCCGCCGCTGATGATCAGCGCCGGCCCGCAGAAGAAGAATTCGTAAACGCCGTCGGCGGCGCAGTCCTGCGCCAGATCCTTGAGATAGAAGATTTCGCCCATGCATAGCCCCATCGCAGGAATGACCACCCAGTGCCATGGCTGGTTCGCCTCCGTGGTCTCGTTCGGCCGCACCTCCACGCCCCAGGTATCGGAGCAGATGGCCGCGATCTCCCTGTCCTGGCACCAATAACAATTCTCGAACTTGACGCCGGGCGCGTCGCCGCCGGCATAGCCGCCCCATTTCTTCTCCTTGAGGCAGCGCTCCAGTTGGCCGGTGCGAATGATGACAAAGTCACCGCGGCGGATCTCGACGTTCTGCTTCTTGGCGCAACGGTCGAGCTCGTCGTTGGAAATGCCTTCGCCGTCCTTGAGCCAGTCCACGCCGCGGAAACGCGCGATGTCGAGCAGCACGCCGCGTCCGACCATTTTGTCCTTGGAGTGCTCGATCCCCAGCACGTTGAGCCCCTTGGTGTCGATGAGCTTGGCGTCGTAGCCGTTGTAGGTCTTCTCCTCGTAGAAGATGTGCCCGAGCGCATCCCAGTGGGTGGCGCCCTGCACGCACAAGTTCAGCGTGTCGTCGGCGTAACGGATCTTGTTCCAGTCCTGTCGGCCGGCCACGGCATCGGTGCCGGTTGCGAGCATCTGATGGATCGGATTGAAGCGGCCGCCGAACAGGCCGGTCTGCGGGCCGTTGCTGTCGAGCGGGATGCCGAGCGCAAACACTTTGCCGGTGCGGATCAGATGGGCCGCCTTCACAATGTCCTCGGGCGTGACCTGATTGAGCGTGCCGATCTGATCGTCCTTGCCCCAACGGCCCCAGTTGCTGAGCTTCTGCGAGGCCTCCGCGATCGCCTGCCGCCCCACCTTGATGTCCATCGATTGCTTCTCCTGATCCTTGCACGATCGCACGCTGTCCGCGCCACAGCTCCGCCCGAGCCGTCGATCGGGATTGTGACCTTTCGGGCAAGCTTCGTCCATTTGGAAATGGGCGCTATCATCGAAGCGCGACGTTGCTCGAGAAACCCGTTAGGGCACGTCGTCAAGCCAAGGAAGCGCCGCTAGACCAGCCGTATCATTGACAGTCGCGGATCGGCTCCCGGAATGTAGGCTTCCGCCAATCCGAGTTCCCGGCGCACCATGTTGGCGCCGCGCACCAGCGCGAGCATCTTGTAGTAGGCGTGCATGCGGCTCATCGACTGCCGGCCGAAGCCGCAGTCGCTCGACAAGATCAGCCGCTCCGGCTCGATATAGCGGAGCGCGAGTCGGATCAGCTGGGCGACCTCCTCCGGGCGCTCCACCTGCAGCGTGCGGTGGCTGATAACGCCGAGTGCGACCTTCTTGTCCTTGGAGATCATCCGGCCGATGTGCTCGAAATCGAGGCCGCGGTTGAACGCGCCCTCGAAGGTGATGACGTCCACGTCGAGTTGATCGAAGTATGGCAGCGCGTCCTTGTAGGACTGGTCGCGGCTCGCCACGCGCTGGGCGGCGGGGCTGCCCCAGCAGGTGTGGCACCACACCTCGCATTTGCCGCGCAAGCCTGCGACCTCGGCGTTGAACGCCTCGACCCACTGCGCCGGCGCGATGGTGGCGTTCGGGTCGGCGATCACCTGATGGATGGCCGGTTCCTCGATCTGCACGATGGGCGCGCCGGCATCGGCGAGCGCGTGGTACTCGCGGTTGAGCGCGGTGGAGAGGTCGAATAGTAGCTTCAAGCGGTCGCGGTAATGCTCGTCGATCAGCATCAGCGCGAGGATTTGCGCCGAGATCGAGCCGATCTTCACCGGCCGGTCGGTCATGGTGGCAATCGCCTTGTAAGCGCGATCGAGCTCGAGCGCGGTCGCGCCGATCGGGCCTTCGACCGGCGGCGTCATGCGCGTCTCGATCACCTCCCACATCAGGTCGCCGGGGCCCTTGTCGGCCATGAAATGCGCCGGAGGCACCTCGACGCGCGGCTTGCCAATACCGGCGATGCGCTCGGTGGCGTAGGCCACCCAGCTGCGGCCGGCGACGTCGTTGTCGAGACGCGCGTCGCCGTCGACCAAAATGTCGATGCCGGCGCGGTGCTGGGCGATGACGTTGCAAGCGAGACAATCGAAATGCTGCTCGCGGTAGGCGGCCTGCGATAGACCATAGGAGAGCGGCATGCCGCGCAGGTTGGCCGTATACCAGCCCGGCCGCGGCAGCGCCCCGGTCGTGGTGGTGAGGAGGGCCTTGCCCTTGGTCGCCGTGAACATGCCGCTGCTAGACCCTGCCGAGCGCGTGCAGAATCTTGCCCGGCGTGAACGGCATGTCGGTGAGCGAGTTGGCACCGAGCGGGCGCAGCGCATCGTTGATGGCGTTCATGACCGCGCCGGGCGCGCCAGCCGTGCCGGCTTCCCCGGCGCCCTTGGCGCCCAGCTCGGAATCGGCGGTCGGCGTGACCACGTGGCCGACTTCGATGTCAGGCATTTCGGCGGCCATCGGTACGAGATAATCCGCCATGTTGCCGTTGAGCAGCTGTCCGCGCGCGTCATAGATGCAGTGCTCGAACAACGCCGCGCCGATCCCTTGCACCACGCCACCGCGAATCTGCTCGTCGACGAGCTGCGGGTTGATCACAGTTCCGCAGTCCTCGACGCACCAGTGCTTGAGCAGCGTCACGATCCCGGAGTCGGCGTCTACTTCGAGGTAGCTCGCCTGAACGCCGTTGGTGAAAGCGAACGGCCAGGCGCGCGGCACATAGTGGCGCGTCGCCATCAATTCCGCCTGGAAGCCGGGCGGCAGCGTGTCGGGACGGAAATAGGCGATGCGGGCGAGCTCGTGTAGGGGCAGCCGCTCGCTGCCGCCCTCGCGATCGACCACGCTGCCGTCGCGGATGTCGAGGTCTTCGGGCTTGGCCTGCAGGATCGAGGCGGCGCAGGCGAGCACGTTGGCGCGCAGCGCCTTGCCCGCCTGCCAGGCGGCTTCGCCGCCAATGCCGGCCGCACGCGAGGCCCAGGTGCCGCCGCCGTAGGGCGTGTTGTCGGTATCCCCCGTGACGACCCGCACGCGCTCGATCGGCACGCCGAAGGAGGAGGCCGCGACCTGCGCGATGACCGCCTCGGCGCCCTGGCCCTGCTCGGTCACGCCGGTGTGGCAGATGACCGCGCCTTGGGCGTCGAGCCTCATGGTGACGCCGTCCTGCGCGGAGATTTTTGCGCCGCCGACGCCGTAGAAGGCCGCACTCGGATTGGTCACTTCGATGAAGGAGGCAAAGCCGATGCCGCGGTAAATGCCCTGCGCCCGTAATCGTTTCTGCTCCGCGCGTAGCCCGGCGTAGTTCATCATCGCGTCGAGATGGGCGAGCGACTCGTGGTGCGACAGCGCCTCGAACTTGATCCCGGATGGACCGGTGGACGGATGCGCGTCGTCCGGGATCAGATTGCGACGCCGGATTTCCAGCGGGTCCATGCCGATCTTGGCGGCGGCCAGCTCAACCAGCCCCTCGGTGACCGCGGTCGCAATCGGATGGCCGACCGCACGATATTGGCACATGACATTCTTGTTCTGAAACACGACCCGCGCACGGGCGCGGTAATTGGGGCAGGCGTACGGCCCCCCGGTGAGGTTGACGATCTGGTTCGCCTCGATTCCCGACGTGCGCGGGTAAACCGAGTAAGGGCCGATGCCGGTGAGGTCGTCGATTTCCCAGGCGGTGATGGTACCGTCGTTCTTGACGCCGATCTTGGCTTTGACGCGATGATCGCGGGCATGGATGTCGGTGACGAAGCTCTCGATGCGATCGGCGACAAACTTGATCGGGCGCTTGAGCAGCTTGGACAGCGCGACCGTCGCCATTTCGTCGGCGTAAGTGTGCACCTTGATGCCGAACGAGCCGCCCACGTCCTTAGTCAGGACGCGAACTTGATGCTCCTCGAGACCGAGATGCTTGGCAAACAGATTCTGCATCATGTGCGGCGCCTGCGTGCCGTGATAGACCGTGAGCCGCGCATCGCCCGGATTCCAATCCGCGACAATGGCGCGCGGCTCATTGGTGACGCCGGTGTGACGGCCGAAATCGAAGGTCGTCTCAATCACCGCATCGGCTTCTTTGAAGCCCTTGTCCGGGTCGCCGGCGACGTGCACGCGCTCGAAGGTGAGATTGTCGCCGAGCTCGGGATGGATGACCGGAGTGCCGGGCTCGAGCGCGGTTTCGGCGTCGGTGACCGCGGGCAGCTCTTCGTATTTGACCTCGACCAGCTCGCACGCATCCTCGGCTTCGGCGCGGCTGCGCGCGACGACGGCGCACACCGCCTCGCCTTGCCAGCAGGCGCGCTCGACCGCGAGTGCGTGTTGCGGCGCCGATTTGATCCCCTTGAGGTGCGTGAGCACCCCGACCCAGGGCGTGATCACCTTGGCGAGCTCGGCACCGGTGACGACAGCGATGACGCCGGGCGCCTTCGCCGCGGCCTCCGTCGCGATTGCGACGATACGCGCATGCGCATAGGGCGAGCGCACGAAAGCGACGTGCGCCATGCGCGGCAGCGTCATGTCGCTGACGAATTGACCGCGGCCGCGCGTGAGACGCGCGAGGTTCGGCCGCGGCACCGAGCGGCCGATGTAGGAGTTCGGTCGGTCGAGAGCGGAAACGACCGGCGGGGAGTCGTCGGCGATCTTCATCTGTCTGCACCGTGGCGCCGCGTGCCGCGAACTTTCGATCGCGAAACGGTCGGCTTTAACTCGAAATGCGCTGCCCGCAGCAGGACCGCGCGTGGCTGCGTTTGCCGTGCATTCATGACTTCGCTCCTGCCCGTGCTTGCGCCACCGCCTCCACCGCATCGACGATGGCCTGATATCCGGTGCAGCGGCAGTAATTGCCGGAGAGATGGGCGCGGATTTGCTCGCGGGTTGGAACGCCGCCGCGGGCCAGCAATTCCTGCGCCGCAAGCAGCATGCCCGGCGTGCAGTAGCCGCATTGCAACGCGTTGCGTGCGACGAATGCCTGCTGCAAATCCGTGATCTCGTCGGCGTCGGCCACCCCTTCAATGGTGTCGACCCGCGCGCCGTCGCATTGCACGGCCAGCATCAGGCAGCCGCGTACCACCACGCCGTCGACGCGCACGCTGCAGGCGCCACATACGCCGTGCTCGCAGCCGACATGACTGCCGGTGAGCGCGAGGTCTTCGCGCAGGAAATCCACCAGCGTCTTGCGCGCATCGACGCGTTCGCGCACCTCCTCGCCGTTGACGATAACCGCGATGTCGTGGAATCGCTCGCTCATGACGGCGCCCGACCGAGCTGCCGTGCCACGCGCCGCAATAGCACGCCGGCAAGGTGCGTCTTCACCTCGCTCGATGCGTGCATGTCATCGGAGGGCTCGAGGTCCGCGTCGAGCGCGCTCACCGCCGCCTCGACATCGCCCTCCGCCAGCGCAGTCTCGGCGCTGCGCGCGCGCACCGGGGTCGCGGCAACGCCGAAAAAGGCAAGACGCAGATTCTTGAGGCGCTTGCCGTCGGCCTGCGCGCAGGCAGCAAGTCCGACCATGGCGTAGTCGCCGTGACGGCGCGCGAACTCGGCGAAGCCGACGCGGCTGTCGGCGCTCGCGGCCGGAACACGAATGGCGGCAAGCATATCGCGGGGTGTCAGCGCGGTCTCGAAAAGGCCCTTGAAGAACTCCTCAGCGTTGATCGTGCGTTCACCGTTCGGTCCGACGATTTCGATTTCACCGCCGAGTGCGACGACGCAAGCCGGCAGCTCGGCGGCGGGATCGGCGAAAGCGAGCGAGCCGCCGACTGTGCCGCGGTTGCGAATCGCGGGGTGGCCGATATGCGGGAGAGCCAAAGCGATGAGCGGCGCCGCTTCCGCGATCTCAGCCGAGCGTTCCGCCTGCGCGTGACGCACCAGCGCGCCGATCTCGACATCGCCGTTTTTCAACGCGATCCGGTCGAGCCCGCTGATGCCGTTGATGTCGACGAGTAGTGCGGGCTGGCTCAACCGCATGTTGAGCGTCGCGATCAGGCTCTGTCCGCCCGCGAGCAGCCGTGCATCGTCCGTTGCCAGCAATTCGATCGCGTGCGCGACCGAGCGGGCCTTGGCATAGGCAAACGGTGCGGGCTTCAACCCCATCCTCCCGGCGACGCTTATCGTTGAGCTATTGTCGCCGCTTGGCGCGGGCCGTCAATCCTCGGTGGGTGTCGTCCGATCGGTGAAGCACGCGTTGCCGAGGCCGGTACCGATCGTCAGTACTCCCCAACGGGTCACGTCGCGCATGAACGGCGCCTCGCTCAACCCCTGCACCACCGCGTCGTTGTGCAGGAGGGTGAGCGTCTCGTGCTCGCCGATGGTCGGGATTGCTTCATGCAGCGCGTGCGGCAGATTGAAGCTCTTGCTCTCCCAGTTGCCCGGCAAATTCTGTGCCCCACACGAGATGGTGCCGTCTGCTTCGATGAGGCCCGGGCAGCCGATTCCAATGAAAGGCGCCAGGCGCAGTCCCTCTTTGTCGGCCCGTCTGATGAGGCCCGACAGCATCTTGATAAGAGTTTCTCCACCGCATCTCCGCGGCTGACGTTGTTTTCGTCGGCGTGTCGCCACAGCTCGAATTTCCAGACGAATGCCTTCGACAGGTCGCTCGCCTTTTTCAGATTGAGCGCGACAACGCCGGCGCGGATATTGGTCCCGCCGATGTCGACGGCGAGAATCGCATCGTGCGCCTCGAACATCCAACGCGGCGCCAAATGCGCGGCCCCAATCAAACCGGCTTCATCGGGTACGTTGCGGACGGGCAGGAGATCGAGAGGCACCTTATCGGATTTCAGGATCACGGCCGCGCGACCGATGCTGATCTCGCCCACCCTGGTGGCGCGGAAGCCGCCGCCCACGACAATCCTTTCGGTATCGCGCCAGGCCTTGAGCTTGAGAAAGCGGCGGATGACGAGGGCCAACTCCTGCGCGAAGTCCTCGATTGCGCTTTGCACGACGCCGGCAGCCTCTGGGTCGCCCTCGGTGAGCAGCGCATCGAGTTTCTTCCTGCTGATGTCCTCGCTGGCCTCGTCGCCGAACGGATCGCTGCCGGCCTTGCGCAACGGTTTGCGCCAGCGCTCGAGAATGGTACGGAACGCGCCCTTGTTGGCGCGGTCGCCGAGCAAGCCTTCGTCGTCCTTCAATTCGACGTTGTAGCTGTCCACCTCGACCTCGGGGAGGGAGGCGGCGCCGTGCGTCGCAACGCTCGGCGCAGTCGTGCTCTGATCGGCCATGAGCCATTCCCGTGGCAAGTCCATAACAATCGCCAAGCGACCGAAAAGTTTCAACGCCTCGGTCAGACCGGCGAGGTTGCAGCGACGATCCGGCGTACGATATCGATTGCCCACCGCATCAGCGTTTCCGATGCCTCGAGCGTTCGGAAGGCGGCATGGGAGGTGAGCGTGACGTTGTCCATGCGGGCCAGCGGATGATCCGGTTTGAGGGGTTCGGCATGAAAGACATCGAGGCCGGCATGACGGATGTGCCCGCTGGCAAGCGCCTCTAGCAGGGCTGCTTCCTCGACCAGCGCCGCGCGCGCGGTATTGACGAGGATCACCCCACGCTTGGTGCGTGCGAGGCGTTCAGCGTTGATCAAGCCGCGTGTCTCGTCGTTGAGTGCGAGGTGTAGCGAAATCACGTCGGCGCGCGCCAGCAACTCGTCGAGCCCGACCAGCGGCACGCCAGCTTCCGCACGCGGCGAGCGATTCCAGCCGATTACCTCCATGCCAACGCCGCACGCGATCCGTGCCACCTCTCGACCGATGCCGCCAAGCCCGATCAGGCCGAGCGTCTTGCCGTTGAGCTGCATGCTTTCGAGCGGATCCCACACGCCCCCTCGCACCGCCCGATCCATGCGCGCGAGGTCGCGGCAGCAGGCGAATATCAGCGCCATCGCGTGCTCGGCGACGGCGATGTCTCCATAGCCCTTGATGGTGTGCACCTTGATCCCGAGATCGTTCAGCGCGGGCACGTCCATGTAGCTCGAAGCGCCGGTACCGAGAAAGACGATGTGCTTGAGCCCGCGGCACCGGGCCATCAAGTCGGTCGGCATATAGGAATGATCGTCGAGGCAGAGGTCGTAACCGGCGAGCAGCCGCGGCAGGTCGGCGGATTGAAATGGCGCGCTATTGATGGCAATCGGGGGGTCGTCGGGCCGTCGCACGCGCGCAAAGACCGGCGCGAGTTGATTGTTGCAGTCGATGAAGATCGATTTCATGGTCGCGCCGGTTCCCTCGTCATTTCTGCGGGCATAGTAGTACTGTATCAACGGGCAGGCAGGGAGGATGGGATATGCCTGGCGAGTTCAAGGACAAGATCGTCGTCATTTCGGGGGCGAGCCGCGGTATCGGCCGCGGCATCGCGCTCGCATTCGCGCGCGAAGGCGCGCAAACCGTGCTGGCCTCCTCTTCCGAGCAGAACCTGGCGGCCGCAGCCAAGGCGGTGGCGGCGGAAGGCCCGCAGCCGCTGACGGTCGCCGGCGATCTGCGCAGGCTCGAGGCTTGCGAGCAATTGTTCAACCGCGTCAACGAACGCTTTCAGCGCTGCGATGTGCTCGTCAACAATGCGGGCGCGACGCGCGCGGGCGCGTTTCTGGAATTGCCCGATGCGGTCTGGCTCGACGGCTTCGCCCTGAAATTTTTCGGTTGCGTGCGGCTCACCCGGTTGTTCTGGCCGCTGCTGAAGGCTGCGCAGGGAAGCGTGATCAACATCGTCGGCGGCGCGGCGCGCACGCCCGACGCCGAGTTCTTGATCGGCGGGTCGGTCAATGCGGCGGTGGCCAACTTCTCCAAGGGCCTGTCGAAGCTCGGCAATCGCGATAACGTCAACGTTAACGTCATTCATCCCGGCAATACCGACACCGAGCGGCAAGACGAGCTGCGCCGGCAGCGCGCGGCGGCATCGGGCCGGACGGTCGACGAGTTGCGCGCCGAGGCGCTCACCAAGAGCAACATGCGCCGCTTCGGCAAGCCCGAGGATGTTGCCGCGCTCGCGCTGTTCCTGTGCTCCGACCGCGCGCGGCACGTCCAGGGCACTGCCATCGCGGTCGATGGCGGCGCGACGCCCGGCCACCATTGACCGAGTTCACTTTTGCGAGTGCCGGTGCCGAGCAACTTGCGCACGCTCAGGGAGACTGGTCTCATAGGAAAAGCGCCCAGGCGGCGGAATAAGTGTTCGCGCGGAGGGTTGTTGATTCGATCGCCGGGTGTCTCGCCGGCGACGAGATTTCGGGAGGACGACATGAATCAGATGACGCGGCGCGCCTTCGGCGTGGCCGGTTTTGCCGTGCTGCTCGTCACATCCGCGAGCTTTGCCCAGCAGCAGCCACCGCCGGTGCGCGTGCGCGGCACGATCGAGGCCGTCGACGGGGGAGTGTTGACCGTAAAGTCGCGTGACGGCTCCAATCTGACCATCAAGCTCGCCGATAACGCGCGAGTCTCGATTGCCGTCAAGGTGCCGTTGTCGGAAGTCCAAGTGAATAGTTACGTCGCGATCACCGCCATGCCGCAGGCTGACGGTAGTCAGCGCGCAATCGAGGTGATGATTTTCCCGGAGGCTCAGCGCGGAACGGGCGAGGGGCATGGGGCTTGGGATTCGCGGCCGCAAAGCACGATGACGAACGCTACAGTCGCGCAAACAGTCGCTGGCGTGGATGGCCAGGTGCTGACGGTGAAGTACAAGGGCGAAGAGAAGAAAATTATCGTTCCTTCGGACGCGACGATCATTACCACGAGGCCTGGGGACAAGAGCGACCTCAAGCCCGGGGTCAAGATCTTCATTTTCGCCGCCACGAAGCAGCCGGACGGAACCCTGCAGGCGATGAACATCACCATCGGCCGTGACGCTTGACGCCCGTCGGTGAGTGACCAAAGGCACAGGTAGTATTCAACTTCGCACGCCCGCGGCCGTGGATTGGCGGAAATAACGAGTTTTTCGGGAGCAAGACATGAGGGATGAGATCGCAGATTTGCCGGCAGGACTTTCGGGAGGATGACATGAACCAGATGATACGGCGCGTTTTCGGGGTGGCCGGCTTTGCCCTGCTGCTCGCCACGTCCGCAAGCTTCGCCCAGCAACAACCGCAGACGGTGCGGATCCGCGGCCAGATCGAAAAGGTCGAGGGTGATGTCCTCGACATCAAGGCGCGCAACGGAGATATGGTCAAGGTGAAGCTCGTCGACCCGGGGCGGGTGATGGCGCTGGTCAAGGCCTCGCTCGACGACGTCAAGGTTGGTAAATTCATCGGCGTCACCGCCATGCCGCAGGCCGACGGCAGCCAGAAGGCCGTCGCGATCCAAGTCTTCCTCGATTCCCAGAAAGGCGTCGTGGCCGACAGACATTTTCCCTACGATTGGCAGCCGGGCAGCACCATGACCAATGCCGTCGTGGACACGATGGTAGCCGCCGTCGATGGTCCGACGATCACGGTCAAGTACAAGGAGGGGGAAAAGAAGGTGATTGTTCCGCCCAATACGCCGATTGTCGCCTCCGCTGCGGGCGACAAGAACGAGCTTAAGCCGGGTACTCACATGATCATCCACGGTGCAACGAAGCAGCCGGATGGGTCGCTAACGGCGCCGAATATCTATATCGGCCGTGACGGCCTCGTGCCGCCGATGTGAGATGGCTGTGAGCCATCGCCGCTTTTGATTTCCTACGTGCCGTCCCTTGCGGGGGCACGCTGTTTCGGAGGACCTATGAGCGGAATGACAAGAGCCCTGCTTGCGGGCGCAGCCTTGCTCGCGGCGCTTGCGGCTTCGTCGGCGTTCGCCCAACAGCAGCAGACGGTGCGCCTGCGCGGGCCCGTGGAGGCGGTGGACGGCTCGATGCTCACCGTCAAGGCCGGAGAGGCAGGTGACGTGAAGGTGAAGCTTACTGACAACGCCGCGGTGTACGGCGTGGTCAAGGCGGCGCTGGCCGATATCAAACCGGGCGCTTTCATCGCTGTCGGCGCGACGCCGCAGGCCGACGGCAGCCAGCGCGCCATTCAGGTCGTGATCTTCGCCGAGCCGCTGCGCGGCACCGGCGAGGGTCACCGGCCCTGGGATCGGCCGAACACCACCATGACCAATGCGACGGTGGATACGACGGTCGCCGGCGTCGACGGCCACGTGGTCATGGTCAAGTACAAGGACGGCGAGAAGAAGATCATCGTCGGTCCGGATGCCGTGATCCGCGCTTATGTCGTCGGCAGCAAGGACGAGCTCAAGCCCGGCGCCAATATTGCCATCATTGCCGCGACGAAGAAGCCGGACGGGACATTCGAAGCGGCCCGGGTCAATGTCGGCCGCGACGGTATCGTGCCCTAACGTCAGCGAGGTGCGATTTTCGTGCCGCCGCGACGCGCGGGCGCGTGCGCCGAGCCGCGTGCGGGAACATCGAGGTCGCTTGCCAGCAAATCCGGGAGCTGGGCGGGGGCGGCGATGCGCGGCGGATTGCGGCGGCCGCGGGCGCGACTGTCGACATTTTCGTCGTGCGGGCGTTTGACCGCGTCGGCGCGCGCGAGCGCCTCGATCGGTGGCGCGTCCTCAGTCAAGCGGGCAAGCAGGAAAGTGAGGTCGTTAAGCCTTGCCGCGACGACGTGGATGACGCCGGATTCCTGCTGCAGTTCTCCGCTGACGGCGATATAGCGCGCGCCCATGATGATGGGACGAAAGCGCTCGAAAGTCTTCGGCCACACGATGATGTTGGCGACCGCGGTCTCATCCTCGATGGTCATGAAGATGACGCCATTGGCCGAACCCGGCTGCTGGCGAACGGTCACGAGCCCGGAGACGCTGACGCGCGCCGCCGATGGCAATCCGCGCAGCTCCTCGTTGGGGATGATGCCGCGCCGGGCGAGGTCGGCGCGCAGGAAGCTCGCCGGATGCGGGCGCAGCGACAGTTCGAGGAAGCGGTAGTCATTCACCACCTCCTCGCCGAGCGGCATTGCACGGCGGGCTCGCGCGGAACAGAGATTTGCGCAGGCGCTTGTGGCGGAACGGCCGCCACACGGAATAATGGCAGATCATCGTCCTTGTCGCCGACGCGGCCGAGCGCCTTCGCCGCCCACAAGGCCTGCCGCCGGCTATGGCCAAGCGAGCCGAAGGCATCGGCATCGGCGAGTCGCGCGACGATATGGGGCGGCAACGCGGTGCGTAGCCAGAGATCGCGGACGGAGGTGTAGCCAGCTCCGCGGTTCTGCACGATGCGTCTGCCGTGCTCTTCCGACAATCCCTTGATCTTGCGGAAACCCAACCGCAGCGCGTGTGTCGCGCGGATGTCGCCCGCCATATCGCGGTGGAGTGCATGCACGGCGGCGTGCGAGCCCGGCTCGAGCGTGGCGTCCCAGTGGGACTGATTGATGTCGACCGGGCGCACTTCGACTCCATGCTCGCGCAGGTCGCGCACGATCTGCGCCGGCGCGTAGAAGCCCATGGGTTGCGCATTGAGCAGTGCCGCCGCGAACACGTCCGGATAGTGGCACTTGAGCCAGGCCGACGCGTAGACGAGGAGCGCGAAGCTCGCCGCGTGACTTTCCGGGAAGCCGTATTCGCCGAACCCCTCGATCTGGCTGAAGCAGCGTTCGGCGAACTCGCGCGGATAGTTTCTGGCCACCATTCCTTCGATCATCTTGGTCTTGAACATGCCTATGGTGCCGGTGCGCTTGAAGGTCGCCATCGCGCGGCGCAGCTTGTCGGCTTCCCCCGGCGTAAAGCCGCCGGCGACAATGGCGATCTTCATTGCCTGTTCCTGGAACAAGGGAACGCCGAGCGTCTTGCCGAGGACGGCTTTAAGCTCCTGCGAAGGATAGGACACTGGCTCAATTCCCTGCCGGCGGCGCAGATACGGATGCACCATGTCGCCCTGAATCGGGCCCGGCCGCACGATCGCGACTTCGATGACGAGATCGTAGAATTCGTTCGGCTTGAGCCGCGGCAGCATCGACATTTGCGCGCGGCTTTCCACCTGAAACACGCCGAGCGAGTCCGCGCGTTGCAACATGCGATAAACGGCGGGGTCTTCTTTCGGAATCGTAGAGAGCGTAAAAAATCCCTGCCCGTTATTTTGCTGTTCGCGGAATGAACGGAACGGAAGGCCATAGTGTTTCTCGGTCAGCTCGAATGCCTTGCGCAGGCATGTGAGCATGCCCAGCCCGAGCACATCGACCTTGAGAATGCCGAGCGCATCGAGATCATCCTTGTCCCATTCGACGAAGGTACGGTCCTCCATTGCGCCATTGCCGATCGGCACGACCTCGTCGAGCCGGCTGCGGGTGATGACGAAGCCGCCGACATGCTGGGAGAGATGGCGCGGGAAGGATTGGATCTCGACGGCAAGCGCACGCATTTTCTGCATCCGCGGGCTGTTCACGTCGATGCCGGCGCGCACGAGTTCGGCGGTGCGCACCCCGCCGCCGCCCATGCCCCAGATCGAGGAGGAAAGCGCGCCGATGGTGTCTTCGGACAGCCCGAAGACCTTGCCGACCTCGCGGATGGCGGAACGGCCGCGATAGGAGACGACGGTTGCGGCAATGCCGGTATGGTCGCGACCGTAGTGCTCGTAAATGTGCTGAATCACCTCCTCGCGTCGCTCGTGCTCGAAATCGACATCGATGTCGGGCGGCTCGCCGCGATCCGAGGAGATGAAACGTTCGAACAGAAGGCGTCCATCGCGCGGGTCGACGTCGGTGATGCGCAAGCAGTAACAGACCGCCGAGTTGGCCGCCGAGCCGCGACCTTGACACAGGATGTTTTGGCTTCGCGCGTACTCGACGATGTGATGGACGGTGAGAAAATAAGGTGCGTAGTTGAGCTTGGCGATGAGCGCCAATTCATGATCGAGCGACTGGCGGACACTGTCCGGGATGCCGTCGGGATAGCGCGCGGCCGCGCCCTCCCAGGCCAGGTGGACGAGCGCGTCCTGAGGCGTTGCGAAACCCGCGCGCATTTCTTCGGGATATTCATAACGTAGCTCATCCAGCGAGAGGGTCAGCGCCGCATCGAGCGCCGCTGTTTCTTCGATCGCTTCCGGCGCATCGCGGAAGAGACGCATCATCTCGGCGGGCGGCTTTAGATAACGCTCGGCATTTGCGGCAAGACGGCGTCCCGCCGTGTCGATCGTCAGGTGCTCGCGGATGCAAGTGAGCACGTCCTGCAGTTCGCGCCGGTCCGGGTGATGATAGAACACGTCGTTGACGGCGATGAGCGGCACGCCGGCTTGGCGCGCGATCGCAGCGCGCCGGGCGAGCCGCGTGCGGTCATTGCCGCGATAGAGCATTGTAGCGGCGAGCCGCACGCGGCCGCCGGCCGCTTCGCGCAGGAGAGCGAGAAGATCGGTTGCGCCGGTTTTCTTCTCGGCATTTGCAACCAGCCGAAGGCCGGCCCTTCGCGCAGGTTCGGCTTTGGTCGAGGCGGGGAGGGGGATGGACGCGGACGCTGACGGCGGCTTTCGCAAGAAGGGAGGCGACCGGTGCTCCCATGTCGATGTCTCCATCACAATGAGCTCGAGTCCTTCGATGTGCTCGAGCAAATCATCGCGATAAAGGATGCATTCGCCTTTCTCCGCGCGCAGATTGCCGCGCGTGAGCAGCCGGCACAGTCGCCCCCACGCGGCCCGATCGCGTGGATAGGCGAGAATGTCCGGCGTGCCGTCGGCGAAGACGAGCCGCGCCCCAGGGTGGTAGACGAGCGCCAATTCCTGCTCGCGTTTGATCAGATGCGCGCGCACCACGCCCGCGACCGAATTGCGATCGCACAGCCCGAGACCGTCGAGCCCGATATGCGCGGCTTGCAGTATCAGCTCCTCGGCATGCGAGGCACCGCGCAGGAACGAGAAGTTGGATGCGACGGCGAATTCGAAGTAACGCGGCATGTCACGCATACAATCCATGGACGAACCAGCGCGGCGGCGACGGCGCCACGTCGCGATAGAGTCCCGCGCGAAACAGCCAGAAGCGCAGCCCCGCCTTGTCCTCGACGCGGAAATAGTCGCGCGCCGGGCCGCCCTTCTCGCTCCACCAGGCGCCTTCGATGCGTTCGGGCCCTTCGGCCCGAACCACCTCGTGCAAGGCGCGGCGCCAACGGAAGCGCGCCGGCGGGCCGTCGGGCACGAGGGCGAAGACATCCGCAATGGGCTCGGGCTTGGCGAGCAAACGCAGCGGCCGTGAACTCAATCCGGCCTCGGCGCGAAAGCGGCGGAACGCATCCCAGCCGAATTCGCCTCGCGTCATGGCTTGCGCCGGCATGACCGCGGCGGCGAGCTCGGGAATGTGGCTATCGCGGGCGAGAAGACGCGAAACCCGTTGCCGTCCGAGCCGCGCGCTCAGTCGATCGATCAAGCGATCAAGCTCGATCTGATCTTCACGCGTGCCGAGGCCGATCTGCTCGTCCCGACAGGGCTCGGCATTAAGGACCGAAAGCCGCGCCAGATCGAAGCCGAAGCCGGGATCGATCTCGTCGCCGAGCGCGGCCAGCCGCTCGACGAAAAGCGCGCGGATCACTTGCGGGTCGCGCACCGGTCGCGAGGTACCGGCCGCGATGCGCTTGACCGCGCCATCGGTGCGGAAGAGGGCCAACTCGAGGCGTCGCGCGCCGTCGCCGCGCGCTGCCAGCGCCGTCTTAAGTCGCGCGGCGAGCCGCTCGACGCTCGCGAGCACGTCCTCCTCCCGCGCAATCGGCTCGTGAAAGCTCTTCTCCGCGACATAGGGCGCGACCGGCAGGCGCGGGGTGAGCGGCTCGTCTTCGCGGCCGAGCGCGCGGTCGAGCTGGCGCAAGAGATCGGCGCCGAAACGGGCGGCAAGCGGTGAGCGCGGCAGATCGAGAATGTCGCCGATGCGTTTCAGGCCGACCCTTGCCAGCGCGGCGACCGTCTCGTCCGGCAGCCGCAGCGCTGCAAGCGGCAGCGGCGCAAGACGTCCGCGCGGGTCGCGAGTTGAATCTGCCTGTGTTGTCGTATCGCCAAAGCGCGTCGCCGCGGAGGCTGCGCCAATGGTGGCGGCAATAGCGGCGCGGGCCGAAAAGCCCAAACGCGTCATTCGCGCGAGAAGATCGGCGCGCAGCCTCTCTTCGCCGCCGAAGAGATGTGCACAGCCGCCGATGTCGAGCAAAATGCCGTCGGGCGGATCGATAGCGACGAGCGGCGTGTAGCGCTGGCAGGTTTCCGCAATGGCATCGAGAAGGCGGGCGTCGGCGGTTTGATCCTCCGGTACAGCGGTGAGCGTCGGGTGCATGGCACGAGCCTGCGCCAGCGCGAGGCCGGCCGTGAGTCCGAGCTGCTCCGCTGCGGCATCGATCGCAAGCACGAGATCGAGATTGCCGCGCTTGCCGAATACAACGAGGGGGGAGGGCGCCTCACGCCACTGCCGTGCGATGCGGTCGGTCGAAAGCCGCTCCAGCCACAGGCTCAGAATGCGTTGCGAGCTCGAAACGCTGCTCCACACTGTTCCACTCCACGATCCATGTTCCGAGAGGGCCACGACGGTTGCGCACGAGACGCGCGAGGAAGCGGGGCGAAGCGACGTCGTGAGATCGCTCGGCATCGAGGAATGATGCCGCGCCGATGATCCAACGTGTTACGGCGGCGGAAGGCGCGTCGTCAGGCGCGGTGTACAGGATGATGCCCAGCGCGTTGCCGGCGGCAGCGGCGAGCGCAAGCCGCCGCGTCGCCACCTGATCGATGCCGCGCGGTCGCATTTCGCCGATCACCATGCCGACGGCGCGGCAGCGCAGCGCTTCCTCCATCGTCCACAGCACATCGCGCGCGCACGGAGCAGCAACCGTGATCAGCCGCTCGGGAGCAATCCCGATTTCGTCGAGACCGGGGCCATAAAGCGCGCCATTCTCGGCGAGCGAGAGGTCCTCGGCGGTCCAGAGCACGTTTCGTCCCGAAGGGACCGAAACCGGTCTTCCGTCATTGCGCGCGTTGCATGAATTGCCGATCGGGGCTGGCGCTCCCCGCAATGATATCCTTCGCGCCGCGAGTGCCAGCGCAAAGCCGCTGGCGGCGGGGACTTCCGCCTCCCGCGCGGCGGCAATCTCGTGCAGCGTGCCACCGCCGAGCCCGCCGCCGAGAGCGGCGTCGATCACAGGGGTGCCAAGCGCAAACAGCGCGCCGCAATCGCCCGCAAGGCCGGTTGCCGCCTCGAGCGCGCCGAGCTGGCGGCGGAGCTGGTCGATACGGGCTGTCGGCTCCCCTGCAGAAGGGTTCGGTCGTGCGGCTGCGGTCATCGGCCAGCCAATCGTGTTCATGATTTGTTCTATTGATTCCCGAACCCACCGGCGCCGTCAAGCGGAAGTCTAATTTATTGAAAAAAGCCCTCTTTCCCGGACCGCTCCCGGTCCGGAACGCCGACATTATCCGGGCGTACTCGCCAGTCGACGCTTACGGCTGCGCGAGCAGGCCGCGGTCGATGTCGCGAACGCTCTTCACGCCACAGAGCGCCATGGTCACATCGAGCTCTCGCGCGAGAATGTCGATGGCGGCGGCAACTCCGGCCTCCCCGCCGGCGCCGAGGCCATAGATGTAGGAGCGTCCCACCATGCACGCGCGCGCCCCGTAGGCGAGCGCGCGCACCACGTCTTGACCGGAGCGGATGCCGCCGTCGAACATCACTTCGATCACGTCGCCGACCGCATCCACCACCTTCGGCAGCGCCGAGATGGAGGAGGGCGCGCCGTCGAGCTGGCGTCCGCCGTGATTGGAGACCACGAGCGCGCCGGCGCCCGTCTTGGCGGCGATCCGGGCATCCTCCACGTCGAGAATGCCCTTGAGGATGAGCTTGCCCGGCCACAGGCTGCGTATCCACTCGACGTCCTTCCAATTCAATGTCGGATCGAATTGGCTGGCGGTCCACTGCGCCAATGAATTGACGTTTTCCATGCCGCGTACATGGCCGGCGAGGTTGCCGAAGGTCTTGCGCTTTCCGCGCAGGACCGAAAGCGCCCAAGCCGGTTTGGTCGCCATGTCGATAACATTGGCGAGTTTGATCTGCGGCGGCACGGTCATGCCGTTGCGCACGTCGCAATGGCGCTGGCCGAGCACCTGGAGGTCGATCGTGAGCACCAGCGCGCTGCATTTTGCGGCCGCGGCGCGCTCGATCAGCGCGCGGCTGAAGCCGCGGTCCTTCATTACGTAGAGCTGAAACCAGAACGGCTTGTCGACCGCTTGCGCCACGTCCTCGATCGAGCAGATCGACATCGTCGAGAGCGTGAACCGAATGCCGGCCGCCTGCGCCGCCCGGCACGCGAGAATTTCGCCGTCGCCGTGCTGCATGCCGCAGAGCCCGATGGGCGCGAGCGCCAGTGGAAGCGAAACCCGCTCGCCGAGGATGGTGGTGCCGAGATCGCGTTGCGATACATCGACCAGCACGCGCTGGCGCAGCTTGATGCGCTCGAGATCTTCCCGGTTCGCGCGCAGCGTCTCCTGCGAGTAGGAGCCTGCCTCGGCGTAGTCAAAGAAGGCGCGTGGCACTTTGCGGCGTGCCGCCTGCCGCAAGTCCTCGATGCAGGTCATGGTCCGCATGGACGTAATCCTTAGCACGATCCAGCCATCACTGAATGCCTGATCCCTGAGACGGGAACGTCGTCATGCCCAGTGCGTTACTTGTAAGGCGCTCGCCGCGCGCCGCTTGCAGGGAGAGATTGCAATGGGAGTTCCGAGACAGGACATCGAGGACGAGCTCGACGAGAAGGCCAAGCGCGATCGCGAGGAGGCGCTCAAACGCAAGCTCGAGCGCTCGCTCGAAGAGGGTCTCGAAGACAGCTTTCCCGCGTCCGATCCGGTCAACGTCACTCAGCCCCCTCCGAGCCCCCACGACAAGAAGAGAAAATAGCAAATCCAGTCTCTTACGAGCACGGCCGGCTTGTGCCGGCGCCGCCCCTTATCCATACGCGCACAAACCCGCTCGCATTCTTTGAAGATTTCAGGCAATTGACCTATCATTGTTGGAAACGTCACCCTTCGCGGGTTTGGGGAACATGGATCGAAAATACTTTGGTACCGACGGTATCCGCGGCCGTGCTAATGGCACAATCACCCCGGAACTGGCGCTCAAGGTCGGACAGGCGGCCGGGCTGATCTTTCGTCGCGGCGATTATCGTAACCGCGTGCTCATCGGCAAGGATACCCGCCTCTCCGGCTATATGATCGAAACCGCGCTGGTGGCCGGATTCACCTCGGTCGGCTTGGATGTATTCCAGACGGGGCCGATGCCGACGCCCGCCGTCGCCATGCTCACGCGTTCCATGCGCGCCGATCTCGGCGTGATGATCTCCGCCTCGCACAACCCCTATGACGACAACGGCATCAAGCTGTTCGGACCCGACGGATTCAAGTTGTCGGACGAGGTCGAATTCGAGATCGAAGAGCTGGTCGGTTCCGAGCTCGTCAAAAGGCTCGCGAAGAGCGCCGATCTTGGTCGGGCTAGACGCATTGACGACGGGCAGGGCCGTTATGTCGAGTTCGCCAAGCGAACGCTGCCGCGCAACCTGTCGCTCGATGGTCTGCGCGTGGTGGTCGATTGCGCCAACGGTGCGGCCTATAAGGTTGCGCCGCAGGCATTGTGGGAGCTGGGCGCCGAGGTCATCTCCATGGGGGTCGAGCCCGACGGCTTCAACATCAATCGCGAATGCGGCTCGACCGAGACCGCGCCGCTTTGCCGGAAGGTGAAGGAAATGCGCGCGGATATCGGCATCGCGCTCGACGGCGACGGCGACCGCGTGCTCATCGCAGATGAGCGCGGGCGCATTGTCGATGGCGATCAGCTGCTCGCGGTGATCGCGGAAAGCTGGAAAGCGGACGGCCGCCTCGCCAAGCCCGGCATTGTCGCAACCGTCATGTCCAATCTCGGGCTCGAGCGCTATCTCGAGAAATTGGGAATTTCGCTGGCGCGCACTCCGGTCGGCGACCGCTACGTGCTCGAACACATGCGCGCGCACGGGTTCAATGTGGGAGGGGAGTCGTCGGGCCATATCATCCTTTCCGATTACACGACGACCGGCGACGGCTTGCTCACCGCCTTGCAGGTCCTGGCGGTGGTCAAGAAACAGGAGCAGCCGGTGTCGAACGTCTGCCATCGTTTCGATCCGCTGCCGCAAGTGCTCAAGAACGTGCGCTATAAGAGCGGCAAGCCGCTCGAGAACGCCAAGGTGCGCAATGCGATCAAGGACGCGCAGGCCCGCCTCGATGGCCATGGGCGGCTGATCGTACGCTCATCGGGTACCGAGCCGGTGATCCGCGTCATGGGCGAGGGCGATGACAAGGTGCTGGTCGAGGAGGTCGTCGACGGCATCGTCGATGCATTGACCAGCGCTGCCTGATCACCATCCCGCCGTCCGCTTCCGGTTCCTATCCTATTGCTGCAGCTTGCAAAAACGTGTGCGCGCCGCCGACGCCCACCACTCGGTGCCGCGCACATTGGAATAGCTAAAAAATTGGCGTTTTGCTTTTGCCTGCCGTGGCGCGCTCATGTATCGATAGTTACATAAAGAACTAAACCGCTCGGGAACGCCAGGCTCTCCATGATCGTCTGTTCCTGCAACGTGCTGAGCGATCACGACGTGCGTACGGCGCTCGGTAGCGGCGATACACCGCGCACGACCGGGCAGGTCTATGGCTGCCTCGGCTGCAGCGCCCAATGCGGCCGCTGCGCGCGCACCATCCGCCGCATCATGGACGAGGCCATTGCGGCCGGCTGTGCCGGTTGCTCAGGAGGCGGGCACCGCAACTGAACGAGCCTTTGAGAAGCGGCGAGTGCGGGCGCGATCCTCTTGTCGCGCCCTGTTTTTAGAGACACTCTCAACCAGCGATCGGCAATCGCGACCGCTTCGAGGCGGGGGATTTAGCCCATGCAAGGCGACGCAAGAGTCATTGAATATCTCAACCGGGGTCTGCGGCACGAGCTTGCCGCCATCAACCAGTATTGGCTGCATTACCGTCTCTTGGACAATTGGGGCTACCGGGCATTGGCCAAGAAGTGGCGCCAGGAATCGATTGAGGAGATGCAGCACGCCGACAAGATCGTGCAGCGCATCATTTTTCTCGACGGCTTTCCCAACATGCAGGTCATCGATCCGCTTCGCATCGGGCAGAACGTGAAGGAAGTGCTCGACTGCGATCTTGCGGCGGAGATGTCGGCGCGCGCGCTTTACCAGGAAGCCGCAACGCATTGTCACGCGGTCAAAGATTACGTCACGCGCGACCTGTTCGAGGAGCTCATGCACGATGAGGAAGAGCACATCGATTATCTCGAGACCCAGCTCGATCTCGTCGCCAAACTCGGCCTCGAACTTTATGCTCAGCACCACATCGGCAAGACCGACGACGATCACGCCGACTGAGGACGGCGTCTGCGCGTCCGCGTGCTGGCCTGACCCCGCGTCGTATTCTCATAGCTGTCGACCGGCACGATCCGCGATGCAGTGTCCGCCGCTTGACGGGGCTCGGCTCCTTCCTTATGTCCGGCCGCGGGACACCCCTCCCCACCGAGGGGCGCCTATCTGGAAGGATAGACCATGAGCAACCCGATGCCCGCCGTGCGGCCGCTCGTTCCGCACTTCTCTTCGGGCCCATGCGCCAAGCGCCCCGGCTGGAGCCTTTCAGTCCTCACCGACGCGGTTCTCGGACGCTCGCATCGATCGAAGATCGGCAAGGCGAAGCTCAAACGCGCGATCGAACTCACGCGGGAAGTGCTCGAAGTTCCACCCGACTACCGTATCGGCATCGTGCCGGCCTCCGACACCGGTGCGGTCGAAATGGCGCTGTGGTCGATGCTCGGGGCGCGACCGGTGACCGTGCTCGCGTGGGAATCGTTCGGCGAAGGCTGGGTGAGCGACGTCACGAAGGAGCTCAAGCTCGCGAACGTGACGGTGCTGAGGGCCGCTTACGGCGAGCTTCCCGACCTCGCCAAGGTCGATCCGGCATCCGACGTGGTGTTCACCTGGAACGGCACCACTTCGGGCGTGCGGGTGCCCAACGCGGATTGGATCGCCGCCGATCGCGCGGGTCTGTCCATTTGCGATGCCACCTCCGCATGCTTCGCGCAGGAGCTCGACTGGCCAAAGCTCGATGTCGTCACTTTCTCCTGGCAGAAGGCGCTCGGCGGCGAGGCGGCGCACGGCATGCTGATCCTCTCCCCGCGCGCCGTCGAACGCCTGGAAAGCTACGTGCCGCCGCGGCCGTTGCCGAAAATCTTTCGTCTCACGAAGGGCGGCAAGCTCAATCAAGGTATCTTCGAGGGCGAGACCATCAACACGCCGTCGATGCTCTGCGTGGAGGATTATCTCGACACGCTTGCCTGGGCGAAGTCGATCGGCGGGCTCAAGGCATTGATCGCGCGCGCCGAAGCCAATGCCAAGGTGATCGCCGACTGGGTCGCTGTGACGCCGTGGATCGAATTTCTGGCCCGCGACCCTGCTCTGCGCTCCAACACCTCGGTATGCCTGAAGGTCGTCGACCCGTCGGTGGCAAAGCTTTCCCCCGACGCGCAGGCCGCGTTCGTGAAAAGCATCGCTGCCGCGCTGGAGAAGGAGGGCGTCGCCTACGACATTGACGCCTATCGCGACGCGCCGCCGGGCTTGCGCATCTGGTGCGGTTCGACCGTGGAGCGCGCGGATGTCGAAGCGCTCACCTTCTGGCTCGATTGGGCCTTCGCCAAGAGCAAAGACGCGCTGCCGAAGGCGGCGTGATGTTCTCACCGACAAAGTTTCTGATGCCCCGTGGAAGCGTGGAGCCTAACAGACGCAGACGTCTCGCCTAATCGCAAAATTGGATAAGCGCTGGAATTATGCGCTTGCGCGGACCCTGAACAGCGATAGAAGCCGAAGCAGCCATGTCACCCAACGTCCTCATTTCCGACGCGCTCTCTCCCTCCGCCGTGCAGATCTTCAAGGATCGCGGGATCGAGGTCGATTTTCAGCCGAAGCTCGGCGCCGATAAGGAGAGACTCGCGCAGCTCATCGGGGATTTCGATGGTTTGGCCATCCGCTCGGCAACCAAGGTCACACCCAAGGTCTTGGAAAAGGCGAAACGCCTGAAGGTGATCGGCCGCGCCGGCATCGGCGTCGACAACGTCGACATTCCCGCGGCGACCGCCAAGGGCGTGATCGTGATGAATACGCCGTTCGGGAATTCCATCACGACCGCCGAGCACGCGGTCACGCTGATGCTCGCGCTCGCGCGGCAGATCCCGCAGGCGGATGCCTCCACGCAGGCCGGCAAATGGGAGAAGAACCGCTTCATGGGCGTCGAGATCACCAACAAGACGCTCGGGGTGATCGGCTGCGGCAATGTCGGCTCGATCGTGGCCAATCGCGCGATCGGACTGAAAATGAAGGCCATCGCCTATGACCCCTTCCTTTCGCCTGAGCACGCGGCAGAGCTCGGCGTGGAAAAGGTCGATCTTGCCGAACTGCTCAGGCGCGCCGATTTCGTAACGTTGCACACGCCGCTCACGGACAAGACCAGAGGCATCATCGACGCCAAGGCGATCGCGGCGATGAAGAAAGGCGTGCGCATCATCAATTGCGCACGCGGCGGGCTGGTCGACGAGAACGCCTTGCGTGCCGCGCTCGATTCCGGTCATGTCGCCGGCGCCGCCTTCGACGTGTTCACCGAAGAGCCGGCGACCAACAACCCGCTGTTTGGACATCCCAACGTGGTGTGTACACCGCATCTCGGGGCCGCCACCACCGAGGCGCAGGAGAACGTCGCGTTGCAGATCGCCGAGCAGATGTCGGACTACCTCCTGCGCGGCGCGATCGCGAACGCCGTCAACTTCCCATCGATCAACGCCGAGGAGGCGCCGCGGTTGCGGCCCTTCATTGATCTGGCGGAAAAACTCGGCTCGTTCGCAGGCCAACTGACCGAGACCGGCATTCTCAAGGCGCAGCTGTCCTATGAAGGCGGCGTTGCCGGTATGAACACCAAGGCGTTGACCTCGGCCGCGATCGCCGGCCTCTTGCGGCCCATGTTGCAAGAGGTCAACGTCGTGTCCGCGCCGATCGTCGCCAAGGAGCGCGGCATCATCATCGAGGAGATGACGCGCGATGCGGCCCACGACTACGGCAACCTGATCACCGTGACGGTGGTCACCGAGCGGCAAACGCGCTCCGTGTCGGGCACGGTGTTTGCCGACGGTCGGCCGCGCATCGTCAATATCAAGGGCATCCGCATGGATGCCGAGTTCGGTCGCTCGATGATCTACATCACCAATCTGGACAAGCCCGGCTTCATCGGCCACTTCTCGTCTACGCTCGGAGACGCCGGCATCAACATCGCGACGTTCCACGTCGGGCGCGATGCCCCCGGCGGCAATGCCATTGCGCTGATCGAGATCGATGGCGATTTGCCGCTGGACGTACTCGCCGCCGTGCGTGCGCTGCCGCAGGTACAGCAGGCGCGGCCGCTGAAGTTTTGAACGTTCCGGCGCTAGCCGCTTTGCGCTTGCAGCGAATGAACGGCGTCTCGCGTCGAGCCGTTGGTTGCCCTCACCTTCGCTGCCTCGGCGGCCGCGACCTCCAGCAGATAGGCCAGGTCGTCCAATTCGACCTTCCGGCACATGCGGCAGAGTTCTCGCGTCAATGTGGCGGCGTACTGGGCGATTTGCGTCCTGTTTTCCATGGCTCCCTCCAAGCTGACGGACGCCTAAGGATGGGAGACAACGACGTCGGCTGATGTGAGCTAGTTCACACAGGGCACCGATTGTTTGAACGCCCTGCCTGGTGTGCTTCCCGGCGTATCGCCGGAGGCAAAGACCCCCCGTGGCCGGGTGATATTTGCTGCGCGCCTGCCGGGTCTGTCGCAAGCGCGCAGACGGCGCGGCTCGCGCCGCTCTTCGCCCGCGAACGCCGGGAGCCAAAATCAGCGCTGCCGCGATCTTGCCGCGAGATTGCCTTGGAGAGAGCGAAATCATCCGCTGTGGTTAGTCTGGCGCGACGGCAAGGGGTGAATAAGACCCGTAAAATCAGGCAGTTGGGCTGCGGACGGCGGGTTCCGTCGCGGCCGCGTCGGCTTGCCTGGAGGGGTGAGGGTCCGAATGCCGGGCAAACCTTCGTCGCTTCGAGATTATCCTGGGCGTCGACGACGCGGAGGAAAGCCGCCTCATGGCCAATGTGGTCGTGGTTGGGTCCCAGTGGGGGGACGAAGGGAAAGGCAAAATCGTCGACTGGCTGTCGGAGCAAGCCGACATCGTGGTTCGCTTCCAGGGTGGGCATAATGCGGGTCACACGCTGGTCATTGACGGAACGACCTACAAGCTGTCGCTGCTGCCGTCGGGGGTCGTGCGGCCGGGGAAGCTTTCCGTGATCGGCAACGGTGTCGTGATCGATCCACGCGCGCTGCTTGAGGAAATCGATCGCCTCAGGGGGCAAGGAGTCGACGTCACGCCGCAGAGCCTGCGGATTGCCGAGAATGCCACGCTGATCTTGCCGCTGCACCAGGAGCTCGATGCGATTCGCGAGTCCTCCAACATGCTCACGCGCGTGGGCACAACCCGGCGCGGCATCGGCCCCGCTTACGAGGACAAGGTCGGCCGGCGCGCCATCCGCGTCATGGATCTCGCGGATCCGCTCGCGCTCGGGCGCAAGATCGAGCGCCTGTTGGCGCACCACAACGCCTTACGGCGCGGGCTCGGGCTCGAGGAAATCGGCGTCGGCGCGGTCCGCGAGCAGCTTGAGAGCGTCGCAGCGCGCGTGCTGCCCTACGTGGACTCGGTGTGGTCGCTCCTCGATCAAAAGCGCCGCGAGGGCAAGCGCATCTTGTTCGAAGGCGCGCAGGGTGCCCTCCTCGACATCGACCACGGCACCTACCCGTTCGTGACGTCCTCCAATACGGTCGCGGCGCAGGCCGCGACGGGCTCGGGTCTCGGCCCAGCGGCGATCGGCTACGTGCTCGGCATCTGCAAAGCCTATACGACGCGGGTGGGCGAGGGACCCTTCCCCACCGAGCAGGCCAACGATATCGGCCGCCTGATCGGGGAGCGCGGCCGCGAATTCGGCACCGTGACCGGCCGGCCGCGGCGCTGCGGCTGGTTCGATGCCGTGCTCGTGCGCCAGAGCGTTCGCACCAGCGGGATCAACGGTTTGGCGCTGACCAAGCTCGACATCCTGGATGGTTTGAGAGAACTTAAGGTTTGTGTGGGATACCGCCTCGATGGTCGCGAGATCGATTATCTCCCGGCGAGCGAGCATGCCCAGGCCGAGGTCGAACCGATCTACGAGACCGTGGAGGGCTGGCAGGCGGAGACCGCCCGGGCGCGCTCCTGGGCACAGCTGCCCGCGCAGGCCATCAAGTATGTGCGCCGGATCGAGGAACTGGTGGGCTGCCCGGTCGCGCTGCTGTCGACGAGCCCTGAGCGCGAGGACACCATTCTGATGCAAAACCCGTTCGAGGCCTGAAACAAGCGTATCCTGCACCCGGAACGAGTACTCCGATGGCCGACTATTATCCCCTCATCTCCCGCGCGGTCGGCGCGCTTGAAAAAAACACTGGCGAGAACCGCCGCGCGATCTATGACCGCGCACGTGCAGCCCTGCTCGCGCAGTTGCGGGGGGTGACGCCGCCGCTTGACGAATCCGACATCACCCGCGAGCGCCTCGCGCTCGAAGAATCGATCCGTAAGGTGGAGGCTGAATCGGCGCGCCAGTTCGTGGAGGCCGCGCGGCAGATGCCGGCGGCGAAAGTCCGCCAGTTCCGGCAGTGGGAGACATCGTCCAAAGCCCGTTCCACCGAAACTCATCCGGCCGAGCCTCGGCGGTCGGACGAGGCCGATGCCCAGGAGGTCCGACGACAGCACTACGCCGATTCACCGCCGCCGGCGTCGCCGGTGGGTGCGCCTGCATCGCAGGACACTTCGCGCAGGGCGGGGCCGGCGCCGCCGCGCAGCATGCCCGATGCGGAGCAGTCGGATTCGATTTTCGACCGGCCATTGCCGCCGCAGCCGCAGCCACCGATACCGACGACGCCCGAGGCGCGGCCTGGCGCAGGCGAGCGCCGCTCCTTCTTCGATGCCTTTCGCCGCACCCCGGCAGGGGTGCTTGGCGCGCTGCGAGGGGAAAAATCCGAGCGCGCCGGCGATGATGCAGCCGCGGCGTCGGATCTCGATCACCGCCCTGCTCCCTATGACAGCTCGCAGTTCGACCGCGCCGAGCCGCGGCGCTTCGAGCCGCCGACGCCGGATGAGCGCATGTTCGCGTCAAAGGCGCGAGAAGAGCGCATGTTCGAGCCACAGGAGGCAGACGAAGCGCATCCGCACGCGGATTTCTCCCAGCCGCTGCTCGAGCCGTCGTTTGCGGTCGATGATTCGCATCCAGTGGCTCCAGATCACCATGCTGCAACCGAGGGGATCAACGAGGAATACGCGTACGACGAATTTGAAGACGACGTCGCGCCGCGCCGGTCATACCGCGGTCTGATCAAGGGTGTTGCCGCGGCCGTAATCGGTATTGTCGTCATCGGCATCGGCGTATGGCAGTGGCCCAACATGGTGGCGCTCTACCGCTCGTTCCGCACCCCCGCGGTCGACACCGCGCGCGAGGCACCGCCACCGGCGGCCACGCGACCGAAGATCACCGATCGAATCGAGCCCGGCAGCCCGCAGACCGCGGTGGCGCCGCCGGCAGGCACGCAGCCGGGCGTGACGGCCGCGCAAAAGGTGGTGCTGTACGAAGAGGATCCTGCCGATCCCAATGGCAAGCGTTTCGTTGGCTCGGCGATCTGGCGGACCGAGACCGTCACGCCCGGCCCGGGCCAGCCGCCCGAGCTTGCCATTCGTGCCGACGTAGAAGTGCCGGAGCGCAAGCTCGCCATGACCTGGTCGCTCCGCCGCAATACCGACAAAGGCCTGCCCGCGACCCACACGGTCGAGATCATGTTCAAAGTGCCGCCGGATTTTCCCGCCGGCGGCATCTCCAATGTTCCGGGCATCTTGATGAAGCAAGCCGAGCAGACGCGCGGCGTGCCGCTCGCCGGACTCGCGGTCAAGGTGACACCCGGCTTCTATCTCATCGGACTATCCAACGTGGAAGCCGACAAGGACCGCAACATTCAAATGCTCAAGGAACGGAGCTGGTTCGACATACCGGTGGTTTACAACAATAACCGTCGCGCCATCCTGGCTCTGGAGAAAGGCACGCCCGGCGAGCGCGTTTTCGCCGACGCGTTCAAGGCGTGGAAGCAGTAGCAGCCATCACCTGACGCATACACGACGCGGCCTCAGGGCCGCGTCAATTTTTTCTTGGCTGTTGGCAGGCGGCGGATAAACCGCCGCCCCGCCGAGGAGGGGGACGAACTCGCGCTGCCGCGGATCGAACATCGATCCGCAGCGGTTGCGGTAGCGCGTATCGCGCGGCTGTGCGCCCGATCGCGCTCGATCATCCCTCGTTGCGGCAATAAAACCTGTGCGCATCGGGGCTCTCGTCTTGCGGCGCGCAGTATTGGGCCAGTTCGGTGCCGGCGGGCGCTCCAGTTCGGACCTGTCCGAATGAACCGCTCGCGGCGGTGAGCGCGAGCATGCCGATCAAGCCGGAATTCGCTGCGTATCGCAGTATCGTTTTCATGGCTGGTGCTCCGGCGTTTGCCCGCGCCCAAAGGGCTCATTTGCAGGCGGCAGGCCGCGGAGCCGGCCGCCTAGACCAAAACACATTGTGCGCTATTCCTGCTGGCCGTGGTCGTGCATGCAGGAGCGGAACGAGTGGAGTTGGTGAGCACCCCAGGTCGATTGCGACATCTTTCCGGACTGGCCACTACACTCGCGCAACGCCTGCTCGCGCGCGCTACTCATGGGATTCTCACTGCGCTGTGCCAAGCTCGGCGATGCGACCGCGGCAATCGCGAGGCCAAGTGCGATTGCAGCAGCATGTTTGTTGATGGCAAACATTGTTACCTCCTTCAGTTAAGCGAACTCGGGACCGGCTACGCGGCGGGCAGGGCGCCGACGACTTCGCGCGCTCGCGCAGCGGCGTATGCGGGTGAGGCGAACTGGCGAGGAAGGGCGGCTGCAACGCGCTCGCTCACGGGGGCGATTGCCGATCCGGCCATGAGGCCGAGCCATTGCCGCGCCCCCATGATCTCGATCTGCTGGACCACAAGATCGAGCCCGCCTGGTTGTCCGCCACTAGCTGTGAACAGCAGAAGTCCGAAAACGAGCTGCAATCCGCGTAGTGCTTTATGTGTCATGGCGCCTATCCTTCTCCGGTCGGCCCGGCCCGCGGTTAAAGGAATGGACTTTCCGCGGGGGTTGTGTTACTGACCGGTAACGCACATATAGGTACTGACCGGTAACACCTATGTCAAGGGGAGGCGCCATGAAAACCGCAGCTAAAGCCGCAAGTGTCAGAAAAGCCGAGGGAATCCCGCCACGCGAGCGCATTGTCGCGGTGGCGGCGGACCTGTTTTACCGGCACGGGATCAGGGCGGTCGGGGTCGAAGCCATCGCCGAAGCGGCCGGGACCAACAAAATGACCCTGTACCGGCACTTTGCCTCAAAAGACGAACTGGTCGCCGAGTACCTGCGGTGCTTGGCCGAAAAGGCGAACGCGTCCTGGGAGAAGCTGGCAACACAGCATCCCCGCGATCCGCGCGCCCAGCTGCGGGCCTGGCTCGAGGAGATGGCCGATCATGTGGGAAGCGGCAATGAGCGCGGATGTCCGCTGGCGAATGCTGCGGTCGAGCTGCCGGAGAAGGATCATCCTGCGCGGGGCGTGATCGAAGCGTTCAAGAATGCACAGCGCAACCGGATCACCCAACTATGCGCGGCCGCGGACTTGGCGCAGCCCGAACTTCTCGCGGACGAATTGTTCCTGCTGCTGGAGGGCGCGCGCGTGACCGCACAAAGCATAGGTCGCGGGGGATTAGGCGAGCGTCTCATTAGGATGGGCGAGGCGATGATCGCCGCTCACCAAAAGTGAGCTGCTGCGGATTGCCGCCCGCATGGGACTCTGGGAAATGTCCGCGATACGACGACGCGGCCCCACGGCCGCGTCGATTTTGCCTCGGATTGCGTTCGGCGGCTGACGGTTCGAGAGCTCAATGCGCGTGCAGCGCAGGCGTGCTCGGTCGGGCTTCCATTGCCGCGATGCGGTTCTTCACCGCCCGTTGCACCTTCTCGAAGGCGCGCACCTCGATCTGACGCACGCGTTCGCGCGACACGCCGAACTCAGCCGCTAGATCCTCAAGCGTGATCGGGTCATCGGCAAGCCGCCGCGCCTCGAAGATGCGCCGCTCACGATCGTTGAGCACCGACAGCGCTTCGCCGAGCGCCTTTTTGCGATTGTCAGATTCCTCGTCCTCGACCAGCCGCGTCTCCTGATCGGAGACCTCGTCGACGAGCCAATCCTGCCATTCGCCGGAATCGCCGTCGTCGCGGATCGGCGCGTTGAGGGAGACGTCGCCGCCCAGGCGGCGGTTCATGTCGACCACGTCCTGTTCGGTGACGCCCAGCCGCTTGGCGATGAGCTTGACCTGGTCGGGACGCAAATCGCCCTCTTCGAGCGCGGAGATCTTGCTCTTGGCCTTGCGCAGGTTGAAGAACAGCTTCTTCTGATTGGCGGTGGTGCCCATCTTCACCAGCGACCACGAGCGCAGGATGTATTCCTGGATCGCCGCCTTGATCCACCACATGGCGTAGGTGGCGAGGCGGAAGCCTTTTTCCGGTTCGAAACGCTTGACCGCCTGCATCAAGCCGACATTGCCTTCCGAAATGACTTCGGAAATCGGCAGGCCATAGCCGCGGTACCCCATGGCGATCTTGGCGACCAGGCGCAAATGGCTGGTGACGAGTTTGTGCGCCGCATCTCGGTCGCCATGCTCGCGCCAGCGCTTGGCCAGCATGAATTCATCCTGCGGTTCCAGCATCGGAAACCGCCGGATCTCCTCGAGATAGCGGGTAAGGCCGGATTCGGCCGTTAAGATTGGCAAAGCTGCAGCGCGGGCCATAATAGCGCCCTCCAAAATTTGCCCCCGATGCACCGGCGGGCGGAGCCCACCGCCGCTCCCCGAGCCGGCGGTGCTCGTCATGCTGCGACCGCGAAGCCTGATCGCGGGCGCAACATTACAGGACAAGGGGGTACGAAAGAAAGTTAACTCGGCGTCACGTCGCCGTGACCCTCCCGTGTACACCTAAGTCCTTGATTGGACCCGATCTTTTGCTCAGGTCCTCGCGCCCTGCGCACCGAGGCTGTGGCGTAAACGTAAAAGATCGTCCGGCAGTTCCGAGCGGAACTCCAGATTCGTGCCCTGCGATGGGTGTTCAACCACCAGTAAATAAGCATGCAGTGCCTGTCTGCCAAGGGCTTCCAGCGCGGATTTGGCGTCGGCGGCGAGTTGATTCGCCTTGGTCTTGAAGCCGCCTCCGTAAACTTCATCGCCGAGGAGGGGGTGCCCGATGGAGGCGAGGTGGACGCGGATCTGGTGGGTGCGCCCGGTCTCGAGGCGGCAGGCGACCAGGCTCGCCACCGGCGCGCCGTCGCGGCCGAGATAGCGTTCGAGCACTTCCCAGTGCGTCACCGCCGCGCGGCCGCCGGCGCGCACGGCCATCTTCTCGCGCACGCGCGGATGGCGGCCGATCGGCTTATCGATGGTGCCGCGCGGCCGCTCCGGCGCGCCCCAGACGAAGGCGAGATAACCGCGGCGCAGCGCCTTGCCGCCGCCGTGCTCGGCGAACTGGCGGGCGAGCGCGCGATGAGCGCGGTCGGTCTTCGCCACCACCATGAGGCCGCTGGTGTCCCTGTCGAGCCGATGCACGATGCCGGGCCGCTTGACGCCGCCGACGCCGGAGAGGCTAGCGCCGCAATGGGCCACGAGCGCGTTGGCCAGCGTGCCGGTCCAGTTGCCGGCGGCGGGATGCACGACGAGCCCCGCCGGCTTGTCGATGACGATGAGGTCGGCGTCCTCGAACACCACGTTGAGCGGGATGTTCTCCGGCGCGATCGCGGCGTCCTCGGCGGGCGGAAGATCGATGGCGATCGTGGCGCCGGCGTTGACGCGGTGGCCGGGATCGCGGATCGTGGCGCCGTCGATCGCGACGCGACCCGCCAGGATCAGCGCCTTGTGGCGCGAGCGCGACAGCTCGGTCACGCGGCGAGCCAGCACGCGGTCGAGCCGCTCGCCGGCCTCCTCGGCGGCGACCACCAGTTTCTCGCTGGGCCGCTGTGTCGAGATCATGAGCAATCCGTCGGCGGACGATGAAGCGGCACTCGATCCCGCGGCCGCGCGCATCGTCGCCAAGGTGCGCTGGCTGATGGTCATTTCCGGCGCCACCACGGGGCTTGCGATCGCCGCGGTGATCGGCGTCATCGGCTATCGCCTTTTCAAGGCCGAGGGAAGCGCGCCGGCCGAGGTCACCGCGCTGCTGCCGAAGGGCGCGCGCGTCGTCGCGACAGGTACCGCCGAAGATCGCATCGCAGTGACCATCGATGTGGGCGGCACGATCGAGATCCGCACCTTCGACGCCAAGACGCTCAAGCCCGCCGGCCGGCTCAAGTTTGCGACGGAGCCGTGAGCGGAGGTCATATGCCGACCCGTGCGAGGCGAGCGACCACGGTGACGAGGCGAAGCCTGTTGTCGGCAACGGTGACGGCCGGACTCGCCGCCGCTGTCATCGGCTCCAGCCGTGCCCAGTCCTCCTATCCCGACCGGCCGATCAAGATCATCCTGCCGTACACGCCTGGCTCCCCCAATGACGTGTTCGCAAGGGCCGTGGCTCCAATCCTCTCCTCGCGCTTGAAACAGCCGGTCATCGTCGACAACCGGCCCGGTGGCGGGACATTGGTCGGCCTGAAGGCCCTCATGACATCCGCACCCGACGGCTACACCCTGGTTTTCACGAATACTCCGACGCATGTCATTGCCCAGTTTCGTGCCCAGGACACTGCTTACGATCCGATCAGGGACTTTGTTCCCATCGTTGCGGTTGGAACGACCTCGCTCGTGCTCGTTGTCTCGACGGGAACTCCGGCAAACACGCTGCAGGAGTTCATCGCCTACGCAAAGAGCAACCCAGGCAAGTTGAACTTCGGATTTGGCCAGGGGACGCTGCCGCATCTGATTGGCGAAGCATTCAAGCTCGCTACGGGAATTGATATCGCCAGCATCCCCTACCGAGGCGGGGCGCAGGCGATCACCGACATGCTGGGCGGCCGCGTTGATATGAACTTTGGCGCCGGCGCTACGCTCGTGCCTCTCATTCGTGAAAAGAAGATCAAAGCGCTCGTGGTGACGAGCCCGGCTCGCAGTGCCGAGCTTGCGAATGTCCCCACCATGATCGAGTGCGGCTTGCCGAGCTTGACGACGGTCACTCATTACGGACTTTTCGGGCCCGCCGGCATTCCCGCAGACGTCGTTGCGAAGCTCAACGGCGAAATGAATGAAGGCCTCAAATCGGCTGAGGTCCGCGCAACCATGACAAATGTCGGCATCGAACCGACGGGCGGGTCGCCGCATGACTTTGCGGCCGTCATCGCGCGGCAGTTGCAACAATGGGCTCCGGTCGTGAAGGCGACCCGGTTCCAGATGGATTAGCCTGGATGGCGGCTGGCATGATCTGCGCGTGCTTCGCCGGCGCGGGATGGCGTCGGGTGGCGGGCAAGCTGCTCGAGCTGTGCCGCTCGGACCGGGCTCTCCTTGCGCCCGGCGCTGATCGGCGCTATTTCCGAACCTTCTCGCCTGCTCCCTTCGTCTAGCGGCCCAGGACGTCGCCCTCTCACGGCGAAAACAGGGGTTCGAGTCCCCTAGGGAGCGCCAATAAAATCAAACACTTATTACAAAATTGTCAGTTGGTGTCCAACAACTGTCCAATAAACGTGTACGGACAGGCATGGACTTTGATAACGACCATGCCTTATGCGCGCTGCGCCGGCGATTGCCGAAGGATTTGCACGGGGCAGCGGTGTGCGGACAAATATCCGACACTCGGCCGCGCCGAAATTCCAACGCAGCACATCTTCGGCGTTTTCAATGGGCGCGATGCAGGACCTGGATAATCCGCATGAGTCCACAGCCAGAACCATCGACCCAGGAAGTGCTGGCGGGCCTCGTCGAGCGAATAACCTACCACAACGCCGAGAATGGCTTTTGTGTTCTGCGCGCCAGGGCGCGCCGGCATCGTGACGTCGTGACCGTGATTGGCCATGCCGCAACCATTTCTGCCGGCGAGTGGATCACGGCCTCCGGCGAATGGGTCAACGATCGCACCCACGGCCAGCAGTTCACGGCGCGGTTCCTGCGCACATCACCGCCGACTTCGGCCGACGGTATCGAAAAATACCTGTCGTCCGGCATGATTCCGGGGCGTGGGACCGGTCTACGCCAAGAAGCTCGTTCGCGCTTTTGGCGAGAAGGTGTTCGAAGTCATCGAGACCACACCGGATCGGCTGCGCGAGGTCGACGGCATCGGGCCGGTTCGCGCGGCCAGCATTCTCGCAGCCTGGGCCGAACAGAAGGCCGTGCGGGAAATCATGATCTTTCTGCACAGCCACGGTGTCGGCACGGCGCGGGCGGTACGGATTTTCAAGACCTATGGTGCCGACGCCATCCAGGTCATGACCGAGAACCCGTACCGGCTCGCGCGCGATATTCGTGGCATCGGTTTCAAGACCGCCGACGCGATCGCCATGAAGCTCGGCATCGAAAAGTCAGCGATGATCCGGGTTCGTGCGGGGATTTCCTACGCGCTGACCGAAGCAATGGACGAGGGCCATTGCGGTTTGCCGACCGAGGAGCTGGTGCCGCTGGCTGAGAAGCTACTCGAAGTGCCGCAGCAACTGATCCGTACTGCGCTCGACCTCGAGCTGCAAGAGGGCACGGTGATGGCCGACCGCGTTGGTGAAACGCCCTGCGTATTCCTTGCTGGTCTGCATCAGGCGGAACGCACCATCGCCGGCCGGCTGACGCGATTGGCAAATGGCCCGCTGCCATGGCCCTGGATCGATCCGGACAAGGCCTTGCCGTGGGTCGAGAAGCGTATCGGTCTTGCCCTTGCCGAAAGCCAAGTCGTGGCAATCCGGCTCGCGCTGATAACCAAGGTGCTGGTCATGACCGGCGGGCCGGGCGTCGGTAAGACCACCATCGTCAACGCGATCCTGCGCATCCTCGCGGCGAAAGGCACCGGCCTTCTGCTGTGCGCGCCAACCGGCCGCGCTGCGAAGCGCATGACCGAGGCGACCGGCTTCGAGGCCAAGACCATTCACCGGCTGCTGGAGGTTGACCCTAAGAGCGGCGGCTTCAAGCGGGGCGGGGACAATCCGCTCGATTGCGACCTGCTGGTGGTCGACGAGGCCTCCATGGTCGATGTCATGCTGATGCAGGCGCTTATGAAAGCAGTGCCGGACAAGGCCGCAGTCTTGATCGTGGGCGACATCGACCAGCTTCCTTCGGTCGGGCCCGGGCAGGTGCTGGCGGACATCATCTCGTCAGGCGCCGTGCCGGTGGTGCGGCTCACCGAAGTGTTCCGGCAGGCCGCACAGAGCCGGATCATCACCAGTGCCCATCGCGTCAACCAGGGCTCGATGCCTGATCTCAGCCCGCCCGGAGCCGAGAGCGACTTCTATTTCGTGCAGGCGGACGATCCGGAAACCGCCGTGGGCCGCATCATCGAACTGGCGAAGACACGGATCCCCAAGCGGTTCGGCCTCGATCCCATCCGCGACATCCAGGTGCTGTGCCCGATGAACCGCGGCGGCGTTGGCGCGCGGTCGCTGAACATCGAGCTGCAGGCAGCGCTCAATCCCGCCGGCGTTTGCAAGGTCGAGCGGTTCGGCTGGACCTTTGCCCCCGGTGATAAGGTGATGCAGATCGAGAACGACTACGACAAGGAGGTCTACAACGGTGATATCGGCCATATCGACGATGTTGACCCCGACGCGGGCGAGATCGTTGTCAGCTTCGATGGCCGGTCCGTCACTTATGGGTTTGGCGAACTAGACATGCTGGTGCCGGCCTACGCGGCGACCATTCACAAGAGCCAAGGATCGGAATATCCGGCGGTGATAATCCCGGTGCTCACTCAACACTACGCCATGTTGCAGCGGAATCTTCTCTACACCGGCGTCACCAGAGGCAAGCGGCTGGTCGTGCTGGTGGGGCAGAAGAAGGCCGTGGCCATCGCGGTGCGTAACGCCTCGGGCCGGCGGCGGTGGTCGAAGCTGGCGGAGTGGCTGCGTCCTTGCTCACCCGTCCCACGGCGAACTGGCGCGGCGAGCTGAGCCATGGTGGCTGCGGACTTTCTACAGGATCCGCGGGTGCAGGGCTGGCTAGACGGGGTCGAGCCGGCCTGGACGCTACTGACATTCGAAAGTCTCCTGGCACTGCGGCACGAGCCGTCGGCCGTTCAGTCCGCGATACACATCGCCAACGACCTCTGTGTCGGCGAGATCGCCGGCTCTCCGGTGGCACGCAATACCCTGATCCTTCTGGGACAAGCGATTGAACGCGTCGGCCTCCCGCTAACGGCAACCGGCAACCTGTCGAGGGCTACGGTGGCCGAGATGTGCAAGCTCATTGAATGGCCGGACTACGATCAAGCCGACGCGTTCAGATTAAACAAGGTGATCAACGAACCAGACTTCCTGCCGTTGCATGTCGTTCGTCAGCTTGCTCAAGCGGCAGCTTTGGTGCGCGTCCAGCGCGAGAAGCTGGTGGCAACGCCGTTGGGCAAGTCCATCCTAAGCGATGCGAAGCGAGGGAGCTTACTGGCCGTTCTATTTCATCTCGCGTTCTGGCGCATGGACCTGAGCTACTTCGGACGCGGGTTGCTCGGGTCCTGGCCCCAGGCGGACGCGGGGGTCGCGCTTTGGTCCCTATCGGTGCGCCAATGATTGGCAATCTGCCGAGAAACTGACGCGGCTTTGCACAATTCCGGAGCCGGCGATGTTTTCGGGGACGTGGGATAGGACGCCCTACGCGATGGAGGCCAAGATCCTGCGACCGCTGCTCTGGTTCGGATTACTCGAGCACCGCAGCGAAAAACTTCCGAGCAGCCGGTTCGGCGAGCATCATTTTTATCGCAAGACGGAGTTGTTCGATCGATTGCTCGCCTTTGACGTCCAGGTAGACCTGTCGGAAGGGGCCCGGCATTGAAGGCTGCGGTCAGCGCTGCCCCGTGACTTTACCCGGGTCCGACCAGGCATTTGCAGGTGCGAGGCTTGATTAAAAGCACCGCACTCGAAATTCGGCTCTGGCCATCCCGCCTAATTCTGTCGCGTCCCATTTAGCCAATATTTTCGGCCATAAAACGCTCTCACAACCACGTTGCCATACCGGCGCGTGCTATCGCGTGCCGCCTAATTGGGTAGCAAAATGGTAGCAGCCGGATTATCTCTCCGACCATGTTGAAACTATCACCTGTTTATCTTGGGTACGCGGTCCTTCGCATCCGCATGGCTTGGCCGCCGAGCGCTTCGGCAGCGCTGGCCCCGGTGGGCGAGGGGAAGCGGCTTTTGGATTAGCGTGCTGACAATATCCACACAAGTGCGATCACAGCCACAATGAATAGGAAGGCTTTGCACACAAAGTGCCACCACTCTTTTCGAGCGTCTTTTCGCCATTCCGCCTCGGCTATTTGCTGTGCATCCAGCTCTGCTCTCTCCTCTGGGCTTGCCAGTCGGCGCTCCAGTCGGCGCTCTACGCCTTCGATCTGCTTGCTTAGCCCACGGGCCACCAAGTAGACGTAAAAGCTAAGGCCCACGATGAGCCATTCAGCGGTGCTCATGTGATCGCCATCAGATGCAAGGGGTTGCCCCGGTCGCTGTTGAATTAGAGAAGGAGGCGTTGCCCACCTTGAGCCGCGCCAGCGGAACTTATTTTCACCCCGGCGCTTCTCGCGTCGCATGCTATGCGCTCCTAAAAGTTCCTTAAGTCTTGCGTCGTATGCTGTCACATTGGCGGCAATTCGGGCGGCAAGCGACAGCGCATATGACCTTTCCGACCCGACACTACATGCAAAGCAAGCGTAGACGCGCCGCCATCCGCCAAGGTTGGCGCTGTTATTGGTGTGACACGAGAATAAGTCCGCAGGACGTGTCGCTTGCTTATCTCAGACCTGCACGCGCGGACCATTTCGTTGCGGCTTGCCGTGAATGCAGCAGCAAGAAGCGAAGATGATCTCATCGTTGGCGGCAATACCAGCGGCACTGATGGCAAGAGCGGCGGCACATATGGCTTGCTCTCTTCGCTGGCGCGAGATGAAGAAATCTTCGCCACGGTTGCTCTCCCTCTAGCGGTTGCGCGGCAGCGTCCACGCGATTGGCTGCTGAACTTCTTCTCCGGACATTCTCCAACTCACCGAACCAGTCTTGAAGTCGGTATATGCCACCCTTCCCGGTGCTTCAGATCGACAAAGTGGGGGCGCACGCCCATTGGTGTTCTCTTCCGAGGTGCGCGTGATCAGCGCCACGAGTGGACTGTTCGACCGATCAAACAGCGCTTCGTTCAGTCCAGCTCGGCGTCTCATTGCCGGCCAATCCCTCTGAACCGTTCGACGGGCGTGGCGCAGCATCTCATCGTGAACGTCGTTTCGGAACTCCTCGGGAAAACGCATCCGCGTGGCTTCACCGCCGCCGCCAGCGACGGCAGCAACATGACGCATCAAAAGCTTACAGCGAAATTCCCAACCGAATCGGTCGCGAAAATTTGCCGCCGATGGCAGCGCCGATACAAGCGGAAGGGATTCGGCCGCATCCTCGGCAAACGCGAAGAAAGGAAGCGGCATGCGCGTGCGGCTGACTCAAATTGACGGCAAGCTGCCGCCAGAGGAACGAGAAATGACAACTGAAATTGAAAAATTGCCGCGCCTGATCCGAGCGCGCTGCAGCTGCACTTGCCCGTGAACAAGCGGATATCGCTTATAATGCCGCCAAGCTGGCCGCACGAGCGGGCAATCGAGCGAGCGCTAAAGAAGAAAGAACAGCACTGACGATGAGCGAGCCTGCAATCAATGCTGGTATGTAAAGGGGACTAACCAATAACTGCGACTTGGCCATGCTGTCGAGCCGTAGTCTACAATCCATTTGCCGGATACTTGGCGGGCGCAATATGCAGACCAACTAGCTGGCGCGTACATTGAGCGGATATGCTCGTAAGTCGGAGTGATTGTCATTGGTGACTCGCGAGCCCGCTTCGGCGGTTACGGGAAAGCCGCATTGAGGCTTCCGTCTCTACCGCCCGAGCAGCATGCCAAGCTTCGGCCTCGGCAGATGTGATCGCCGTCACAAGTCGCTCTTTGAGTACCCCATCATTTTTTGGACACCGCGTGGATCGCGCGATTTCATAGACGCGGAGGCGCTTCGTGAGCCTTGTGCGCTTGATGCTCAAACCTGTCCAAAAAATAAACGAACGGGTCATGTTCCCAGATACAGCAAGGCCGCGCCGGTTGCTGCCCCGACCGCAAACAAAACCGTCCTTGCCGTCGCGCTAGCAGCGGCCGCGAACCATGGTCTCGATTTGCTCTCGGGCTGTTGTTCGCTCGGTTTGCTTGATAGATAAGCTTCGATCCCATTCAGGTGCCTATCGAATGCGATCATCTGCGATCTTAGGAGGCGCATGTCATCGATCAGGCGGTCGAGCTTGATTTCGATCACATTGGGCCTGCTCACGGTCATCGGTGCTACCTTTCGTTCGCTTCCCTGAGGAGGTGTGCTGTTGCGCATTGGGGCCGCCCATTTGCGGCGCGGCCCCGATCTGCACCCTGGGTGCAAGCGGGCCGCGGGTGCAGACTGACTGCTTCTGTGGAGCTGACGGCTTTCGAAAGATGTGACCGCCGTCACAAGTCGCTCTTTGAGTACCCCATCATTTTTTGGACACCGCGTGGATCGCTGACCGCCATGGCTGCATCCCGACCGCGGCGGCATTCCGCACAACACGGGAGCGGGGATGGTCCGCTCACGGCCGCCGCTTCAGCGTTCCCACCTTCTGACAATGCTCCGTCAGCAATCGTTCAATCAGTGACGACAGCGTCCGCTGATCCAGCTGAGCCGCCTTGCGGATCTGGCTCCTATCAGCGCCGCCCTTTCTTTTGGCGCTGCCGACGCTCAATCTCGCGTTCAATCGCCGCGCGCAGGAAAGCCGTTCTCGCCTCCTTTTTTTCCAACACGGCTGCGATGCGCGCCAGCGTCCCGGCCGCCAACTTCGCCATAACCCGTTCTGGCCAACACGGTTTTCGCCCCATGCGGGGCCGAATAGATTTCGTATGCCCGTATTGTCGCGGCAATTGTAAGCGAACCGCCATGGCTGACCGCTCGCGCTATGAGCAAAATCGTCCCGACGCTGGGATATTCGACATCCCGATTCAACGAGCAATTTTTGGACGAAAGGTCTGTCTACCAGAGTTTTTGAGATCGCGAGCCGCCAGCACGGGCAGCCTGCGCGAATGTCGTTTTTTGGACAACCGATGTAGCTGGCCTAGCAAAAAGCAGCGCTGCGATCGCGCGTTAATGAGTACACGGCCTAGCACTACTTTGGCAGATTTACTCACGCCGCTGCCCGCTGCAAATCCATTTTCGGCAATGCGGGCATCGCTGCGGCGGTAGTCGAGCGATGAGTTCGAGGATGGCGTAGCGCACGGCTGGCAAAGTTGGCTGCGGCGGTGGCCTGTTGATTCTTTTTTTCCCGCCTTGCTGCTGCGAGGCGGCGATGCTGGAGGAAGGCGTAAGCGATCATCGTCATGAGCGCGTGACGGTGAAGGCCTTGCCAGGATCGTCCCTCGAAGTGATCGAGACCGAGTTCTTCTTTCAGCTGCTGGTGAGCCTGCTCGCAAATCCATCGCGCCTTGATGGTGGCCGCC
>WNGF01001253.1_pt1 | contig 49758 bp, 52 predicted proteins | sample 5400641 | NCBI WGS metagenome assembly WNGF01 (sample SAMN13153371, study PRJNA577476) | soil metagenome | isolation source: 80 cm soil or saprolite under grassland replicate 2 | place: USA:California | collected 2016-06-15 | reverse complement strand
TTCACGCCTACATTATCTTCCTGTCCGGGTACCAATGCCGGGCCCTGCCGGCCTGATAGAACAGGCGACCCGTATCCCAGCAATCAGACCCAGAATCAATGGTTCATCGGCGGAGTAGGAGCGGGAACACCGTGGGCAGTGCCGGGACCGGGTCAGTTCGGCAACGCCGGCCGTAACAGCCTTCGTGGGCCTTCGTTCTGGCAGGCAGACCTCTCTATCTTCAAAGACTTCCGACTAACCGAGTCGACGAAGGTGGAATTCCGGGCGGAGTCTTTCAATGTCTTCAACCACGTCAATCTGGGTATCCCGAATAGCACGGTGGATAACCAAGGCGCAGGCCAGATCACCTCAACGCAACCGCCGGGCTCGCGCCAGCGTCAGTGGCAGTTTGGGGCAAGATTCCTCTTCTAACCTTGTGTAACTGAAGAGCTGTTGTTGCAAAGCGAGTGGCTGGCCTGACCAAGTTTCAGACCAGCCACTTATGTTTTCATTACAGAGAATTAGCTCTCTTTGTCTTCCATTATTTGAGCAATGACACAGTTCGAAGTTTCTACTTCGCTCCAGGACGAGGTAAAGGCAATCCATCCAGCTTCAGAACATTTGATTTCTCCTTTTCAGGCAACAGGGAATAAAGCTCTGTGAAAGCGGCATTCGTCCAGCCAAACCCAATCTCATTAGACTTGTATCCAAACTTCAGCCCCGCGCTGACCTCGGATTCGCGTCGCTCGACGTCATACTTCTCCACAATCGTGTTGTGCTGGATGAATTCCTTCAGAATCGTGGAAAGAAAATTTGCGGTGACGCGATCGGCTTCTTTGTTGTATCCGTAGCGGCGTAGTCCCTGGATGGCTATCATCTCCGTTGGCGCCCAGCCAAAAGGGGCATCCCATTGACTACCGCTGACGTAAGTGCTTGTCAGCAGCCCGCCCGGTCGTTCAAAAAGATCAAGGTTCGCCACAATCCGGGCCGCCCGCTTCCCATCAGCAACACCGACCCAAAGGGGGTAGAAAGTAGTCACGAAGGGATAGCGCCGCAGCTTCTTCTCCGCAAAGTTATAATCGTAGTAAAGACCGTCCTGTTCATCCCACATCAAGCGGTTGATCCTTTGACGGCGCTCTTCAGCGCGATTCGTCCAGACCCGTGCCTCCCGAGCGCGACCAAGGATTCTTAGAATTTCTGCCGTATCCGTCTCCATCAAGTAAAGCAATGAATTCAGGCAAACTGGATCGTAGTGGATGATATCGATGTTGAAGGGCCCGAATCGATTCGAAGGATCGAAGCCCGATTCACGCATTGAGCGGTCTCCCTTGTAGAAAAGGTCCGTTAATTGGTCCTTGCTTTTGTCGTAGTACTGGCTTAGATCGTAGTCTTTGACATCATGCGTGCGGTAGTAGTCTTTGACGAGATCGTAATGGTCTCGTCCTTTGTCGTCGCGTTCACCCGATAGCACCTCCGGCGCCGGACCGTTACCCAAATCATAATAACGTGAAAGCCCTGTCTGCTTTGTGAGGTGTGGTTCTTCGATCCAGAAGCGGTAGTATTTCTCGACGGCCGGGACAGTTGCGCGCAGCCAGCAACATTTCGCTGCTTGCGGTAAACGTTCAGGATCATCTGCGTTAAAAACGGAGGCTGAGACCTTGACAGGTAATAAGTCCGGTTGGCGTTCAGTATTTTGCCGTAGTGTTCAATCTGATAAAGAAAATTATCAGTCATATTCCTTGCCAATTCCATCTCGCCATCTCGGGCTAGTCCCACCTGCGTGAAGTAGCTGTCCCATCCATACATCTCGTTGAATCGGCCGCCGGGCACGACATACGGGTAAGGTAGGTAAAGCAGACCATGTTCTTGAATCTCAGCCACGTTCCCTGGTAGTTGCCGAATTTCAATCGCGGCAAAGTCTTCTGGGGACATTTCAGCGCGTAAGGTTTGCTCGATGTTTTTGATATTCTCGCGGCGAGAAACATAAACAGGCCAGCGCCCATTGGCCATGGGTTTGAACTTCGGATCCGGGGCAGCCTTGGCAAGTTGTGTGCTCGAGCGTGTCAATGAATGCCAGCTTTGTTTGATATATTTTTGAATACCCCGAAGCTGGTCCGCGGATGCCTTATCTGGCGCCGACTCGGATAAGGCTAAGGGAGAAGAGATCAGTAAGAGAACTGTTATGAGAAAGAGGAAATCTTTCCTGGCCTTTGGTTTCTCTGTCACGCTCATGCTCCTTAAAATCGTTATGCTGCCGGTATTCAATCTAGACTCTCAGTCGCAAGAAATCGAGACTTGGGCTTGACGGATGTAAGCATAAGTTAAATTGTGAACTCTGAACAATCAGTTCTCACAGCTGAAGCCCTTTCGAGCGGTGCTGCTGACAAAGATCTATGTTCAAAAACAAGCAATAGGATTTTGTCACCTAATGGAGCGACAAATGGCCGACCTCCAGCTTAAAGGCGTGTCCAAGATCTACCCGGGAAACATTCAAGCGGTGGCCCCCACGACCGTTGAAATCGAAGATGGCGAGTTCGTCATTCTTGTTGGCCCATCAGGCTGCGGCAAATCTACGCTGCTGCGCATGATTGCCGGACTGGAAACAGTCTCTCAAGGAGAAATCCATATCGATGGCAAGCTAATCAACAATGTCCCGGCCAAAGATCGGGACATCGCCATGGTCTTCCAGAATTACGCTCTTTACCCGCATATGACCGTCTACGAAAACATGGCCTTCGGCTTGAAGATGAGAAAGCTCCCCAAGTCGGAGATCGACGATCGCGTTCGCAGCGCGCTGGACATACTCGGTCTGAACGATCTCCTGGATAGAAGGCCCAAAGGGCTGTCTGGCGGTCAGCGTCAAAGGGTTGCCGTCGGCCGCGCTATCGTGCGGCAGCCGAAGCTCTTTCTCTTCGACGAACCGCTTAGTAACCTGGACGCCAAGTTGAGAGTTTCCATGCGCGCCGAGCTTATTAAACTGCACAAGCGGCTGAAAGCAACGATGATTTATGTTACTCATGATCAAGTGGAAGCGATGAGCATGGGTGATCGGTTGATCGTGCTCAAGGATGGAATCGTGCAACAGATAGGTGCGCCGCTCGAGATCTACGATCGTCCGGCAAATCGGTTTGTTGCCAGCTTTATTGGCAGCCCGCCGATGAATTTTATTAACTGCTCGCTGGTCGAGCATGAAGGCGACCTCTTCCTCACGGGCGATGGTCTACACGTCAAGCTTCCGGCCGAAAAGAAGGTAGCGTTAACCAGGGTCGATAGCAGCGGAGATTTTCCCATAGTTCTCGGCATCCGGCCCGAAGATATTTCTGAGCGACACTCATACTACAGTGCAGCTGATGACAACATAATCAAGGCGCAAGTGGATTTTCTGGAGCCTTTAGGCAGCGAAGTTATTGCTACCTGCTCGCTTGCAGCGCATGAGATCATCGTTCGCCTAAATCCACGAACCAGCGCGAAGAGCGACGAAATGATCGAATTATTCCTCAACATGGAACGCGCCAGGCTTTTCGATCGGGCGACCGGGGAGGCGCTCTTGTGAGTGTGCAAGTACTCAAGCTTATCGCAATAGGTTTGCTGCTTACTTTTATTGTGAGTTGTACGTCTCGGCACCCAGCGCAGAATGTTGGACCGGGCAGCCCCGTCACACTCACCTACTGGAGCGCGACCAATGCGCAGGAGCTTGAGTTTGCCAACAGAGTTTCGGCCGAGTGGAACGCGTTGCACGCTGACGTTCAAATCAGAGTCGAGCCTGTTCCCTCCGGACAGTCGTCGGAAGAAGTGATCCTGGCGGCTATTGCCAGCGGCACAACGCCTGACATCTATGCCAGCGTATTCCCAGGCGCGATGCAGGACTTGCTCGACGCCAGAGGCGTGGTCCAACTCGATGATTTTCCGGACTTCTTCGACGTGATGCGCGAGCGCATGATGCCGGAACTTTTGAACCAGTATCGCTCCCCGGACAAACATTTTTATCAGGTCCCGTGGAAGTCGAATCCGATTATGGTGCTCTACAACACGCGGATCCTGCGCGAGGCCGGGGTCTCATCATTGCCCACCACTTACTCGGAGTTTCTCTCAGCGGCGGCACGCGTGACACGCGATCGTGACGGCGATGGGCAGATTGACCAGTGGATGCTGACGATCGATTACTTTCCCATCTGGTATAAGCGGCTGTTCGATTACTTACCCCTTTATCTTGCTGCATCGAATGGGCAAACCTTGCTCGAAGGTCGTAAAGTCATGTTCGATAATGAAGCCTCAGTCGCCATCTTCCGCTTCATGCACGAATGCTTTGCCAGAGGTTACGCCCCGCGCCAAACCTTTCAAGGTGATGTTTTCCTCGCTGGCCGCGTGGCGGCGAGGTTTGTCGGGCCGAATAGCATGGGTCATCTTGAGCGCTACCGCCCCGCCGATTTCGAGTACGATTACGGGCCAATCCCGCGTCCTGACGCAGCCACTGGACAGCCAGTCAGTTACGCTGACCCGAAGAGCATTGTAATCTTCAAGACGTGCCCACACCCGCGCGAGGCTTGGCAGTTCATCAAATTCATCATCTCCAGGAAGAACGATCTAAAGTTGCTGGAATTGAGCAGCCAGTTGCCGATCCGTGCAGGACTGCTTGAGGATCAAACGTTCGCCGATTATTTTAAGCGCAACCCAAAGCTGGTCAAATTTGCCGCGCAGGTGACGACCGCGCGCAGCATCGACTCCGTTGCAGAATTGAAAGAGATTTTTGATGTCATTGCTCAAGAAGTTGAAGCTTCGGTCGTCTTCGATCTAAAACCGCCAGAGCAATCGGTGCACGATGCAGCCCGGAGAAGCCAACAGATTCTCGACGTTGAGTAAGGCCGTAGCAGCGCAGCGAACTCGACTGCACAGTCTCGCTAAGGTTCTTCGACCAAAGGACAGCGCCACTGATCAGAGAGATCGTGTGGGCTATCTGATGGTGCTCCCTTACATTATTCACATCGCAGTATTCCTCGGCTACCCGCTCGCATTCGCCTTCGTTCTTATTTTTCATCGCTGGAACATCTACACGCCGATGAAGTGGGTGGGCTTAGGCAACATCAAGCTCTTGCTCACCGATCCGCTGATCTGGCGTGCGCTCGTCAACACGCTCTACTTTTTGCTGATTCACATTCCGTTACAATTAGTCATCGCACTCGGCCTGGCCCAACTACTCAATCAAAGGATTCGTGGAAGAGGATTCTTCCGAGCCAGTTACTTCATGCCAGTCGTCGTGTCAGGCGTCGTGGTCACGATGCTCTGGCAACAGTTGTACGCAAGTGAGACCGGCCTAATAAATGTGCTACTTCAGCAATTCGGCCTGCCCAAGATCGGATGGCTCACGGATCCTCGATACGCAATGCCCGCCATTGCCATCATGGCGACCTGGAAGAACGTTGGGCTCTATGTGGTGCTTTTCCTGGTGGGGCTACAGGCGATTCCCACTGACCTGTATGAAGCGGCGGAACTCGATGGCGCGAGTGCCTGGCAAAAATTTCGCCTGATCACTGTGCCAATGCTCAACCCAACGATCATGCTTGTGCTCTTGCTCTCGACAATCGGCGGCTTCTCGCTTTTCATCGAACCTTACGTTATGACAGGCGGTGGGCCCGCCAACAGTACGCTCTCGGGCATTCTTTATCTCTATAAACAAGCATTCTTCTTCAGCAAGATGGGTTATGCCACGACCATTGGCTTCTTTTGGGCGATGCTCATCTTTGTGGTGGTTCTCCTGCAACGGCGTTTCGTCGAAACCGAGGCAGTGTGATGAAGCGTTTTCTTCTCTATATGGTTCTAACAGCCGGAGCGCTCGTCTTTCTTTACCCATTCGTGTGGATGTTCGGCGCATCGCTCAAGCCGGAGATTGAGATTGCTGGTTTCAATCCCTTTTCATCACATTTCACGCTCGAGAGCTACCGCTTTGTCCTACACAAGATTCCGGTTGTTCGCGGGTTTGGCAATAGCCTGTTGGTCTCGATTGTTGTGACCGCCTCGGTGGTTGTTTTCGGCTCTATGGTTGGTTACGCGCTCTCACGGCTCCATTTTCGCGGACGCGAGATGGTCTTTAACCTGGCCCTCGCGACGATGATGATTCCGGCACAACTCACTCTGATACCGCTCTACACGATGATGGTTAAGTTTGGTTGGGTCAACTCTTACCTGGCGCTGATTGTCCCGGCGATGATGAGTAGCTATGCAGTCCTTCTTTTTCGCCAGTTCTTTCTGTCCATTCCGCAGTCTTTGATCGAAGCTGCGCGGCTCGACGGTTGCTCTGATTGGCGCATTCTATTCACTATCGTCTATCCGCTTTCAAAGCCGGCGATCATGACCGTCGCAATTTTAACCTTCATGGGTATCTGGAATGACGTGTTGTGGCCGCTAATGGTCATTCGCAATCCAGATTTGATGACCATGCCGCTGATGGTCACACTTTTTGCCGTGGGCGGACAAGCCGAAGCGCACCTGGGAGTGCAACTGGCAGCAGCAATGCTCCTCGCGCTACCGGTCATCGTTGCTTATGTGTTTCTTCAGCGTTACCTGATTGAAAGTATTGCCAGCAGCGGGATGAAGAGTTGAATGCGCTGAGAATCCCGTTATTACGTTAAGCAGTACCGGCTCATCCACGAAATGGGAAGTCTCTCACTAAGAAGCTGAATGAAAATAGCGAGATGGTCACATTTACGCCGAAGGCGTTCGCTAATTGCAGCCCAGGGTTGCTTGGAACCCTGGGATCAGATTCTCAAATTAGCGCCAAACAGCAAACAAAGATTTAGTTGTTAGTTGAAAACGAGCGGACGCGTTTCAGTCATAAGACCTGAAACGCCAGGAGGGGACTAGATCAGAAAAACGCAAATGAGGATATTTCGGGGCGCCGTTCTGCCAGGTGGAGCATGCTGCCTTGCGGATCCGCTCTGTGCGATGGTGATCGCAGGCCTCAACCGAAACGACAACACCGGCAACAAAACCGAACCAGATTCTTTTCTCGACTGGTCGGGCACACTCACAAAGGAGACAGGCGCGTTGGGGACGCCGGAATGATTCATACAGTGACTGCAGGGCTCAACTGGCTGGTCAAACTTATTACTAATGCTTCGGCATCCGCGCCGGCCGGAAAAGATGGCGTCTCCGTATGACGCTGCGCAGAGTCATTCATGGCCATGTCATCCATCACCATTCCGTCCATCGGCATGTCGTGGTTAGAGGACGATGACTCATGCAAATGATTGCCCGTCTTCTTTAGGCAACATTCATGGCCTTGCGGGCGCGGGCAGAAGGCTGCGGCAAACACGTGACCCAAACTGCTCAACAAAAGCAACAAGGTAAAGCCGATAAGGAAGATTCGTAGCATAGTAAACTGGGGCGAATTATTACATACCACTTTACATCTCTTCAATTAGCCCGCCATGTGCGAGGGTGTGTTACTGGTTGTTCACCTGCAATGGATCGCCCGTTTGATGGTCCTGTATTTGGAATCTGAGAAAGTCGTGTATCGCCGCTAACGCCTTTTGGTTGCGGGTTGAGATGCGAACTCGAGCACCTTTCTGGGTCTCCTCAAAGGTGTAGCTTAATGTCACTCTTCTGTTTTGATCTGTTTCATCCGCGTTAATCTGAAGTTTCTTTTGTTCACGGCTTCACAGGAGACTGAACTTCGCGCAGACGTCGCTCAAGAAAGCGACGTTCGCTCTCATTGGTAACTAGCGCGAGCGCCCGCGCGTAGCTTCTAGCTGCTTCCACTCCGGATCCGACACGGCGCAGCAGATCGGCACGTGCGGCATGCAGCAGGTGATAGTTGTCGAGGTCACCGGTTGCGGCGAGTGCATCGATGAGAGCGAGTCCCGATCGAGGGCCATCCACCATCGCGACCGCGACCGCGCGGTTTAGCGACACAATGGGAGAGGGCAGCAATCGTTTCAGACGGTCGTAGAGCCGGACGATCTGTCGCCAGTCCGTATCTTCTGCCCGCGCCGCCCTGCAATGCTGGGCCGCTATCGCAGCTTCGAGCGCAAACGGACCGGGGTAGCTGCGAAGTGCCTCGTCGACAAGCGGCAACGCCTCAGCGATCTGCTGCCTATCCCAGCGGCTGCGATCCTGCTCTTCGAGCACGACGAGATCGCCGCTATTATCGAGACGAGCATCGCGTCGTGAATCGTGTAGCAGCATGAGAGCGAGAAGCGCAGTCGCTTCCCCGGAGGGTTGTGGAGCCATCAACATTCTAACAAGGCGACCAAGCCGAATAGCCTCGGCGCAAAGATCGGCCCTCACGAGCGGCTCGCCTCGAGTCGGTGCATAGCCTTCATTGAAGATGAGGTAGATCGCAGTGAGCACTGCGTCCAGACGCGCGGGCATATCGTTCGTGTCGGGCACCTTATAAGGAATGCCCGCGTCGCGAATCTTGCGCTTTGCGCGCACGAGCCGCTGCGCCATTGTCGCCGTAGGCACGAGAAACGCGCGCGCGATCTCGTCGGTCTGGAGGCCGCCGAGAGTGCGCAGCGTCAGCGCCACCTGCGCTTCGAGCGCAAGCGCCGGGTGGCAGCACGTGAAGATCAATCGCAGGCGATCGTCAGGAATCTCATCAGTGTCGTAATTCGGCTCAGCGATAGTAGGCGTCAGCCCGGACTCGGCGTACGACTCAAGTTTTTCCTTGAGCCGTGCCTGACGGCGGATGCGGTCAATAGCCTTATGCTTGGCCGTCTGGATAATCCAGGCTCGCGGAAATTCAGGGATGCCTTCGGTCCCCCACTGATCGACGGCGGCTGCAAACGCCTCCTGCGCCGATTCTTCGGCCACGTCGAAGTCACGGAACTGCCGAATCAGCGTGGCAACAATGCGCCCCCAATCGGAGCGATACACTGCATCTACGGCTGCGTTGTGGTTCGGAAGCATGTTCGATGATAAAAAATTTACGTTGGAGTGTCGATTTTGGCGCTCGCCGTTCGATTTAATGATGAAGGCAATGGAGGCACACACACATGAAATACATGTTACTGGTTTATCTCGATGAACAGGTGCTGAGCGAGACAGAGCGGGAGCGCTGTTACGTGGAGTCTGCGCAGCTCGCGCAAGAGCTCAACTCAAGCGGGCAGTATGTGGATGCCAGTCCGCTACATCCTATTTCAACGGCGACCAGTGTTCGAGTGCGCGATGGCAAACGGCTCGTAACTGACGGTCCGTTCGCGGAGACGCGCGAACAGCTCGGCGGCTATTACCTAATAGACGCCAGGGATCTCGACGAGGCGATCGGCATCGCTGAAAGGATTCCCATCGCAAGTTTGGGGACGGTCGAAATCCGGCCGGTGCTGGAGATTGCGGGCTTGCCGTCGGATTAAGTTCCGTGGCGAGCGGACGTCGTGACGTTACAAGCTAAATCGAACGAAATGAAGTTATGAAAGCAAGCGAGACAGATCGAACCATCCAGCAACCGATTTGTGACGGAAGACGAGTGGCTTAATACATGAACGAAAACAAGAGGCTCTGGGCTGGACGCATCATCAGCGCCCTCCCAGCATTGTTCCTGCTCATGGACGGCGTAATGAAATTGGTGAAGCCGGCGCCTGTCGTTGAGGCAACGGTTCGGCTCGGATATCCCGAGAGCGTCATTCTTGGCCTCGGGATTGTCTTGACGGTCTGTACTATCCTCTACGTGATTCCGGCCACCTCCGTTCTTGGTGCGATCTTGCTGACCGGCTATCTGGGCGGCGCAGCCGCTACACACGTGCGCGTCGGTGGGGGTCTGTTTCCAATCGTCTTTCCGATCGCTTTCGTGCTTATCTGGCTTGGGCTTTACTTGCGCAACGAGCGATTGCGCGAACTCATTCCTCTGCGAAGGTAGATTCATTTGCACGAGCTGAAAGAAAATGGAAAGAAACGTGACCCGAAGAAATAATATCGAAGCGGAGAAAACCTAAGATGAACATCGTACTGTGGATCGTTCAGGCATTGCTCGCACTCCTGTTTCTGTTTGCCGGTGGAACGAAGCTGGTGCTGCCGATCGAGGTGCTGAAGGCAATGGGTTCACCGAACCAGGTGCAGCTGCCGGGCCTGTTCATGCGGTTCATCGGCGTGTGCGAGGTGCTCGGCGCACTTGGTCTAATCCTTCCCGGGCTGCTGCGCATTCGTCCGAACCTGACACCGCTGTCCGCCACCGGATTGGTGATCATCATGATCGGTGCGACAGTCCTCACAGTGATCGGCGATGGTGTTGCAGCCGCGCTGGTCCCTCTTGTAACTGGACTCCTTGCAGCGTTTGTTGCTTACGGCAGGTGGCGACTGGCGCCACTTAGCGGCCGCACAGGGAGTAGTCAATGAGCCTCACCTTCCGCATGGGCTTCGGCAGCATCATGGCGCCGCCGGGCACGTATCCGATCCAAAGCGCCATGGCCGAGCATCAGATCGGCGGCGATGGACCACCGAACCCCGCGATGACGCCGGCGTCGGATGAGTGGATTCGCCGCTTGGGAACGCTCCCTTCGGTGCATCAACCCGGTGAAAAGTGGATGTACCACACAGGAGCCGACGTGTTAGGGGTTTTGATCGCGCGAGTTTCGGGCCAATCTCTCGAGACATTCCTAACAGTTGGTCGGAATCCTCATGACCCAACGTCTAATGGATTCACCCGATCCTCCAGGTGTCTTTCTCGATTTCTGGACCTCGGCATACCAGGCGATTGACGACTGAGCCAAGGCGCCAAATCAGTTGTCAGGACCACCCGGCGGGGAGCGGGCGGATTGATACGATGGCACGAACGAATTTCGCAATCTCTAATCGACAAATAACCAAAGGAGCAAAATCATGCAATTGAATCCATATCTTCTTTTCAATGGCCAATGCGAGGCAGCGTTCAAGTTCTATGCGCAGTTGCTTGGTGGCAAAATCGAAGGAATGCTCACCCACGCGGGTACGCCGGCGGAGGAACAGGTGCCACCTGAGTGGCGCAATAAGATCCTTCACGCCCGCATGACTGTCGGCGACCACGTATTGATGGCTTCCGACGCCCCGCCTGGCCGCTATGAACAACCAAAAGGCTTTTCCGTGTCGATCCAACTCAACGACCGGTCAGAGGCAGAACGCATCTTTAACGCATTGGCGGAAAACGGGACGGTCCAGATGCCGTTCCAGCAAACGTTCTGGGCCGTCGGTTTCGGCATGTGTGTCGATCGATTCGGCATACCGTGGATGGTTAACTGCGAGAGCGCTGCCTAAGCTTTCATTTTCAGTGTGATCGAGTCGTCTAGTGTCATCAATCTTGGATTCCGGCTCGTAAATTAAGGAAACTTATGCGATACGTCGATGGATTTGTCTTATCGTGTCAACGCGAAGGTGATGAAAGACCCGCGTATGATGAAGATGATGGAGAGAGGGCCAATGCCCTTCGACGTCAAGCGCATGGCCTACAGCGGTTTCAAGTTTCTGGTCGACGCGTGATCCTAAGAATTGTGAGGAGCACTTATGAAATACATCTTGCTGATTCACCACGAGGAAGACTTAGAGGAAAACGAGCGACAGCACCTGCTGGCAGAGTCCGTACAGCTCGCGAATCAGCTCCATGCGAAAACCCAGTATCTTGACGCCGCACCGCTATACCCAACCTCGGAGACGATCAGCGTTAGCGTGCGCGACGGTAAACGGCTCGTGACCGACGGTCCCTTCGCGGAGACACGCGAGCAAATCGGCGGCTATTTCCTGATTGACGCCAAGGATCTCGACGAAGCGATCGACATCGCGGCCAGGATTCCCGGAGCGAGAATCGGAACGGTTGAAGTCCGACCGGTCAGGGAGGTCGAGGGTTTGCCAACGGTTCAGCGTTAGGAGGCTATTTGAACACGAGGTGCGCCACCTTGGTCTCAAGATTCCAGTAGATCATCGCGAGCGCGGTCAGGCGTGGCGTGCGCAACCATTAGCACAAAGATCCGGCCCGTTTTGGCCATGATCGTTCCCAACACAAGCCCGACAATGGTGGCCTGTTCGACGCCGGTGAGCCCTTGGACATGATAGTGACCCAGTCCAAACCATACTGAGGTGAGCAGCACGATCAGCGATATACGAAGACGATCCACGAATTGACACGAAATGTGGAACAATAACATTTCGTATTGTTTCGTATGATTGGGTTCGTGTAATTCCGTGGATCGATTGTGTTGCTTAAACCTCCTGCAAAAAGCCACGTTTCCCTGAGGGCCCGAGCGACCCCTTGTCCGTTCGCGTGCAGCCATGATAAAACCCGGCTTCCCAGACAATTCCCGCACGCGAGGATCCTTATGAAGCACCTTCTTTGCAAACTACTCTTATTGGTCTTCATCTTTCCCACAGTCTCTTTCGGCCAGTCCAACGTCGAGCCTCAAATCAAACGGGTCGAGCAGGGTCTACTGCCGGCGGTTCTCATCAAAGGCGATCCGGCGCTGTCACTTGCCGAGCGCATGAAGTATCATTGAACATCCGTTTCAACGTGGTGTCCTCCATGCACCTGCAATCCCATCAGCCTGGCCGGGAACGTGCCGAAATCTTCGACTTCCCAAGTGTTGCCATTTCTTAGCCGAACCCGTGCTGCAGGTATCAGCATTCCTTGATTTCCCCCTGAGCCGAGATAAAGCTCCGCGTATCCAAAAGGATAGTCCTCCGAACGTGCACCGTAACGCAGCTCAGCAAATCGTAGGTTGCGCTGGTAGAGGACGATCAACTTCGTGCGGCCATCTCCCTGTGTGGCGATGATTGCATTGGCGGGCACCCCAACGCCTGAGCCTATTTGGATTCGTCCAGCTTGTATCCGCGACAACAGTTTAAGCATTTCGTCCTGATTGCCAGACTGAAGTGCTGCGTTGAGCTGATTGATCTCCTCAGTAGTGGTTAACCGGTTGATGATTAGTCTGAACGGGAGTGAGCGACCTGCGGCACGCCCACCAATAAAGTACACGGTGCCGGTAATTGTTCGCCCTGAAAACCTGTCTGCCTGTCCGTGCGCTTCCCCTCCATGCCGAAACGGCATTAAGCTCAGGACACCGCAGAGTATACCTATCAAGCCGAGCCTGTTTCGTTTCTTCATTGTTACCTCCTCGTCATTCAGTAAGTTGCACTGACAACTGTTATCCATCTCCTCTTTTCTAATGTTTCTTAGCTGGCACCGGCGATTCGGTAGAGAGCAAGACACGCTCAGGTGCGTCTTTTGCAGACCTGCAAGCGCGGAGCTTTTTTTGAGGGGGAAGAACAGAAACTATCATAGAAGCTCGTGTAGGTCGATGTGGGTTGAGGTAGACTAATCCACCAGGACTCTTTACGACAATTCTCTATTTCACGGTGATTGGCTAAAATTTCGGTAGGGGGCTCTCTATGAAGGCTCGAAGATTCAACTGGCCAATCTGGGCGGGTTTTCTGCTTAGCTTGATTGCGTTTATCAGCTACTTCTTTGTTTTTGTCTGGTTCCCGATCACCCGCGATTTTCCCTGGGCCAACTTACTGTTGTTCGGAATAGCAGCGGCGCTTTTGCTGGTTGGAGTTCGACAGGCGTTTGCAGCAGACCGACCTCGCCCAACCCGATCGAAGATCGCTGCGTCAGTCCTGCTTACTCTGAGCGTTGCGATTTTCGGATTCTTTATCGTTGCCACTTTTATTATCGCCAGACGCCTGCCTGCGTCTCGCGGCGCTCCTCAGGTGAGCCAGAAGGCACCGGACTTCACGCTCGCCGATACTAATGGCAAACCTGTCTCGCTTTCGGAGCTGCTCTCTTCGCCCCTCAAGGGAAAACCATTTAAGGGTGTGCTTCTGGTTTTCTATCGGGGTTATTGGTGACCTTCATGCAACTCCGAGTTGCGGAGCATTCAGAGTAGTTTGGCTAAGCTCGAAGACGTAGGGATTCGTCCGGTCGCGATCAGCGTAGACACGCCAGACGTCTCGCGCGATCTTTGTCAGAAAGCCGGGTACACATATACGTTTCTTTCTGATCCAAAAGCCGACGTGATTCGCCGCTACGACCTGGTTCACACGGGCGCAGGAATCAATGGGCAGGACATCGCCAGACCGGCTGAGTTTTTGGTTGACTCTTCCGGAACCGTGCGGTGGGTCAACCTGACGGAGAACTATTGGGTTCGCGCCCGACCGGAACAGGTTATCGAAGTGGCGAAGGCCCTTCGATAGGTGCTCTCTAGCAGGATGAGTATGAACCCAGACAAAGTCCCCAACTAAAGATTGACTCGCAAGCCAACCAAAGGATTCATGACACCGGATCCGGCAAGTGTTAGTTTGTTGCCCTGCTACTCTTTGAGTTTGTTCTCAGTTCCGGGCAGTGATTGAAGGTTTGAATCTCCATCCGTTTGTTGCACGCAAACTGAACCCTTTGATTCGCCAGTGATTCCCGGGACTGAGAACCACTCACCTTAGTTGACCCCGTTCATGAGTTCATCAAGCTTTACCCTGTGTTCTGACTGGCGACACAACCTAAACCTTCGACTAAGAGCTTTGATTCTGGTTGCTTCGTGTCATAACATACCGCCCGTACCGATTGAGATAGGGGGCTACCCTGGCCGGCCCAGCGCGGTGCAAGATCAGCACGCTGGTCCTGTGTTCTTTTGTCAGGCTCGTGGATCCCGCAAAGGGCAATGGATTTTCATATGGCGGCTTCCAGTTCAAGCATGCAAGGCGTGTCGCTCGCCGGCTCGGCTAGTCCAAGTTTTTACGAGAAGCTGAATTCCGAGTGGCACAAACGCGCGCTTCAAGTCCTGATGGTGATCGTGCTTGCCCATTGGGCTGAACATCTGACGCAGGCGATCCAAATCTATGTTCTTGGCTGGCCACGGCCAAAAGCAGGTGGTGTGCTGGGACTCTGGTTTCCCTGGTTGGTTAATTCAGAAGTACTTCATTACGGATACGCCCTCCTGATGCTTGCGGGGATCTGGATGTTGCGCAAGGGGTTTACCGGGCTGTCGCGCAAGTGGTGGACAGTAGCGCTCGTGATTCAGTTCTGGCACCACATCGAGCACGCCTTGCTACAAGGACAGGTCATCTTTCATCACAACTTAATTGGTTCGCCAGTGCCTGTCAGCTTCCTGCAGATGCTATTCCCAAAATCGCGAGTGGAAATCCATCTCTTCTATAACGCAATCGTGTTTATCCCTATGATGATAGGCATGTACTACCACATGTTTCCGCCTGAATCAGAAGGAGAACATGCCACGTGCGCGTGTGCCTGGACTCATGCGCCGGCGAAAGCCTGATTGAGAGCAATAACGTGGCGCTTTCGAAGGCCGCGAAGGGGGTTGCCGTTGCTCGCGCGCGCGAAAAGCGTCGAGTATTCTCTCTGCTGCCATTCACTGCGGGCATGCTCGCTCTTCTTCTCTCCGCATGTAACAAACCTGACGCGTCATTCTCGTCGGTCACGATTGAACATCAAATTTCACCCCAGCCGCCCCACGTTGGCACGGGGACGGTCACTCTTAAATTGGTTGACGCTGCTGGAAAGCCATTAACTGGAGCCGGCATCATCATCGAAGGAAACATGTCACACCCGGGCATGAAACCTGAGTTCGGGAAGGCAAGGGAGATAGCACCCGGGCGCTACCAGGCGCCGCTTGAATTTACGATGGCAGGGGACTGGGTCATCCTCATTCACGTAACATTCCCTGACGGCACCAGGCTGGAACGAGAGGTGGACGTAAAAGGCGTCCGCACCAACTAGGGAAGTTGTCTAAGCAATACTCAAATTCATCAATCCCTCCCGAATCGCGCCCATTTGACTTGTTGCGAGTGCCGCTGCTCGGCCAATTGCTTCGTTGGCATCACGCGCGCACGCTGCTACAGATTCCGCTCTTCATCATCAGCGTCGTGATGATCCTCCACGGATTGTTTGGACCAACCCTGGCGCCAAAGAACCTGGCAACGACACTTGGTTGGGTGCATTTTCGGGGCGCCCTGGTACTGCTGCTTCTTTGCGCCGGCAACTTCTTTTGTCTTGCTTGTCCCTTCATGCTGGTACGTCAGGCGGCGCGGCGCTTCTTCAAGCCCGAGCGAAACTGGCCGCGCATGCTGCGCAACAAATGGCTTTCGACCGGCCTCTTTGTGTCACTTCTGTTTGCTTACGAACTTTTCGATCTGTGGTCATCACCCTGGTGGACCGCCTGGTTGATTGTTGCCTACTTTGCCGGCGTGCTTGTCGTAGACGGCATCTTCAAGCATGCACCGTTTTGCAAGTTTGTCTGCCCGATCGGGCAATTCAACTTTGTGGCTTCCACCCTTTCTCCCCTCGAAGTGAAGGTGCGGGATCAGGACGTCTGCACTAGCTGCAGAACAAAGGACTGCATTCGCGGGCGGCGCGATCCGGGCTCGGATCTAGTCGTCATTCAACGGGGTTGCGAACTCGCTCTTTTTCAACCGCGCAAGGTCGGCAACATGGACTGCACTTTTTGTCTGGACTGCGTTTACGCGTGTCCTCACGACAATGTTGGAATAATGACGCGGGTGCCCGGCAGGGAGCTGATGACAGATCCGATGCGTTCCGGCGTCGGCTTTTTCTCTCGTCGCACGGATCTCGCGGCGCTGACACTAGTATTCACTTTTGGTGCGCTGCTCAACGCATTCGGCATGGTCAGCCCCGTTTTTGCGCTTGAGAATTGGCTGGGCCGCGTCATGCACGTTAGCCATGAAGGTCCAGTTCTTGCAGTGATCTTCGGCTTGTTTCTGATCGTCGAACCCGTTCTGTTACTGGGCCTGGCAGGCTGGCTGACCGGTATCTGGGTAGACAATAAGCGCGCGGTGCTGCCGCTTGTAGTGCGTTACTCTTACGCTCTGGTGCCGATTGGCTTCGGAATCTGGTTGGCCCACTACTCCTTTCATTTCCTGACCGGTCTCTACACGTTCATACCAGTGACTCAAAACGCGGTTGCGAGTTTGGGGTGGCCGGCCCTGGGTGAGCCCGTCTGGACGTTGACAGGTTTACCCCGCGGGTCCGTGCAGGCGATGGAGTTTGGTTTTTTGGGATTGGGGTTGGTGGGCTCGTTGCTCGTGAGTTATCGCCTGGCGCAGGATGATTCATCGAGGCATGCCGCGAGGGTATTCGCGATTTGGGGAGGAGCGTCACTGATCCTTTGGGTCGCCGCAATCTGGCTGATGTCGCAGCCGATGGAGATGAGGGGCACGATTCTGGGCGGTTAGATACGGCTCGAGGACAACAGTCATCAGCACTCCGAAAAGAAGAAGAGCTGTCCGACGATGGTTGCAGGGCCTGCTGCCGATCTGTCTTCTTGCATCAGTGTCAACCCCTGTCCGTGCGCACGAGGGACCACCATTTCCCATTATTGCAGATAAGAGCGTTGGTCCCTGTGTGGTTTCTGTCTGGACGGACCCGGATGTCGGCGAGAGCACATTTTTTGTGATCGTAAACGCCCCACCGGGCGGCGCCATTCCCAGCGACTTAAAGGTACAGCTCGGAATACAACCAGCCAGCGCACGCCTTGCCGAGGTGCTGTATCCGGCCCAGCGAGAAGATCTGCGCGGTCAGGTGCAGTTCAGAGCCATCGCCTATTTGGATGCGCAGGAGATCTGGAATGTGCGTGTTCTCTTGAAGAGTACACAGGGCAGTGGCGAGACAGTTGCAGCGGTCGAGGCTACGCCACCGGGATACGGACGTTGGGACCTGCTGATTTACCTGCTGCCGTTCGTGGCTGTTGCTGTCTTGTGGTTTCGCGCACTGACGCGCAGAAGAGGGCCGAGGGATGTTCGCGATGCGGAGGGATGATTATGAGTTCTGAGTTCTGAGTGCTGAGTCCAAAGTACTAGTACTCAGTACTCAGCACTCTGTACTCAGTACTCAGTACGGTTGTTCTGAGTTCTGAGTGCTGAGTCCAAAGTCTAGTACTCAGCACTCTGTACTCAGTACGGTTTCTTAATTTGATACACGACGTGTTCGACGGTTTTTCCGTGAAGATTCGTTTTTTTCCGCCGCTCTGTCAAAACGCCACCAATTGTTTCCAGGGCTTTTCGCGACCGGATATTCGTTGGCCCCACCAGGAAAACGACGCTCTCTACAAATTGAAATGCATGGTCCAACATCAGGCGTTTCAATTCCCCGTTGTAATTTCCGCCCCAATGTGAGCGAGCGAGAAACGTCCAACCGATCTCAACTTCTCTTTTCCTGGGTTCAAATCCGAAGTACCGTGACGAACCAATAATCTTTTGAGTATTCCGGTCTATGACAACAAGGGCGCCACCCGATTCTAAGGCCTCTCGAAAAAACTCTTTGAAGACCTCTTCTTTGTAACGATCGTGGGCAGGATGTTGCTCCCAAATCAGCGGGTCCGAAGCCACTACGAACAAACTTTCCCAATCTTCCGGTCTCAGAGGTCGAACTTCAAGAAGATCGCCAACGAGGTGAGGCTGCAGTTCAAACTTAGGCATCGTCATCATCCTACAGTTCACGCTGGCATGAGCTGTCGAACTTCTGGGGGTTCCTCGCCGAGCCACTCGGGATTTTGCGCAGTGCCATCAAGGATTGACGTTGTCTTGAACTGATATAAATCATTCTGTAACCTCTTTCCCTGTGTTTTGAGATGAAAGCCCAGCGTTTTGATATGAGATCCTAGCGATCGCAGCCCAATCGGCTTCGCCCAAACCTTGAGCGAGAGCGGCCACAAACCGATCGTGGACCAGGCTCGCCATCGGCATCGGCGCCGCGGCCTCCTCCGCCGCAGCGAGCAGCAGGCGGTTGTCTTTCAACCCGAGCGGCAATTTGAAGCCCGCAGGTTCGAACTTGTCCGATGCGATCATGCTCCCGTAATTTCGGTAGACGGGAGCAGGGAACAGTGAGTTCGTGAGAATGTCCAGAAAGGCATGTGGGTCAACTCCGAACTTGCGGCCAAAAGCAAAGGCTTCGCCCAGACTTTCGATAACCGTTGTGAGGAGGAAATTCCCGGCCAACTTGATCACGTTGGCAGCCAGAGCTTCCTCGCCGACCAGGAATGTCTTCTGTCCAATCGCGTCGAAGAGAGGTCGGCAGCGTTCGATCTGTTCGGCTGGTCCAGCGACAATAATGAACAGCTTCGCGGCGGCTGCGGCGTCAGGCCGACCGAAGACCGGCGCGGCCAGATAGTGCTGTAGCTTTTCGCGATGCGCTTCCGCCAACCTGCGCGACAACCCGACGCTGATCGTGCTCATGGAAATATGAACAGCGCCGGCAGGAAAGGTCGCTATGGCATTTCCCGGTGAGAAGATGACATCTTCCACGGCCCTGTCGTCCGCCAGCATGGTGATGAGCGCATCTGCATCGAAGGCAGCTTCGGCGGGTGTCTCGGCAACGCTCGCGCCCAGGGATGCGAACGCCTCGGCACGGCTTCGCGTCCGGTTGTAAACCGTCAGATCATGCCCCGCTTTTATGAGGTTGCGGGCAATCGTCGAACCCATGTTTCCCAGACCAATGAACCCTACTTTCATTCTCTGTCCCCTTTCCTGGAAATGTGACGCTTGCGAACCTGCGCAGCTTCCTCGCGAATACTGATATTAGCAGTCACTATCACGGATGCCTGACCGTGACCCCCGAGGATGACCTGTGGTCACCGCGAAAATATTCCATGATCCATGCGTCTGCCGTAGCTATAATGCTGGCGCTTTCCAAACCCCTAAGACGAAGAGGCTCACTATGTCGAGCGACGAAGTTCTGTCCAATCAGCAAACAATCATCGCAAATCAACAAACGATCATTGCGAACCAAAAACGGATTGAAGCTAACCAGGCAAAACTGGACGAAGTTCTGTCAAACCAGGCGAAGATCATTTCCAATCAACAGTCCATTCTTGCAAATCAAGACAAACTCAATCAGGTGGTCTCGAATCAGGAGCGCATCCTAACCAACCAGGAAGAAATACTGTCGCGCATCGGTAAGTGATGTAGCTGCGTTTCAATTGCGTTCTGTTCAGGAATAGAGAGCAATCCACCAAATCGCACTAATCGGTGCGAAACGATTTGTATGGGGTTAAGTTGATGGAGTGGTTTGTAACAGTGAGTTAGGACTGGCGCCGGGGGGAATCGAACCCGCACGGCCTTTCGGCCAGCGAATTTTAAGTCCTGTGAAACTGGCACCTGGTCTTACTAAACGATACAAGCCAGTATTTATCGGCCCTAGCGGTCGTCTAGGGTACCGCTTTGGCTGGCTTAGAATCAACATGTCCTGCCCACCATCATCTTCTACTGTTTCGGAATGCCCTCTCATTTCGTAACCAATCTCCCTTGAAGACGTTGCTGCGACGATCGCCACCGGGGTTGAAGTCTCGTTCATCGCCGGTGAACAACAGCCGGCTTGATTCTCGACCTTCGCATACGGGTTGAGATCTTCGCCGGAGTCCGTGACTTCCACGTTCGAGAAGCCAGCTTCTACCAGTCCTTGCCGATAGTCCTCAATCGGAATCGCGCCCGCGATGCAACCCACGTAGGCCATGATGTCGTCGCCCAGTTCGGTGGGAAGCGACTGTTTAAGCGCGATGTCGCTGACGGCGAGCCTGCCTAACAGAGCACAACCGCATTTCTTGGGAGCTAGACCCTGGGGAAAGAGACATGCGAGAATACGCAGCGCGATGGATGCACCTGAAGAATCAACAGAACTAAGCTTCGGCGTTGCTTCGATGGATCGGGAGCATGCGGGCCAAGTTGGCCTGCTCAATGATCTTAAGGCTGCCGTCCGGAGCGGGGCTGACGACAGCTTGGTCTATGCGCTACTCAATGAGCTGGTGGAACACACAAATCTCCATTTTCTCTCCGAAGAGCTCGCTATGAGGCTGCATGCCTACGAAGCCTATGAGTCTCATTTTCTGGAGCACCAACGATTGCTGGCTGAGGTACAAAACCTGAAGCGTAGCCTCGCTACAGGAACGGCGACGGACAGGCATAGTCTGATTGAGGCTCTGCGCAGTTGGCTGCTCGTCCACATTCAAACTGCTGACAAAACGCTGGCAGAATACCTGAGCACGCGGGCCGCCCAGCAGGCACGTGAAGAGCCCACGTGAAGAGTGTTAGCTTCGCGCAATCCTTCAAAAGATGGACTAGCTGACGAAGTCGCGTTGAGTCAACTTCCCCGGAGTCTGCTCGCTGAGAACTACAATCAAATCTGCTCAAGTGCGGTTTGCAAGTCGTTGATGATGTCGTGCCAGTCCTCCAGGTCAATTGAAAGTCGGATGCCCGGCTCCAGCCCTCGCGCATGCTTCACTTCCCGCGGTAAAGCCGAGTGCGTCATTGAATAAGGCTCTTCGATTAGCGCGTGTGCGAACAAAACCTAACATCGTAGTCTGGCTGGCTGGTTTCACTCGCCGGCGAAGCTGACCTCAGCCTCAAGTCTTGTCTCTGTTTTGATCGAGTTGGAGATCAGACAGTTCTTTTCTGCTTTCTCCAGAATGCGACCCGCGCGTTCAGCATCGCGAGCGTGGCTAATGAGGAGTTTGGGGTGCAGTACGACCTCAGTCATTATGAAACCCTGTCCCTCCAGCTTCTCTAACTTTCCTTTCGCATCCGCGCTAAAGCTGACAAACTCGAGTTTTGAATTTTCAGCAATCGCCAGGAACGTGGTCATGAAACACGAGTTGACCGCCGCTACGAAAAGATGTTCCGGCGTCCAGACGCCTTCATTGCCTTTGAATTCCGGCGGAGCGTCAACTTCTAAGTCCGGCAGGTCCGGCGCACTCAAGTCCCCTCGACGCTCTCCGGTCCATTCGACCTCGGTAGAGTAGCTGTATTGGTTCTCCATGATTATTCCTCACCCCTCAGTTGATATTTCAACGGTTCAAATTGCGCCGTGAAGTGGCGCAGGAATTTTGGTTGGCTGATGATCCTATAACCGCCGATCGATGCACGACGTTCATAGACCTGAAGGATCGCTTCTACGACATAATCAATATGGCTTTGCGTATAAACGCGATGGGGAATTGCCAGACGCACCAAGTCCATTGCGGAGGGCATCTCTTCACCGCTTTCCGCATGCTTCTCGGCGTGCATCACTGAGCCGATCTCACATGACCGAATGCCTGCTTCCCGATAAAGCTCGATGGCGAGCGCCTGGCCCGGATATTGAAGTGGAGGAATGTGTGGGAGCATCACTCTCGCGTCAATGTAGATTGCGTGGCCGCCGGGCGGTTGCACGATCGGCACGCCTGCGCGCGAGATGTGCTCGCCAAGATAGTTAATTGAGGCGAAGCGATACGTCAGATAGTCTTCGTGCAGTACCTCTTCAAGACCGACGGCAATGGCTTCGAGATCACGCCCAGCTAGACCGCCATAAGTAGGAAAGCCCTCTGTCAGGATGAGCAGATCTTTCTCTTGCTGGGCCAACTGGTCATCGTTCGTGCAGAGGAAGCCGCCGATGTTCGCCAGCCCGTCCTTCTTCGCAGACATCGTGCAGCCATCAGCATACGAGAACATCTCACGCGCGATCTCCTTCACGGATTTGTCCGCGTAGCCCTCTTCGCGCAGCTTGATGAAGTAAGCGTTCTCGGCAAAGCGACAGGCGTCCAAATAGAGCGGCAACCCGTAACGAGAGCAGATCGCCTTCACTTCGCGGATGTTCGCCATAGAGACCGGCTGACCTCCGCCGGAATTGTTCGTCACCGTCAGCATCACGAGAGGAATGCGGCTCGGCCCTATTCGCTTGATGAAGTGTTCGAGCGCCTCCGTGTCCATGTTGCCTTTGAACGGATGATTGACGGCAGGTTGATAGAATTCCGGAATCGGCAGATCAACCGCTTCAGCCCCAAGGTATTCGATGTTGGCGCGCGTGGTATCGAAGTTGGTGTTATTCGGAACTATGCTTCCTTTCTTGCACATCACCGAGAAGAGGATACGCTCGGCGGCGCGTCCCTGGTGCATCGGAATCACCTGCTTGAAACCAAAGATGTCCCGCACGACTTCTTCAAAACGATAGAAGCTCTTGCTGCCGGCGTACGACTCGTCGCCGCGCATCAACGCAGACCACTGTTCCGCGCTCATCGCCGCCGTGCCACTATCGGTGAGCAAATCAATGATGACGTTTTCCGCTCTGAGCAGGAACAGGTTATACGCGGCGTCTTTAAGATAGCCTTCTCGCTCGGCGCGCGTTGTCATCTTGATGGGTTCGACTACCTTGACTCTAAAAGGTTCAATAATGGTTTTCATAATTCGCTCGTTGGTTTCCTGGACAGGCTTTTGCTCAAATCTCCATCGCTCTTTGAGGTACCGTTATGCGATCAAGCGATGACTTGCGGCGATCTGGGCCTGCAGCACCTTGCGGATTAGCTGACATGCTTGCTTCACCTCCGGCATCGCCAGCGAGCAATAAACCTGTTTACCTTCGCGGCGGGTGGACAAAACGCCCACCGATTTCAGAACAGCCATGTGTTGGGAAATATTCGCTTTCGAGATCCCGAGCGCCTGTTGCAAATCTGAAACGCCGAGTTCGCCTTGCCCCAGTCTGTCCAAGATCTGAAGCCTTGCCGGATGAGCGAAAGCTTTGCAGATACGTGCCTGGCGCTCGAATATTTCGCTGCTTGTATTCGGCTTTGGTTTGATATCCGCCATAACTTCAACCACCCGCTGAATCTAGTGATTGGCAAGCTGCGGGCCATCACGTCAACTGAGACTCTTTTACGAACAGCGCTTATTGAACGTAGGTGTGAATCCCGAAAAGAGCCAGTACTTTTCACATTAACGCTTTTGGTAGCGACCCCGCTTCGCGCACGCGAGCTTTCTCCCAGCTGTTTGATACTGCGCAAAACTACGCAGGTTCAGTTCTACAGTTGCGTAATTTTGCAACTATGAAGCGCCGCGTACTGAAGAAACAAACGATATTTCTCGATCATAGCTGGGAATAACACTTGCTCCTTCGCTGAGTGGTTTGGAAAGGGGAATCTTCAAATGACAGTCGAACGATACTTACGATTAATCGCCGGTTGTTTCGTGCTGGCCAGTCTGCTGCTCGGTTACTTTCACAGTCCCCACTGGTTTTTGTTTACCGGGTTTGTAGCAATCAACTTAATACAGTCTGCGTTTACGAACTGGTGCCCGATGATCAGTTTCCTTCGTTGGCTGGGAGCGAAGAGCGACGCAGCTCCGGTCTCAAGAAGCTCGGAAGCGTAACCTTACATGCTCTTGCACAGTGGGCTGAAAAAAGTAGTGGTTCTGATCCTTGGCCTGGGACTGGTGGACCTTGGAGTTGCTCGTTCGGTGCAGGCTCAGTCGCAAACGGATCCGGTCGCAGCGCCAATGGTCGTAACCGGATCTAGCGAACCGCTGACACTCTCGGAAGCTGTCGAAATCGCGCTTGCCAAGAACCCGCTGACGCGAGCTACGGCGGCTGGTCGAGAGCTTGCGAACGCGCAACTGGCTGCCGCCCGTGCGACCCGCTTGCCGTTGTTGCAAGCGTCAGAATCCGTGACCACGAGCAACAATCCGGTCTTCGTATTTGGCTCGCTCTTGGAACAAGGACGGTTCGGCGCTAACAATTTTTTGCTCAGTTCACTCAACAACCCCGATGCTCTCACTAACTTCCGCGCCGGTTTGTCAGTTCGCGTTCCACTCTTTGATCAGAAGCAGACCAGTGCCCGAATTGATGTGGCCAGGCTTGGGCAACAAGGGGCTGATGAACAGACCGAACTGGTCGCTCAAGAGATTCGGTTCGCAGTGCTCAAGTCTTATTACGGAGTGTTGCTGGCTCAGTCGAGAGTAGTAGTAGCCGATGAGGCCATACAGATCGGCACGGCAGATCTTAAAAGAATCAGGGACAAATTTGAAACTGGATTCGTGGTGCGCTCTGATCTGCTCGCAGCCGAAGTTCAGGTGTCGGAATTCCGCCAGCAGAAGATTCAAGCTACAGGTGAACTTGCCACCGCTCAGGCGGCGTTGAATACCGCGCTTGGCCTGCCGGTAAACTCGCCTCACACGATCGCTGACCATCTAAGTGAACGATTCTTCAGTATCGAAACCCCGGATCAGCTTAATCGCCTGGCGCTTCAAAACCGCCCGGAGTATACGCGAGCGATGCTGGCGGTGCGCGGCAATGCGCGCCAGGTGCGTGGAGCGCGCGACGAGGTGCTCCCGCGCGTGGATGCCTTCGCTAGTTTCGGGGTAAGTGGCCGCAGTCCAGTGACTGGCAGTTCGGACTACACCGTGGGGACCTCTGTCACTGTCAACGTCTTTGATGCGGGGCGCAAGGCCAGAATCAACCAGGCTCGCGCAGCCGAGGCCATTGCCAAGGCCGAACAGGAGCAACTGGCCCATCAGATCAGTTTTGAAGTCGTGCGTGCTTATCAGCAATTTGTTTCTGCCCGAGAGCGCCTGCAAGTAGTCGCTCAAACTACCACACAGGCTAGTGAGGTTCTTCGCATAGTGCAGGATCGTTATCGTGAGGGTCTCACAACTATTACGGAAGTACTACGAGCCGAGTTAGCCCTCGTGCGCGCCCGCACCGATGTCTTGACGGCCCGCCATGACCATTACGTCGCCTATGCAAATGCCTTGTTAGCGACGGGAAGACTGAAAGATGTTCGGCCATTCGTCGTGTGATATTTGCGCTGCGCCGGCCTATAGCCGGCGCAGCAACCGAGAGGTAGTCGATGAAATACGTGCTGACTTTCGCGTCACTTATTCTTGCCCTTACTGGAGCAAGCTCATGCGCGAGCAAACAGGAACAAAGGGCAACCACAGTCCCGATGGTGCAGGGCACTAGAATTGAGACGGTAGCCTGGCAGCCCATCGACGAGAGCTACGAGGCGGTCGGCACAGTGCGCGCAAAAACGAGCAGCATTGTTTCCTCGAAGGTCATGGGAAACATCGTTGCGATGAAGGTTCGCGAAGGCGACACAGTGCATGGAGGCCAGATCCTCGTGGAAATCGACAGCCGGGAGGCCAGGATTCAGGCACAGAAGTCCGGCGCCGGACTAGTCGAAATGAATGGTGCCCTGGATGAAGTAGATCGAAGCATTAAAGCCGCAGAGTCTAATCGGACGGCCGCTGAAGCCAACCGTCACCTTGCCATGTCCACGTTCCATCGTTACCAACAGTTGCTCGAGAGACAATCGATTAGTCCTCAGGAGTTTGAGGAAGTGCGAGCAAGGTATGACGTTGCCAATGCTGAAGTCGAAAGTGCTGGCCGGATGGTGCAATCCCTGCAGGCGAAAAGACGACAGGCACTAGCCCGTATAGATCAGGCGAAGGCGGATGTCGCCGGCTCTCAGGTTTATTCGAGCTTCACTCGAATTGCGGCCCCCATTAACGGAGTTGTTGTTTCCAGGCACGCGGATGTTGGCTACATGGCCGCGCCAGGCACGCCTTTGCTCACGATCGAAAGTGGCACTGATTACTGGCTCGAAGCGGCCGTACAAGAATCCCAGATCAACAAGATTCATCTGCGGGATCAGGTCCGGGTGCAGATAGATGCTCTCGGTCAGCAAGAACTTGCGGGCACCGTGGTCGAGATCGTTCCGGCTTCTGATCCGGCGAGCAGAACTTACTTGGTCAAGATCAGCATCTCGGCGCCTGGCGGAAATCAGCAAATCATTCGTTCCGGCCTCTACGGTAAAGCCCGCTTCATTACCGGCCAGACACAAGCAATCACGATTCCCCAAAAAGCTGTCGTTGAGCGCGGCCAACTCACCAGTGTGTACGTGGTCGACCAGTCGGGCATCGCGCGCATGAGACTGGTGAAGACTGGCAAGACTTACAGCGACCGGGTGGAAGCGCTCTCGGGCTTAAAAGAGGGCGAGCAAATCGTGGTTGATGGCGTGGAAGCCGTGAATGATGGCAGCCGGGTGCGAGAAGCCGCTCCGGGTTTGCCGCCAGCGACGAAATAGCCGAGGTGCAAGAGTGACGAGAGACGGACTTGGTCCCGCCGGCAAACTGGCGCAGGCCTTCATCAACTCCAAACTGACGCCGCTCGTCATTGTCGCTTCCATCCTGCTGGGCGTAGGCGCAGTCCTCCTGCTCCCCCGCGAAGAAGAGCCGCAGATCGTAGTGCCGATGATCGACATCTTCGTGCAGATGCCAGGGGCATCTGCCAAAGAAGTTGAAGAGCGGGTGACGAAGCCGATGGAGAAATTGCTCTGGGAAGTTCCCGGCGTCGAGTACATCTATTCGACGTCAGCACCCGGTTATTCGATGGCGGTCGTCCGCTTTTTTGTCGGCCAGAATGAAGAGGCGAGCATCGTCCGGCTCAACCAGAAGATGTTCGCCAACTTTGATCTAATCCCAGCGGGCGCCAGCCCGCCGCTCATCAAGCCGCGCTCGATAGATGACGTGCCCGTGCTGGCCCTCACTCTTAACAGTGACCGTTATGACCATTTCACGCTCAGACGTATTGCAGCGCAGGTTCACGATCAGATCAAAGAAGTCAGAGATGTTTCGGAAGTCAGGATTATCGGAGGGCAGCGCCGTCAGATTCGCGTACTCCTCGATGACGCGCGAATGGCTGCTTACGGCGTCGCCCCGGCGAGCATTGTCCCCATGCTCGAGCAGGAGAACAAACAGTTGCAGTCGGGCAGCTTCTCATCGGGCAACCGCGAGTTTCTCGTAGAGACCGGAGGCTTCCTGCATTCCCCCGAAGAAGTCGGCGACGTGGTCGTCGGTGTTTCCAACAGCCGTCCCGTGTACCTGCGCGACGTGGCGCGAATTGAGGACGGCCCGGAAGAGCCGGCCGATTATGTTCTTTACGGAACCGGCCCGGCAGGGAAGGGGAATATACCTGCCGCCACTGCTCCGGCAACGGCAAAGCAGAATGTACTGCCGGCAGTAACAATCTCTGTCGCTAAACGCAAAGGCACTAATGCTATCGCGATAGCTGATCAGGTGATTGAGAAGGTCACGATGTTGCAAGGCACGCTGATCCCAGGCGACGTCAATGTCGTTGTTACGCGCAACTACGGCGAGACGGCGAGTGAGAAGTCGAATGAACTTCTTCTCCATATGATGATCGCGATCCTCTCTGTCTCGCTGCTCATATGGATTGCCCTCGGCGTGCGTGAAGCAGGCATTATTGCCACCGCCATTCCCGTAACGCTCGCGCTCACCCTCGCGGTCTTCTACCTCTATGGTTACACCCTCAACCGGATCACGCTCTTCGCCCTAATCTTCTCGATCGGCATTCTGGTGGATGACGCCATCGTGGTAGTCGAGAACATGACGCGGCACTATCGCCTGCCTGAGAATCGGGATCGGCCGGTCGTGGACATTGCCCTTGAGGCCGTGAACGAAGTGGGCAATCCGACGATCCTGGCGACCTTCGCCGTGATCGCGGCGATTCTGCCGATGGCCTTTGTGAGGGGGTTGATGGGGCCCTACATGAGGCCGATTCCTATCGGCGCATCAGCCGCGATGGTCTTTTCACTCCTGGTGGCATTCGTTGTGACGCCGTGGGCCAGTTTGCGTCTTCTTAAGCGGGAGAGCGGTCACGACGACTCGCACAATCGAGAAGGATGGACAACGCGTGCTTATCGCCGTGTGATGGGCGCGCTGATCCGTGATCGCCGCTGGCGCTACATCTTTCTCTTTGGCATCGCACTGTTGCTTGTGGGCGGGCTCTCACTCGTCGCGCTGAAGTTTGTGCACGTGAAGATGCTCCCGTTTGATAACAAAAGCGAGTTTCAGGTCATCGTTGACATGCCCGAAGGCACGACGCTCGAAGGTACGGCGGCGGTGACGCGCGAGATAGGAGATTACATTCGCACTGTACCGGAAGTGACCGACTATCAGCTGTACGTCGGCACTGCTTCACCTTACAACTTCAACGGCCTGGTCCGCCACTACTTTCTGCGACGAGGGGCCAACGTGGCGGACATTCAGGTCAACCTGGTGCCGAAGGGACAGCGGTCGGCGCAGAGCCATGACATCGCCAAACGTGTGCGTCCTGCTATTCAACAAATCGCCGCGAAATACATGGCCCGCGTCAAAGTTTCTGAGACGCCACCCGGTCCCCCGGTTCTGCAAACTCTGGTTGCGGAGGTCTATGGCCCAAAATACCAGCGCCAGATTGAAGTTGCCCGGCAGATTGAAGATATCTTCGACAAGACTGAAGGCGTCGTTGACGTTGACTCGTATATCGAAGACCCGCAGCCCAAATATCATTTCGTGGTGGACAAAGAGAAAGCGGCCCTGAACGGCGTCTCGGCCGAGCAGGTTGCCGCCACTCTACGCATTGCGATTGAAGGAATGAACGTGGGGCTGACGCACCAACCACAGGAAAAAGAGGATGTGCCGATTGTTCTTCGGCTGCCGCGAGCCGAGCGTTCGAGTGTTGATGACCTGAAGCAGATCAAGGTTATCGGGCAGCAGGGGAACCTTGTGTCTTTAGGTGAACTGGTGCGGGTTGAGGAGCAGACGGCGGACCAGAGCATCTATCACAAGAATCTAATGCCGGTCGTCTACGTCACTGGCGATGTTGCGGGAAAAGTGGAAAGCCCTGTCTATGCCATCCTGCAACTGAACGAAGCCCTGGATCAGTTGCAGTTGCCGGAAGGTTACAGACTCGGACGTTACGTCGCTAGCCAGCCTTTCAGCACCGATAAACTCGCGATGAAGTGGGACGGTGAGTGGCATATCACTTACGAAGTCTTTCGCGATCTCGGGTTGGCGTTCGCGGCCGTGCTCGTGCTGATTTACATCCTCGTCGTCGGCTGGTTTCAATCCTTCAAGACACCGCTAACCATCATGGCGGCGATTCCATTTTCGCTCATCGGTATACTGCCCGCGCACGCTCTGATGGGTGCTTTCTTCACCGCCACCTCGATGATTGGCTTTATCGCCGGCGCCGGGATCGTCGTGCGCAATTCAATCATCCTCGTAGATTTCGTCGAGCTGAGATTGAATCAGGGGATGGCGCTTGCAGACGCCGTGGTGGATGCAGGAGCAGTTCGTTTCCGCCCGATGATGCTAACGGCGGCGGCGGTCATCGTCGGCTCGGCGGTGATTCTGTTTGATCCGATCTTTCAAGGGCTGGCAATTTCGCTCATGGCCGGAGAGGTCGCTTCGCTTTTGCTCTCGCGCATGACCGTGCCTGTTCTCTTTTACATGAGTGAACGGAAGAAACATGAGCGGCCTCCGGTCGAGCTGCCAGTTCCTCCACCTGAGTCACTAGATGAGGCTGAGACTCCTGCTGTTGAACCGCTGGCCTCGTCTGTCGAGAGTATTCCAGCGGCAGAATCCGAGGCGGATGGGGAACCGGCCGCCGATGAGCAGAACACAGAAGGCGAGAACGATCCGCCGACCGAGACGTCACGGCTTTCATGAAAGCCGCTCGGCTGTGCTCAGAGATAAAGCCCTTCAACCATTCTCTGATTTCATCACGGACGCATCGGAAGATAGCCATCATTGAATCGGTATGGACGGCTGAAGAAGGCGGCGGATCCTCAAAGGCTTGGTGGATTCGAACAGCCTTGCCTGGAAACACAGGGCAGGTCTCGCGATTGTCACAGACTGTGATCGCGTAAGCGAAATCCAGCCCGATAAACTGGTCCACCGACTTAGATTGTTGGCCCGAGATGTCAATGCCAATCTCGCTGATCGCTTCGACCGCTTCAGCCCGAACCTATGTTGGGTTGACGCCGGCGCTGAATTCTTCGCGAATGCGAGCCGCGGATTACGATGACTGGATAACCGAGACCAGTTCCGATGATGGCAGTCAGCGATTAACCGATCACAACCAACGCTATCTTTGCGGACTCGCTGCGGGCAAGAGCATTAGCAGGACGCTTCAAGACTTAGGGCTTAGTAAGCAGGAAGCGAAGGATGCCCGGGAGCGTGTGGACCAAGAAATAAAAGACGCCAAGCGCGACTGACGAGACGCCGCCAAACGCCAAACAGAAGAAGCGGCCCCGATAGAAGTCTGGCCGCTCTTTTACTTTTGTGATTGGGCTGTTTGTTCGGACTATTGCTGTGCTGTGATGGCCTCCTTGTTCACTTACGTACTTTCATATGGACAGTGGCGGCAACCACTCTTGCAGCAATAGCCGCGAGCCAGAAGATAGTGCGCTGTGAAAACGATCGCGGGTCCTTCACAATAGTAGTCTTCACCTTCAACGAGTGGTGGCGGTGATGCCAGGCCGGTTAAAGTGGAAATCTCCACGCCGGTTCCAGGCGACTTGGCAATTGCCGCAGTTAGACACGCAGGACACAGACAGTCTTGATCCGCGCCGGCAACTAGAGAGACGTGTGGCAGTGCCTCACACCAGCAACTCTGTTCTCCAGGCGTTGGACCACACGTAAAATTTGCACCACAGTTTGAGCAGCGCTTCTGTTTTGGCTGACCGGATGGTGAGCTAGAGATCGTTTGGCTGTTTGCGCTCAATTTGATATCTCAGGAAATACTGGTGACCGAAAAGCTTGTGGGACCAGCCTTTGAGAATTCGATCCTGCGAAATGCTCCTTGCGAACCTTCCCACCGGAAAAGCTCTGGATGAATGAGATGAGCCAAAAGCTCCGTGCCGTCCACGACTCTCGGTCCCGGGCGCGCGAAATAAGAGTTGGCGTCCACGGCATACACCTGGCCATTGCTCACCGCTGGAAGCCCCAACCATCCAGGATTGTTGAACAGTTGTGGAGTTTGCTCCACCACCTTCTCCAAGTTGAAGCCGCAGGGCGTGATGATCAAAACTTCCGGCGCCCATTCCAAGACATCATTCCACGGAATGCGAACCGAATCAGTTCCTTTGCGACCAAGCGCATCGACGCCGCCGGCGATCTCCACCATCTCCGGCATCCAGTGGCCGCTGCAATAAACCGGGTCGAGCCATTCCAGGCAAAAGACACGAGGGCGGTGCGACAGATTGCGCGTGACGGCTGCAACCTTTTCCAATCTAGCGTGACCGGCGGCAATTAACTCTTCGGCTTCCCGGGCATGGCCAGTTGCCCGCCCTAACTCGCGCAGGTTATCAAAGATTTCCTCCAGCGATTTTGGCGTCAACCAAAGGATTTGCGGCTTCTTCGACAGCAGTTCCAGGGCTTGAGTTACTTCATTCCCTGAAGGGGCGCAGACCTGACACAAGTCCTGCGTCATGATGATATCGGGAGCGAGTTCCCGTAAGAGCTTCTCATCAACCTGATAGAGGCTGAGGCCATCTCGCATTCTCCGCGTGACCGCTGCATCAATTTCCGGCTGGCTCATCTTCTCGATGGGAAGCACGTTGCGAACGACTACAGGCTTGCCTTCGACTTCAGGTGGATAGTCGCACTCGTGTGTGATCCCCACGAGTTGATCTCCGAGGCCCAGAGCACACGCCATCTCGGTCGCGGAAGGTAGAAAGGAAACAATCCGTGCGCGCGTCATTCTTGTTTACGCTGATTGTGCGTGTCTCAGATCACGCTCGCGCAGGATCGGAAACAGCTTCTCTGCCAACGCAAAGCCGCCGAATAGCACCGCCGTGTAGAGCGCATCGCCAGCGAGTGTGTTCTGGAAAAACGGAATCGCAGCTATATAGCAGGTCAGCAGGCCCGCCGCTGTTTTGGGATACAGCGATCCAAAGGCCCAGACACCGAAGTTCGTTACCACAAAGAACACGAGCGAGCTTGCCAGAGCTGCTCCGGCAATTCGCAACGCAGAACGCTTCCTTTGCAGCAAGAAGCCAAGGCAAACCACCAGGAGGAAGCTTCCGTAAACGATCTCCATGTGGCTGTAGAAGCCCAGAACGAGATCGCTGAGTAGCAGCGCGGCTAGTGGCACGATCAATGCTAGTCGTTTATCGGTGAAATACGCTCCCCCGAAAAGGGCCACCGCGGTGATCGATGCGAGATTAGGTGGGTGCGGAATCAAGCGTGAAGCCGCCGCCGCCAGAATGATCAAAGCGAGTACGATAAATCGAGGTCTCGACATGTTGGTTTCCCCTTAAGTCCGGGATTCTCTTTTACGTGCTGCTTAAGAATCAGGACTTTATCACCGCGGCAGTAAATCACAAAACCAGAAGCCTTCCCTTGAGACCGTTTCGCCGATTGAGAATTCTACCGGTTGAGCGAAGTTTGGTCCGTCAAAAACAAAGGTATGAAACTCTCCGTTCTCTCCGCACGGATCGACGTGCGCTGGCAACGCGGGGAGAAAACTCTGGTCAATGGTCATTCCGGCGAATGACGAATGCAGAACGTCGCCGTTAACGCAGGTTATGGCCGCCTTGAAACCAAGATCAATGAACTCTTTGATGAATTCGGTCGTGTCCCGCATCCACACGGGATAGATCCCACGCAAGCCATGCCGAGCCAGGAATTGATCGCGATACGTTTTGATGTCTTCAAGAAACAGATCGCCGAACACGATCGAGTCTATTCCTTGATCACGATACGCCAAGACCGCCTCGATCAGCTTCGTCTCGTACTCTTGATTGCTTGCGCCTTTTGTGATCAGGACTTGATGAAGCGGAAAACCTAGAGACGCGGCTTGACTTTCCAGCAGCTCCCGCCTTACGCCATGCATGCTAACGCGATCGTGGTCGCGTGTCACCGTCGTCAACAGCGCCGCGACGCGATAGTCGAGTGTCTTCTGAATTTCGTAGAGCGCAAGGCAACTATCCTTGCCGCCGCTCCAGGACATGAGCACTTCTCTCAATCTCCCCATCTCCATTCTCTATCAGTTTTTCTTGCTCTTAATGTTCTATGGTCAATTGAGAATAACGCAGATTACCACTCGCTCAGCGTTATGTTGAAACCATCCCTTGAAGCGCCCACAAACGCGGTCGCACTGTCAAGGGGACCCTTAATCTGTCGCAGATCGATAGCAGCCTTGAATTCTGTTAGATTGCTACCGACTTTTTTCCCCCTCGGCATATTCGTGATGGGCTTCTCCGGCTTTATCGAGGTCGTGGGACTGACCGTTTGGGGTTATGAGCTGTTTGCGAACATGCGGGCAGGGAAGAAACTTGAAAGGGAGAGTTCCGCCTTCGACAGAAATAGCAATGTGAGATTTCAAATGGGGGTCACTTCGCGTCGTGGGAACAGCCGGAACTCTTCGCGGCCGAACTCCGCGCGGCGTTCAGATCACTGCGCTAGTTTGAGCGAGGGGGACGGCGCGCACAAAATGCGCGCCGTCTTCCACCGCCACATGCGGCAGCACCCATTTAGATCCAATGGGAGAGAGATAAATGAATACAAATTCGAAAGAGCAAATGGTAACCCGCGAAGGCTCTCGGCCGGCTGGCGCTGAGCAGCGGTTGAATGAACTTGGCATCAAGCTCCCGGCGCCGCCTGAGCCGTTCGGCGCCTATGTGGAAGCGGTGCAGACGGGCAATCTGCTTTTTCTGAGCGGGATGCTTCCCACGGAAGGCCGCGGGGCAAAATTCATTGGACGCGTCGGAGCGGAGCTCGATGTGGAAGCGGGGCGCAAGGCGGCTCACCTCGCAGCACTCAATGTCCTCGCTGTCACGCGGCAGCATTTGGGATCGCTCGACAAAGTGATGCGGATCGTCCGGCTCGGCGTGTCCGTGGCCACTTCGGGAGATGTCCGCGAGCAGCCGAAAGTCGCTGACGCCGCTTCGGAGTTGCTGCAAGACGTCTTCGGAAAAGAGAAGAGCCCTTGCCGTTTGGTGTATGGCGTCGCAAGCCTTCCGCTCGGCACCCCGGTCGAGCTGGAAATCATTTTCGAGGTGGCGGGGTAAGAGAGGCTCCTGATACTGGGACACACGCAGCGCAACGCCCAGCGTGTTTGAGAACGCTTTTCGGCAGAGGTAAAACATTAGTGAAAGTAAAAATTCATAAGGAGGCATCATGTCAACTACAAAAGTCGCAATTGCACCAATGAAGGTGGCGCAGATTCCTAAGGCGGGAGCAGATTTCCAGATCGTCGAGCGCGAGATTCCTATGCCGGGTGTAGGACAGGTGCGCATCAAGGTTCAGGCCTGCGGTGTTTGCCACAGTGACGTACTCACGAAAGAAGGCGCTTGGCCCGGAATTCAGTATCCCCGCGTTCCAGGACACGAAGTGGCGGGCATCATCGATGAACTGGGTGCCGGTGTTTTCGAGTGGAAGAAGGGGCAGCGCGTCGGCGTAGGCTGGCACGGTGGCCAGGACGGCACGTGTCTCGCGTGCCGGCGCGGAGATTTTCGCAATTGCCGGAATCTGAAAATTTCGGGCATCAGCTACGACGGCGGATACCAGCAATACATGGTGGCTCCCGTGGAGGCACTGGTGGCGATACCGGAAAGTCTAAGTGACGCCGAAGCAGCACCGCTGCTATGTGCCGGAATTACCACCTTCAACGCGCTGCGGCACAGCGGTGCGCTCCCCGGCGACCTTGTCGCGGTGCAGGGTATCGGTGGTCTGGGGCACCTCGGAATTCAATTCGCGAACAAGTTTGGTTACAAGGTCGCGGCTATCGGGCGCGGGTCCGAAAACGCGGCGCTCGCAAAGAAACTCGGAGCGAGCGTGTACATCGATAGCAAATCGACGAACGCAGCAGAGGCATTGCAAGAAATGGGCGGCGCTCAGGTAATTCTAGCGACTGCCCCAAGCTCGAAAGCGATGTCCGATCTGATCGACGGCCTGGGGCCGAACGGCAAGCTCATGGTGGTGGGTGCGACCTTTGATCCGATTGAGGTCACACCGGTACAGCTCATTACTGGAAGTCGAACTATTCAAGGTTGGTCCAGCGGAACACCCACCGATTCCGAGGATACACTGCGCTTCGCCGAACTAACCGGCGTGCGTCCCATGATCGAAACATATCCGCTCGAAAAAGCCGCCGAGGCTTACGCGCGAATGATGAGCGGCAACGCACAGTTCCGCGTCGTTCTGACGATGTGAGGTTGGCCCAACACGCAGTCCGCTCAATAGCACGCTAGTAGAATCACGAATGTTCGTGAGTTCTACAAAATGCATATTCCAGTGCTGGTTCAGTTTCAATTCTTTCTCATTCTCACCGTGGCTTTAGCCCGGTGGTCAGTGAGAGAAAGAGTTCCCGAACCGTTTCAACGGTTTTATTTCTCTCAAAGCACCGAAACCGTTGAAACGGTTCAATAATTTTTGGAGCGCAGGGTCACCGGGCTAAAGCCACGGTGAGAATGAGAGAGAATTGGAAACTGAACCTGAACCAGTACCCAGATTCCGGCCGATTCCGATCGCGCGCGCGCGCTTACGCTATCGAGCAACCGGCTGAGATGGAAACCAACTAGGTCGTTATCCGGCTCACGTGAAGGATTCCTAAGGAGGTAAACAGTGCGCCTTTTCAGCTCGCCCAGTTGGACTCGATGCCTGCCGGTCTCCTGCGTGGAGTTGGTTGTTTCAGTGATGCTCGGTTCATTTCAATTGCTGGCCCAAGCCCAAGGAAAGGAACGTCCCATGGAACACCCAACTTTTTATCGCACGGTACAGATTTATGGGCTCTCCATCTTTTACAGAGAGGCCGGCCCGAAAAACGCGCCGACGCTGCTCCTGCTGCACGGACTTCCCTCGTCATCGCGGATGTTCGAACCTCTCTTCGCCCGGCTTTCCGATCGCTATCACCTTGTCGCGCCCGATTACCCGGGATTCGGACACAGCGACTGGCCGGACCCGAAAAAATTCGAGTATACGTTCGATCACTATGCCGAGATCATGAATCACTTCACCGAAGCGCTCGGGCTCTCGCGCTACACGCTTTACATGCAGGATTATGGCGGCCCAGTGGGTTTTCGCATGGCCTTGATCCATCCGGACCGGATCGAGGCACTCATCGTTCAGGACGCTGTGGCGCACAACGAAGGCCTGGGGGCGAATTGGAAGCCGCGGCGGGCCTTTTGGGCCAATCGAGCTGCCAACGAAAGCACGCTTCGCACAAATCTCCTGTCGCTGCCGACGACACGGACGCGCCATGTCGGGAGCGACACAGACGTGGAACGCTATGACCCGGATCTCTGGACCGATGAATTTGCCTTTCTCAACCAGCCCGGCCAGGCCGACATTCAAAGCAACCTGTTCTACGACTACCGCACGAACGTCGACGCCTACCCCAAGTGGCAGGCTTGGATGCGCGAGAAGCAACCTCGCCTTCTCGTCCTCTGGGGCAAATACGACCTGTCTTTCGAGCTTTCGGAACCGGAGGCCTATCGCCGCGACGTGCCGAAGGCCGAACTCCACGTCCTCGATGCGGGTCATTTCGCGCTCGATACGGCAGCGGATCAGATTGCGCAGCTCGTCCGGGGCTTCATGAAGTAGCGGCGGGCTTATGAGGCGGCGCGGCAGAACCTGATACCGAAGCTGTCGCGCAGTTCTGCGTTATGGCGTTACTGCTTTGAATGCAAACCATCGTGAACAGAACCTGTTGCTTCTGACACAGTCAAGTGTCGTCCCCGGAAGCCTAATCTCGTGTCGTTGGTTGCCGCGATCCCGCAGCGCCCGTCCCTTGTTCGAGTGGAGGCAAGACTTCTTGAAGCACCTTGATATAGTGGTCCTTGAATAGGGCTCCTTTCGGATCGAGTCGGGCGTTGTCTTTCTTGGTTTGAATGACTTGATCGGCTGGCTCTACGGATGTACCTTCACCCCACTCGTTCCACGTCTCAACAAGTTTCCAGGTTACAGGTGCGGCGACCATCGCTGAGACGGCATCACGAAACGCGACGAGGTCGCGAGGCAAACGCACAGCGCCGCCATCGCGCCAGAAGCCAGGGCTTACCAGAAACGAGTACGGGTACTGCATCTCCTTGCGCAGTGCCGGTGCGTACTGATGCCAACTGTCCGGCGGATTGTTAGCTTTCTGATAGCCGGCAAAAACTCTCAGCACCACGTAGAACTTTGCCTGTGATCTAGCATCGGCCCAGCGGCTGACCATGTCCCCACTATCCTTAGGATCAGAATAAACAAAGATCACGGGTTTGCCACCGACCTTCAAATAGCCGCGTTGATTCACGTACTGTTTCTTAATGTAGTTCAGATCGTTAACCAATTCAGTGACGGCTGGATCACCGAGTGACTCCTTTTCATAGTATAAGGCCCAACGTAGGTTGGGGTAGGGATTGTCTGAGCGGTTCATCACGTCGTTGAGGATGTGCCGGAATGTCTTGTCGGTCTTATGGTCCTGGCCCCACCATGAGCTGATCGACACTTCTATTCGAGCTTCGGCCATTTTGCGCAGTTGCCAGTAGATGATCGCGTCATCATTGGAGTTGTAGAGTTCGGTAGCGGGATCGAAGACACCTGGCTTCGGGTCGGGAAGATAATTTGAGAACCAATTCCGTGGCGGTGCGTGACCCTCGCTCGACCAGTGTGGGTACCAAGGATAAAAGAATGTGGCATAGTATGGTGCGGAAGGCTGGAACTCAAATATTTGCAGTCTATCGTTTCCTTGAGCTTGCGGGATGAGCGTCACATAGCTGCCGAGGCTTTGTGCGGCAGCCAGAATGAGGAATGAGATTAGAAGTTGTCTCACTGTGTATCGGTTTATCCCTTTTCAGCCTGGACTGGCTTGAGTGATGGATCGTGTGAATCTATCAGCCAGTCGGCAAGGGCAGACTCCATCTCATGACGAGCAGTGGCAGCGGTAGGATCATCGTAGAGATTCTTCAGTTCATAGGGATCATCCTGAAGGTTGTACAACTCGCCGTAAGATGCGTGTAGATAATGGACCAGCTTCCACTGCTCAGTCCGCAGCATCTTTGCGTTGGGAAACTCAGCATGAGCAGAGCGCGAGGACTTGCTCAATCCGTTGATTATGGGAACCAATGAACGTCCTTGAATTCGTTCGGAGATTTTTATATTCAGCAAATCTAAGATCGTCGGTAAAACATCTATCTCTTCAACGATGGTTTTGATTCGCTTCCCGGTGGGCAGCCGACTCGGCGCACGAATGATTAAGGGCGCCTGCATAACCTGATCATAGAAATAGCCGCCCTTGAAAACCAGCCCGTGGTCACCGAGCATCTCTCCATGATCGGCATTGAAGATGACGAGCGTTCGATCCTCAAGTCCGAGCTTTGGCAATTGATCTAAGATCAAGCCGATATATTTGTCATTCTCGGAGATCATGCCGTAGTAATAGCTCTTGATCCGATTCAAATCTTGTTCGGTCATCGTGCGCAAGTCGAAGCCAACGGAGTCTTCCAAGGCCTTTTGCTGCGGGGGAGGTTTGTTTTTCATCTCGCCCTCCATCCTATGCGACTGCGGGAAATTCGCGCCCTCATACATACGGTCGAAGGGGGCAGGAGGATCGAATGGATGGTGGGGTCGCCGGAAATTGACGTGAAGGTAAAATGGACGCTGAGAGTTCTCTCTGAGAAACTCGATGGCCTTAGCAGCATAAAAAGGCGTCTCATCCAGTTCCTCTGGCCATGGAGCGGGCGAGGCTTGGAATTGCTTTTGACTCTGAAGCTCATATTCGCGCAGCAGAGCTCGACGCGCCGGTGAAAGCCGATAGCCCCTCCAACCTTCGGATTCCAAGAGGGCATTGTAGTTTGAATCGTCCGCAAAAACCCTTAATCCGCCGAGGAATTTCGTGGGGGCAAAAGGAAGTTCGCCGACGGTGGCCGCCATATAACCATTACGGCGCAGAATGTTTGCCAGCGTCTCCTCAGTTTCGGGAAGACGATAAATGTTAGTGGGTGTTCGGTTCACGTGAGGATAGCGTCCGGTGTGCAGAGCCGAGCGAGAGGGCACGCATTGTGGAGCCTGAACAAAATGCCGCTCGAAGATCACTCCTTCTTTGGCGAGACGATCGGCATTAGGTGTGCGAATAACTGGATTTCCCATACACCCGAGACAGTCGGCTCGATGCTGATCGTTGGTTATGATCAGGACATTCCATTTGAGCGGCGTCGAGAGGGCGAAGCCCCTTGGAATAGTGGCTGAAAGGACGGTACCAGCCAGGATCGAATTAAATGCTCTCCGCGTGATCCGCATCTGAACCCTTTCAACGCCCACTCCACTGATCCGAATGTTTCACTACTTCGCTGGGCGCTCGTCCGGGAGCGTGCCGGGAACTCCGCGATAGTGATAACTGAAACCATTATCGGTGACGGTGACTAGTGCATAGCCAAAGGCGCTGCCGTCGAAGTTACGACATGAAGAAGGTGTCGTGATCATTGCGATACCATGATAAGTACTCGATTGATTTCGGTGAAGGTGGCCCGTGAAAACTGCGGTTACCCTCGCTCTCTCGAAGAGGCGCAACAATTTGGTGCGCCAACCAAGCGGAGTATTAAAATACTCGTCCGCTTCATCCGCCGCCTCCAGGTAGAGTGGATGATGCTGGATAATGAAGACATGGCGGTACTGGTTCCGGTGCCGTAGCTGCTGCTCCAGCCATTTGAACTGCTCCGCGGCCAAACCCCCACCTTCTATCCAGAGTTGGCTGTTAAGACCGACGAAAAGAGAGCCAGCCTGCCTGACGACAAACCGATCGGGCCCGATGTTCTTGCGATAGAGATCGAGCAGCGATGGCTCGAAATGTTTGCCATCTCGTGCCAGATCGTGATTTCCGGGGATTAAATAGACAGGTATCGCGAAGGTCTTCTCTACCTGTATGAAACTATCGAGTTCTCGTTGATTGTTTGCGTGGTCGACCAGGTCGCCCGCAATGATAGCCATACTGGGGCGGACGCCGGATTTCAATTCATTGATCGCTTTAACTACCTTCGCAAAGTTTTCTCGGTCGCGCTCTAACCTGACCATACCAATCTGAGAGTCTGCTACGATGGCGAACGAGAAAGGAGAGGCATGCTGCGTCCTCTGTGCTGCGACCACGAGCAAACTAGAAAAGGAGAGAAGCGTGGCTAGCAGCCATCCGACAAGAGTGTTGTGGGACGTTCGCTTGTTTCTAACAATCATTCCCGGATTACTCCGTGCCTAATCTTCGCAGGTGCGGAGTATAGAGCGAGAGCAGCTTGAGCAGAAGTGATTTAACTGTATTTTCCGGTGGGTTATGGGCGATTGCGGTGCAATTCGCGAACGAGTAAGCAGTTGGTTTTCACGGCAATGCCATCACGAATTTGAATTTGAAGTAGCGCCTGAAAATAAGGCGACCGTGCTGTGTTGTCTGAGGCAGTCGACCGCATTTGATCTAATGCCGGCATGTTCTTTTCCGACGTTGCAAATTCCGCCGCCGCTTGAGTGCCAAGTGTGGAAAGACCGGCGAGAACCAAAATGTACTGGTTAGGTGTCACACCGGGAAGCAGGCTAATCAGTGCGTATTCGGCTTGCAGAGCTTTCGTTCTCTCGTCTCTTTGGAATTCGTAGGTTGACGGCATCCCTGTGCCCGGGTGGCGGTCTCGAATCAGGAGTCTTCCGACGAATTGATGGCCCGTCGGCTCTTCAAAAACCAAGTCGCTCTCGACGGGCAATTTTCCAAGAATAGAATCCTCCAGACTTGTACCGAGAAAGATCACGTTGCGATTTCTCACGTCGTCATAAGAAGCGATCCGGCTACGCTTCACCAGAAAGTTCTGTCCGTTGCGCGACAGTAATTCGGCGATCCTACCCATGGCAATCACCTCTCCGGTGCCGGTGTAGGAGTCGAAATAATAAAGGGGACCAACGCCGTTCGGGATTGCTCCACGCCGTTCTAAGCCGACTACGCTGGGTACTTCGGCTCCCATCGCGAATGAATGACTGGTGTCATTATAATAGCGGTACAAATCGCCTTCTTCGCTCATCAAGAACAAGGCGTTACTGTAGACGATCAGTGGCGGTTGGTCTGTTGCGATGAAAGGCTGCCATAGTGGATTCAAAGATTCGGCCAGCGCGGTTTGGTTCTTTGTCGTGGTCTGTTTTGACGAAGAGCGCAGAAGAAGATAGGAGACTAAAAGCAGATTCAGTATTAGTACCGTCAGCACAAGCGGTCGCCATGGTAATCTCGCCCAGAATCTTACTGGAGGGGTATAGGGCCGGGGGATCGGTGAGGTCTGAGCCACATCCGGTTCAGGGGGAATCTGTTCGATAGAAGGAATTTTCTGGGGAGCCGAGTTTGTATGGAATTCAGGGTAGTAGTGCCCGCTTGGAATGGAGATGCGGACCGGATCATCAACGCCCTCCTGGCTATAGTATTCATCCAGCTTCTTGCGCAGCCGGTGCGCCTGGACGCGGACAATATTGTCGCTCTTAGGATCAAAGTCGTAGGATCGGCCAAGCACTTCCGTTGCAATCGTGTATTCCTTAATTTCATCAACTCGTCCTGCCAAGGATTTCTCGACGATGAACTTCAGGAAATGGCGCATCGAATCAGCATTAGAGAAAGTCTCGCTTTGTACGAGGTGCTTTAGCGCGAGTAGCCGTTCGTCCTCAAAAGAACCCCTGACTTCCAATACCGCAGGGTGTTCCCTTAGCCCTTCATTGCTGGGACTTGTCCGGCCCTTTAACGATTGTGCTGGCGAGCTCACATTAGGCCTTACGGTTAACGAACGGCTGCTGTTTTGAGCGTTTAACCAGATCGTGATCACCAGCGCCGACCCCCCGGGGACGAGCTGGTCTTACGTTCTTCGCGCGGAGCTTGACTTCTATCGTTCAAAACTTCGGCGAACCAGCATCGATGCTGAGTGATCCTTGGCGCTCAACGGTAGGCTGTCGGCAGCAATTATACGAAGGAAGCCTGGAATTTCAAGGCCGGACCGAATCGGTTCCGCTCTTACCGAGGCGCCAAACAACTGCGATCGCCTGTTGACCTTAACGTTGCACGCCGGTTTACAGTAACGCGTAACCCCAACTTACCCCATGTTACTCCACAAGGGTCATCAAAATTAGTATAAGGATCAAGCTTCGCACGAGCTCTGTCTTTTTTGGCCGGTATGCCTAGAGATTGCGCAAGGTTCGGCCCGGTCTGCGATCGACCTCTACGCCTGAAGGAGTGAAAACATCATGCTGAAAAACGCCGTACGTCTGCTGACAGTGTGTTTCCTATTGGCGATTGCAGCCTGTACATCCGGGTTTGTTTCTACGGCGTTTGCACAAGGTGAACAGGCAACGATCACGGGAATTGTCACGGATGAATCGGGCGCGGTGATTCCTAACGCTCGAGTGGCCGTCACTAACATCGAAACCAAGGTGACCAGAGAGGCGCAAACCAATGGTGAAGGACAATACAGGGTGCCGTACCTCTCTCCTGGCAAGTACCAGGTGACGGTGGAGAGCCAGGGCTTCAGCACAGCCCAGGTGGACGTGAGTTTGACACTTGGGCTGACCGCGACCATTAACGTGCCCCTTAAGGCCGGGGCAGTGACAGAGACTGTTATGGTTGAGGCCGGTGGGGTAGAACTGGAACGCCAAACAGCCTCGCTCGGAAATGTCTTGAATAGTCAGCAGATTATCGAATTGCCACTGCTGGACCGCAATCCTTACAGCTTAGTGACACTTGCACCGGGTGTGGTTGATCGAGTGTCGTCAGGGAACCCGGGCACCGGTCCAATCATAAACGGTGGGCGTTCCAACACCAGTGAGGTACTGCTCGACGGGGCCGAGTCACGCAACAGCACCACTAATGATATCAACTACAATCCGCCGTTAGAAACCGTGCAGGAAGTAAAAGTTGTAACGAACAATATGTCTGCTGAATTCGGGCGGTCAGGCGGCGGCGTTATACTCGCGGCCACCCGCTCAGGGACGAATAAATGGCACGGCAGTCTTTATGAGTTCCTACGCAACGATAAGCTGAACGCGAACAGTTGGTCCAATAATCGCGTCGGCTTAGCGCGTAGCCCATTTCGCAAAAACCAATACGGCGGCACGTTCGGTGGGCCAGTCATCGTGCCGCGTTTCGGTGAGGGCGGTAATCAGCCGTGGTATAACGGTCGCAACAGGACTTTTTTCTTCGTCGCCTTCGAGCAGACGAAGCAACGCGTCCCCGATGATCTCATTGCCAACGTTCCGACTTTGCTACAACGAGGAGGACCTGACGGGAGTGGGGATTTCGATTTCTCCCAGACCTTCGACGCCAGCGGTAACTTGGTCAAGATATATGATCCGGCCACCAGCACCAGCGCCACCACGCCTCGCACTCAGTTCTCCTGCAATGGGCGGCTTAATGTAATTTGCCACGCTCGTGTCGACCCGGTTGCGGCGCGCGTTCTGTCGTTTTATCCGCTTCCGAACAGACCGACTCAGTCGCAGAATTTTGTCCAGAATCTGACACGTAGCGACGATGCCTGGAAGCTGTTTTTCCGGATTGACCACAGCCTGGGTAGGCACCACCTCTTCTTTACCGGCGGCAGGCAAGATAATCCACGATCAACCCCAGGCGTCAACACCGCATTTCCCGGCGAAGGTGTGAACGGCGAGAAAGGCGTGATCGAGAGCCACCCGCGAACAGCGGTGCTGAGTGATACCATCACCTTCCGACCTGACCTGGTTGGTGAATTTCGCGCCAGTATCACTCGCAATGTCAGCCAAACACACCCACGCAGCGCAGGCTTTGATCTCACACAGCTTGGTTTTCCGCAGTCGCTGAAGGACCATGAGGAAGCATTAATCTTCCCGCGTTTTGAGATTACCGATCTGAACAATTCCGGCTCCGCGGTGCTGGGGCCTGACCGCGCCTCGTTCTTTTTTGATGCCGAATTCGCTGAGCAATTCCAGGGACACGTCACATGGGTGAGGGGAAATCACACGGTCAAATCGGGAGGCGATTTTACCTTTACGGCCTTCAACGTCAACCGCCCGGAACGGCCATCGGGACTCTTCAATTTTACGCGGGCATTCACGCAGGGGCCGCTTCCGTCAAACTCAAGCACTACCGCCGGCTACGGCTTCGCCACATTTCTGTTAGGCCCTCCAACCTCAGCATCGATTACCGCTGATCCGACGCTGGCAGCCTCGCAAAAGTTCTACTCCTTTTACGTGAATGATGAATGGAAAGTGCGTCGCAATCTGACCCTCACCCTGGGCGTTCGGTGGGAATACCAGACGCCCTGGACTGATCGTTTCAACCAGTTGGCTTATTTCGATCCAAACATCGTCGAGCCATTGAGCAAAAAGAACGGATTGTTACGTTTCGTAGGCCGCGACGGCAATTCACGTTACCAGTCTATCCCGGATAAAAACAACTTCGCCCCACGTGTGGGGGTCGCGTGGCAGTTTCGGCAGAACACTGTCTTGCGGCTGGGCTATGGCATCTTCTATTACCCGGGCAGCGGCGGAATCGGATCGGGATCGAGTGACTTGGGAGCTGGATTTCTAGCGACGACTTCGTCGCAGTCGCTGGCGATATCCAATACGCCTAACGCTGGCGCAACGCTTGCCAACTCATTAAACGTTCCTTTCGTCATCCCGCCCTCGACCCTGGTGGGTAACAGCCTGACGACGGCGTACCCCATCTGGGTGACGCCGTTTAATCAGCAGTGGAATCTGAGCATCCAACGCATGCTGACGAAGGATACCCTCTTGGAAGTCGCTTATATCGGCAGCCGGGGCGAGCATATCTGGATCAACCGCAACCTGAATGCCGTCAGCGCGTCGAATATAACTTTGGGTACGACTCTTGACTCGCTGGTCCCTAACCCGTTCGTTGATGCAAATGGAAACCCTTTGATTACCACTGGTAGTGCAGGCAGGATAAATCAAAGGACTATCACGTATTCGCAACTCCTAAGACCTTTCCCTCAATACGGCGACATCACGCGCTTCCGCGATCCCGCGGGCGACTCGATCTATCATGGCGCAACGCTGCGCATCAATCGGAGAATGGCGACAGGATTGACCCTTCAAGTCGCATACACCGCCAGCAAGTTGATGGATAATGTGACCGAGCGGTTCAGCGGACGCTCTAGCTTCATTGACCCTAACAATCTCTCGCTCTCGCGTTCTGTATCAGACGAGGACCGGTCGCAGGTGTTCCAGACAAACTACGTCTACCAATTCCCATTCGGAAAGGGCCAGAGGTGGTTAAGAAAGGGCCTGTTGAGTTCCCTACTGGGCAATTGGCAGACGAGCGGCGTCGTGAGTCTCTTAAAAGGTCGACCGGTGATCATTACCGCCACCGCGGCAACTCACCTGCCAGGAGTTGGCGCTACAGCGGTGCGGTTGTACTCGCCCGTTTTGCCTGCTGGCCAACAGTCACTAGATAGGTGGTTTGATACTAAAGCTTTCATGAATCCGGCGCCGTTCACATTGGGGAATGATTCCCGCACGCAGCCAAATCTTCGTGGACCGGGAGAACAGAACTTCAATCTGTCCCTGAGCCGCAGCCAACGCATTAAGGAAAGCGTGAATCTGCAATTCAGGGCGGAATTCTTCAACGCTCTCAACCATCCCCGATACGGCGAACCAGTAGGCAACGTCAACGATAATAACTTCGGAAAGATCATCACAGGCTCCAACCCGCGGCAGATTCAGTTTGGGCTGCGGCTCTCCTTCTAGAGAAGTAAGATTGTAGCTGCTGGTCGAAGGTGAAAACGCCGTCGTCTGCAAAGGTCGCGCGCAGCCGTGAGGCTTTGGTGAGCCATCACTGAAGCGTGGCAACTGAATGGTCCAAACGAGGAGAAAACGGGTATGAAGCACTTCAACCTACTACATATGATCACTGTTCTAGCCGGCATAGTAATAATGGCGAGCCCGGCGCGGGCGTTCGATGAGGCCTCAAGCCTTAACACTGTAGTAACAACACGCGCGGTGGGCCCTTCGTTTGTATTTGATAGACCGAACTTTCAGCCGCTGTGGTCATTAGACAATAAGCCGACCCTCTATCTCATTTCCAACTCGCACATAGACACGCAGTGGAACTGGACCGTCCAGGACACCATTCGCGAGTACGTCCCGCGGACGTTCTTTGACAACTTTAAACTCTTCCAGCGGTTTCCCAACTACAAATTTAATTTCGAGGGCGTCATCCACTACATGTTTTTCAAGGAATACCATCCGGAAGCGTGGCCCACCCTGCAAGACTACGTAGCTAAGGGACGGTGGAGGCTCGCAGGGTCATGGATCAATGCTATTGATCCCAACGTGCCCTCATCGGAATCGCTAATGCGACAAGCGCTTTATGGCAAAAGGTTTTTCCGAAGAGAGTTCGGCACTGTGAGTCGCGATGTTTACCTTCCCGATAGCTTCGGGTTCCCGTATTCGTTGCCGTCAATTGCCAGACATTCGGGTCTATTATCTTTCTCAACACAGAAGCTTCGTTGGGGAAGTTTTATTCCGGCCCCATTTGCGGTAGGGCGTTGGGAAGGCGTAGACGGCTCGTCCGTAGTTGCGGCCTTGCGAGGTGGAAATTACGTGCAAGAGGTGAGATCAGATGTCTCAACCGACCAGAAGTGGAACGGCGACCTCACCCATCTTGGCAACGGCAAGAAAGTAGGATTCAGGTATTACGGTGTTGGTGACATGGGCGGTGCTCCCGACGCGACTTCGGTCCAATGGGTTGAGAGAGCTCTGACCAACACTCACGCCGACGCCCGTGTTCTGAATACTTCGGCCGATCAATTGGCCCAGGATTTAAGTGCCGAGGACTACGCCGCTCTACCGGTTTATAAAGGCGAGTTAGTGATGAAGACCCATGGCGTTGGCTGTTACACCTCGCAAGCTGCCATGAAAAATTGGAACCGGAGAAACGAACAACTAGCGGACGCGGCCGAGCGCGCCAGCGTCGCTGCGGAGTGGTTGGGTGGCTCGCCGTACCCAGGCGACAAATTACGCAACGCGTGGACGCGCGTTCTTTGGCATCAGTTCCATGACGACGTAACCGGCACCTGCATCCCGCAGGCGTACCTATTTTCGTGGAATGATGAACTGATCTCTCTGAATCAGTTTTCGCAAATTACGTCAGATGCTACTGGCGCGATTGCGACTGGCTTGGACACACTGGTGAAAGGCGTCCCTTTGGTGATCTACAACCCGCTTGCTATAGACCGTAGAGATGCAGTGGAAGCGACAGTCCATTTCGAGAAGCAGAGGCCCAGCGCAGTGCGCGTGTTCGATCCTACGAACAACAGGGAGGTTCCCTCACAAGTGATCTCTGCCGACGGTGACGCGGTGAAGATTCTTGTTTTGGCTGAGATCCCATCGGTTGGATTCAAGGTCTTTGATGTACGCCCGGCCGCTGCGCCCAGCGCGATCAAGGGCAGTTTGGCGGTCACAGAAAGAAGCCTGGAGAATGCTCGCTATCGCGTCAAGCTGGATGTAAACGGTGATGTCGCCAGCATTGTAGACAAAGAAGTCGGAGTTGAATTATTGAAGGCTCCCGCCCGATTAGAACTGCTCGATGACCGATCGCTGGATTGGCCGGCATGGGAGATTCAATGGGAAGCCGTTAGCAAACCGCCACGCGCTTATGTGACTGGACCTCAAGTCAGAGTAGTTGAGAATGGCGCAGTGCGCATCGCCTTGGAAGTAACTCGTTCAACCGAAGGTTCTACTTTCGTTCAACGTATCAACTTGACGGAAGGTGGAGACCGGCTTGAGTTCGATACGCGCGTTGACTGGAAGACTCCGGGGACACTTCTCAAGGCATCCTTTCCGATGACCGCGTCCAACTCAAAAGCGACATTCGATCTTGGCCTGGGCACTATCGAGCGCGGGAACGCCACGCCGAATCTCTACGAAGTACCGGCACACGAGTGGGCCGACCTCACTGACGCAAGCGGCGCATTCGGGGCCGCAATCCTGAACAATTCCAAATATGGCTGGGACAAACAGACGGACAACGTTCTTCGTCTGACGCTCGTACACACACCAGCTCCCGACTTGACGCCCGTACCGGCCACGTCAACGAGGAAGACGTTTGTGCATCAAGGCACGAATGATATCGGCCATCATCATTTCGTCTATGCTATTGCAGGACACAAACACGATTGGCGCGAAGGGCAGATTCCGATCCGCGCCGCACGACTCAATCAACCGCTAATTGCCTTTCAAACCAAAGCGCACGCCGGCAATTTAGGAAAATCTTTCTCGATGCTGCGGGTCAGTACGGACCAGGTCGCCGTGCGCGCGTTCAAAAAAGCCGAGGATTCCAACGAGATCGTGCTGCGTTTGCAGGAACTCTACGGCAGGCCCAGGCGCGGCATTCGGGTTTCCATGACCGCGCCCATCCTATCAGCTAGAGAGATCAATGCGGCCGAAGAAGCTGTGGGCACTATTGAAATCAAAGGCGGCAAACTGATCGCTGACCTGAATGCATATCAACCGCGTTCATTCGCTCTCAAAATTGGTGCGGCGCCGCAAAGAAATAGAATCGACGCTCCGAGGAGTAAGCCGGTCGCGCTTCCTTTCGACGTAGATGGGGTTTCGTTCGATTCTGATCGCGGCGACGGTGACTTTGATGGGAAGGGCAGGACCATACCAGGCGAACTGCTCCCAGCTGCTTTGGAGTTGGAGGGGATCACATTCAAGCTTGGTGAGAGCACAAACGGCGCGAAAAATGTTGTTGCCTGCAAGGGGCAGCAGATAAAGCTTCCGGCGGGTAACAACAATCGCCTGTACATCCTTGCCACTGCGCTTGGCGGCGACACTACGGGTACTTTTACGCTCCAAACCAGAGATGGGAAATCGCGGACCACTGAGTTGAAGGTGCAGGAATGGAATGGAGTGATCGGGCAATGGGACAGCCGCTTGGTTGACGACCGTCTTATCCGAGAAGTCTTTATTACACCAATTCCCTACAACGGTTCCTGGGCCCCCGAAGTAATCCAGAGCCAGTCGGTTTTGAAGCTTACGGCTGACGGAAAGATTGAAGGTATGGAAAACCTGAGGCCCGCCTTCGTCAAGCGCGATGACATCGCCTGGGTCGGCACGCACAGGCACTCGCCGGCAGGAAATGAGCCATATCTCCTCTGTTACCTGTTCAAATATCGCCTCGACCTGCCCAAAGACTCGACATCAGTGATCCTACCGAATAATGACAGGATTCGGATCATGGCGGTGTCGGTGGCGAGGAATAACAATGATGATACGGCGCCGGCAGTTTTTCTCTATGAGTAG
>WNGF01000692.1_pt1 | contig 49840 bp, 49 predicted proteins | sample 5400641 | NCBI WGS metagenome assembly WNGF01 (sample SAMN13153371, study PRJNA577476) | soil metagenome | isolation source: 80 cm soil or saprolite under grassland replicate 2 | place: USA:California | collected 2016-06-15 | reverse complement strand
CCGAGCGGCGAGCTACGCGCGCGTAGCCGGCAATGGCGGCGGCGATCAGAAAGGGCAAGACGAGGGCCTGGTACTGGGTGCGGTGATTGTAGAGGATCGGGTCGCTGCTCAAGAGGTTCTGGGCCAGCGCCGGCAAGGCGCCCAGCAGGTCGATGGGTGACAGCAGCGGCAGGAAGCCGAGGGGCGCCAGCATCGCCAGCAGGTAGACGAGGCGCTCGCCGCTCAGCACGTCCGCGAGCGCGCGGACCGGATGGAGCAACACGCCGGCGAGGATGCCCCCGAAGGATTCGCCGAGATGGGCGTACCGTCCGAGGTGTGGATATGCCGCGCCGCGGTACCACGGGATCAGCCAGCGGATGTCGACGGCGAGAACGGCGAGCGCCCCCGCCATCGTCGCCGCTCCCAGGAGCCAGCGCCGCCGTCCCATCGCGAGCCAGGCGCCGAGGCCCATCACCGCCAGCGCCGCATCCTCCCGGCACAGGAGCGTGAACACCGAGGCGGCGATGAAGACCCATGGGCGTGCCGCCTCGGCCGAATAGATCGCGGTCAGCACGAGCGGAATGGCCAGCGCAGTGGCATGGAAGTCGCGCACGTTGATACCGTGCAGGGATGGGTTCACCAGGTAGAGCACCGCGAATGCGGCGGCAGGCCGCTCGTCGCCGAGCCGGCGCCGGGCAATCCCGAAGACGGCCAGCGCGCCCGCCGCGAGGGCCACCGACTGGGCGATCAGCAGCGCCACCGGGCCCGGCGCCAGCCAGAAGATCGGCACGAAGAGGTACATGATCGGGGACAGGTGATCGCCCCAGGCGTGCATCTCGGGCAGGCTCACGCGCGGTCCACGCCCCCCGGCCAGATTCCAGGTGAGCTGCACGTAGTAGCCGAGATCGAGGGCATGGGTCACGAAGGTGAGATGGCGGGTGACGGCCACGAAGGAGAAAGCGACGGCGTACGCGACCACACCGGCCGCGAGGACCCGCCGCGGATCGAAGGCCGGCACGGCGACGGGCGCCACGAGCAGCCGCAGGGAGACCACGCCCAGGAGCAGCAAGAACAGGATCTCCGGACGCGCCCACCAGTAGAGGAGCGCGCTCAGGAGCGCCAGGGCGAGACACACGCCTGCGGCATCCAGGAGCCGTGCGGCGGTCAACGATCGGATTGCGGCCCGGCTTCGTGATCGAGGCGGGTGTAGCGGCCGTGAATGCTCTGGAGCCGCCGCGACCGCTTGATCCCCGACCGGTGGAGCAGATATCGGGTGACCACCCAGAGGATCTTCAGGCCGTAGGCGCACGACGCCCAGAAGCTCGCGGAGGATGCCTCGGGGAAGTAGCGGACGGGCACCGCGATCTCCGCGATTCGGAACCGCGCCGCGACGGCTTGCGCGATGATCTCCTGATCGAAGACGAAGCCGTCCGAGTTCATCCTGAAGTTCACCGTGTCGAGCACCTCGCGATGGAAGGCCCGGTAGCCGGTGTGGAACTCGGACAGCCTGAGGCCGAAGGCGAGGTTCTCCACGCCGGTGAGGAAGCGGTTGGAGACGTACTTCCACCAGGGCATGCCCTGCTGGATCGCCGAGCGACCGCCCTTGAGCCGAGAGCCCAGCACGAGGTCCGCGTCTCCACGCACGATCGGCTCGATGATCCTCGGGAGCAGCGTGGGGTCGTACTGGTAATCCGGGTGCACCATCACCACGACATCGCAGCCGGCCTTGAGCGCCTCGGTGTAGCAGGTCTTCTGGTTCGCGCCGTAGCCGTAGTTCCTGTCGTGGACGAAGATCTCCAGGCCCAGCTGGCGGGCGATGTCGAGCGTAGCGTCGGTGGAGCCATCGTCCACCAGGATCACGAGGTTCACCGTGTCCTTGGGCAATTCTTCATACGTCATCCGGAGAGTCCGCCCCGCGTTGTAGGCGGGCATCACGACGACGACCTTGGACTGGGCCGCCATTGGCCGCGCCTCCGCTCAGCGGCCACGAGGCCCGGCCGCCATTCGCGAGCCCGTGGCCTCGGTCGTCAATGAGCCATGAGCGGACAGGGGCCGGCACCCGGCGACGAACTGATAGGCGAGGCCGCCCGGCCAGCGGTGGGACGCCCACGCGTTCAGGCCATGGATGGCGCGGAGCCAGCCGCCGTGAAGGCGGCGAGGCACGACGAGCGGGAGCGGCGCCGGCGTCACGCGCAGCACGTCCACGGCCAGGCCCGCCTGGGCCAGGAGCGCCCGGAGCGTTCGGCGGGTGAAGAAGCGCAGGTGGGTCCGGTCCAGGATGCCGCGATCCGCGTAATCGAAGCGCCCCACCAGGAGCGACAGGCGCACCCAAAGATGCGCGACATTGGGCACCGAGACAATGACCAGGCCCCCCGGACCCAGGTGCTCGTTGACCGACACGAGCGCCGGCAGCGGATCGGCCAGATGCTCGAGGACATCTCCGTAGACGATGGCGTCGAACGGGCCGGAGAGCCTCGGGGCAGCCTCGACGAGGTCAGCCACGATCACCTCGTGGCATCTGCCCCGCGCCCGCTCGGCCTGGGCGGGATCGCGCTCCAGAGCCGTCACGGTCCAGCCACGGGCCGTCAGGAGCTCAGCCAGGAACCCGTCGGCCGCGCCGGCGTCCAGCACCCGTCGTCCGGCGCCCTGACCCAGCAGCGAGAGGATCACGCTGTGGCTCGAGTACGGGTCGTCCTTGAACTGGTAAGGTGAGTGGCTCACCGCTCTCTCCGGCCCCGACGCGCATTTACCGTATCAGGATATCATCGGCTCCCGCCATCGTGTGCAGTTTGCGGGAGCCCCTTCAGGCGCGATTGGAGTAGTCACGAATAACTCGCCCTAGAGGCGCCCGTACTCGCGGTCCATGCCATCGAAGAACAGCCACCACATGGCAAGCGAGGTCCTGACGGCGGCGCGGATGCGGGCCTGCAGTTCCTCGGTCGTGGCATGCTTGACCACGATGTGGTCGCCCACGTCCGAATGCTCCGCGTCGGCCAGCTCGTGCACGTCCCAGAACGCGACCGCGCTCTCGCTGAGACCGTAGTGCTTCTGGAGCGCGCGCGCGAAGGGGCCGAAGGCGCCGACCACCTGCCCCTCGGCGGCCAGGTTGATGGCGGCCACGCCTTCGAGAAACGGCAGGATCTTGGTGGAGTACTCGAACCAGTGGATGAGGGCAGCCGTCGATGGCAGCGGCGCGGCGCCCATGACGTCCTCGCGAGTCAGTCCCAAGCCGCCGGCGAAATCGAGGAACAGCTCGGGATGGGCCTTGGACCCGGAGATCCGGCCCGTCTCCTCCTCGTATACCGACTCGGCGAGCTTGACGCGTTCGGTGAGGTCCGTGCACCGCGAGTGCAGGGCTGAGACGGCGCGGGGGAACTCGAGCACCTGGAGGAAGAACTGCTTGGCGAAGCCGTGGAGCCCGGCGCGGGCTAACCGGCCCTCCTGGATCTTGAACCAGAGCGGGTGGCCGCCGAAGCTCCGCCGGTCGCGCACCTCCCGCATGAGCGACTCGCCGAAGTGCCGGGCGCTCGCCGCCGCGCTCATCGTCTCCCGGCGCGCCTCACCGCTCGACGCGGACCACGGCGGCGGCCGGCAGTTGCCGGAAGAAGTCCTCGACCGCCCGCTCCAGGTATTCGCGGTCCTTGGACTCCAGGGTCACCTTGACCTTGTACTCCGCGTTGAAGAACTCGGGGTAGGAGCCCAGCAGGAGGTCCGGGTGCCGCCGCAACAGCTCGTTGAGGTGATCGGCCAGCGTCCCCTCCGCCATGTTGACGAACACGCTGCAGAGGTGGAAGGGCGACTCGCGAAAGCGCTCCCTGAGCGCCTCGAACTTCTGCCGGAAGATCTCGGGCACGCCCGGCAAGACGTAGATGTTGCGGGCCACCACCGCCGGGAAGGCCAGCTCCTGGCCGGCCATCAGCTCGGCCCCCTCCGGCACCTCCGCCATCTTGAGCCGCGCCTCATTCAGACGGCCCTTGTAGAACGCCTCGAGCAGCCGCACCAGCCGCGGGTCGCGCACCACCGCCACGCCGAGGGCGCGGGCGACGCCCTCGATCGTCACGTCGTCGTGGGTGGGACCGACCCCGCCCGAGGTGAACACCACGTCGAAGTCCCGGCTCTGCTCGCTCACCTCGGCGGCGATCAGCTCCACCTCGTCAGGGATGACCGAGATCTTGCGCACGTCCACGCCCAGCGCTCGGAGCTCGCGGCAGAGGTAGGAGGCGTTGGCGTCCACGACCTTGCCGGACAGAATCTCATTGCCAATGAGGATGATGCCGGCCGTCTTCGCCATAGACGCAGCACATGGTAGCACGGACTTCCGCCGCTGCCGCGGGGAGAATGCTAGAATCAAGTGCGTGGCCACGCAAACGAGGGCTGTCGCCAAGGAGACCGCCATGAGCGCTGAGGCCCCACCGATCAAGCTCTCCGGATGGGCCCTGATCCTGGGGGCGTCCTCGGGATTCGGGGCAGCCACCAGCCTCGCCCTCGCTCGCGCGGGCTGCCATGTCTTCGGAGTGCACCTCGACCGCAAGTCCACACTGCCCAACGCCCAGCGCGTGGCCGCTGACATCCAGGCCCTCGGCCGGGAGGCGCGATTCTTCAACATCAACGCCGCCGACGAGGAGAGGCGGGCGGAGGTCGCGGCCGAGATGGAGCGCATCCTCCGGGAGCGCAACGAGATGGGCCAGCTCCGGATCATGCTCCATTCCCTCGCCTTCGGGACCCTCAAGCTGTTCGTCGCCGATCCGATGAAGGAAGCCGTCACCAAGCCGCAGATGGATATGACCCTCGACGTGATGGCCCACAGCCTGATCTACTGGGCCCAGGAGCTGGTGGGGCGCGGGCTCATGGGACGGAGCGGCCGGATCTACGCCATGACCTCGTCCGGCGGCGCCCGGGTCCTCCCCTACTATGGGCCCGTCTCCGCCGCCAAGGCCGCGCTGGAATCCAATATCCGCCAGCTCGCCGCCGAGCTGGCGCCGTACGGCATCACGGCCAACTCCATCCGCGCGGGCGTCACCGATACCCCGGCTCTACAGAAGATCCCGGGCAGCGAGGCGATCAAGGAGGGCGCGCTCCGGCGCAACCCGAGCGGGCGGCTCACCACCACCGAGGATGTCGCCCGCGCCATCGTCGTCCTCTCCCATCCCGACACCTACTGGATGACCGGCAACGTGCTCGGCGTGGATGGCGGCGAGGAAATCGTCGGCTGATGAGGGCGGCGCGCCACGTCGCCCGCCCCACGCATGCCTGACTGGGCCGCCGTCATTCTCCTGGGCATCATCGAAGGGATCACCGAGTTCCTACCCGTCTCCTCCACCGGCCATCTCCTCCTGGCCGAGAACAGCCACCTGCTGCCGCGGCAGTCCGAGCTGTTCAATGTCGTGATCCAGGCCGGCGCCGTCCTGGCCGTCTTCCTCGTGTTCTGGACGCGTGTCACGCACTTGCTGCTGAGCCTGACCGAGCGCGACACGCGGGACTATCTGCTCAAGCTGGCCGTGGCCTTCGCGCTCACCGCCGCCGGCGGTGTGCTCGCGAAGAAGGCGGGCTTCGCCCTGCCCAGGGACAGCTGGCCGGTCGCGTGGGCAACCCTGGTCGGAGGCGTGCTCATCCTCGTGATCGAGTGGTCGGTGCGCCACCGGCGGTTGGGGTCGGACATCACCTGGGCCATCGCGGTCGCGGTCGGGCTTGCCCAGCTCTTGGCCGCCGTCTTCCCCGGCACCTCGCGCGCGGCGTCCACAATTCTGATCGGCCTGGCGCTCGGCCTGAACCGGCCGGCGTCCACCGAGTTCTCCTTCCTGCTGGGCATTCCGACCCTCTTCGCCGCCAGCGGCTACGAGATCTACACGGAGCTCAAGCAGCCCGGCCTGGATCCGACCGACTGGAGCATGGTGGCGCTCGGCACCCTCGTGTCGGCCGTCGTGGCCTTCCTGGTGGTGAGGTGGGTGCTCCGTTGGGTGCAAACCCACACGTTCATCGCCTTCGGGTGGTATCGCGTCGCGCTCGGCCTCTTCATGGTGGCCATGGCCAACGGCTCGCGATGACGGCGCCGTCTTCGGATGCCCCCGGGGCCTCCCGCCGGAACAGGAATGGCCTGAAGACGGACTTGATTCGTTGGGAAGCCCACCCCGTCCTCGTGGTCGAGCATCTGTCCAGGAGAGGAGGGGGCTACCGGCCGGTCCCGTGGGTCATGTTCGGCAGCACTTCGAGAAATGTCCTGACCACGCGCGGGTCCCAGAAGCCGGCATCCGTTTCCTCGAGCAGGATCGCGACGGCCTCCTCGTGAGGGAGCGCGGGCTTGTAGGGGCGCATCGTGTGGAGCGCGTCGTAGACGTCCACCACCGCGATGATGCGCGCACCCAGCGGAATCGCCTCGCCCTTCAACCCGTCCGGGTAGCCGGAGCCATTCCATTTCTCGTGGTGATGGCGCATGATCGGCCGCACCGCTTCGAGGCTGCGGAGCCCCACGACGAGGTCTGCGCCGACGGTGGGATGCTCGCGCATGCGCTGCATCTCGGCTGGCTCCAGCGGACCCTGCTTCAGGAGGATCCCGTCGGGGACTGTGATCTTGCCCAGATCGTGCAGATAGCCGCCGAGTCGCAGCGCGCGCAGCGACGCCTTGTCCACGCCCAACGCCTGGCCGACGGCCACGGCATAGCGGGCGAGCCGTTCGCAGTGGCCGCTCGTGTAGCTGTCCCGCGCCTCGATGGTCAGCGCCAGCGTGGTGATGACGCTCTCGGCGCGCTCCAGCTGGTCGAGGAGCAACTTGACCCGGAGGAGCGCCGCCACGCGCGCGCGCAGCTCGGCGAAGTCCACCGGCTTGGGGAAGAAGTCGTCGGCGCCCGCCGCCAAGCCGGCCACCCGGGCGTTGAGATCGGACACCGCGGTGAGCACCACCACGGGGGTGAATTCGTAGCGCGGATCGGACTTGACGCGCTTGCACAGCTCGATGCCGCTGATGGCCCCCATGTGCACATCGGTGAGGATCAGGTCCGGCGCGACCACGTTCAGGAACTCGAGGGCCTTCTCGGCCGACTCTGCCGCCATCACGTGGTAACCGAACGTGCTCAGGAGCTCGACGAGCACCTGGCGAATAGCCGCGTCGTCCTCGACGATCAGGATGGTCGCCCACTCAGAGGCCTCGACCAAGGGGAGCTCCCTCGCTAGACTCCGCAGGTCGCCCGATACATCCACCTGAGGATCTCCCTCCGGAATAATCCCACTAGGCGGCGTTTAGCCGAACGGCCTCCAGCACCAGCTCCGCCGTCACCACCACGTCCTTGATGTCGACCCACTCGTTCACCGTGTGGACCTCACGCATGCCGCAGCCGAGATTGGCGATCTCGAGCCCGCGCGACGCCCAGACGTTGGCGTCCGAGCCGCCCCCGGTAGCGCGTATGCGACACGAGCGGCCGAGCGCAGTCGCCGCGGCCCGTACCAGCCGCACGATGGGCGCATCATCGCGGACGTCGAGCGCCTCGTACTGGCGGCGCACCTCCACCTCCGCGCGCGCCTGGTGCAGCCGGCCGCCCACGCGCACGGAGCGGCCCGCCACGGCCCCCTCGAAACGCTCCCGCATGTGCGCGGTCTGCGCCTCGAGCTTCTCGACGGTGAGGCTCCGTGTCTCTCCCCGGACCACAACGCAGTCCGGCACGATATTGCCCGCGAGCCCGCCCTGGATCACGCCGAGGTTCGCCGTCGTCTCCTCGTCCAGCCGGCCGAGCTTCATCCCGGCGATGGCCTCCGCGGCGATCTGGATGGCGCTCAGGCCCTGCTCGGGGCAGATCCCGGCATGCGCCGCGAGCCCATGGATGGTGACGCTCAGGTGATTGGCGGCCGGCGCCCGCGTGATCAACTCGCACACGCCGTCCACGTCCAGGACGAGGCCCCGACGGGACCGCAGGCGGCCGGTGTCGAAGTGCTTGGCGCCGCGCAACCCGGACTCCTCGCAGATGCTGAGGACGAGCTCGACGTCGCCGTGCGGGATGCCTCGCTCGCGGAGTACCCGGATGGCCTCCAGGATGGCCACGATGCCGGCCTTGTCATCCCCGCCCAGCACGCTCGTGCGATCGGTGCGGATGATGTCCCCTTCGACCACGGGACGGATGGCGCCGGCGGGCCCTACCGTGTCCATGTGAGCCGAGAGGAGGAAGGGCGGTGCTCCGGACTTGTTGCCCGCGAAGCGGGCCAGGAGGTTGCCCGTCTCGCCCCCCACCCGCTCACCGGCCCCGTCCACCTCGACGCTGGCTCCCATGTCTTCGAGGATGCCCTGCAGCCGTCGGGCGATGGCACCCTCGCGCTTGGACAGGCTCGAAATGGACACCAGGTCGAGGAACTCGTCCTTCACGCGCGCGGCGTTGACGATGGACGGCTCGGCCGGCATCAGGCCTCCGTCGTGAAATGGCGGGCGAGCCGGTGCCCGCTCCGGTCTACCGCCTCCCGTCGATGCAGCGGGTCATGGAGAACGCCAATCACGAGGTCCACACCGACGGCGACGCTGAAGCGCCTGGCCGTCACGCCCAAATGAGGTCGAAGAGCCGGCAGGTATTGACCGAGAGGCGATACATGGTCTCCTCGACCGGTAGGCGCTTGATCTTGGCCACCTCTTCGGCCACCCGCGCGCAGAGCCACGGCCCCGACGCCATGCCCTCGAACTCCCCCCTGTACGGCCACGGCGCGTCGCTCTCGACCAGGAGCGATTCCAGCGGCACGGCTTCGACCAGCTCGCGGTCCCGCTCGCGGTACACAACCTCGGGCGTGACCGAGACGAAATAACCCGCGCCCACGATGGCCCGCGTCACGTCCTCCGGCGCCTTGTGCCAGTGGAACACAGCGCGTTCGGTGCCCTTGGCCTTGAGCATCTCCAGCGCTCGCTCGGCGGCGGCATGGGGAGCGTGGACCACCACCGGCAGGTCGAAGCGCGCGGCCAGGGCCAGCAGGCGCTCGAACCGCTGGCGCCCCCGCGTCATGAGCCACGCCGGGTCCGAGGCTCCGTCCAGGCTGTACCAGGGCAGCCCGATTTCGCCGAGCGCGACGAGCCGCGGATGGTGCTGCGCCACCTGGTTCTCGACCACCTCCAGGTCTTCGTCCGTGAGATGCCCCCACTCGGGATGAAAGCCGAAGGCCGGCCACACCACCTTGCCGTTGCCAGCGGCGGCCTCGAGCGTCTGGACATTGCTCGCCGGGTCGCAGCCCACCGCGACGATGCCCCAGACATCGTGCTCGATGGCGCGCGTCACGGCGCGCCGTGCGTCGGCGAAGACGGGGTTCTGGAGATGGCAGTGGCTGTCGACGATCATCCGAACGCGTCTCCCCGGAAACCTAGGAAACTCGGAGGGGGGCTTCGCCCCCCTTCCGAAGCCTCCCCCCAGGAATCGTTGCGCCGGCAAAGCCGGCGCTCGAGCCTGGATCACCTCGCACGAGCGTTTTCTCCGACACGCTGCTAGGACCCGGCCACCACCATGCGCCCTATCAGCAAGGTGGGCGCGGCGGCGCGATCCCGGAAGACCAAGTCATTGCCCACGCCCTCGACCGCGCGGAACATGTCCAAGAGGTTCCCCGCCACCGTGAGCTCCTCCACGGGGTAGGCCAGCTCCCCGTTCTCGATCCAGATGCCGACCGCTCCGCGGGAGTAATCGCCGGTCACGCCGTTGATGCCGAAGCCGATCAGCTCGGTGACGTAGAGCCCGTTCTTCACGCTCTTGATCAGCTCGACGGGGTCCGACTCCCCCGCCGCCAGGTATAGGTTGGTCGTCGACACGGTCACGCCGCTCCCATCCCGCGCCGCGTGATGGGTGGACGGCAAACCGAGCTTCCTGCCGCTATAGGTGTCGAGCAGGTAGGATCGGAGCACGCCCTCGTCCACGATGACGGTCCTCCCGACCGGCAGCCCCTCGCCGTCGAAGGGCCGCGAGCCGAGGGCCCCCGGGAGGGTGCTGTCGTCCACGATGGTCACCGAGGGCGCGGCGATCCGCTCGCCGAGCTTGCCGACCAGGAAGGACGCGCGCCGGTAAAGCGCCGGGCCCGAGGCCGCTCCCGCGATGTGACGGACCAGAGACGCCGCCGTGTCCGGGTCGAAGATGACCGGCACCTCCACTGTTTTCACCCGTCGCGCTCCCAGCCGGCGCAGCGCTCGCTGCGCGGCGATGCGCCCGATCTCCTCCGGCGCATCCAGCCGGGAACGCTTGCGCGTCACGTGATACCAGCAATCGCGCTGCATCTCGCCGTTCTGGGAAGCCACGGGGGAAACCGACAGGCTGAACGACGAGGTCTCGTAGCGGCCGACGAAGCCGCGGCTGGTCGCGTAGGCGTAGCGGGCTCGGCGATCGGCGAAGTCGCCGCCCTCCGAGTTGGTGATGCGTGGGTCGCTTCCGAGTGCCGCCGCCTCGCACCGCCGAGCCAGCTCGATCTTCTCCTCGGGCGAGAGCGTGTGCCCCACCGGGTCGTGCAGATCGAAATCCGGCACCGCCCGGCAGAGCTCCGAGGCTTCGGGCAAGCCCGACAACTCGTCGGGGGCGGTGATCCTTGCCAGCGACACGGCCTCATCCACGAGCCGTGCGACCGACTCGCGGGAGAGATCCGAGGTGGAAGCGGCGGCCACCGAGTGCCCGACGAAGACGCGCAGGGCCAGGTGCTGCGCGCGGGCATGCTTCACCGTGTCCACCCGACCGAGCCGCACCTGGGCCGAGAATGACTGGTCCTCCACCACGAAGGCATCCGCGGCCGTGGCACCACGCCGCTGGGCCTGCTCGAGCAGATCGGTCAGCAGCTCCGTCATGCGCGCCGCCTCCGTGGGTGCTCACGTCCCGGCAGGCTCAATGGATAATCCCCGCTAGTGTCCTGTCCCAGAAAGTTGTGGACAAAGCGCCGGGCGGGGCGGGGGGGCCCCTCCGCGGAACACGCTGAGTCGCAACCCGCTCCCGGCACTCGTAAGGAGCCACGAGAGTGAGGCTTTCGCCTCCGGCAACGCGCAGAAGCCACGGTTCCGCGGAGGGGCCCCCCGCCCCACCCGGCGCCCGCGAGTCAACTGATTTCTGGGACACTCCGCTAGACCTGGGTCCCGCCGACTGTCATGCCGTCGATCCGGACGGTCGGGAGCCCCACGCCCACCGGTACCGACTGGCCATCCTTGCCGCAAGTGCCAACGCCCTCGTCAAGCCTCAGGTCGTGGCCGACGCGCGCGACCCGGCTGAGGGCCTCGGGCCCATTGCCGATCAGGGTCGCTCCCTTCACCGGCGCCGTGACCCGGCCGGCCTCGATCAGGTAGGCCTCGCTGGCCGAGAAGACGAACTTGCCGCTGGTGATGTCCACCTGGCCGCCGCCGAAGTTGACGGCGTAGAGCCCCCGCGAGACCGAGCGGATGATCTCCTCGGGGTCGTCCTCGCCCGCCAGCATGAAGGTATTCGTCATCCGCGGCATGGGAGGATGAGCGTAGGATTCGCGGCGTCCGTTGCCGGTCGGCTGCATCCCCATGAGGCGAGCGTTGAGCCGGTCCTGCATGTAGCCGCGGAGGATCCCGTTCTCGATGAGGACATTGCGCGCCGTCGGGATGCCCTCGTCGTCCACGTTGAGCGAGCCGCGCCGGTTCTTGATGGTGCCGTCGTCGACCACGGTGACCAGCTCGGAGGCGACTTTCTTTCCCAGGCGCCCGGAGAAGGCCGAGGTCTGCTTGCGGTTGAAGTCACCCTCGAGCCCGTGCCCTACCGCTTCGTGAAGCAGGATCCCAGGCCAGCCGGGACCCAGCACCACGGTGAGGAATCCGGCGGGCGCCTCCACGGCGGTGAGCTTCACCACGGCTTGCCTCACCGCCTCGGAGGCGTAGTGTCTCCAGCGCTCCTCTTCCAGGAAGAAATCGAAGGCCACGCGCCCGCCGCCGCCATAGGTCCCGATCTCGCGCTTGCCGCCCTCCTCGACGATGACGGTCACATTGAGCCGGGTCAGCGGCCGCACGTCGCCGACCGTCCACCCCGATGGTGTCGCGATGAGCACGACCACATCCTCGCTGCCGAGGGTGGCGATGACCTGGCGGACGCGCGGGTCCAGGCCGCGAGCGAGAACGTCCACACTGCCCAGCAGCTTGATCTTCGCCCCGAGATCGGCAGCCAGGGGCGGCTCGGCAAGCGTGTAGAGGTCGTGCGGGACGCCATGCGGGCTCACTGCCACCACGCCGGAGGCCGACGCCTGATCGGCAATGGCCCGTGCCTGGCGCGCGGCCTCCTCCAGATTCGGCAGCGACAGATCGTCGGTATGGGCGTAACCCGTTCGCTCGCCCGACTGGGCACGAATGCCGGCGCCCTGGCTCACATGACGCGACGCACTCTTCACCGCGCCCTCCTCGAGCACCAGGTCTTCGCTCACGCAGTACTCGAGGTAGAGGTCGGCATGGTCCACCCGGCCCGCCAGGGCGGACCCAAGGAGCCGCTCCATCGCGGACGAGGTCAGTCCGAACCGGTCTTCGAAAAAGCGCTCAGGGCGCGCTAACATTTCAGTCTCCTTGAACGACGCGCAGGGCTGTAATCGTACCATCGGCGCCCACAGGGGCCGCCACTATTTATGATGCGGTCCGCATCACCCTCAGGTCCAAGACCCGGGGCCCATCCGAGAAGGTCACAGGATATTCGGGCCTTATTTCAGCATCTTGTACCGCCTCGATGGAGGTAAAGGATGAGCGGCAGTTGGCTCCTAGTGTAGTGTCCCAGAAATCCGTTGACTCGCGGGCGCCGGGCGGGGCGGGGGGCCCCTCCGCGGAACCGTGGCTGCTGCGCGTTGCCGGAGGCGAAAGCCGCACTCTCGGGGCTCCTTACGAGTGCCGGGAGCGGGTTGCGACTCAGCGTGTTCCGCGGAGGGGCCCCCCGCCCCGCCCGGCGCTTTGTCCACAACCTTCTGGGACAGGACACTAGGCCCCCATGAAACCCTGGACGATGTCGTGGATCTGGCGCAAGCCCAGCAGCACGGACGGTCCGGGCGATAGGACGTCAGCCCCGTCCAGCTCATGGATACGCCCCTCTTTCACGGCGCTCACGCGGTCCCACCCGGGCCGGCGTCGGATCGTCTCGACATCCACGGGCTTGCCGCACCATGAGGCCAGGATGATCTGCGGGTCGCGTCTCACCACCTCGTCAGGTTCTATGACCCGCTCGCGCGCGCTCGGCCGACCGCGCAGCTCGGGGAAGATGTCGCGGCCCCCCGCGATCTCGATGATCTCCGACACCCAGCGGATCCCGGCGATCAAGGGGTCGTGCCACTCCTCGAAGTAGATCCGCGGCCGGTCGGGCCAGACGCTGGAGAACTCCCGCACCTGCTTGATCTCGTCGCGCATGTCGAGAACGATGTCGCGCGCCTGACTCTCGAGCCCCAGGAGGCCGCCCAGCATCAGGACGGTCTGAAGGATCTCGTCGACGGAGCGCTGGTTGCTGCAGAAGACCGGCACTCCCGCCTTGATCAACTCGGCGCTGATCTCTGCCTGGAGATCGGAGAACGCCAGCACCAGATCCGGCGCGAGGTCGAGGATCCGGTCGACCCGAAAGGACGTGAAGCCGCCGACTTTGGGCTTCTTCCGCGCCTCGGGGGGGCGATGGGCGGTCCCGGGAACGCCGACCACCCGCTCCCCCGCCCCGAGGGCGTAGCAGATCTCCACGTTCTCCGCCGTCAGGCACACGATACGACAGGGAAAATCGGTGGGGGACTTGCCATACATACGCCTTCACGATACCACCGTCGACGATGGCGACCGACGGCGCGATCACGCTCTCCCGAGCGCGTCGAGGAAGGCCTTGGTGGCGTCGGCCGGGCGCTCCGCGCCGAGAATGGACGAGATCACGGCCACGCCGGCCGCCCCGGCCCCGAGCACCTCGCGAACGCGCGCCGGCGTGATGCCTCCGATGGCGAGCACCGGCCGATTCACTGCCACCACGAGATGCCCCAGCGCGACCAGCCCCTGGGGCGGTCCGTACTGGCGCTTCGACGGCGTGTCGTACACGGGACCGAAGACGAGAAAGTCGGCACCCTCGGCCGCCGCTTCTCGCGCCTCGGCTTCCGAATGCACGGAGGCGCCGATGAGGAACGGAGGCGGGCCGATCCGGCGGATTGCGGCGACGGGAAGCGAGGCGTGCGTACGCTGGACGCCGTCCGCGCCGGCCGCAAGCGCCACGTCAGCCCGATCATTGATCAAGAGCCGGGCCCCGTGGCACCGCGTGCCCTCTCTGAGCGACACCGCCAGCGCGAGAAGCTCACGCACAGGCAAATCCTTCTCCCTGAGCTGGACCGATCGGAGTCCGGCGCCGAGGCACTCCTCCACGACGTCCGCGAGCGGCCGCCGCGCGCTCGCAGAATCGGTCACGAGGTACAGAGCGAAGCCTAGCAAACGTGCCTGATAATCGCCGTTCGAGCGCCGGCTCCGCCGCCGCAGGGGGAGGCTTCGGAGGGGGCCGTCGAGGCCTCCTCGGAGGGTCCTAGCTGGTCCACTCGGGCACACCCTCGAGCGGCGATGACGCAGTCGCGTAGAGCTTCTTCCCGATGCGTCCGGCTTTGTAGGCGAGCCGGCCCGCCTCGACGGCGAGCTTCATGGCCGTGGCCATGGCCACCGGGTCCGTGGCGCCGGCGATCGCCGTGTTCATCAGCACGCCGTCGCACCCCAGCTCCATGGCGATGGCCGCGTCGGACGCGGTCCCCACGCCCGCGTCGACGATGACGGGAACAGTCACCGCTTCGAGGATGAGCTTGATGTTGTAGGGGTTCCGGATGCCCAGCCCCGAGCCGATGGGCGCGCCCAGCGGCATCACCGCGGCGGCGCCCGCGTCCTCGAGCTTCTTGGCCATCACCGGATCGTCGTTCGTGTAGGGGAGCACCGTGAAGCCTTCGCCCGCCAGCGTGCGCGTGGCTTCGAGCAGCCCCAGGGCGTCCGGGAACAGGGTGCGCGAGTCGCCGATCACCTCGAGCTTGACCAGGGTACCCAGGCCCGCTTCTCGGGCAAGGTAACACGTGCGCACGGCCTCGTCGGCGGTGTAGCAGCCGGCCGTGTTCGGCAAGAGCGTATAGCGCTTGGGGTCGATGTAGTCGAGGAGCGACTCTCCCTGCCCGGGCAGGTTCACGCGCCGCACCGCGACCGTCACCATCTCGGCGCCCGAGGCCTCGATGGCTTCGCGCATGTCCTCGAAGGACGCGTATTTGCCAGTCCCCACGATCAGGCGGGACTTGAACTCCTTGTCTGCAAGCCACAGTGACGTGTCGTACATGAGAACCTCCTCAGCCCCCGCCCATCGGGTGAACAATCTCGACTCTATCGCCGTCCTGGAGCACTGACTGGGCGTATCGATGCTTCGGAGTCACCTCGCGGTTCAGCGCCACCGCGGTGTACTCCCGCCGCACCTTCAAGTGCGCCAGGAGCCCGTCGATGGTGAGCCCATCCGGTAGCTCCACCGGCTTGCCGTTCACGATCACCGTCATAAAAAAACCGCACCTCGTCGGGTGCGGTGGGAAGAAGAACCTCATCTCGCGCGTCGCGTTCCCTTCGCTGGAATTATCCAGAGCAGGTTCGAGGGGTCCCGGGCCGCACCCGGTTCTCAGGAAACCTCCCCCCGCGCCGCAGTTCGAATTATACCTCAGCCGCGAGCTGGCGGGCCAGGTCCTGTGGCTCCGTCACCGGCATCTGGCAAACATAGCGGCGGCACACATAGGCGGCAGGCTTGGCGCCGGCGGCGGGCCGCTCCGCCAGCAACGGAAGCCCCGACGCGCCGGTCGCACCCTCAGGGGCGCCCGCCACCACCCGGTTGGGCAGATAGCGCCCGAACACCACCTCGAGCAACGGATCGATGCTCTTGGCGTCGGCGCCTGCGGGCCAGACCAGCGCGATCTCGGCCACCGGTCCCTGGTGAAAGTCGAGCGCGCCGAGATACCGGCCGAAGCCCGACGGGTAGCGCCTCATGAGATCGGCCATCGGGCGGAGGGCCTTGAGCGCCAGCGCCTCGTAGCGCTCCGCGCCGAAGAAGACACCGAGGCGGAGCAGCCAGTCGATGGCGGCGGATGAGCCCGAGGGCACGGCATTGTCGAAGAGATTGCGAGGCCGGACCACCAGGGCCTCCTGATCGATTCCCGTGTCGAAGAAGATCTCCTTCTCGTTGTCCCAGAAGAGGCGGAGCGCCTCGTCGGCGAGGCGCCGCGACTCGTCGAGCCAGCGCCGGTCGAAGGTCGCCTCATAGAGGGCCAGGAGCCCGGTGCCCACCAGGGCGTAATCCTCCAGGTAAGCCTTGATCTTGGCCTGCCCGTCTTTCCAGGAGCGCAAGAGCCGCCCGCCGTCGACCATGACCGTCGTCAGGAACTCGGCGTTTCGGACGGCCGCGGCGGTGTAGTCGGGCCGGCCGAGCGCCCGGCCCGCCTCGGCGAAGGCCGCGAGAGCCAGGCCGTTCCACGAGGCGAGCACCTTGTCGTCCAGACCCGGGTGGACTCGCCCGGCTCGCTGGGCGTACAGGATCTTGCGCGACTGGGCGATGAGGTCGCCGAGCCGAGCTACGGACAGCCCGAGTTGCTGCGCCACTTCCTCGGGCGCCCGCGGCACGAACAGGATATTGCGCCCCTCGAAGTTGGGCCCGTCGTGGACTCCCCAGTACGCGAGCGCGGCCTCGGCCATCTCCCCATCGGCAAGCGCCGCGCGGATCTCCTCCGGCGACCAGACGAAGAACTTGCCCTCCACGCCTTCGGAGTCCGCATCCTGGGCCGAGAAGAAGCCGCCTGTGGGGTGCGTCATCTCCCGCAGGAGGTAGTCGAGCGTCTCCTCGGCCACGCGCCGATACTCTGGCTCGCCGGTGGCGAGCCAGGCGTGCAGGTACAGCGCGGCCAGCTGCCCATTGTCGTAGAGCATCTTCTCGAAGTGTGGCACGAGCCAGCGGCTGTCCACGGAGTAGCGGTGGAAGCCGCCGCCGAGCTGGTCGTACAGTCCGCCCCTTGCCATCCGGGTCAGTGTGAGCCGCGCCATCTCGAGCGCATGGGGATTGCCGCGGCGCTTCCAGACGCGCAGGATGAACTCCCAGTTCATGGGCTGGGGGAACTTGGGGGCCTGGCCCACGCCGCCTTCGCGCTCATCGAACTCCTGGGAGATGCTCTCATAGGCTGCGAAGAGGATCTCGTCGGTTAGCAGGCTCGCCGACCGCCGGAGCCGCTCGCCCTGGCTCATCTCCTCCACGAGCTGGCGCCCGGACTCCACCACTTCACCCCGGCGCGAGCGATACGCCTCGGCCACGGCCTCGAGGAGTCGGGGGAACGCGGGCATCCCGTGGCGATCCACCGGCGGGAAATAGGTGCCGCCGTAGAAGGGCACGCCCTCCGGCGTGAGGAAGACCGTCATGGGCCAGCCGCCGTGGCCTGTCATGGACTGGACGGCCTGCATGTAGATCTGGTCCACGTCCGGCCGCTCCTCGCGGTCCACCTTGATGTTCACGAACAGCCGGTTCATGAGGGCGGCGATCTCTTCGCTCTCGAATGACTCGCGCTCCATGACATGACACCAGTGGCAGGCGGAATACCCCACGGACAGGAGCACGGGCCGGTCCTCCCGGCGGGCGCGCTCGAAGGCCTCCGGCCCCCACGGATACCAGTCCACCGGGTTATGAGCATGCTGGAGCAAATAAGGGCTGCCCTCGTGGGCGAGGCGGTTGGTGTGCCTCGGCTCGGTCACGGTGTGGCTCCCTTCATCTCCGCGGACACGGCGACGGGCCAACCTCAGGAGGGCTTGACGAACGGCAGCTCGGCCACGCGGGCGGGAATGGACCCGTCCCCGTCCTGGACGGTGACTGCCGTCCCGGGAGCGAAGTGCTCGCGGCGGATGTAGCCGAGGGCGATGGGGCGCCCCAGCGCGATGGACCGCACCGCGGAGGTGATCCAGCCGATCTCCCCGGCGTCTCCGACCACCTTCGCGCCTAAGGCCGGCACGCGGTCCCCGTCGAGCACGAGGCCGCTGAGCGCGCGGTTGACTTGGCCACGGTACTTCACGCGCGCCACGACCTCCTGCCCGAGATAGCATCCCTTGTTGTAGCTCACGAGGTGCTCGAGCCGTGTCTCGGGCAGGATCACCGTCTCGTCCACGTCGTGACCGTACCAGGGAATCCCCGCCTCTACCCTCAGCACATTCAGCGCCTGCGCGCCCACCGGCCTGGCTCCCGCCTCCACGACCGCCCGCCACAGCGCCGGGCCGTGAAACGCCATGGTCCAGCACTGAAAGCCCGGCCCGCCTGTCTCGTTCCGTCCGATCACGCGCACCGGCGCCCCCGCCGCGGCCACCTCCACGTGCTGGTGCGGCGCGAGATCGAGGCTCCTCCCACTGAGGGAGGAGAGCAGGGCCTGAGCGCCTGGGCCTTCGACGCCCAGCACCGCGAAGCGCTCATCCGCCGCCTCGAAGTAGGCCTTCTCCGAGATCAGAAACTTGTCGAGGAGCTGCAGGGTCTTCTCCGTGAGGCTCGGCGGCAGCTCCAGCACGAGCCGGTCCTCCAACACAGAGACGTAGAGGAGCGCCATGACCTTGCCGTGCGCGTCGAGAAAAGCGCCCGCGGTCCCCTCCCCCGGCTGGAGGCTCTTGATCTCGTTCGAGACCATGCCCTGGAGAAACGCCTGGCGGTCGCGTCCGGTGACCGTCACTTTTCCCACGAGGGAACGGTCGATCACGCCCGCGCCTTCTCTCACCGCCCTGTGCTCTGCGGCGACGTCTCCGTAGTGGCCCGGCAGGACCCAGCCACAGATCTCTTCCATGGCCGCGCCCTGAGCGCGGTGGACCTCATCGAGCGCCAGTCGGTTCGGCACGGCTCCATTGTTGACGCTCATCCGGCACCTGTCAACTTGCAGCATCCGCCCGAGTCGTTCACAATCTCCGGCGTGACGAGCGCGCTCATTCCCGACGCCCGCGCCCGGCGGCGCTTCCAGCGGCGGCTGCTGCGCTGGTACGCCGACCATCGCCGCAGCCTGCCGTGGCGCCAGACCGACGACCCGTATCACATCCTGGTCTCCGAGATCATGCTGCAGCAGACGCAGGTGGACCGCGTCATCCCCAAGTACCACGAGTTCCTCGCGCGCTATCCCACCTTCGAGAGCCTGGCCCGCGCGCGGCCCGCCGAGGTCAAGCGCACGTGGTATCCGCTCGGCTACAATGTCCGCCCCGTGCATCTGCAGGGGATCGCGCGTGAGACGCTCACCCGCTATGGCGGGCGGCTGCCCGACGACGCCCGCGCGCTCCGGAGCATGCGGGGCATCGGCCGCTACACGGCGGGCGCCATCCTCGCTTTTGCCTACCGGCGCGACGCCGCCATCGTGGACACCAATGTGCGCCGGGTGCTGGAGCGCGTCTTCCTGGGCCGCCGCGGGCTCCGACGGCTGCGCGGCCACAAGAGCATCTGGGATCTGGCACAGGCGCTCCTACCGGAGCGCCGCGCTTACGACTACAATCAAGCCCTGATGGACTTCGGCGCCACCTGGTGCACCGCCCGCGCTCCCAAGTGCCGCGGCTGCACCATGAGGGGGCTCTGCGCGAGCTATCCTGCGGACGGCACGCTCGGGGGGAGGACTCGTGGGGATGCTTGACGGGAAGGTCGCCCTCATCGCGGGAGGCGCAACCGGGATCGGTCGCGCGACGGCCGAGCTGTTCGCCGTGGAAGGGGCACGCGTGGTCGTGTTCGGCCGCCGCGCCGGGCCGCTGGCCGAGACGGTCGAGGCGATCATCCGCGCGGGCGGGAAGGCCCACGCGGTTGCGGGTGATGCGGCGCTGGAGACCGATGCCGCGCGACTCGTCCAGACCGCGCGCGCGGAGTTCGGCGGAGTGGATGCGCTGGTGAACTGCGCGGCGGTGCGGCTGCGCGCTCCTCTCACCGAGATCAGCGCCGCCGACTTCGCGGAGGTCTTGCGGATCAACCTGGTCGGGGCCTTCGTCCTGACCAAGGCCGTGGTGCCGGCCATGCGCGAGCGCAGGGGCGGCAGCATCATCCACATCGGCTCCGCTCTCGGGACGGTGGCGGCGCCCGATTTCTCCCCCTATGTCGCCTCCAAGGGCGGCGTCCATCAGCTCGCCCGGGCCGCCGCGGTCGAGCTGGTCCAGGACGAGATCCGCGTCAACGTGGTGGCGCCGGGCACCATCGACACGGCCATCGGGATGGGTGTCCCCGAGTTCCGCCGCCACCTGCTCAAGCATCGCATCCCCATCGGGCGGGCCGGCCATGTCAGCGACGTCGCCGCCGCATGCCTCTACCTGGCCTCCGAGGCCTCCCGCTACGTCACCGGCTCCATCCTCGCCGTCGACGGCGGCTGGACCGCGTCCTGATCCGGGAGCCTCACGCTCAGATCTGAGGGGGCCTCGAGGCCCAGTACACGGCCCCTATCCCCTACACGCCGGGCGCGCAAGAGTAAGCATGAGCACCATCGCCTTACGTCGGCAAGCTCGCAGCCGCCTTCGCCTTCGCGGCCTTGCCGAAGATCGAATGGCTGGAAGCCAGCCCGGCCACCGCCACCCTCATGACCGGCTGGTCGCAGCCGGGGCGGGGGCGAGGAGCATGGCCTTTGCGCGCTCACGCAGGCTGTCCGGAAGCGGGGCGGGCCGCCGCGCCACCATGTCCAGGTGGACGCCAGATTGCTCGAGGGTGGCCACCTCTTCGCCCGTCCGGACGTTCGCCATCCGGTGCAGGAGACGCATCGAGGAATTGCCTACATGCAGGAGCCCGCTCCGCACGCGGACCAGGTCCCCCGTCCCGAGGGCGCCCGGGAAGCGCAGCCTGAACTCGAAGGTCGAGAAGCCGCGCCGCTCGGCCTTCATGTACGCCGGAGTCATCCCGAAACCGGCGAGCATGTGTGCGTTGGCGGCTGAGAAGCGATGGATGTACGCCGGGAACGCGGCCTGACCGACCGTATCGATCTCCCAGGGCTTGAGGGTGTCGCGGGCCGTGTCGAGGAGGCCGTCGTAGCCCGCCGCCTCGGGATACGTCGGCGCCCTCTCCGGAGCGGGTGTCCACTCGACGCGAAGGGGCTCGACCGCTTCCCGCTGGGCATGCGTGAGTGGAAGCGGCGCGCGGCTCCCGATCTCGGCCAGCGCTGCCCGCTGCGCGACGGTCGTGCAGAGCGTGCTATCTCCGGAGTCGAACACCTGGTGACCGAGGACGAGGCCGTCGTCGCCGGCCTCGATCACCCCGCTGCGGATGTGCAGGATGTCCCCCACCCGCAGCTCCCGGAGATACCTCACATGGCAGTCCGTCGTGACGCACGCCAGCCCCGCTCCGGCCAGCGACCCCGGATCGAAGCCGATGGCGTGGAGCAACCCGAGGGTCGCGTCTTCGAATCGCTCGAAGTAGTAGGCCACCGTGAAGTGGTCGACGTTGTCGACCTCCCACCGGTAGACGGTCCCGCGGTACGTCTCCAGCCAGCTCACGAACTCCAAGCATCCCACGGTTCCGCCGCCGCGAAAAGGCCTTGGCCAACCCACTGAGCCCGCGTAGACTAGTGTCCTGTCCCAGAAGCTTGTGGACAAAGCGCCGGGCGGGGCGGGGGGCCCCACCGCGGAACACGCTGAGTCGCAACCGGCACCGGGCACTCGTAAGGAGCCACGAGAGCGAGGCTACGGCCTCCGGCAACGCGCAGAAGCCACGGTTCCGCGGAGGGGCCCCCCGCCCCGCCCGGCGCCCGCGAGTCAACGGATTTCTGGGACACCACACTAGAGCCTCATCAGCGCGGAGACCGACGCGCCAGTACCCGACGCGCGGGAGGCCAGTCATGAGCATAAGGGTCCGGGCCGGCGCGATCCGGCCCAAGCCCTCCGGCCTTCGCTTCATTCTCGGCGAGCGCTGAGTGGACGCGGTCGAGGTCGTCGCGGCGGTGATCGAGCGCCACGGCAAGATCCTCATCACGCGCCGCCCGCAGAGCGCGCACCTGGCCGGGCTCTGGGAGTTTCCGGGCGGGAAGCCCGAGCGCGGCGAGAGTCTCGAAGTCGCCCTCCGCCGCGAGATCCGAGAGGAGCTGGACGCCGAGATAGCGGTGGGAGAGCGGATCGAGACCATCGAGTGGCAGTACCCGGACAAGCGGGTGCGCCTCGTCTTCTTCCGCTGCGGCATCCATGGAGAGCCTCGGCCGCTCGAAGGCCAGGAGATGGCCTGGGTGACCCCGGCTGATCTTGCTCGCTACGAGTTCCCGCCGGCGGACGCGTCGCTGATCGAGCGCCTCAGCCGCGACTGACGGCGACCACGGCGCGGCGCTGCCACGCTCCAAAGGCGAGGATCACCGCGTAGAGCGCGAGTCCCGCCATCTGGAGCGAAAGCGTCCTGCCGACCATCAGGGCTGCCGCGACGACACAGAGGCAGCGCAACCACCCCGGCAGCGCGATCCATCCCTGCCCCACCACGGCGGACGCCAGCGCCACTGCCGACACCGCGGCGAAGCCGGACATCACGAGGATCTGCGCCCAGTCGCCCTTCAGCAAGAGCTCCGGGTGGTAAACGAAGGCGAAGGGCACGAGGAAGCCCGCGATGCCGAGGCGGAAGGCCTCGATGCCGGTCCCGAACATGTCGGCCCCCGCGATGTTGGCGGCGGCGAAGGCGGTCACGGCGTCTGGCGGGGTGAGGTCCGAAAGCACCGCGTAGTAGAAGACGAAGAGGTGCGCGGCGAGCAGGCTCACGCCCAGATTGCCCATCGCCGCCGCGCCTACCGTCACCGAGATCACATACGCCGCGGTGGTGGGGATGCCGGTACCCAGAATCGACACCACGATGAAGATCAAGATCATGGCGACGATCAGGACGCCGTGAGCGGCCTGGACCACGACGCCGCTGAATGCGAGCGCCGCTCCCGTGCGGGTCAGCACGCCGACGATCATCCCCGAGCCCGCCAGCGCCACCGCGATGGTCCCGGCGCTGAACGCCGCCTCCACCAGCGCGCCCCAACACTTCCGGGGCGTCATCCAGGTCTTCCGGTCAAGGAAGGACAGGGCGAAGGTCGTCAGGATGGTGTAGAACGCTGCGCCCGTCGGCGAGTACCCCTGGGCGAGGAGATACACGATGAGGCCGAAAGGGATCGCGAAGTACGCGCGCCTCAGGACGGGCTTCCACGAGGGCAGCTCGGCCTTCGGCACCGGCTGCATCCCGTAGCGGAGCGCGAGGAAGTGCACCATGGCGGAGAGGCCGATGTAGTAGAGGATGGCCGGGATGGCCGCTGCCTTGATGATGTCGAAGTACGAGATGCCGGTGACTTCGGACATGACGAAGACGCCTGCGCCCATGACGGGTGGCATGATCTGGCCGCCCGTCCCGGCGATGGCCTCGATGGCGGCGGCGTTCTTCGGTGAATAGCCGCCCCGCTTCATGAGGGGGATCGTGAACGAGCCCGTGGCGTAGACGTTGGCCACCGTGGAGCCCGAGATGGTGCCGAAGAGCGCCGAGCCAACGACCGCGATCTTGGCGGGGCCCCCACGCGCCCAGCCCGTCAGACGCACCGCCAAGTCGATGACGAACTCCCCCACCCCGGCCTTCATCATCACCGAGGCGAAGAGCACGTAGATGAAGAGGATGTTGGCCGAGATGCCGGTCAGGAAGCCGTACATGCCTTCGTCGCCCGCCAGGTACATGAACTCGACCAGGCGCGGGAACGAGTAGCCCTTGAAGTTGAGCACCCCGGGGAACCACTGACTGGTGCCGAGGTAGATGAGCGACGCCGAGATCGTCACCGCCATCCATGGCGAGAGCGACCGCCGGCACGCCTCGACGACGAGCACGGCCATGATGGAGCCCAGGACCACCTCGAGGGGCAAGACGGGGGAGGCGCCCTCCCACCGATGATTCAGCCGATCGCTGTCCCAGATCAGGTAGAGGCTCGCGAGACTCGAGAGCCCGGCCCAGAGCCAGTCCAAGGCGCTCGGGCGATCCTTCGGCGAGCGCCGGTTGAACGGAAAGGCCAGGAAGATCAGCGGGACTAGGAACAGCAGATGGATCGAGCGCTGGATCCGAGGCTCGAAGACCCCGTAACCGGCGGTGTAGAGGTGAAACAGCGAGGCCGAGGCGCCGTAGGCCCCGACACCCCGCTTGATGGTGCCCGTCAACTGCCTGATCTTCGGGCCTCCCGGCCGGGGAGAGTACCACCAAACGCCTCTGCGCCGCCCGAAAATGTGGCCGCGGGCCTCCGGAATGCCTCTCGGTATTCACCCGGTGGCCAGAACCTGGCCCGCCGCCCTGCATTGGCGAAGCGGGTGAGCCAGAGGTCGCTAGTGTCCTGTCCCAGAAAGTTGTGGACAAAGCGCCGGGCGGGGCGGGGGGGCCCCTCCGCGGAACACGCTGAGTCGCAACCCGCTCCGGGCACTCGTAAGGAGCCACGAGAGTGCGGCTTTCGCCTCCGGCAACGCGCAGAAGCCACGGTTCCGCGCAGGGGCCCCCCCGCCCCGCCCGGCGCCCGCGAGTCAACGGATTGCCGGGACACTACACTAGCGCTGGCCAGTATCCCTCTCGATGTCCATTGAAGAAATGTGGTGCGAGGAAGAATCTGGTGCGAAGTGAATTGCAGGATTCGTGAACTCGGTTGCACCACGCCCTCGTCTCGTTCCCGGCTAACTGCTGAGGGGAAAACGGTATGTCTGTGGAGGCGACCCCCGGCACACCATTTGCTACAGAAGAACCACTCGGATTACGTTTTGCTCGAAGTCTCGCACAAGGTGGGTCATCTATTGTGTTGCAGTTGCTGGACCTGGCCAAGGAGAACGCGGCATTGAAGAGCGAGTTGGCGCGACTCCGTCACGAGCGGGCGGCGCTGGAGGACTTTCTCGCTCGCGTCCTCCAGATCTTGGCCGAGACGGCCTGCCGCTCGGATGATGGCCGGCCGGATCGCTGAGATCATCCTACTTCAGCCAGCCCTTCTCGCGGTAGTAGCGTTCCGCCCCCGGGTGCAGCGCGACACCGAGGTGGAGATGGGCCTTGGACGGGTCGTAGTCGGCCAGGCTCCCGTGGATCTTCCTCACGCGATCCACGTTGTCGTTGATGGTCCTGGTGAGGGTGTAGGCGAGGTCGTTGGCCATCTTGCCCGAGACGGTGATGGTCGTGCCCATGGTGGCCGAGACCACGGCCTCAGTGCCGTTGGCGGCCTTCGGATAGGTTCCGGCCGGGATCACGCCCTCGCCCAGGCCGAACTTGCCCAAGTATTCGAGCAGTGGTTTGGGGAATGCCAGGAGCATGAGTTTCCGCCCCACCGAGGCCTCGGTGATCGAGGCGCCGGGTAGCGCCAGGAAGGTGAAGGTGCCGTCCACGTTGCGGTCCTTGAAGGCGCCGGCCTGCTCGGAGTAGGAGCCGCGGAAGAACTTGGCGCCGGCCGCGTCCCACGTCTTGTAGCAGTCCGCCGTCTTGCCGGCCTGGCACAAGCCATAGAACTCCATCACTTTCTCGAAGACCCACACGTCCGAGGAACCCGGCTTGGAGATGGCGAGACGGATCGGCTTCTTCCCGCGGATGATCTCGTCCATGGTCATCTTGGCGAAGGGCGAGTCCGCCGCCACATAGAAGTGGAAGGTGTTGAGGCTCATGTTGCCGGCCACCGCCCGCAGTTGCTCCATCTTCTGTCCCTGATACGGATCCTCCCCGCGCGCCGCGGCGCCGAGGAGCGGCGGGAGGCCCATGCCGATATCCGCCTCGCCCTTCTCCACCAGCACCGGGTTCTGGGTGCCGCCGCCCGGGATGACCTTGATATTGAGCCCGGCCTTCTCGCGGATCAGCTCGGCCATGCCGCCCGAGATCGCGTACCAGCCGCCGCCCACGGCGCCGGCCGTCCACGTGAGCGACTGCTGGGCCAGGGCGCCGCCGGCCGTCAGGCCCACCACACTCAGGGTCAGGAAGAGAAGCAGCAAGCGCTTCATATCGGTAAGCCTCCTTTAGGACCCTTGACCGCCTCGTGGACCATCCTGACGAGGGTCGTGATGTCGAAGACCGCCAGTCCGGTGGCGGCCTGGATATCGGCTCGGTAGGGCGGCATGTTGGTGCACTCGAGGACGATGGCGCCGATCTCGGGCTGCGCCGCGAGCATCCGTCGGGCCACCGTCACGTGCTCCGCGCGCGCGGCCTCGACGTCCAGCATGAGGCGGTCGTCGAGCAGGACGCGCGTGAACTCCTTCTCCGTCTCCAGCCCCGCCACGACCACCCGCATCTCCGGGGTGATGCCCGCTCCGGCGAGGTGCTCGGCGCGAAGGGAGGAGGCGTCCACGGTCATGATCCCCACGGCGCGATCCGGTGGCAGCATGCGATGGACGAGGGGCACCAGCATGAGGCTCGAGGTGAACATCGGAATGCGGACGGCCGCCGCCAGCTCCTGCTGGAATTTCGCAAGAAAGCCGCAGCTCGTGGTGATGGCCCGCACCCCCTCCCGCTCCAGCACGCGAGCGCCATCGATGAAGAGGGGCAGGAGCTCACGCTGGCCCCGGCGCACCACTTCGTCGGGTGAAGCGCCAGCCACGCGGTGATAGCGCACCGGGAAGTCGAAGGTGGCGGCGTTCCCGATGTCGCCGGGGATCCGGGGGAACTGGGTGTCCAGCACCAGGATGCCCACCGAGAAGCCGTAGAGGTTCGTGCCGCCCTGCGCCCGGATCGCCAAGTGTTCGTCCAGCCGTGCCACCTGCTAGTTGAGCCGGGCGAGCTTCTGGCGCACGCGCCGGAACTGCGTCTTGACCTTCTCGTGGTCGGCCGCGTTCGGGAAGTCCGTGAGGTAGCGCTCCCAGTCGGCCAGGCCGCGGCGGAAGTCGCCCAGGCTGCTCCAGGCGATCCCGCGATCGCGCCACTCGCTGCCCGCCTCCGGGGTCAGCACGAGCAGCCGGTCGATGACGGCCACGACCTTGTGCCACGCCTCCCGGCGCCAGTAAATCCCCTTGAGGTTGGCGAGCAGACGGGTCAGGAACTGGCGCTTCGTCACCGCGACGAACTGCTTCGCCGTGAGCTCGACGGGGCGGCCGAGCGCGCGCGCCACCAGCTCGCCGCAGGCCTCACCCGTCAGGACGGTGCCGGCGTTGAAGGGATCGAGGAGCACATGCTCGCCGCCCACGCACGCGCCCGTGATGAAGTGCCCCGGCAGCCCGATCCCCTCCATCTGGAGCCCGAGGCGCCGGCCGACCTCGATCAGGACCAGCGAGAGCGTGATGGGGATGCCCAGCCGGCGATCGAGGACCTCGTTGAGGTAGCTGTTGCGCGGATCGAAGTAGTCCTCAGAATTTCCGGCGAAGCCCTGTTCCTCGAACAGATACTCGCGAAGCCGGTGGAGCCGCTCGAGCGGATCGGCCGTCCGCCGCGCCGGCGCGGCGCCCTGGGCCAGGGCGGCGAGCCGGCCGAGATACGCGCCGATGTCGAGATCGGGATACTCGCTCCGGGCGAGGACCAGAGCGGCCCGCGCCAGGTCGATGCTGGGATCGGGCCGCGAGACCTCCCGGGCGAACTCCCGCAGCGACGGATCCGTGTCCATCAGCAGCCGGGCGCGTGATGGATGCCGGCGGCCTTGAGCGCGGTGGCCTGCAGCTCCTCGGCCAGCTCGAGCGTCCGCGCGGCCGCGCGCCGGGCCCCGCCCTGCGTCTCCGGGGTGCTCGCGCAGCGCAGGAGCAGCGAGCGGCCGAGCTCGTGATGGAAGCGCTCGTCGGGCTCGATGACATCACGGTAGAGCGTGGCCGTGACCCTGTCTCCCGCGCGCTCGCAGAACTCGATGAACTGCCGGTTCTTCACCACGGCGATCGCCTCGCGGGTGAACTGTCCGGCCGCCACCCGCTCCACCGTCGTCCGCAGCGTGTCCAGGTAGCTGAAGAGCGGGCCATACCCCTTGGCGATGGGGTTGAAGCCGTCGGCGTCGAAGCCCAGTTCCCGCAGCCGGTCGGCGATCATCCGGTAGTGCTTGGCTTCGTCCCCCGCCTGGCGGGCGAGGGCCATCTTCACCCCCACCTCGTCGGTGCTGACGAGCCAACGCGCCGCGATCTCGGTCGCCTCGATCTCGTTCTTCAGCGCGACCTTGAGGAGATTGACGACGTTCAGATTCCCCGAGACCTCCGGCTTGAGCGTCGCCTCGGGCTCGAGCCGCCTGAGGACCGTCTGGTTCTGCTCGTCGAGCTCCCTGACGAATTCTTCTGCCGTCATGCCGCGATCCCCTCCTTCAGGATGGTGCCGAGCTCCCGGGTGAGCGTCTCCCGCGTCACGACCCGCGCGCACCGGGAGTGCAGGGGCTGGGTCTGCCGGGCCAGCGCATGCGTCGTGAAGCCGAGCACCGGCGGTCGTGGCGCGCCCGCGAGCTTCGCGAAGAACCCGTCGTAATCCCATCCGGGGGTGGTGAGGTCGAGGATGACGAGGTCCGGTGACTCGCCCAGCTCCGCTCCCAGCTCGTCAGGAGTGCGGGCGAAGGCGACCGCCGCGCCGGCCAGGCGCGCCGTCTCGCGGATCCGGGCGACGAAGAAGAGGTCCTTGACGACGGCGACGGCCCTAATCGTCCTGCTCCGCATTGCCGAGCCAGTACCGGCTCCACTCGGCCAGGTGGGTCAGGGTGGAGAGGTCCTTCATGCGGTCCACGTACACGAGGCCGTTGAGATGGTCCGTCTCGTGCTGCACGACGCGGGCGAAGAACTCCTTGGCGACCACGCTGAGCTTTTCCCCCGCCCGATCAAAGGCCTCGAGGCGCACCGTCGTGTAGCGCGGTACCATGCCCCGCATGTCCGGGATGGACAAACACCCTTCCCAGCCGTCTTCCATCTCCACGGTGAGTGGGGTCACCACCGGGTTGACCAACACGGTGAGCGGGATGCTCGGCGCATCGGGGTAGCGGGGGTTGCCGGCGACCTCGATCACGCAGATCTGCTTCGGCACGTGCACCTGGTTGGCGGCGAGCCCGGCGCCGTTGTACTCGCGCATGGTCTCGACCATGTCGTCGATCAGCCGCTGAATCTCGGGCGACCCGATCTCCTTTGCCGGGACCGGCGCCGCCACCTTCCGCAGCACCGGATGCCCGAGCCGGGCGACCTTCAGGATGGCCATGTCCTTCTCTCCCTCCGCGGACGGATTGTAGCACAGTGCCCGCCCACGCGCCCTCGCCCGGCGTCGCCACCACTGGGCTTCGGGGCCCGTTCCGGATCGGGTCTTGCCTCCCCCAGTCGGAACCGTGAGACTGAAGATGCCGGATCGCCCGTCGCCCGCCACTACGCAAGCCTGGTAGATCTCGTGACGGATCAGGTTCAGCGCGTCATCTTGCCGTCCGGTAACGCCGGCCTGATTCGCTTCGAATCGTGCCCACAGCTCCGGCAGCGATGGGGTCCCGCCTCGCAGGCCCAAGCGCCTGCTGTCGAAGTCAGCCTCCGTGTCGAGGAAGTCCGCGTCCACCAGCGCGCTGAAGAGCATCCGCAGGAACAGCTCCGTATCGCGCTCAAGTTGCCCGCGGCGGCCGCCAGCCGACTCGGCCGAAGCCAGGAACGAGGGACACTTCGTGGCGAGCTGCTCGCCGGGGACAATACCCGGCAACTGCGTGTTCGCGATGTCCAATGCGCCCGCGACGGGGAGCGCGCGCGCCTTTTCCTTCAAACGCCGCTTCAATTCGTCGGACGCGGGCAGGCCCCCGTGATGTCCCGCGACCAGAAACGCGAGACCCTCGAGCCACCGGGCGGCATGGACCGCCCCTGCGCTCGAATGATCCGGCCCTCTCCGGGCTTCGGGATGGGAGATGTAAGACTGGAAATCAGGATGGAACTTCCCGAGGTCATGCCAGAGGCCCGCCCAGTACCCGAGGTCAGGAGCCCCGAGCTTCTCAGCATGCCCGCGCGCCAACTCCGCCACACGCACGAGATGCGCGACGAGGTCGTGCTTGACGCCCAGAGCATTCTCGGAATGAGCGAAGAACCTGATCATGGAAACCTCAGGGCTACGGGCCAGCCATTACTGGAACTCGAGCTCTCGCAACCTTACTACGATGCTGTGCCCTCTCATTCGCTTGACGAGCTCCTCATCGGAGGTGAGAAGCGGGAACCCGAGACGCTCGGCCAGCGCGACGTAAACCGCGTCGTATACGGATGTGCGATATGCCCACGCGATGGCGGTGGCTTTGCGCAGCAGGTCCCAGTTCACCGGCTCGATCTGAAGCTGCAGATCGTTGAGGACCATGAGTGCAGCCGAGGTGTCGGCCTCGACCGCTCGCGGGCTGAACCGCAGCGCGTTCATGACTTCGAGCAGGCCGAAATCCGGGAGCACCAGCCGACAGTCGCGGCGCCGGTGGCGATCGCGCAGGGCCAGGGCCTTTTCACGGTCAGGCTCCTCGTGGCGAGTGAACCACTTGGCAGCCACAGACGCGTCCAGGACGTAGCGGGCGTGGATAGCAGGGATCACCGGCGCCTTCGCACCTTGGCCCGTCGGACCGCCTGGCGGGATCGACCGTAACGGCTATCCCGAGACTCCCGGATGATTCCTACCGGATCCCAGTCGCCGAGCTTCTCGGCCAGGGCGTCCATCTTGCGGCAGGCATCGTCCATCCGGCGCTGGGCTTCGGCCTCTTCACGAGCTCGCCGCTGCGCCTCCAGGTGGCTCTCCAGCGCTGCTTGGATGAGCGCGCTCCGCTTCATGCCTGTTAGCCTCGCCTCGGCATCGACGGCGTTGAGGAGATCATCCTTGAGGAACACATTGATGCGGGCCATCCGCTGACCCCTCCGGTAAGCTATAGTACCATCATCTAGTGTGTCCGGCGAGAATCATTATGAGTGTGTTATTGGATAGGGTCGAGTGTGTCTCGCGGGGTGGCCACGGGACCCGAAGACTCCCTCGCCGGTCGGGGGTGTCATCTGCCCGAAGGCTCAGCCCAAGCAGCTGCTGGCTGTCACCGCCTGTTGAACTCCTCCGCCAGCCAGGCGAGGCGCGGGGTCGTCGAGGGCAGGCTGGAACGTGGGATAGAACTGGGTGCGATCGTGGAGGCCAGCGCAGCGGTCGCGGATTCGCACCCGGACGGCCTCGAGAGCAGCGACCACGGCGAAATGGTCGAGCGTCCCGTCGGTGATGAGGTCGGCCATGCCCTCGCGGGCTCTCTCTCACGCCTTGCCGAGGCAGCAGCGCTTGTACTTGCGGCCTGAGCCGCAGGGGCACGGGTCATTGCGCCCGACCTTGGGGCCGGCGTCGCGCGCCGGGTGCGCGGGCCGCAGCAACCCCTCGGGGTCGCCGTAGCGATCGGCGAGCCGCGCGGCCGCCGCCAGGAGGAGGGCCCTGGCCGGCCCCACCTCCTCCACGCCCTGTTCGATGAGCCAGTGGCAGGTCTCACGGCACGCGTCGAGCTCGTCCAGCTCCGCGCGCCAGCGCGCCCGGGCTCTCGGCGTGCGCGGCTCGCCCGCGTCCAGGCGCTCGGACTCGTCGGCCTCGAGCTCGTCGAGCAGCTCGAAGAGCTCTTCGATGCCGTCCTCGCGCGCTCCCTTCAGCAGATCGAGCTGATAGACCGCGACGCCGACCGCGGTCTCGGGGCAGGCGTTGAGACCCGTATAGCGCTCGATGGGCGCGCCGCACTCCTCGCAGGTCTCGGGAGGGTCTTCGGGCTGCTGGGCATCGGCGAGGATCTCCTCGAGCGGACGGAGCGGGCGCGTCGGGCGCTCCGGCAACCGCTCCTCGTCCCGGCGCACGATCGCAGAGATGCCGGTCCACTCCAGATCGATCCCGTCCTCCAGTTCGGGCAATCGACGATAGCGGAGCCGCCAGTTGCTCGTCCAGAGCGGAGCTGAGCGTTCTCCACGGTGGAGCTGCTGCAGGGCATCCTCGAACTCCGGTCGCTGCCATGGCTCACATTCCCGGTAGGCCCGGTAGAGCGCCGGCATCGCCTCGGACCGCCCTTGCTGCCCGAGCGCCATCGCCACGACGTCTGCGAGCTCGCGATCGCGGTCAAGCGCGTTGACGAGCGCCTCGTAACTCCGGTCATCGCGGATCCAGCCCAGTGCGACATAAGCGTACAGGCGCGGGAGCGCATCGCCGGTCTTCGTCACCTCGATGAGGGCCGGCACGGCCGCCGCGCCGATCTTGGCGAGCCCCTCGGCGGCGGCCACCGCCAGGATCTCGAGATCGGCCCGGCGCATCTGCTCGACGAGTGCAGTGATCGCGCTCGGGCTCCTGATCTCCCCGAGCAGGACGATGAGCCAGAGGAGATCGCGCTCCTCGTCGTCCTGCCACCGGCGTAGCGATTCGGCCAGCGCGGGAATCGCGGCCTCGCCCATGGCGCGCACCCGCTCCATGGCGCGGACCGGCATCCCGTAGGAGCAACTCGTGATCCGGTCGATCAGCTCATCGAGCGAAGGCGAAGTGGATTCGGTCATCGAGGCTACGTCTCTCCGCGCGCGGCGACGATCCGCGCCCGCGTCTCGGCCTGGAAGTCACGGCCATCCTCACTCACGCCGGCCGCCCCGGCTCCACTTGGGCCCGTAGCGGTGGGGCTCGTAGGCCTCGAGGTAGCGCAGCAGGGCGTCCACGTCCGGCGCGAGGTACCAGAGGTCGAGGAACTCGGGCTTGATGAACCCCTCATCGATGCCGCGCTGGATCTGGGTCCAGAGCGCCTCGTAGAACCCGTCGACGTCGAGGACCGCCAGCGGCTTGGTGTGGTAACCGAGCTGCTTCAGCGTCAGGGCCTCCAGCACCTCCTCGAGCGTCCCGAGTCCCCCGGGGAGCGCGACGAAGGCGTCGCCCCGCTCGTCCATGATGGCCTTCCGGTCCCGGAGCCCATCGGTCACGATCAGCTCCGAGACGTCGCGATCCCCCACGCCCAGCTCGAGCAGGGCCTTGGGAATCACCCCGGTCACGTGACCGCCATGCTCCAGAACCGCGCGAGACAGCACGCCCATGAGCCCGACACCCCCTCCGCCGTAGACGAGTCGCCAGCGGCGCCGGGCCAGCTTCTCGCCCAGCTCGCGCGCGGCGCCGAAGTACTTCTCCCCGACCGTGTCGCTCGAGCCGCAGAAGACCGTGACCGAGGAGATCATCGCGCCACGCTCCAGAGCCACCCGGCGGCGCCCGAGGCCAGCACCAGCCACACGCTGTCCACCTTGAAGCGCCAGAGCGCGACGAAGCTCACGACACCGACGGCGGCGGTGAACGGCGACACGATGGCTCCGCGGGCCAGCGGCACGGTCGCGGCCACGATGGCGCCGACGACGGCCGCGTTGACTCCTTGGAGAAAGAGCCTGACCCCGGCCCACGCGCGGAGCCGGTGCATGAGCGGCGCCGCCCCCAGCACCAGCGCGAAGGCCGGAGCGAACACCCCGAGGGCCGCCACCACCGAGCCGAGCACCCCCCCGGCCTGATAGCCGACGAAGACGGACAGATTGACGATGGGACCGGGCGTCACCTGGCCCAGCGCGAGCCCGTCGAGAAAGACGCGATCCGAGAGCCAGCCGAATCGCCGCACGGCCTCGCCGCGCACGACGGGAATGATCACATAGCCTCCCCCATAGACGAGGGCTCCCATCTTGAGCCAGAGCCAGGCCAGGCGCGCATAGACCTCGGGGCCGGCCGTGATCAGGAGCGGGAGCGCCCATACCCGCGCGGTAGCCCCGCGCGCCGCCAGGCGGTGATAGGCGACCCAGAGCCCGCCGCAGAGGAGCAGCACGATCACCGTATCGAGATCGAAGATCGCCGTCAGGAGAAAGCCCGCCAGCGCCACTAGGCCCAACTCGAGCCCGGCGCACGCCGTCAGGGCCAGCCGCCAGGCGGAGAACCCGATCACCGCGATCACCGCGGGACCGATGCCGAGGAATATGCCCTGAAGCCCCGGCACGGCGCCGTAGCGGGCGTAGAGCAGCGTCAGCAGGAGCATCACGCAGAAGCCCGGCAGCACGAAGGCCGCGCCGCCGACCACGCCGCCGAGCAGGCCGCGGCGCAGATAGCAGATCAGCACGCCGAGCTGGGTCGAGGCCGGGCCCGGGAGCAGCTGGCAGAGCGAGAGCCCTTCCAGGAACTCATCCTTGCTGAGCCACTTGCGGCGCTCCACGACCTCGGTCTCCATCAGGGCGATGTGCACCAGCGGCCCGCCGAAGCCCGAGAAGCCGAGGCGGAGGAAGAGTCGGACCAGCGCCCCGAGCGGGGCGCTTTCCGTCATCGGTGCCCCAGGGTCGTGAAGTGGGCTCCGGCCGCCTTCATCTCGTCGAGGGCGCGCTTGCCGTCTCCGGGCTCGAGGTCCACCGCGCGGACCGCGTCCTCCAGGATTACCACGTCGAGGCCCGCGCGGACGGCGTCGAGCGCGGTCGCCTTCACGCAGTAGTCGGTGGCGAGCCCGCCGATGAAGAGCCGCTGGACGCCGCGCGCCGAGAGGGCAAGCGCGAAGGGCCGCTCCCGGTCATCCCGCGCCTGAAAGCAGGAGTAGGCGTCCTCGTCGGGGTCCATGCCCTTGGAGACGACGGTGGTGCCCGCCGGCAGCCTCAGCTCTGGATGAAAGGCCGCGCCCGGCGTGTCCCGCACGCAGTGAGGCGGCCAGAGCCCGCCGTGCTCCTTGAAGTGCCTGGTGCGCCTCGGGTGCCAGTCGCGGGAGGCGAACACCGCCGCTCCCGCCTCGGCGAAGCGCTCGGCGTACCGGTTGAGCGGCGCAACCACCTCGTGGCCTCCCCGCACGCCGAGGGCACCGTCCGGACAGAAGTCGTTCTGCACGTCGACGATCACGAGTGCGTCTCGCTTGGGATCAATCATCGGGCACCTCCTTCGCCCGCCGCGCATTCTCGAGCGCGATGGTGGCGTTTCGCCTCATGCCCGCCGCCTTGGCCCTGAGAAGCGCCGTGCCCGCGAAGCGCCGGCGAAACTCGTCGTCGCTCATCTCGAGTACCGCCTCCGCCCCGGGATAAGGCCCCGCCGGCAAGAAGGCCGGCTCCCCCGTCACGGGAGCCTTGCGGTTCCACGGGCAGACGCTCTGGCAGAGGTCGCAGCCGAATTGCCACTGCCCCATGCCTTCGTGGAGATCCGGGTCTATTTTCCCGCGATGCTCGATGGTGAGGTAGGAGATGCAGCGCCGCGCGTCGAGGACATAGGGCTCGACGAAGGCCTGCGTCGGACAGACGTCGAGGCAGGCGCGGCAGGAGCCGCACCGGTCGGGCAGCGCGCTATCGTGGCCCAGCTCGGCGGTCGTCAAGAGCACGCCGATGAAGAACCACGAGCCAAGCGCCGGATGGAGCAGCATCGTGTTCTTGCCGATCCAGCCGAGCCCCGCCCGCGCCGCCAGGTCGCGCTCGAGGACCGGGCCCGTGTCCACATAGGCTCGGCAGCAGGCGCCGCAGGCCGCTCCCAGGTAGGCCGCCAGCCGTTCGAGGCGCGGCGCGATGACGTCGTGATAATCGCGCCCCCAGGCATACCGCGCCACGGGCGCCCAGGAGCGATCGGCCTCCTCGCCCTGATGGTAGTTGAGCGCCACGCAGACGACGGAGGCCGCGCCCGGGAGGACGCGCTCGGGATCCAGCCGCTCCTCGAGCCGCCGCTCGAGATAAGCCATGGTCCCGGCATGGCCGGCTTCGACCCACCCCCGGAATCCGGGGCCATGATCGGGGGGGGCGGCGGGGCCGATGGCCACCCGGTGGAAGCCCAGCGTGAGCGCCAAGGCCTTCACCGACTCGGTGAGCGTCGCCGATGTGAGCGTCATGACTTCCGAGCCTTGACGATCAGATGGCTCTTCGTGAGCGTGCGACCCCCCGCTTCCAAGAAGCCGAGGTAGCGATACCAGCGTCCATCGGCCTTCCAGCGGTCCTCGAGCCCGACGGCCGCCGCCAATCCCTCTTCCACCGTGGCGAACTGCTTGACCTCTCGCTCCACCTCGATCACCTCGGGCTCGAAGCCCGCGCCCCGGAGCAGCGCCTCCATCCGGGTCTCGCCATAGGCGAAGCGGGAGACCTTCCCCGTCTCACGCCATTGATCCACGTGGAAGGCAACCATGCCGAGACGGGCGCCGGGCCGGAGCGCGCGGCCCGCCCGCTCCACGATGGCGTCCGAGGCGCAGAGATGGGCGGTGATGAGATCGGGCGCCCAGCGGCCATAGTCCTCCTGCTCCACGTCGGCCTGGTGGAATTCGACGTTGTCGAGGCCGCCCGCCTCCGCCCGCTCGCGTGCTTCGTGGATCAGCGCCGCCCCGCGGTCGAGCCCGACGACGTGGCCCGCCGACCGCGCCAGCACGAGCGAGAGGCGCCCCCATCCACAGCCGAGGTCGAGCACGCGCTTGCCGGCGAGCCCTTCCTTGGTCAACAGGGCGAGGAACCGGGAGCTGATGCCGGAGGCGCGCCGCGTCAGCGTCATTCAGAGGCGCCGTCACCCGCCTTGAAGTACCTGGCCTCCGGGTGGTGAAATACGAGGGCCGAGACCGAAGCCTCGGGATCCATCATGAAGCCCTCAGTGAGGCCCAAGCCGATCTGCTCGGGCCGGAGCAGCTCGAACAGCGTGCGCTGGTCGGCGAGGTTGGGGCAGGCGGGATAGCCGAAGGAGACGCGGATGCCGCGGTAGTGCGCCTTGAGCTTGTCCGACAGGCCCATCTCCGGGGGATCCGGGAAGCCCCACTGGGTGCGGAGGCGGGCATGGAGCATCTCGGCGAAGGCCTCGGCGCACTCGATGGCCAGCGCCTGGAGCATGTGGGAGCGCAGATACTGCCCCTCTTCCTTCCAGCGTAGGGCCAGCTCGCGGATCCCCGCCCCGCAGGTCACGGCGAAGAGCGCCACATAATCGGCGTCGCCGCTCTCCACGTCGCGCGCAAAGTCGGCCAGACAGAGCCGCTCTCCCAGCGGCTGGCGGGGGAAGCGGAAGCGGGCCACCTCGCTCCCATCCTCGTACAGCATGAGGTCGTCGCGCGATGATCCGGCCCTGTAGAACCGATAGAGCCCGTCGGCGCGCATCAAGCCCTGCTCGGTGACTTCGCGCTTCAGCTCCTCCAGCGCTTCGTTCATCTCCAGCGCCTTGGGATCACCTGAGGATAGGAGCCGGAGCACCGAGCCCTTCAACCCCAGGTGCTTGCCCAGCAGCATCTGGAGGTTGAGGTACGGGTAGATGCGGCTCAACGGCACATTGCGCAGCACGTGGAGCTCGAGGTCGGGCGGGTCGGGGACCGACACCGTCCGGGACAGCGCCGAGCGCGCCGGCACCGATCCGGCGGCTGCCGCGGGTCCCGCGTCGCCGGCGTCGGCGGGGGCGCGCAGCGCGTCCTGCTCGGCGCGGATCTGCTCGAGGAGCCCATCGCGAGTGGTGGCGCCGAACAGCCGGTTCGCGAGATCGAGCCCGTCCATGGCGTCCTTGGCATAGAGCGTCGGGCCGCCGTACTCCGCGGCGATCCGCGTGGCGGTGAACTTCCGCGTGAGCGCGGCGCCCCCGACGAAGAGGGGGATCTCGATGCCGGCCGCCCTCAGGTCCTGAGCGGTGACGACCATCTGCTGAGCCGACTTCACCAGGAGCCCCGAGAGCCCGAAAGCGTCGGGCTTGTGACTGTGGTAAGCGGCGATCAGGTCCTCCGGCGGCACCTTGATCCCGAGGTTGACGATGCGGTAGCCGTTGTTCTTGAGGATGATCTCCACGAGGTTCTTGCCGATGTCGTGGACGTCGCCCTTCACGGTGGCGAGGACAAGGGTGCCCCGGGTGGCGGTCTCGTCCTTCTCCATGAAGCCCTCGAGGTAGCCCACCGCGGCTTTCATCGCCTCGGCGGACTGCAGCACCTCGGCCACGATCAGCTGGTTGTCGTTGAAGAGCCGGCCCACCTCCTCCATGCCCCTCATCAAGGGCCCGTTGATGATGTCCAGCGCCCCGGCTTCTTTGAGCTTGCTGTCCAGGTCCTCGATCAGCCCGTCCTTCGAGCCCTCGACGATGTAGCGGGCGAGGCGGTCGTCCAGCGCGAGCGCCGCGCCCTCGACCCTGGCCACCTTCGTCTTCCCTCTGAAGTGAGCGGCGAAGGCCGCCACGGGGTCTTCGCCTCGCCAGTAGATCAGGTCCTCGGCCAGGCGGCGCTCCTCCTCGGCAATGGAGGCGTAGCGCTCCAGCTTCTCGCTGTTCACGATGGCGTAGTCGAGCCCCGCCTTGGTGCAGTGGTAGAGAAAGACCGAGTTGAGCACCTCGCGCCCCGCCGGCGGCAGCCCGAACGAGACATTGGAGACGCCCAGGATGGTCCTGCACTCGGGGAGGCGCGCCTTGATGGCGCGGACACCCTCGATGGTCGCCACCGCCGAGCCGATGTAGTTCGCGTCGCCCGTCCCCACGGGAAAGACCAGGGCGTCGAAGATCAGGTCGCGCGCGGGCAGGCCGTACTCCTCGGTCAAGAGGTGGTAGGAGCGTAGGGCGATGGCAAGCTTGCGCTCCGCGGTGACGGCCATGCCTTGCTGCTTGTTTTCGTCGATGCAGCCCACCACCACGGCGGCGCCGTAGGTCTTGATGAGGGGCACGACCTTCTCGAAGCGCTCGACGCCGTCCTCGAGGTTGATCGAGTTGACGATGCCCTTGCCCTGGCATCGCTCGAGCGCCAGCTCGATGACCGCCGGGTCCGTCGAGTCGATCATGAGCGGGACCTTGACCTTCCGGGTGATGAAGGCCATGAAACGCTCCATGTCGGCCGCCTCCTCGCGGTCCGGATTGGCGAGGCAGACGTCCAGCACCTGCCCGCCGCTCCGCACCTGGGCCCGTCCCAGCTCGGCCGCCTCCTCAAACTTGTTCTCGACGATCAGCTCCTTGAACTTGCGCGAGCCGATGACATTGGTACGCTCCCCCACGATCACCGGGCGGTTGTCGTCGCCGGGATAAAGCACCTCGATACCGCTCACCGCCGGCGCGCGGGACGTCGCCGGACGCCGCGGCGACCTGCCCTCCACCAGCCGGGCGAGCGCGCGCGTGTGGGCGGCCGTCGTCCCGCAGCAGCCACCCACCAGGTTGACCCACCCCTCGTCGGCGAAGCGGCGCATCTTGAGCGCGAGGCTCTCGGGCGTCTCCTCGTAGTGACCGTGCTCGTCAGGGAGCCCCGCGTTGGGATACACCGTGACGAAGCAGGTGGCGATGTCCGAGAGCGTGCGCAGATGATCGGTCATGAACTCCGGGCCGGTGGCGCAGTTGAGCCCGATGGAGAAGAGGCCCAGGTGCTCGAGCGAGGCGTAGAGCGCATCCACGCTCTGCCCCGCCAGCATGGTGCCCATCGGCTCGATGGTTCCGCTCACCATCAAGGGCAGGTCGAGCCCCGCCTCGGCCATGGCCCGCTTGACCCCGATGGCCGCCGCCTTGACATTCAGCGTATCCTGACAGGTCTCCAGCAGCAGGGCGTCCACACCGCCCTCGATCAAGGCGCCGGCCTGGAGGTAGTAACCCTCTCGCACCTGATCAAAGGTCACGTTGCGCATGACAGTGATGGATCGCGTGCCCGGCCCCATGGCGCCGATGACGAAGCGCGGCCGCTCGGGCGTGGAGTGGCGCTCGGCCGACTCCCGGGCCAGCCGGGCCGCCCCCAGAGCGATCTCGTGGCAACGAGCATCGAGCCCATATTCGCCAAGTACATACGGTGCACAGCCGAAGGAATTGGTTGAGACGAGATCGGCCCCCGCCTCGAGGTATGCCTCGTGGATGCCTCGGATCACATCCGGGCGGGTCAGGTTGAGGTGCTCGTTGCAGCCCTCATACTGGGCCCCCCCGAAGTCTGGGGCGCCCAGGTTCTTCGACTGGATCATGGTGCCCATGGCGCCGTCGAGGACGAGGATCCGACGCTCGAACGCATCGCGAAGACGCCGGGCTCGCTCGGGCACTTTCATGACGCCATTCTAGCATTGCGACCGGTGTACCGGTCCGGGGGTGGCTGCCCGCCTGATATGGCGGAAGGGCACGTGCGGCCAAGCGACTCGGCTCGGCGCTAAGTCCCCTGGACGGCGCCCGAGACGAGGCCGTGCGTCAGGTATCGGCGGAAGACGTAGTAGAAGATCACCGGCGGGACGGCGTAGATCACCGAGAGCGCCATCAAGAGGTTCCACGGCGCGTCGTCCGTGGTGAGGAAGTTCCCCATGCCCACCGGCAGCGTGATCATCGTCTCGCCCTGGAGCAGCAGGACCGCGTACAGGTACTCGTTCCAGGCGAAGAAGAACGCGTAGGTGCCGACCGCGATCAGCGGCGGCGTGATGAGCGGCAGGTACATGCGGAAGAAGATGGCCAGCGTCCCCGCCCCGTCGATGGCCGCCGACTCGTCGATCTCCGCGGGGATGGTCTTGGCGTAGTCCCAGAGTACCCAGAGCGCGTAGGGCGCCGCGAAGGTGGTCATGGCGAAGATGAGAGCCCAGTACGTGTCCAGGAGATTGTAGTCGCCCATGATCTTGAAGAACGGGATCGACAGGAAGGAGGCCGGGATGATGTAGGTGAAGAGCGTCATCCCCGAGACGAAGCGTCCGAGCGCGAAGCGGATGCGTCCCAGCGCGAAGCTCCCGAGGGCCGCGACGACCAGCACCGCCAGCATCACGGCGGCGGAGACCACTAGGCTGTTGGCGAGCCAGCGCCAGAAGTACTTCACGAAGGGGCTCTGCTGGAACAGCACGAACTTGAAGTTCTCGAGCGTCGGGTGCTTGACCCAGTAGACCGGCCGGAACAGATCGTCCCACGGCGTGACGGCCAGGTTGAGCATGTAGTAGATGGGGAAGAGCGTCCAGGCCGTCACGATGGCGAGGGTGATCGCGCGTACGACCGTGATCCAGAGCTTCCCGGAATTCATCTGATCTTCCTGATCAGGATGAAGATGAAGAGCAGCGTGACAGGCAGCGCGGTGGCGAAGACGCCCACACCCCAGTCGATCTTGCCCATCCGGAACGTGTAGCGGTAGGCGAGCGTGGCCAGCACGTGGGTCGAGTCGCCCGGCGCGCCGCCCGTCATGAGCCAGACGTTGGTGAAGTCCCCCATGGTGAACACCATGGAGAGGAGCGAGCAGATCAGGTAGATCCCCGCCAGCAGCGGGAAGGAGATGTGGCGGAAGGTCTGGAACACGCCGGCCCCGTCGATGGCCGCCGCCTCGTAGAGCTGCCTGGGGATGCCGCGCCGGGCGGCGAGCAGGATCACGGTCCAGAACGGCAGGTACTTCCAGATGTGGAACAGGACGAGGGCGCCGATGGCGGTCCAGCGGGAGGCGAGCCAGTGGTGGGTCCCCCACCCCAGGTCCTCGCTGATCAGGTTGAGGATGCCCCACTGCGAGGACATCATCCAGCGCACCGACAGGATCCCTGGGAGCACCGGAATGGCCCAGGGCAGGAGGAAGATCGCGGAGAGGAACCGCGTCGCGCGGTCGTCGCTCTCGAGGACCCCCGAGAGCAGGAGCGCCAGGAAGAGCTTCAGGTTGACCGCGATCCCCACGTAGACGAGGGTGTTGACCACCGTCTGGACGTAGATCGGGTCCGAGAACAACACCTCGTAGGTGTGGCGGTCGAGGGCCTGGGTGACCTCGAAGTAGAGGGGATAGGCGACGAAGGCGAGGAAGAGCGCGATCAGGGGCAACGAGAAGAGCAGCCCCGGGAGATTCCGCGACCGCGGCGACAGGACGTCTGCCGCCGCGGTCACCGACCGCAGGAGGAAGTGCGGGGGCTTCGCCGACGCGAGACCGTCAGCCACGAGAGCCGGGCGGCGCTACCGCCACTGGGCGACGATGGTCTTGATGCGCCCGATGGCCTCGTCGGTCGCCTTCTCCGGCGTCCACTTGTCCACGTTCGTGCGGGCCATCGCCTTGCCCCAGACATTCTCGGCGTAGATCTGGGACATGGCCGGGTTCTTCCAGTGGTCGAACACGCGCGTGGGCCGTTCCAGGTAGATCCGGGTGACGGTCGGCAGGTGCGGGTCCAGCACGCCGCCCTTGCCCGCCTGGCCTTTGGCGAAGAACGGGTCGGCGGCCACGTCCTTGAAGGCTGGGAACCAGCGTCCGTTGGCGCCCTTGACGTACTCGGTGAAGCGTTTCTGCTCCACGACGAACTTGATGAACTCCTTGCCGAGCTGCGGGTCCTTGTTGGTGGAGTCCTTGGGGACGATGACCGTCTTCACCGCGATCATGTAAGTCGGCTTCCGGCCGTCGGGACCGTCCGGCCACTCGATGGTCGCCGACTTGTTGAAGTAGCTGTCCGGATTGGTGAAGAACTGGTGGGCGGGAATGCTCACCGACGGGTTCGGGGTCATGACGATGGACTTGGAGTGGAAGTTCGCGTTGTTGTCCCCATCCGACCAGTTCAGGGTGTCCGGCGGGACGTAGCCCGAGTTGAACAGGTCGGCGAAGAACTTGAGCGTCTTCCCGATGGCCTCGTGGTTCTTGGGCTGATCGGCCACGACCTTGCCCTCCTCGGAGAACACCTGCCCGCCATAGGAGAGCAGCGCCATCTCGAAGTTGTAGATCGTGTCCGAGGCGCTCGAGGACTCGGTCATCCCGACCCCGTACACCTTCCCGTACTTGGCCGGATCCTTCTTCCTGAGGTTGTCCTGCGCCTTCTTCCAGAAATTCCAGTAGTCCTCCCACTTCATCGGGATCTTGTCCGGGTCGTCGGGCAGGCCGGCCTCCTTGACGAGATCGCGCCAGTAGTGGATGTGCATGGTCTGGGCCTCGATCGGCACGCCGTAGTAGGCGCGCTTCTTGGCCGTGTTGTCGTAGACGTAGGCCACGGGCAGGAACTTCTCGAAGTAGCGCGGCTTGAGCTCGTTGATGACGTCGGTGGTCTCGACCAGCTTGCCCTCCCAGGCGTACTTGGGGATGACCTCCCAGTCGTTGTAGAAGCAGAAGGCGACGTCCGGACCCCGGCGCGCGGTGAGCGCGCTGATGATCTTCTTGAGCAGATCCTCCTGGATCGTGAAGGAGATGTCGAGGTCGACGTTCTTCGCCCTCTTGAACTCCTCGGCGATCTTCAGCATCGCCTCGTCTTCTTCCTTGTAGTACCCGCGGTTCCACCAGACCGTGAGCTTCTTCTGCTGGGCGCGCGATACCATCGGAAACGCCAGCGCTCCGGAGAGCGCGCCGGCTCCGACGGCGCTCGTCTTGACGAATTCCCGACGGGTTTGACGCATAAACCTGGCCTCCTTTGGCAGGGGATGAGCGAAACGCGGCCCCGCGCCTTCAGGGCCGTCGGCGGCCGGAGTATACCGCGAAGGACGTTCGAATGTATAGACGACATCCGCCTCGCGTAGCGCGCCAGGACGGGCCCGCGGGGCGGGGCGGCCCGGTCACTGAGAGGGAGTCGGCTAGCCCACAATCCTTCCTAGCTCGTGACCGCGCCTTCGGAGGCGTTCGACACCATCTTCGCGTACTTGTAGAAGACGCCGCTCGCGTAGCGCGGCTTGGCCGCCTTCCACTTGGCCAGGCGCTGCTTGAGATCGGCCGCCGACAGCTCCACGTCGAGCCGCCGCTTCTTCACGTCGATGTTGATCATGTCGCCGTTCTTCAAAGCCGCGATGGGGCCGCGCTCGGCGGCCTCGGGCACGATGTGGGCGATCATGAAACCGTGGGTCGCGCCGGAGAAGCGCCCGTCGGTCATGAGCGCTACGCTGTCGCCGAGCCCCGCGCCCTGGAGCGCGCCCGTCACGTGGAGCATCTCGCGCATGCCCGGCCCACCCTTGGGCCCCTCGTACCGGATCACGATCACGTCGCCGGCCTTGATCTTCCCGTCCTTGACGGCCCGGAAGGCGTCCTCCTCGCGCTCAAAAACGCGCGCCGGCCCGCGGTGCGAGTCGCGCTTGTGCCCTGACAGCTTGATGACGCAGCCGCCCGGGGCAAGGTTCCCGCGGAGGATGGCGATGCCGCCCGACGGCTTGAGCGCCTGCGAGAGCGGCTTGACCACCCGCTGCCCCGGCGTCTCCGTCGCTCGCTTGACCTCCTCCCCGATGGTGTGCCCAGTGACGGTCCTCTCCGCCGCGTGGAGCAGCTTCGCCTCGAGCAGGCGCTTGCCGACCACGGGCATGCCGCCCGCCTCGTGCATCTCGGGCGCCGTGTAGTTGCCCCACGGCTTGAGGTCGGCCACTACCGGGGTCTTCCTCGAGATGCGGTCGAAGTCGTCGATGGAGAGCTTGATGCCGAAGTCCCGGGCGCTGGCCGGCAGGTGGAGCACCGCGTTGGTGGAGCCGCCGGTGGCCATGACGCCCGCGATGGCGTTCTCGAAGCTCCTGCGCGTGATGAGCGAGCGCGGCGTGACCCCCTTCTGCACCAGCTCCATGACCAGCTTCCCGCACTCGAAGGCCACCTCCTCCTTGCGCGGGTCCACGGCGGGGATGCCGTTCCAGCCCATGGGCGAGATACCGAGCATCTCGTAGGCCGTGGCCATGGTATTGGCGGTGAACTGCCCGCCGCAGGCCCCTTCCCCCGGGCAGGCGTGGTCCTCCACGTCCTTGAGTTCCTCGAGCGAGATCTTGCCGGCGTTGTAGGCGCCAACCGCTTCGAACACGTCCTGGATGGTCAGGTTGCGGTTGGCGAAGGGGCCCGACGAGCCCGCGCACCGGCCGAACATGATGGAGCCGCAGTAGAGCATCAGCCCCGGGATGTTGAGCCGTCCCAAGACCATGACCATGCCCGGGATGGTCTTGTCGCAGCCCGAGATGGTGACGAGGCCGTCGAACATGTGGCTGCGCGCCACCAGCTCCACCGAGTCGGCCACGACCTCGCGGCTGATCAGCGAGCCCTTCATCCCCTCGGTTCCCATGGTGATGCCGTCGGTGATCGAGATGGTGTTGACCTCGATGGGCGTGCCGCCCGCGGCCCGTATCCCCTGCATCACCTTCTCGGCCAGCTTCCGGTGATTCCAGTTGCACGGCATCGTCCCGATCCAGCTATGGGCGACGCCGATCTGGGGGCGCGAGAGATCTTGATCGCTGAAGCCGACGGCCTTCATCATGGCGCGCGCGGGGGCGCGGTCCGGACCGTCGAGGAGGATGCGGCTCTTGCGGCGGGGGTCGACTGCCATGTCATGGCTCCTTTGTTGAACTCGGCGGGCGACTTTGCCCCCCTTCCGAAACGCTGCCCTCAGCAATCGATTGCGCCGGCAAAGCCGACGCGCGAACCTCGATCACGTCGCGCGAGCCTCTCTCCACGCGGCCCGTACCCTCGAGGTGGAAAGATTCTACAGCAGGTCGCGCAGCCCGGCCAGGGTATAGCCCGCTCTGCGGACCGCGGCGATGAGGCCCGGCAATGCCTGGACGATGCGGGCTCCGGCGCCCGGCACGCCGTCGGCGTCGTGGAGGTCGAGGATCGCCCCCGGCTTCACGCGCTCCGTGACCCTTCGCAGTTGCAGCTCTGGATCGGCGGGGCGCCGGCCCTCGGGCTGCACGGTCCAGAACACGCAGGGTGTGCTCAACCGCCGGAGCACCGGGAATACGGCGAGGTTGGTCATGCCCCACGGGGCGCGAAAGAAGCGCGGGGCGCTCCCGGCGGCGAGGGCGATGGCCTCATGACCCTGGACGATCTCCCGCTCGGTCTCGCGGGGCCCGCAGAGCCAGAGACTCCGGTGACTCCAGGTGTGATTGCCGAGGTCGTGGCCCTCGTCGACGATCCGCCGCGCGAGCTCGGGGGCACGGGCGGCGCGCCGGCCGATCAGGAAGAAGGTCGCGGGCACGCGCTCGCGTGCCAGGATATCCAGCACGCGGGGCGTGTGAGCCGGGTCGGGGCCATCATCGAATGTGAGCGCCGCGCGATACTCCGACCCGCGACCGCGCCAGATGCCACCCGGGCTGAACAGATAGGAGCCCCACGTGTACGCCGCCCAGAGTGCGGGCGGCGCCACGAGCCAGATCGCGGCGGCGGTCACGACGCGCGCTCCCGCGCCACCCCGTGTCCCGCCAGCACCAGCTCGACGATCTGCGCGGCGGCGCGGGGCCGACGGTAGAGGCGGATGCGTTCTCGCATATTGCGGAGGAGGATCGGATCGCGGAGCGCTGCGCCGATCACGCGCTGGAGCTGCGCGCCGGAGCTGGCGACGAGGGCCACGCCGGCCATGGCCGCAAAGCGCTCGTTCCGCGCCTCCTGCCCGGGCAGGGAGCCGAAGCAGATCACGGGCAGCTCGGCGGCCAGCGCCTCGCCGAGCGTCAGGCCTCCCGCCTTGGTCACGAGGAAATCGGCCGCCGCCATGAACTGGCGGACGTTGTCCACGTAACCGAAGATCTTCACTCGCGACTCGCGGCCGGAGGCCAGCTCGCGCAGCCTGGGCTCGAGCCGCTCGTCCCGCCCCGTGACCATCACGGCCTGGAGCGGCTCCTCCATCCGGAAGAGCGTTCGCGTCGCCTCCTCGAGGCGGCCGAAGCCGCCTCCCGAGCCGTCCATGAACAGGAGCACCGGCAGCCGGGGCGAGAGGCCGAGCGCGAGCCGGGCGTGGGCGCGCTCGGAGGGCTCCGTGAAATCCTGGCCTACGGGGATACCGGTCACGATGACGCGCTCGCGAGGCACCCCGCGGGCCGTCAGGTCGCGCGCGATCTCCTCGGCAGGGACGCAGTAGCGGTCCACATGGGGGTGGATCCACTGGGTATGGGCCACGAAGTCCGTGAACACGGTCGTGTGCGAGGGGACCGGGACGCCGCGCGAGCGAAGCTCGGACAGCCCCGCGACGGGCGTGGGGTGAACGGACACCACGTGGTCGGGAGGCTCGGACGCCAGGAGCCCACCGAGCCTCCGTGTGCCCAGGCGGTTGATGCCCATGAGCAAGGGGGAGGACACGCTGAGCTGGTCACCGAGCCAGTACGCGATTCCCCAGAGCACGGGCGCGCGGCGCAGCACGGCGTAGTAGAGGCTCCGTGTCAGGCGGTCGAACTCGGGGTGAACCAGGTCATGGAAGTGGTCCACCACCCGGGCCAGCGCGCCGGCCCGGCGGAACTCGCCGGCGAGCGTTGCGGCCACCCGGTTATGGCCCGAGCCGTAGGAGGCCGTGAGGATGAGGACACGGGGCGGCGCGCCCGTCATGACGCGGTCCCCTCGGCGCGCGAGCGGTCTTCCGCCGGCCGCTTGGCGACGAGGAGAGTCAGCTTCCCCCGCTGGACCACCTCGTCGCGCTGGTTCAGGATGTTCCGCTCCTCGATGACGACCCCGCCTTCCTTCAACGATCGCTTGGCCAGGCTCCTCGACACGCAGCGGATGGTGTCGCCGACGCGCGCGGGCCTCAGGAACCTCCACTCGGCACCCATGAAGGCCAGCACCACGAGCGGAAGCTGAGGCAGCCGCCATCCGAGCCCCGAGGAGAGACACAGAGGCAACAGATCGGGGACCCCCTGGGGATCCGCCGGCCGATCGCCGATCACCGCGCCGAAGAGCGTCACGTGGGTCTCGGTCAGCGTCATGCCGGGCGTCTCGAGGGCGAGCCCGATCCTCACATCCTCGAAGTAAAGCTTACCGTCGGGCGCAACCGGGTCCATCGCGAGCCTCAGTCGAGCCGCCGGCTCACCAGATGCTCGGTCTCACCCTCCTGCACCACCTCGCCGCGCTGGTTCAGGACCTGCCGCTCCATGGTGACCACGCCCCACCTGGGTTCGTCGGCATCCTTCTTGGCCATGACGCGCGCCCAGGCATGCAGCGTGTCGCCGATCTTGATTGGCCCTCTGAACTTCCACTTGAGCCCGATGAACCGCTCCCCGCGGCGGTCGGGCATGCTCCGAGCCAGGAGCCCGTGCTGGATGGAAAGACCGAGTAGCCCGTGGGCGATGCGCTCGCCGTAGAGGGAGGACTTCATGTGCTCTGCGTCGGTGTGGAGCACGTTGTAGTCCCCGGTCAGTCCCGCGAAGATGACGATGTCGGCTTCCGTGACCGTCCGGCCGGGCGACCGGTACTCATCGCCCACCTTGAGGTCCTCGAAGCACAGCCCGGGCTCAGGCTTCACGGCCCGTAAGGATAGCACGCCGCGCGCGCGCCGGTGAACCGCCCCGGCGCCGTGATCTGCGCACGGTGTTCGCCGCCTTCCCCTCCTGCTGGATGCTCGTGAGCACGTTCAAGCAGAACAGCGACCTCGACCCCCTCACGCTCGACGGTGCGGCCGGGCCGCCGGGACCCGGCAGCCGAGACCTCGGGAACCAACCTCGGCAGCGACCGGTTTGATCCGTTGAGGCCGGAGTTGTGATATCGTTGGCGCGCCCATTTCGAGGCTTGGCCTCCCGCTGTTGCGATGGAACCCACACCACGGAGGTGTCCTATGGAAGGTCGTAGGCGGTTCATCCTGAAAGGCGCCACCCTGGCCGCCGCCGGCGCGGCAGCCGCCGTGGTGGACGCGCCCAACGTCATCGCGCAGCCCAAGTTCCAGTGGCGCATGTCCACAACCTGGACCCCGGCCCTCGACGTGCTGCAGGGAGGGGCACAGAGACTGGGCAAGATCGTCGAGGATATGAGCGGGGGGCGGCTGAAGATCCAGGTCTTCGCCGGCGGCGAGCTGATGCCGGCCTTCGGCTGCTTCGACGCCACCTCCCAGGGCACCATCGAGTGCTTCATGGGCGCGCCCTACTACTGGGCGGGCAAGGAGCCGGCCGTCCAGTGGTTCTCGGCCGTGCCGTTCAGCTTCAACCCGCAGGGCATGATGGCCTGGTACCTGCACGGCGACGGTCTCAAGCTCTGGGAGGAGACCTACGCGGCCTTCAGCATCGTGCCCCGCCCCGGCCCATCCACGGGCGTGCAGATGGCCGGCTGGTTCAGGAAGAAGATCAACAGCATCGCCGATTACAAGGGCCTCAAGATGCGCATTCCCGGCCTTGGCGGCAAGATCGTGGCCGCGGCCGGCGGCACCGTGATCCTGACGCCGGGTGGCGAGATCTACACCGCCCTCGAGCGCGGCGTCATCGACTCCACGGAGTGGGTGGGACCGCACGACGACATGAAGCTCGGCCTGCACAACGCCGCCAAGCACTACTACTACCCCGGCTGGCACGAGCCCGGGACCACGGCCGAGTTCGGCTTCAACAAGAAGGCCTACGATGCGCTGCCAGCCGATCTCAAGGCCATCATCGACCATGCCTCTGAGACGATCCAGGTCACCACGTTCATGGAGTACGAGACGAAGAACGCCATCGCCCTCCAGAAGCTCAAGACCGAGTTCAAGAGCAGGGTGGAGATCCTGAACCTCTCGAACGACACGCTCAAGGCGCTCAAGAAGCTCTCCGACCAGGTGCTCAAAGACGAGTCGGAGAAGACCCCGCAGGCGAAGAAGGTCTATGCCTCGGTCAAGAAGTTCGAGTCCCAGCTCAACGACTGGCGCCTGATCTCGGAGGCCGCCTACCACGCCCAGATCGCGGCCGTGTAACACCGCCCGCGGACGACGCACAGGGGCGGGGCCGGTTGGCTCCGCCCCTTTTTTTCGCCGGTCGCGCCGGTGGCTCAGCGCAGCGCGTGGATCAGGAACGACGCGAGCTGCGGATAGAGGATGACCAGCGTGAGCCCGATGAGCTGGAGCGTCACGAAGGGGATCACCCCCCGGTAGATGTCGGGCGTCGTGATCTGGGGCGGCGCCACGCCGCGGAGGTAGAACAGCGCGAAGCCGAAGGGCGGTGTCAGGAAGGAGGTCTGCAGGTTGACGCCGATCACCACGCCGAGCCACACGGGATCGAAACCGAAGTGGGTCACGAGAATCGGCGTCAGGATCGGCACGTGGATGAAGCAGATCTCGAAGAAGTCGATGAAGAAGCCCAGGATGAAGATGACCAGCATGACCAGGGCCAGCACCCCGTAGGAGCCGAACGGCAACCCCTTGAGGAAATCCTGGATGAGGTGGTCGCCGTTGAGGCCTCGGAAGACCAGCCCGAAGCAGTTGGCCCCCACCAGGATGATGAACGCCAGGCTCGTGATGCGCGTGGTTGACTGCATGACCCCCCGGAGCATGCTCATGGAGAAGCGGCCCTTCAGCATGGTGAGGATGAGGCCGCCCGCCGCGCCCACCGACGCGGCCTCCGTCGGGGAGGCGATGCCGGCGAAGATGGAACCGAGCACTCCCACGATGAGGACCAGGGCCGGAATCAGGGCGATGGTGACG